>OGMP01000429.1_pt1 | contig 43142 bp, 75 predicted proteins | sample 1573261 | NCBI WGS metagenome assembly OGMP01 (sample SAMEA2581878, study PRJEB24529) | metagenome | biome: Human gut stool | place: China | collected 2011 | reverse complement strand
CAGCTCACAGGTCGGCGTGATGTGTGACAGCTCACAGGTCGGCGAGATGTGTGACAGCTCACAGGTCGGCGAGATGTGTGGCAGCTCACAGGTCGGCGAGATGTGGGGCAGCTCACAGGTCGGCAAGATGTGGGGCAGCTCACAGGTCGGCGAGATGTGGGACAGCTCAACTGCACGAGACTTTAAAAATTATCCGGTTATAAAAATCATGATTCCAGATGGCGGAAAATTTGAAATGGTTGTGCATAAAAGCAAAGACGAGGAATAAAATGAAGAACCAAAAGAGGTTTGTATCTAACTTGCTGTGGCCTATAAGGGGGTAAAGAAAAATGGCAAGACTTACGTTTGTCAGTGAGAAAAATGGCAAGATGCCTGGTTATGTGGCAGTAAGAAGCGAAAAAGAAGAGGCTCCAAGACAGGAGAAAAAGTTTTTTAAGGTGCTTGATTTGCTTGGTATGGCATTTGACATTTTGACAACCGTGTTTGTTGTCGGATGTGCAAGCTTTGGATTTGTGATCGCTGTGTTTGCGGTATTTATGTGGGTACATGCAATCTAACCCAAAAGGAGGAAATCATGAGTAGGAGGGCAAACGGCACGAACAGAGCGGCCGAGTTATGCGGAGGCAGTAAGTACACTGGGTATGCCAAGCCAAAGAAAAAGGCCGCAAGCTTGACAGAGCTGAACGGCCGTTTAACAAAAAAATTACAACTACAGTTTAGCAGGTGTGTAGGAGGAATGCAAGATGGAAGAGAAAAAAAAGATTGAAATCCCGTATGAGGAGTTTACAGAGCTGGTCTTATTAAAAGGACGAGTAAGTGCAACGCTGGCATATTTAAAAGCCAAATCGGGGACTATAGTAGATGATGATGTGATGATTGCTTTGCTTGAGGGTGAAGAAAATGAACAGCCGGTGTGATAGCTGCGAAGCAGACGAGTGCTGTAAATGCAGAGAGAGGGCAAAACAAAGAAAAAACAGACAGAACGTAATGGAGGAATGTGAACGTGAATTTATACCAGATCAACGCGGACATTATGAATGCATTTGAAAATGCTTTGGATCCAGAGACAGGAGAGATTGTTGATACAGAAGCGTATGCGGCCATTGATAGCTTACAGTGCGATCTTAATGAGAAAATAGAAAATATCCTTTTATGGATTAAAAATTTGCAGTCGGATGCAGAGGCACTGAAAAAAGAAAAAATGGCCTTTGCAGATCGACAAGCAAGAGCGGAAGCGAAAGCCGAAAGCCTTAAAAAGTATGTCAGTGGGGTGCTGAATGGGCAGAAGTTCCAGACAGAGCGCGTATCAGCATCATGGAGAAAGTCAGAAGCTGTTGAATTTGTTGGTGATGTCAACGCCTTGCCGCAATCCTGTATCAAGATTGCTGATCCGGTAGTGGATAAGACAGCACTTAAGAAGCTCTTGAGAAGTGGCACAGAAGTCAAAGGGGCACGGCTGGTTGCAAGGCAGAATCTCCAGATTAAGTAGGCGAGAGTATGGAGGAGAAGAAGAAAAATATTTATGAGACGATAAATGCCGTCATGGCTGAAATCGGAGCGGTTGGAAAGAATAGCCGAAATGAACAGCAACGCTTCATGTATCGCGGTATTGATGCTGTCATGAATGCGATCAATCCAGCGCTGATAAAACACAGATTATTTGTTGTGCCGGAGATATTGGAACAGAGACGTGAAGAACGTCAAACAGCAAAGGGTGGAAACCTGATCTACTCCATCTGCACTGTGAAATATACCTTTTATGCAGAAGATGGATCTTCAGTTTCTGCAATCGTGATTGGCGAAGGCATGGACAGTGGAGATAAAGCCACAAATAAGGCTATGAGCGTGGCTTTTAAATACGCCTGCTTCCAAACATTTTGCATTCCAACAGAAGAAATGAAAGATCCGGACGCTGAGACTATGCCGCCGAGTAAGCCTGTATATGCAACAGCGGAACAGCGAAAAATGTTTGCAGATGAGTGCAAAAGAATCGGCAAATCAAAGAGTGCGATACTTAAGGCAATCGGCGCACGGTCACTAGAAGAGCTTACGGTGCAGCAGTTTGAGACAGCAATGGAAGCATTTGAAAAAACGCCATCGGCAGCACAAAACAAGGCAGAGCAGAATACAGTGCCACCGGATGATACCGGAGATGGACTGCCCTGGAACACACCTGCGAGGTAGCCTATGGAGTGCAAGGGAAAACTGATAAATGCCGCCAAAGACTGGGTATCCGGTAAGTTCCGCCTGACATTTGAGATTGAGGACGATGTATCCGGCCAGATTGACGGCATTGCGGATAAGCCGCTGCGGATTAAGGCGGCGCACTGGAGAGAAAAAAGAAGCCTTGACAGCAACGCATACTATTGGGTACTACTTTCAAAACTCGCCGAAGACCTCCGCATATCAAAACCACGGGCGCATAACATCATGTTGAGGGAATACGGTCAAGTGGAACTTGTGGACGGTTCCAGGTGCTATGTACGAATCCCGGACACGGAAGAAGCCGAAAACGATGTCATGGAAAGAACGGTGTTTCACCTCCGCCCAACATCACAGGTGGTCGAAGGGAATGACGGAATCAACTACCGTACATACGTTGTTCTGATGGGTTCCAGCCGCTACGACACCGCTGAGATGTCGCACCTTCTGGATGGCCTGATTTACGAGTGTAAGGTACTTGGCATTGAGACAGCCACACCGGAAGAACTGGAACGGATGAAGCAGCTTTACGATCAGAACCGGAGGGAAGATGGCTAAGAGACTTTGGAGCGTTTTTACTGACGATATGGACCACTGCTACTTTACCGGCTCATCTGCGGTAGAGCGGCACCATATCTTTGAGAGCCGACAGGGGTTTAAGAAGAAATCCGAAGAAAGAGGGTTTGTGATACCGCTGCGGCCAGACCTACACTCAAATGGGGCGGGGTTTGTCCGGTCTGATGAAAATTTACAGATTGACCGGAAATTGAAACAGATGGCCCAGACATACTACGAGGAGCATTACGGGAGCCGTGATGACTTCCGGCAGGAGTTTGGCAAATCATATTTATGATATGCAGGCAAGAAGAAAGGAAAGCTATGGATTTTAGATTAACATCTGCTGCAACAGCAACTGTATATAATGCGATTGGCGTAGGTAAGGAAAACGCTACAAGCCGTAGGGAATTATGCCGGGTAACTGGCTTGCCAGACAGGGCGGTGCGGAAAGCGATTGAGATACTGCGGTATGATCGACCAATTCTCACAGCAGACAACGGACTGGGCTATTATATCCCACGTACAGATGCACAGGGACGGCGTGAAGCGGTCCGATGGATTGAGACACAGGATAGAAGATGCAGAAGCATAAAGACGGCAGAAAGAGGTGCTAAGCGTTTCGCGAGGAACATGAAGCCACCTGATAAAGAGAAATATGAGCAGCTATCATTGTTTGGAGGTTGTTGTGATGGGTAAGACACAGAGAGAAAAGGGAAAACGCGGAGAAAGGGAGCTCGCCGGAGTGTTCCGGGAGTACGGATACGATGCCAGAAGAGGGCAGCAATACTGCGGCGCAGCAGGTAATGCTGATGTGATTGGACTTCCAGGTATCCACGTTGAGTGCAAGAGGGTTGAGAAACTCAATCTTCTGGATGCGGTAGCACAGGCAGTGCATGATGCGCTTCCCAGACACCTCCCGGCGGTATTCCACAGGCGGGATCGCTGCGAATGGCTTGTGACCATGCGGCTTTCCGACTGGATAAAAATTTACCGGGAGTGGGAGGCTGGGCGAAATGAGAGATAGCTTGATTTTTTACAGCAGTTTTTCGAAAGCTATCAAGCGGCTACCAGAAAACCAACAGCTTAAAGCTCTATGGGCAATTATTGATTATGGGTTGAAAGGAGAAGAACCGGAAGACACTGGAGAGCTGTATATGTCCATATACGAGATGGCTAAGCCTCAAATCGATGCCAATATCAAGCGAAAGGCCAATGGAGCAAAAGGTGGGAGACCGGCGGAAGATATTCCGGAAGAAGAAAACGGGCCTGTAGTTGGAGCATTTAAGCTTAATGATGGAACATTATACGAAGTAACAGAAACTGCGCTTGATAAGATGCAAAAGCTGTACCCGGGTGTTGATTGTAGGCAAGAGCTTAACAAGATCATCGGGTGGTGTGATTCGAACCTTACACGCCGAAAAACACGGAAAGGTGCACCACGTTTTTTGAACAGCTGGTTTGCGAGAGAGCAAGATAAATCGGCAAAGGCTGGGAAAAGCCAGCCTAAAAAACAGAATGCATTTTTTAACTACGATCAGCGCGATACAGACTATAACAGCATAATGCAGGATAAAGTAAAAGAGTGGATGGATAATGATAAGTCACAAGGATAAAGTTACATACCATGAAAAAAGTGTAAAAAAGAAAATGGCCGAGCTGGCCGATTTAGAAAAATACCCATCTCCTATGAGCGAAAGCTTCAGGAGACCAGCATATGACGGCACGGCTTTATGCCCAGATCCAAGCAGACGGACGCATAAAGCTATAAAAAAGGTATCCACCCCGATCCCAAACGGGGATGATACATAGATAAAAAACTTGCGGTCGGTTTATATGTCACGATATACTCTTTGACCATTAACCTGGGGCGGGAACCTATCATAGTCCTCCAAAAACCCGCCCCAAAAGGAGGGACCACAAGGAAGCACCAAGAGGAGAAGAAAGAGGCAGTTCAGGCAAGAAACAAGGTGACAGACTACAGCCTTGGAATTTTTGGAACGTCAGATAACTTCATTATGGCTATGCAAATGGCTAAAGCGCTTTCGAGTTCTACAATTGTTCCGGCTACATTTCAGAGAAATGATGCAAACTGTTTAATTGCAATAGAGCAGGCCAATCGGCTTAAGGTTAGTCCGCTTATGGTTATGCAGAATCTTTATGTTATCCAGGGAAGACCGTCATGGAGTTCTAAATTCTTGATTGCAGCTATTAACAATTCTGGAAAATTTGACATGGAATTGCAGTTTGAGGAAACGAAGGGCAAGGACGGAAAGCCATTTTCTTGCATGGCATGGACAATGAAGAACGGCAGACGAGTTGAAGGTATGACTGTTGATATGGATATGGCAAAAGATGAAGGCTGGCTTTCTAAAAATGGGAGTAAATGGAAAACCATGCCACAGCTGATGCTTCGTTACAGAGCTGCATCTTTCTTTTCTAGCCTTAATTGCCCAGAACTGACTATGGGACTGTATACAAAAGAGGAAATGCAGGACAACGACTTTAAGGAATATCCAGTGGAAGAAATGCAGATGCAGGCTCAAAAAGAAATTGCAGCCAATGCCAATATGGTTGATTTTGAACCAGAAGAACCGGAAACAGTAACCGAACCAGACGGCCAGCAGGCAATGCCGGATTTTATGAAGTGAGGAACAGTATGTGTAAAAGGGAATGTACATTCGGATCACAGTACTGTTGCCTAGAGTGCCCTTCAAATGACACTTGCGGGTTTCAGTGTGACTATATAGATGCTTACGAATATGCAGTAGAGTGTCCAGATTATGCAGAGGAAGTGAAAAAATGAAGAAAGGGCTAAGATGTGAGGCAACATATGGTGCTGCCGAGACGATTAAGGCGTTTTTGGATTATTGCAATTAAGAAGGTGTTTTATGAGGCTGATTGATGCAGAAGAAATGATAAAAAGGCTGCAAGAATGGAATACGAAAGATGCTATGGATACAGCTTTGTTTAATTTTGCATTGCATAGAATCCTAGAACAACCGACTGCCTACGATGTGGATGAGGTTGTGGCACAGTTAGAAAAGAAGATACAGACGCATGAGTATTGTATTGAATACGAAAAGAAAAACGGAACGCCAGCAGAAGAATTTCAGCATAGAATGGCTGTTGAAGTATTGAATGATGCAATCGAGATTGTGCGAAGAGGCGGTGTAGAGTAACAAGAGAAAATAATAAAGACGCAATATTAAGATTGGGAGAGCGAAGATGAATACAGTACAAGTAACATTAAGTTTGTATTACGAGATCGTAGGGGCTGACTTATACGGTGGACCGGAAAGCACAGGTTATGCGATGATGGCGTTTGATTTTGACACAGAAAATTTAGGAAGCGTGAATCTTCCGGTGATGGCAGAAGAGTGGAAGGCTGGATTTGCGAAAACCTGCAAGGTCCCGGTGGAAAATATAACCCTCATCTCCAGGTGCGAGTACGAAGACAATACTGCAGATCTGGAAGGCCCGGATGGAGTAACTGAGTTTTAAAATCTTAGGAGAAAGAAGAGATATGGGATATTTGAAAAAAATATATGGAATGGCACTGCTTGGTAAAACACAGGATGGAACTTGTCCGGAATGTGCAGTAAAGCATGACCCGGAGCAGCCGCACAATCGGGATAGCCTTGCATATCAGTATAAATTCTATGATCAGCACGGGCGTTGGCCTACATGGTCAGATGCTATGGCGCATTGCCCGAAGGAGATAAAAGAAACTTGGACACAGGCTTTGAAAGATCACGGTGTAAATGTGTAAATTAAGATTGTCTGAAATTGAAAACGATTTATTGAAAATCATAAGAAAATATGAAGGCACAAATTTATGGTTGTCGATAAATGAGTAGGTTGAAAAATTGCTTTCAAGGCAGAATGGAGATGGTTATGTGAAAAGAATTAAAATGAAAGATAATACAACAAAATTTATATGGGATGGAGATAACTGTGTAGGCAAATACACAGAACTTATAGAACAGTACCATTATGATTCAGAAGAAGAAAAGATGGAACATAAAATAGAAATGGAATTAAATGGGTGGAATGATTCAGGACAGGTTATGGAAATGATAAGTGGTTCTTTAATGCCTGGAGCTAAAAATCCTCCCGTACATGTTTGGTTTGGAAGTTATTATAAAACAATTAAGATTTAGTGGAGGGAAAGATGTATAAAGATATTACTACGTATAGTCGAAACGACGTAAAAAGAGAAATACGTGTATTAGAAAATGAGGCTAATGGAATTAAGTTTAGGGTTCATAAACATATAGATTATGGCAATGAATGGCTGTTATCATGCTATGAATTGAATATTAGCAACGTACCTTTGAAAACGGAAGATATGAATGAAGCAAAGAAGAAAGCTCTTGTAACAATGGCTGAGTTTTTCAATAAGATAGTACAGAAATATAAAAAAGCCATAGAAGAACTGAAAGTTAAGATTTTGGAGATGAATGACGATGCACAAAATGGTGAGAAAGAAAATTTTGCCTAAATATTATGATGCGGTGATCAGCGGAGATAAATCCTTTGAGCTGAGAAAAGATGAAGACGATATTCAAGTTGGTGATTTTCTTGTATTGCAAGAGTGGGACGGAAGCGCATATACCGGAAGAGAAACCGGTTTTTTGGTTCGATATGTGATGCGAAATGCTACAGAGTACGGGTTGATGAAAGGCTATTGCATTATTGGATTGTATTAAGATTTGATGGAGGATGAATACATGAGATATACAATCGAGGCTACAGAAAGCAGTTGTACGGAAACCTTGGAATTACGTAACGGAAAGAAATATAGCAGGAAACATTCGAGAACACCGTATGGATCTATCTGCAATGATGCAATGTTTGACGATCAGCTGGAAGCGGACGGAGTAGATTCAGACATTATCGACGGTGCTAATGATCTCTTTGGTGGTTCCATGCCACTTGAGTTTATGAACATGGCAAGATTTGATTGGTAAGTTAAGAGTTGGGAAGGTGGTGGCTTATGACAAGAGCAATGATCCGTGAAAAATACGGAATAGTTCGACTTGAACCGCCGGAGATTGCGAATCGAAGCTTGTCTGATGAAGAAGCAGAGACTTATGAGAATGCAGTCAAAAGGACGATTGAAAACTTTGAAGCCTTGTGGAATGAAGATTATTCTGGCGATATTGATTAAATATGGACATGGTAATCCTGAGCGAAGCAAAAAAGAGGTATTACGAGGAAATTAAGAGTTGGAGGTAGCATGGTTAAATTTAGAGCATTAACTGTGAAAAATAGTGGAAGAGAGTTCAATGAAGTCTGGGTAGAAGGAGACCTAATTCATTCTAAGGGGAAAACATATATCCACCCAATATCTAATGCTGTTACAGTCAAAGGAGAAATAGGAAGATTGATTATAATGCACGAAGTTAATCCTGAAACTGTTAGACAGGTAAAGACAAGAAGAATCAATGATATAGATAGAAATTAAGATTGGGAGAAAGAAGAATGAAATTAATAGAAGTAACCCCTGAAAAAGAAACATGGATTACGCAGAAGGTATTGTACGCATATGACACAGATAGAATTGCTACTTTATTTGTGATATGTGATGATGAAATGAAAGCAGTTTATGGGTATCAATTTCTTGATAGAGGTATTCAAGAGCTAGATGATGACAATATCAATAGTTGGGAAGATGCAGAAAAAGTATTTTTGGAAATAATTGCTGATTTGCTTGGTGACGAAGAAAGATATTACAATGACCTCAAATATATGTGTGAAGAACTAAAAGTAAATTAAGATTTGGAGGAGGTATATAAAATGACAGAACAAGGAAAAGCAATACTTAATAAAGCATATCAGCAAGGGTGGCTTGACGGTTCCGATTTCTCGATATTTATTCAAGATATAGTAATATCTGAAAATGGATATGTCATTGACGTTGGAAATTGGGAAAATGTAAACGCCGAAGTGGCATTGCGATTGGCTGAGAAAATAAAAAGGCATCCGATTCTTTGGAAGCATTTCTTTATGATTGCATAACTGAAAGTTAAGATTTAGTGGAGGGAAATATGAGAGTAGTTTCACAGGATGGGCGTCTGGATTATCCGTATGATAAAAGCGTGATTTTTCTTAACCCAATAAACAAAAGTGCTGTATCAATACAGTTATCTGGAGATAAAGAAGTTACAACATTAGGGCAGTATTCTACAAAAGAAAGAGCTCTTAAGGCTATGGAAATGTTGAGAAAGTCGTGGTTAAGAGAAAGTGTAGAATTTGAAAATGGATTTTATAATAAAAATTGCGTGTTCCAGTTTCCTGCAGATAAGGATATAGAAACAATGTATTAACTGAAAGTTAAGATTTAGGAGAAATTATGGGACGAAAATATCCAAATTTAAAAGATCGCTTATACGCAGCGTATAATCTTATTCGATACGGAAAAGGGAAAATACGCTGTATGACATGCGGAAAGTGTGGAAGCATCATTATAAAATCTATTAGTGAGAAACCGGCCGAAATAGAATGGATTGATGAAATACATCAGGTAGATCAGATGTGGATAGATCTAGTGAAGTGCCGAAAGTGTGGTGCTGTTTGCAAAGAAATTCAAATGTGGAATTTTGAGGGCGATGTATATAAAGTGGATCCATATATTGATGCTGATAAAACAGAAAACTGAAATTTAGCGGAGATATAGCCATGTGGAAAAAAACAAACCCGGGCATGGAATACGTAATAGCAGCCATGCGCCGGATAGCTGCGGAAAGGGGAAAAGAATGTCATGCTACTACGACAACGGGACAGGTTGGTGTAACGGGCAAAAAAAAGCTAGAGGTGGCTACTATAGGATCTGCTGGGGATGCTCGAAGCTTGTAAGCAAGAAAAAAGAAGAAAAACCAGTAAAAGACAGAGCAAAGAGAAGTTTGTTAAAAGACTGGGACGAGATTGTAAAACGCCTCAAACGGAGTGGCTATAATTTGTCTACGATATATCTGACAGCAAAAAAAGAAGAAGGAGATTAGATGAGAACAAGAGAGGCTAAGTTATCTGACTATAACGTGCCAAAAGAGGACGAATCACAACTTGACCTATATTGCAGGAGCTCGGATCCTGAGATAAAAATCATACTATTTGGCTGTGCGATATCAAAAGCGCCAGGGCTTGAAATCCAGACATATGATAGTCTGGTGACCGGAGATGGATATTATACGTTGATCCGGCGCGGGAGAGATATTCCGGCAAAGGCAGATGACTTTTATGGATACCGGAGGAAAGTAAAAGCAGAATTTTACCACAGACTTAAGCTTTTTGGCTTTTGGAAATATAAACATGTATAAAGGGAGCTAGACAATGACACAAAAAAATAAGTGGTGGACACCCGCCAAGATGTTACCGCCACTTACCTGATCTGCTTAGGTCCATTGTATCAGACCTTTGCAGATTCTGCAAGAGGGAGGATTACTATGGGCCATAATACCAAAAGAGAAATCGTTGATAACATCGTTGTTGCAATGTCAATTTACATTTCTGATTCGGACACACTTGCAATCCTGGATAGTGTAGTATCGAGTGAGCTTACGAAGGTAAATTTGCAGGAAATAACATCTCTTCCAGCAGAGTGGAAAACAGATGTAGAAAAAAGAAACCGCTATTTACTGGAACTTTTCAAGATCAAAAAGCGCGGGCTCAGTCCTGCGACAATCAGCGGATATATCCGATCTGTAAAAAGGTTATCTGACATGATGGGGAAGTCGTTGGACAGTGTAGATACATTTGATGTGGAGTGGTATTTGGCACAGTACGAGAAACGCCCAGGAACAAAAAGTGAAAAGGTACAGGACAGCACATACAATAACGAGCGCCGATTCCTTTCGGCTTTTTACACATGGATGCGAAAATCAAAACTCATTGATGAAAATCCTGTGGAAGCAACGGAAGCGAAAAAGATTGCGCTAAAGCCAATTGATTACTTTAGCCGGTCGGAGATTATCCAGATGCGTGACGCTTGCCGCACAAAAAGAGAGCGTGCGATCATTGAGGTATTCCGCAGCACCGGAGCGCGGGTTGGAGAAATCTCAGAGATCAGAATCGACCAGATCAATACAGAAACGGGAGATATACTCATCAAAGGGGAGAAGGGCGGTAGATACCGCACATTATACCTTGATGATGATGCAAGGCACTATTACAATGAATATCTTGAAAGCAGAACGGACAGCAGCCCGTACATGTTTCCACAGACCAGGGCACCATACAATAAAATGAGCGTATGCGGTTTAAGAGTCATAATTAAAGATATTGGAAAGAGAGCGGATGTGAAAAGCGCGGTATATCCTCATAAAATGAGGAAAACGCTTGGAATGAATTTAAAAAATAGAAAGGTTGATATCGGTATCATCCAAGAAATTCTAGGACATGCAAGCCCGGCGGTAACAAGCATGTATTATGCGCAGTCTACACCGGAGACGTTGAGAAATGTCCGGGAAATGGTGCAGATCTAAGGAGCAATTATGATTAACGGAGAACTTATTGTGGACAATTTTGCAGGAGGCGGCGGGGCAAGCACCGGAATTGAAGATGCAACGGGATGTTGCGTAGACATTGCCATCAACCACGATCAGGAAGCTATTAAGATGCACAAAGCCAATCATCCGTACACGGAGCATTACTGCGAGGATGTGTGGCAGGTGGATCCGGTAAAGGCTTGTAAAGGGCATCCGGTTGGGCTGGCATGGTTCTCGCCGGATTGCAAACATTTTAGTAAGGCAAAAGGTGGCAAGCCGAAGGACAAGTTTATTCGTGGACTTGCGTGGGTTGCCTGTCGCTGGGCCGGGCTGGTTCGGCCGAGAGTTATTATGCTGGAAAACGTAGAAGAGTTTAAAACGTGGGGACCATTAAACCGCGGGCATCATCCAATCAAGAGCAAACAGGGAAAGACATTTGATAAGTTCGTGCAGCAGCTTATGGATTTGGGCTATGAAGTGCAGTACCGAGAGCTGATTGCAGCGGACTACGGTGCGCCGACCATGCGGAAACGATTCTTTCTGATCGCAAGATGCGACGGGAAAGAGATTGTATGGCCGAAGCCTACACACGGACCGGCGGACTGTGCAGAGGTGAACGCAGGATTGCGTTTACCATATGTGGGAGCATATACGCAGCTTGACTTTTCGCTTCCGTGCCCTAGTATTTTTGACACATCTGAAGAAATCAAAAAGAAATACGGAATCCGCGCGGTGCGCCCACTTGCCAGAAAGACGATGGATCGAATCGCGAGAGGGGTGAAAAAGTTCGTGCTGGATAATCCAGATCCGTTCATCATCGAGGACGAATCAGAAGACATAAAAATGCCGATTCTGATTCAATACCATTCAGAAACAACAAAAGATGAAGTCCGCGGGCAGGGCATTGAAGATCCGATCATGACAGTGGACAGCTCGAATCGTTATGGTCTTGTGACATCCTTTATCAGCAAGTTTTACAAAAGCGGAACAGGACAGGATATGCGGGAACCTTTGCATACGATTACTGCTGGAGATGGACATTTTGGAGAGGTAAGAGCATTTTTGACAAAGTATTATGGATCAGGCACCGGACAGGATATAAAAGAGCCGCTTGATACGATCACAGCGCAGGATAGATTCGGTCTTGTAACTATATACGGCACTGAATACCAGATTGTTGATATTGGTCTGCGGATGCTGGAGCCGAAGGAGTTGTATGGGTGCCAAGGATTTCCGGCAGACTACATAATTGACCGAGACTGCGAAGGAAAGGCATATCCCCGGGCCGAACAGGTGCGACGCTGTGGGAATGCAGTTTGTCCGCCGATACCTACGGCACTGGTGAGGGCGAATCTGAAAGAGCTGTGTGTTGCTAAGCGATTGCCGAATTGCCGGACAGACCGCTTGGAAGAAGATATAGATGGGCAGTTGAGATTTGCATAAATTTCTATTTAAACAAGACGGTAATCAACAAGGCGCATCATCGCAAAAACGGTGATACGCCTTGTTTAGCACTGGAATAAAATGAAAATAGGGTGATAGTATGAACCTTAACCAGATACAAAGAAAGCTGCAAAGAGCGTTGCTCACAAAGCGGTTTGTAACAAAGATAGGCACAAGCCAGTTTTACAGCGCGGATCAGAACCGGATGATAACTATGTACAGCGTGAGCACACCTACGCTGCAATATGTGCGGGACAAGTGGAAGACAAAGGACTATGAAATCATCAGGACGGCATCACAGGTGGATGCGGTTATGGTATTGAAAGAAATGTGGGAAGCGCTAGAGGGTTGGAAGTAGTGACAGGACGGTGAGTAAATGAGGCTTACGCCAAAGCGGGAAGCGTTCGCAAAAAATTTCATAGAAAATGGCGGGAATGCGACTGATGCGGCGAGAAAAGCTGGATATAGGAAGCCTGAGGCAGAAGGATACAGACTGCTGAAAAATGCTGATGTATCAGCCTATATAGCCGAGAAGCAAGATCAACTGGATAAGCTCAACGGTACTGACACCATGTCTCTTGCTGACATCCAGAAGCGCCGTGCCATGATTGCACGGGGGGAAGTAAAAGATTCATTCGGCTTCGCTCCGGCTTTTTCCGAACAGCTAAAGGCCATGTCTGACTTGGAGAAAGCTATAGCCGTAAAAGAGGAAAAAGAAGCACAGCAGAAGGCAGAAGATGAAGCCAAAGCAGCAAAAGAATATCACATCGATCTTGATGTGGTGGCGGATGTATTCCACCCGATGATTCGCGACATCCGGCGCGGCATGCATACGGAGTATGTGCTTCCAGGCGGGCGAGGATCCTCGAAATCGTCTTGCATATCATGTATTATCCCGGAGCTGATAAAAAAACATCCTGATATGCATGCGCTTGTGCTGCGAAAAGTCGGAAACACCATAAAAGATTCTGTATATGCGCAGCTACAATGGGCGATCTCAAAGCTTGGCATTGATGCAGAGTTTAAATTCAAACAATCGCCTTTTGAGATTACGTATAAGCCAACCGGACAGAAAATCTATTTCCGAGGCGCGGATGATCCGATTAAAATAAAATCAATTAAGCCGAAGTTCGGATATATCGGTATTGTGTGGTTCGAGGAATTAGACCAGTTTGCCGGACCGGAAGAAGTTAGAAGTATCCAGCAGTCTGCTATACGTGGCGGCGACAAAGCATATAAGTTTAAATCATTTAACCCACCGAGAAGCAAGATCAACTGGGCCAATAAGTATACTGTAGAGGCAGAGTTTAAAAACGCGAGCGCCGTTGTTATGCGAAGCACATACAAAGATGTCCCTGATGACTGGCTGGGAGAGGAATTTCTTAACGATGCAGAACATCTAAAAGAGGTCAATCCAAGCGCATATGAAAATGAGTATATGGGTGAAGCGAACGGAAACGGCGGCAACGTCTTCGAATTTATCGAAGAGCGCACTATCACAGATGAAGAAATCAAAATCATGGATCGCATATATCAAGGTGTTGACTGGGGATGGTACCCAGATAAATATGCTTTTGTAAGGATATATTACGATTCGGCGCGCGAAACCATATATTTCATAGACGAGATTTATGAAAACAAGAAAAAGAACAGCTGGACAGCCGCCGAAATCAAACGGCGCAAATATGATGACTATGTTATAACATGCGATAGTGCAGAGCCAAAATCTGTTGAGGATTACAGAGATTCAGGGCTACCAGCCAGAGCAGCACATAAAGGACCTGGCAGCATTGAGTACTCAATGAAGTGGTTACAAGGGAAAAAATTTGTCATGGACCCGAACAGAACGCCTAACGCTTGCAACGAATTTAAAGAGTATGAGTACGAGCGGGATAAGGACGGCAACGTCATAAGCGGATATCCAGACAAAAATAACCATCTCATTGATGCGACCCGTTACGCTACGGAATCGCTGTGGGAGAGACGGGGGAATAGTGCATAGTGGGAATATTATCAACGATAAAAAGGTGGTTTAACATGATTTTTAAACGGCAGGCAGAGAACGACTTTGATGTGGAATCCATCGTATCTCCAGAGATGGAAAAAGCTATAGATCAGTGTGCGAAGATATACCACGGTCAGCCGGAGTGGTTGGACGATGATGAGGGTATTAAGACTATCAATTTTGCAAAGGCTCTTTGCTCTGAGACAGCCCGCCTAGTAACTCTTGGAATTGGTATACACCTGGAAGGCAGTGACCGGGCGGAATGGCTACAGCAGCAGATAGATTTAGTTTATCCAAAGCTTCGAGACTGGGTGGAGTACGGCTGTGCATATGGTACGGTGTTTTTAAAGCCAAACGGCACAAGCCTGGATGCATTTACCCCGGCGGACGTGCTGCTTGTTGATTACGACAATCTTGCTGTGCGCGGCATTATCTTCAAGGATTCGTACCAGTCCGGGAAGAAATGGTACACCCGTCTGGAATATCACAGATTTGTTGAGACGGTGCAGGATGGTGTGACGATCTATCCTTACTATGTAAGCAACCGAGCGTACGTTTCTAAGTCGGAGGAAAGTCTGGGAGACCCGATACCGCTTACGCAAACCAAATGGGCCGATATGTTGGAGGACACACCGCCGATTCTTAAGGCATCCGGGGAGCCACTGGACAAGCCAATGTTCGGTATCTTCCGCACGCCGCAGGCAAACAACGTAGATATATCGTCCCCACTGGGGCTTCCGATATTCCGCGAAGCCGTGGAAGAACTGAAAGACCTTGACATAGCATACAGCCGGAATGCGGGAGAGATATTTGACAGTCAAAAAATTATTCTGGCCGATGATCGTCTGCTTTACGAAAGCGGAAAGAGTATAAAACACCGCGGCCCGGCTGATGCAAAGGGATTGCCACATTATGTAAAAAACGTGTTTGGCAATGATCAGAAAGAATTTTATCAGGAAATCAACCCACAGCTTAACACAGATGTCAGAATCAAGGGAATCAATCATTTGTTAAGTCAGATAGGATACAAGGCCGGATTCGCAAACGGGTACTTTGTTTTTAATGAGTCTTCCGGAATCCAGACGGCAACAGGTGTAGAAGCCGACCAGCAGCGCACTGTCCAGTTTATCAAGGATGTGCGTGATCAACTGGAAGCGTGTCTTGATGATACTGTATATGCCCTTAATGTGTACGCGGATCTGTACGGCCTATCACCTGTAGGGACGTATGATGTCATCTACGACTTTGGGGATATCCTTTATGATCGCGAAGCAGATCGCAGCCGCTGGTGGCAGTACGTAATGCAAGGAAAGGTCCCGGCGTGGTTATACTTTACAAAATTCGAGGGCATGACGAAAGATGAGGCGGTATCAATGACAAAAGAAGCAGAAAATACACAAGCAAAAGGATTATTTGATGATGAATAAAAAAGAGGGATTTATTTTCCCTCTGAATAAGATTTTAAATAATCAGATATTAATTTTTCAAGAATAGATGCTACGGAACACTTTTCTTTAATTGCAAGAATTTTAATTTGTTCCAATAAATTTTCATCTATGGTAGTCGTAAATTTAATTTTACTCATTATGGCACCTCCTTTAATATGAATATACCATAAATACGTATAGACGTAAAGAATAAAATATGCTACAATATACGTAAATAAGTGCATACGTACAAATGGAGAACATGATATGAAAAATCAGATAAGATTACATCTTGAAGGTGAAAGATATGGAAAGCTTGTAGTTATGGAAGAAGCCGAACCAATTTATAGTAAAACAGGCAAAATGATTCGGAGATGGAAATGTAAATGTGATTGTGGAAATATCACAATCGTTAGGCATGGCGATTTAAGAAATGGAAGTACTTTAAGCTGTGGCTGTTATAACTATGAAAAAGAATCGGCGGCGAAAACCCACGGATATTCTCGTACAAAACTTGGAAAAGTTTTTGAGGGAATGAAGCAGAGATGCAATAATCCCCAAAATAAAAACTATGAAAAGTATGGAGGAAGAGGAATAAAAATCTGTACGGAATGGTTAAATGATCCGAAAAAGTTCTTTGACTGGGCTATAAAAAATGGATATAAAGAGGGCTTGTCTATCGACAGAATAGACGTAAATGGAAATTATGAACCAGATAATTGCCGCTGGGCGGACAACGAAACCCAATGTCTAAACCAGGGACTAAGAAAAGACAATAAGACAGGATATAAGGGCATTTATTATAGTGAGGGAGCGTATAGGGTGCAAATTAGAAGAAACAAGAAGAGATATTACTTTGGATCATATAAAACATTACCTGAGGCAGTAAAAGCTTTAGGAGACGCAAAGGCTATGGTTGAGGAAGCCCAGCCAGATGAAAAAAGGCTGTTTGATGAAGAGTAGGTGAAAGACCATGCTGACACCAGATTATCTAAAAAGGGTAGCAGAGGGCAGTGAAGCTATAGCATCATCACTGCATAATTATATCATTGGACGACTCATAGAAGCAGTCATGATTCGTTTGGGGCGTGGAGAAGACTATTTATTTACTTCCTCAGACCGCTGGCGTATCCAGGTGCTACAAGACGCTGGTTATCTTTTACAGGATATCATGCAGGAGATTGCACAGCACACACACTTACAGAAAAAAGAGATAGCCGAGGCGATGGAAGAGGCAGAGATAAAAGCGGTTAAGTATGACAACTCTGTGTATGCTTCGGCCGGGATTACAGAGGAAGCATTGGAACTATCTCCTGTAATTACGCGGATCTTGCAAAGAGATTACGAAGCGACTGTAGGTGAGTGGTCAAACATGACAAGGACAACCGCAGAAGCCGCGCAGAGCCTTTTTATAAGCGAGTGCGATAACGCTTATCATAAAGTTATGACCGGCGCTGTATCATACACACAGGCAGTAAGAGAAGCGGTTGACATTATCGCTCAGAATGGCGTAACTGTGAAATACCCAACAGGCCATAGAGACACGATTGAGACGGCCACGGCGCGAGCGGTGCGCACCGGAATCGCCCAGGCGGCCGGTGATATATCTATGGAGCGCATGAAGGAACAGGAGTGGGATATAATCCTTGTATCGGCACATATTGGGGCACGAACGGGAGACGGCGGGCAGAATCCAGGCAATCATCTGTGGTGGCAAGGACAGTTTTACAGCCGGACGGGACAAGATAAACGATACCCGCCATTTTCTGTGACTGGATACGGGACAGGCGAAGGGTTAAGTGGCTGGAACTGCCGCCACAGCTTTGGACCCGGTGACGGGGTAAACAACCCGTATAAGGATATAGAGACAGAGGATAATGTGAGGCTGGAAAAGTTAGAGCAGAGGCAGCGAGCATTAGAGCGAAGAATCAGAAAGACAAAGCAAATGGTTATGGGCTTGCAAACGGCTGTAGACACCTGCAATGATGATGCACTGAGGATAGAGCTACAAGAGGAGTTAGATCGAAAGTCATATCTTTTACAGAGGCAGAACCGGGCGTACAATGATTTTTGCAAAGCCAATGACTTACGCCTACTGGATGACCGCCTCAGAATTGCCAAATGGGGAAGAGAACAGGCGGCAAAGGCGCGAGGAGCGGCAAAAAGATATGCGTATTTGAAGAAAGGATAATGCTATGAAATATGATGTTGAGTGGCAGTATTACAATCCGAATCCAGCCGGTAAGCGCGTAGGTGACTGCGTTATCCGGGCCATCTGTAAGGCAACAGGGCAGGACTGGGAAACGGTTTTCTCCGGCATCATGGTAAAGGCTTGTATGCTGTCGGATATGCCAAGTGCTAATTACGTATGGGGCGCATATCTAAAAGAAAAGGGATATCGACGGCATATGATAGACGATCATATCCAAAACATCTATACAGTAGCTGATTTTTGCACGGAGCATCAGCATGGGACGTACATACTTTGCATTGATGGCCATGTTGTTTGTGTGCAGGACGGACATATATACGATACCTGGGATAGCGGGGGAGAAATTCCTATATATTACTGGGAGAAAAATCATAACTAAGGAGTATACAATGGAAATGATTATACTGTACATAACAGCACACTGGGTATCATGGCTGTTTGGCCTTATATCAGTAGTACTTTCGGGAGCATATCATAAACTGTCTAAACAGCTGAAGACGGAACGCGCGAGAACAAATGCTATTAATGCGGGAGTTCTGGCACTTCTCCATGATCGGCTCTATCAGGCGTGTACGTTTTACTTAAAACGTAAGTACTGTACACTGGAAGACAGAGACAATCTTGAGTATATGTTTCGTCCATACAAGACACTTGGAGGCAATGGAACAGGCGAAGATCTTTATAATAGATGTCTGGCTCTACCATATGAGCCGATAGAAAGTGAGGGGTAATAGATCTCATCTTGAAAGTGTATGATTTTACAGTGCCGGAGCTAAACCACTTCCGGAAACTTGCGAATTTTACACCAGAGGAAAGAGCTTTATTTGAATACCGAGCCGCAGGCGTGCCAATGGAGATCTGCGCAGAAAACATGAATGTGAGCCTTGCCACCGCGAAGCGGATCAGCCGCCGGGTAAACTCAAAGATCATTCGCATATGTGGAACTTTATAGATACTTTATTGAGCCTTTGACGAACTGTCAGGGGCTTATTTTTTATGCCAAAATATAAGCGTGAAGAAGATGTTTTCCGATGACGATGAGGTAGAGATACCTATAAAAACCGATTACCACGATATTTTGATCTTTTTGGAAGAATTGGAGGAAATCGAACATGGCAGCATATCCGAACATGTATCAGCCATACCAGCCGTATCAGGATCGTATGGCGCAGATGAACCAATATCAGCCCGTCCCGCAGCCGATGGCACCGACAAATAACCAAGGAATACTCTGGGTGCAGGGAGAGACTGGGGCAAAGTCTTACCTTGTTGCGCCCGGATCATGCGTACTGCTGATGGACAGCGAAGCGGAGCGGTTTTACATCAAGTCAACGGATGTATCCGGCATGCCGCAACCTTTACGCGTATTTGAGTATCACGAAATAAACGGCAGAATGCCACAGAAACAACCGGAAGCTGCCATGAATGATATGTATGTTACCCGTAAAGAGTACCAGGACCTTTTTGACAAATACAATGAGATTCTGGACAAGATAAATTCGTTTCCAGCAAGCGGCGGCTCTACTGCCAAACCAGAGAGCCGGAGATCAAAGGGAGGTGCGGCAGCAGATGAGTAACCCATTATTCCAAATGTTCGGCGGCATGCCGATGGGCGGCAACGGCCCCATGCAGATGATGCAGCAGTTTGCGCAGTTTAAGCAAAACTTTAAGGGAGACCCAAAAGCTGAGGTACAAAAGATGTTGCAGTCTGGCAGAATATCACAGGCGCAGCTTGATCAGGCTCAGCAGATGGCACAGCAGTTTCAACGGATGCTGGGCGGCATGAAATAGTACATTATCCTGGCCGGGAATGTAAATAAATCAAAGGAGATATCAATATGGATGGAACTTACAGCTTAGCCGACATTGCGGCGGCTACCGGAACCAACAACCGGAACAATGATGGAATGTTTGGCGGAGACGGTGTCTGGTGGCTCATCGTTTTATTCATTTTCGCTTTCTGCGGATGGGGTGGCAATGGCTGGGGAAACGGCGGAGGTGGAGCAGCCGGAAGCGCATACACCGATTCCGCAATCCAGCGTGGCTTTGACAACCAGGCAGTTATCAGCAAACTGGACGGCCTGTCCAGCGGCCTGTGTGATGGCTTCTATGCCATGAATAACGGTATGCTTACCGGATTCAACGGCATCAATACAAACGTCATGCAGACTGGCTTCGGCATCCAGCAGGCTATTAACGCCGACACTGTAGCCAACATGCAGAACACTAACGCACTCCAGGCGCAGCTTGCTCAGTGCTGCTGCGAGACCCGGGAAGCAATCCAGGGCGTAAATTACAACATGGCGCAGAACACCTGTGCACTCCAGAACACCATGAACAACAACACCAGAGACATTATCGACAGCCAGAACGCAGGAACCAGAGCTATTCTGGACTACCTGTGCAACGAGAAGATTTCTTCCCTCCAGGCTGAAAACAATGATCTCAGACGTGCTGCATCTCAGGATCGTCAGAGTGCATTGCTTACTACCGCTATGGCAGCACAGACCCAGCAGCTCATTAATGCGATCAATCCGGCACCGATTCCGGCATACCAGGTGCCGAACCCGAACGTATATTACGGCTGCAATACGGGCTGTAACTGCTGACAACAACATCATATCTGTATCTTCCAACCATATTCCTGACATCGGCAATATGGTTGGATGTTCGGCGCAATGCCGGTATTACGCAAATCGGCAGGCTTAGACCTGCCTTTTTGCGATATGAAAAAGGAGAAAACAATATGGCTGAATATTTAGCTGTTGCCGCTCAGGAAGTGGCAGCAAACGGAAACGTGGTGTATACCAACACCGCTGTAAAAGGAACCGCATGCGTGCAGCACCGGGAAGGCAGCGGCATTGTTACCCTCAGAGGAATGACTAATCAGTGCAAGGCCCGCTATTTTGTTAGCTTTTCTGCGAATATCGCAGTGCCGACTGGAGGAACAGCGGAAGCAATTTCTCTTGCTATTGCAATCGGCGGTGAGCCTGTCTTATCGTCCCAGATGATTTCCACACCGACCGCGGTAGAAGCGTTTAACAACGTATCTGCCGGAATCTTTATTGATGTGCCGCGCGGATGCTGCTTTAATGTTGCGGTAGAGAATACCAGTACCCAGGCTATCACCGTAGCAAATGCAAATCTTGTGGTAACACGGGTAGCATAAGGAGGTGGGATGATGAGAGATATTAAAGATTTATGTGCACGTATTGAAGATGAGATATCTAACATTGCTGAAAAAGGCCTCACCTCCGGCAATCTGGACACGGCTTTTAAGCTGATTGATATGTATAAAGACATTAAAAACACAGAGTATTGGGATAAAAAGGGCGAGTATTATATGACCGTTTTGGAACAGATGCGTGTAGGTGACTACAGCGAGCGCCGCGGACGTGATAACATGGGGCGTTATAGCGCTTCTGATGGCCGAATGCCAGATTATGACCGCGGATCATCCTATATGCGCCGTGGTGAGCATTATGTGCGTGGACATTACAGCCGGAGCGATGGTCGAGATGCTTATGATGATTACATGACGCAAAAGCAGAGCTATCGATCCGGCAAATCAGAGGACTGTAAGCGTAAAATGCTGGCCGCATTAGAGGAACACTTGGATGGGCTTACGGCAGAAATCGGTGATATGTCAAAGGACGCAGAATGCCGCGAAGAACGCGATCTTGTGAAGCGCTATGTGGATAAGCTTAGAGATATGCTGTAGATGTGTGGACAAGGTACTTATAGATAAATGGTAGAATGTAGATGTGAAGAGGATTGGTTACTTTTCATGGTTTTATCACACACCTCCCGCGCACGTCCTTAATATAAACAGGCCATTCCTGGAGGTTGAAAAGCGGATGAAATTTCCGGCGTGCGCTTGCCAGATCAAAATTCAAGTGCTTTGACTGGCCTTGAATTTCCTCCTTTCACCTCGTAGCTGATAGGCTGTTAATGCGGCTTACGACCGCAGCGAGGATTCCGCTGCTATAAGCAGAGTTTTTCTTTTCCCCTTGTAAATGCCTGGTATGTAATCATGCCAGGCATTTTAGGACCGCTAGCTCAGCTGGTCAGAGCGCCCGGCTCATAACCGGGTGGTCCGGGGTTCAAGTCCCTGGCGGTCCATTTTGCTGGTATAGTTCAATGGAAGAACAATTGACTTGTAATCAATATGTTGTCGGTTCAAGTCCGGCTATCAGCTTTCGGCATTGCCAAGCGGTTAAGGCATGAGACTTTGACTCTCATAGCGCTGGTTCGAATCCGGCTGCCGGAGTTACCCCGCCCGTGGTCTATCGGGCTTAATCCATTACCTGCGGCGGCAGGTCAATAAACACGGCCAGGAGGATGATATGCAGAAACTTATTGAAACACTCAAATCATTTGGTATTGACATCCCGGAAGATAAGAAGGCAGATGTAAAAAAAGCATTGTCTGAGCATTACAAGAATGCCGGAGAAGTTTCTAAAACACTGTCAAAGGTCGAAAGTGAGCGTGACAGTTGGAAGGAACGGGCAGAGACAGCAGAAGCTACACTCAAAAGCTTTGATGGCATTGATCCAGAGAACGTCAAGGCAGAGGTCGACACATGGAAGCAAAAAGCAGCAGATGCAGAGAAAAATTTTAACAATAAAATTTATGAAAGAGATTTTGCTGATGCTCTTAAATCTGCACTGGAAGATGTTAAATTCTCTTCCGAGTCTGCTAAAAAGGCTGTTATGGCAGACATCAAAGACGCCGGTCTTAAGCTTAAGGATGGAAGGATACTGGGGCTTAATGATCTGCTGGATCAGATGAAAAAAGACGATGCGTCTGCATTTGTTGATGAAGATCAGCAGACCGCTATGCAGAACCAGGCGAGATTTACAACAGGGATAACCCGCAATAATCATCCGGGTGGAAAGATGACCAAAAAAGAAATCATGGACATCAAAGATACAAGCGAACGACAGGCTGCAATTGCAAGCAACATGTCACTGTTTGAGTGATCGTTGTTAATCCAGTGATTTGACTGGCGCCCAAATTACGGGCAGAAAGGGCTTAACTTTTATGGCAAAAGCAAATCTTATAAAAACAGAAAACATTCAGGTACGCGCGAGAGAGGTAGATTTTGTAACCAGATTTGAACGCAACTGGGAGCACTTATCCGAAATTCTTGGTGTGCTGAGAATGATAAAAAAAGAGCCGGGATCAACTCTGAAATCCAAATATGCAACCGGAACTTTACAGAGCGGTAAGGTCGCAGAGGGAGAGGAAATTCCGTACTCCAAATTCGAGGTAAAAGAAAAAGAGTATGCTGAAATGGATGTGGAGAAGTACGCAAAGGCTGTATCCATCGAGGCAATCAAGACTTATGGCTACGATGTGGCTGTGGAGATGACAGATGAAGAGTTCCTCTTCCAGCTCCAGACGGATGTAACCGGAAGATTTTACACCTATCTTAAGACCGGTACCCTTACCTCTACCGAGAACACTTTCCAGATGGCTCTTGCTATGGCAAAAGGCCGCGTTGAGGATAAATTCAAAAACATGCATCGTTCCATTCCGAATGGTATTGCAGGCTTTGTAAACATCCTTGATGTATATGAGTATCTTGGCGCTGCAAATATCACTATTCAGAACCAGTTCGGATTCCAGTATATGAAAGATTTTATGGGATTTAATACTGTGTTCCTGCTGTCCGACAGCGATATCCCGCGTGGCAAGGTAATCGCTACACCGGTAGACAACATTGTTCTTTACTATGTTGATCCGAGCGATTCAGACTTTGCACGTGCTGGGCTCTCCTATACAGTGTCCGGCGAAACCAATCTGATCGGCTTCCATACTCAGGGCAACTACAGCACTGCTGTATCTGAGGCATTCGCAATCATGGGTATGGTGCTGTTTGCTGAGTATCTGGATGCTATTTCTGTGATTACATTTGGGGCATCTCAGACTCTTGGCGATCTGACTGTACAGTCTACAGCTGGATTATCCAGCGGTACCACAAAGATTACTGTTAATCCGGAAAAGGGCAACGCTGGTAACGTCTATAAGTACAAAGTGGCATCTTCTGAGACCACTGTAGAGTATGGACAGAATGTGAAAAACTGGAGCGCATGGGACGGCAAGAGCGATATCACAGCGGCCAACGGCCAGGTTATCACTGTAGTTGAGTGCGACAGCACATATAAAGCGCTGAGCGCAGGTCATACGACTGTAACCGCACAGTAATGAGGAGGTTCCGGCATGGCATATGTAGATTATGAGTTTTACCAAAAATCATTTTTCGGCAATGTCGTGCCGGAATCTGATTTTATGAGGATGTCTGAGAGGGCAAGTGACTTTATTGACGGCTTGACATTTGACCGGATGGCAGATGGATTACCGTCCGATGATCGGCAGCAGAAACGTATAAAAAAGGCGATCTGTGCTGTTGCAGAAGCACTGTATCAGATTGATATAGCTGACAAAAATGCACTATCAGCCGCAATCGGCACATCAATTTCTATCCCTGGCGGAGGTACCGCTACTGGAATAGTTACATCTGTATCGTCTGGTAGTGAGTCTAAATCTTACGCCACTCCTCAGCAAATGGGGGCAAGTGCTAAAGAATGGAGCGCAGTATATGCCGCCGCCGGAGATGCACAAAAAACGAACGACTTACTCTTAAAGATAGCTTTACCGCTTCTGATGGGAGTAAGGACGGATGAAGGGATACCGATTTTATATGCAGGATTTCAAGGTTAATATCTTAGGCTCTGAATGGAGCATGAAGTTCGGGAACGAGAAAGAATATCCGAATCTGACAAATGCAGATGGCTATATTGATTTATCAACACGGGAAATTGTGGTTGATGATATGGAGGCATCGCAGGGACAGATTGGAGCAAAGGCAGACCTTGAAGGCTATCAGAAGCAGGTTGTTAGACACGAAATCATTCATGCATTTCTGCTCGAATCTGGACTTGATTCCAATTCAAACAGTGCTGACAGTTGGGCTGTGAATGAAGAAATGGTCGACTGGTTTGCTATTCAGTCACCGAAGATTTTTAAAGTGTTCAACGAATATGATTTGATGTAATTGCGTGAGGTATATCAATGAAATTTAGAAAGAAACCAGTTGTAATTGAAGCATTTCAGTATGATGGCGATTTGAAAGATAGGGACGGTAAGTATTATGTGCCGGACTGGGCAGTAAAAGCCTTTAAAGAAGGAACAATGTATTATATCATTCCAAGGGCGAAACCATCTGATACTCCAGAATTGTATATCAAAACTCTGGAAGGCAATCATCATGTATCTATTGGCGATTATGTTATCCAGGGTGTAAACGGAGAATTATATCCGTGCAAACCAGATATTTTTGAAAAAACTTATGAGGAGGTATCTGAATGATGGACATTTCAACATTAGGCTCGTGTATAGCAATCGTTATGATCTGCTACATCATAGGAATGGGCTGTAAAGCGTCAAAAAAAATCTCTGATGAATGGATTCCGGTAATCATGGCAGTTATTGGCGGAATTCTCGGAGCAGTCGGAATGGGAATTATTCCAGATTTCCCGGCATCGGACTACATTACAGCGATTTCTGTGGGAATGTTCAATGGACTGGCAGCCACAGGAGTGAACCAGGTATATAAGCAGAGCATAAATAAGTAATGGGTGGCCGCGGATCAGCAAGTGGTATGAGCGATAAGGGAAAGCCGTATGGAACAGAGTACGAAACGTTATATCAGGGTGGTAAATATTATGTATGACAAAACAGTGACGGTCTTTAACTACTATGAATCCTCGACAACCGGCAAGGTGTACTGGTATCCGCATGTCCTTCCTGGCGTTGATCTGATAACGGATCATGGCGCTATCTTAAAAAAATACGGTCCCGACAGCTCTGACAATGCTGTGCTGCATATATCTTACATTCCGGACGGTGACAATGTGATGGTACGGCAAAGCGGTGACAGCTTTATGCTATGGTTAGCACCAAAAGAGTGGAGTAGACAAGTCAATGATGACCTGCCAGAGCTCCTAACATTTGGGCCAGATGACTTTTTTTGGCTTGGAGAATGGACGGGCGGAACGGTAACGGATGATGATTACCTTGACGGATTTTACCAGTACATGAACAGCCAAAGGGATAATGTTTATAAGGTCAGCAGTGTAGGTGGCCCGTATACTGTTATTCCACATTTTGAGATCACAGGTAAGTAAATGAGCGCAAAGACACGACATTTTAAGGGGTTTTCCATTGTTGATGGGGATGTACATATGAAGATAGGATATGACCGTTTTGAAGTGCAATACAGGCGGGCACAATACCATCTTGACGGCGCTGTCATGAACAGCATGGTACCCTTTATGCCAATGATTACTGGCAGCTTTATAAACGCAACCAGAGCCGCCAGTGCTGCGGAACAGGGAACTGGAAAAGTATTTGCTGCTTATGGCCCACAAGGCAGATACCTGTACGAGGGTAAAGTCATGGTGGACGAAAAGACTGGATCACCTTGGGCGAGGCGTGGAGCGCGCAAGGTACTTGTAAGTGAGTACACCGGAAAGACAAATGCGCGGGAAAACATATCTTACACGCATCAGGCTCATCCGAAAGCGCAAGACCACTGGTTTGATGCTGCAAAAGAAGCGGACCAAAAAACATGGATCAAAGACGTTAAACGCATAGCTGGAGGAGGAAAACATGGATAGTAAGCCAATTGGCATTGATGCCAGCGGATATGAGATTTTGACACGTGCCGTTAAAGCACTTTTAAATCAGTATCCGGGTCTTAAGAACGGCACTGTCATTAAATTTGAAGAGCTTGCCAAAGACTCTGGAATAGCATTTTCGGCTGATAACGGTGCGCTGGTGTATGCCGAAACTGAAGACGTATGCGGTGGAAGACATCAAAAGTGCCAGTACCCTTTTTATGTTGTGTACCGGACGGCATCAAACAAAGAGAGGCTGAAGCTTAGCGCGCAAGAGTTCCTTGACACCCTTGGGAAGTGGCTGTGCCATGAACCGGTAGTACTAGATGGCGCTCAAACGCGTCTCACGACTTTCCCAGCATTGTCAGAAGGCCGGATTATAAAACGAATTACCCGTGATAACTCATACGGCCTGGAGCCAAATGAAAACTCAGTACAAGATTGGGTACTGCCAGTAACAGTGCAGTATACAAATGACATAGAATTTTAACCATAGAAAGGAAATGATAACATGATTGAACGTAAGTACTTGGCGCATTACATTGACGCAGCTTTTAGCACATCAACTCCGACTTATGTAAGAATCGGAAAAAACCTGGAAGAGTACAATGAAGAGCTGAACCCTGATGTTGAGATTACAAAAAACATCTTAGGCGAACAGTCAGTGCAGCATTCAGGCTATGAAGTACAGTCAGATGTAGATCCTTTTTACTACGAAGAATATGACGATACGCTCAGCAACAAGATCATGGATCTGGCCAATACAAGAGCCACAGGCGATAAGTGCAAGACCACTATGGTTGATGTGCTGTTAAAGCCAGGATTAACCGAGGATGCTGCACCTACTGCAGTATGGGCTTATAGAGAAGATGTTTACTTAATCCCGAACAGTGTAGGCGGCGATACATCCGGCATACAGACTCCATTTACTGTGTACAAAGCTGGAAACAGGGTTAAAGGTACATGGGATGTAAGCAAGAAAACATTCACACCATCAGATTTAGGTTAAAGGAGATTTAAATGGGAAAACAGTTGGTACTGGATAACCGGGAGTGGATCGATATTGTTGACAGCAAAGGAAATGTGACAGGCGGATTTTACTGGAATCCTGCGGATTTGGACATCGTAAGAAGATATGAAAAGGTTGCGGCAGAATTTGAAAATATTCAGCTTCCGGAAGGAAATGACATGGACAAATTGTGTGCGGCATCAGATAAGGTATCAGAGCTGTTTGATTATCTGCTAAATACTCATGCTGCAGCGGATCTTTTTGCAGGTGCAAATCCTTTCACACCACGCCCAGACGGTACTCTCTTATGTGAGTATGTCATGAATGTACTGGCATCATTTATTGAAAAAGAACTGGATGTGCGAATCCGTAAAACCAGCGCAAAGGTGAAGAAGTACACAGAGAAGTATAAAAAATGATAGGTTATAATCTCCCGAAATCGCTAAATATCGATGGCATTGAGTATGATATCCAGTCGGATTTTCGCGCCGTACTGGATATCCTCATTGCCTGTGCGGATCCAGACTTAAGCGACTATGAAAAGCAAGAAGTTATGTACCAGATCTTGTATATAGACGCGGATAAAATCCCAGTGCACTGCTACGAAGAAGCGTGCAAAAAAGCCGTTGCCTTTATTGATGGCGGAATAGACTCGGACAAGAAAAAGCCACAGAAAAAGCTTATTGACTGGCAGTATGATGCGGCTATGATCATGCCAGCGGTTAATAAAGTGGCTGGAAAAGAATTGCGCGCTGAAAAATACATACACTGGTGGACGTTCCTGGGCTTTTTTATGGAGGTTGAGGACGGACTTTTTTCACAAGTACTGTCCATACGTCAAAAAAAAGCTAAGCATAAAAAGCTGGAAAAATGGGAAAGAGAGTTTGAGCGGGAAAACAGCGATCTGGTAAAACTCCCAACTGTGCAGAGCGAAGAACAGAAAAAAGAGATTGAGAACCTTGAAAAATGGCTGTAAGGAGGCGTAAGCGTGCAGGCAGATGGAACAATAGTTATCGATACAACCATAGCAGATGATGGCTTTAAGGCTGGATCCAAAGACATAGAGCTGGCTGCCAAACGTATGGCCAAAACAGTCAGTAATGTAGGAGATAAAGCCAAGATCGCACTTCAGAAGCAACTGGATGCTTTCTCGAAGCTGAATGCTCAGTATGCAGCTCAGGAAAAAAAGGTTGAAGCTTTAAAGCAAAAAGTTGAAGAGTTTAACAACCAGAAGATTCCAACGGAAGAGTATAAAGCGATCCAAAAACAAATTGACGAAACAGAAAAAAAGCTTGCGGCGTTGACTGAACGTCAGGAAAAATTTGTAAACACCGGAGGCAAAACGAACAGCAAAGCTTATGCTGGCATGCAATACGAAATTGAACAGCTGAAAAAGACCCTTGAGTACGCAAAGGCCGAAAAAGAAGATCTTGAAAAAAGTGGCGGTGCATTTACTTCTGGGGCGGATACACCTGCCGCTCAGAAGGCAGCAGCCCAGCTGGAAGCTGAACAGCAAAAGCTTGAGGATACAAATAACCGGCTGAATACATCCTTTATGTCTCTAAAACAGAAGGTGCAGGAGTATGGCGGTATCTTGGAGAATGCAGCGGGATCAACGTCTAACTATAGCAATGGCATTGATAATGCACAAAAAAGAATGTCAGCCTTAAATAACAACGTAAAAAGGCTTGCGGGAGGCATGACACAAAAAGCTGCAGATGGAATTAAAAAAATTGGCAAGAATGCGAACTCCACTGCGCTGAGTTTGAAAAATCTGATTAAATATGGATTAGGCATTCGATCGCTATATGCGCTATTTAGCAAGATAAGAGGCGCTTTAGTTGATGGCTTTAAGAATTTGGCCCAGTACTCTGGAAACACAAATAAAGATATCTCTAGTTTGATGTCGTCACTTACTCAGCTAAAGAACAGCTTTGCAACAGCGTTTGCCCCTATTTTGTCAGCGGTGGCTCCAGATTTAAATTACTTGATTGGACTTCTCAACACTGCGGTTACGGCAATCGCTCAGTTTATGGCGGCTTTGACAGGGAAAAGTACTGTAGTCAAGGCTACCAAGGTTCAGCAGGATTATGCGAAGTCACTAAAAAAGACTGGAAGCGCTGCAAAAGACGCCAAAGAAGAGCTGGCCGCATTTGATAAGCTAAATGTAAAAAAAGATGATAGTTCTTCTGGAAATGGCGGAGGTAGTGGCGGAGTATCTCCATCTGAGATGTTTGAGACTGTAGCAGTTTCCAGCGCTTTGACAAAGGCATTAGATGCAGTAAAGAAGAAATGGAATGATATAGCCGCGCTATTTGCTAAAGGCTTTAAAGTAGGTCTTGGAGACACAACTTCAAGATTTGCAACCATCATAAGTGGATTACAGCGTATAAAAGACAGCTTTAGTAACATTTTTTCTGATGCTAAAGTTCAGAACGCTGCTAAAGTCTGGGGAGAAAAAGTTGTTTATGATCTGGGAGTCATTGCAGGTTCGATTGCTTCTATAGGCGTCACACTGGCTACAAATTTGATCGGCGGATTTGCACAATACTTAGAAGATGCTCAGGATCGCATCAAACAATATATCATAGATATGTTTGATATAACTGGTGATATATCGGATATTGTAGCAAATTTTTCTGAGGCTTTTGCGTATGTATTTAGCGCTTTCTCAGATGAAAACGGTCAGACTTTTACAGCGAATTTGATTGGATTTTTTTCAAATGCTTTTATGGGATTGAGCGAACTGTTTGCCAAAACAGGTCGAGATTTTTTAGATACGCTCACTACCCCATTTATAAACAACAAGGATGAGTTCAAAAATGCTTTGGATAATATATTAGGCGTTGTTGCTCAGGTCATGGGTGACATTAAAGATGTGTTTACAGTGGCATTGGATGAAATAAATCAGGCCTATGACGAACATATAGCTCCAATGTTTGACGCATTTGCAGAAGGATTTACGAAGATATATGGAAGCGCATTGACAGCTTTTAATACGTACATTTTACCAGCTTTGCAGAAGGTGGCTGATAAATTTACAGAAGTAAAAAATCAGTATTTACAGCCGTTTTTCAGCAGCTTTGCGGATATGGTTGGACAATTGGCAGATACATTGACTGCCGCATGGAATCAATTATTAATGCCCTTATTGGATTGGATTGTGCAGACATTTGCACCATTAATAGGCAATGCTATTGAGAACATAGGAGGATTTTTTAATACATTCTTGTCAGTGGTAGGTGCTGTAGGAGAAGGCGTTACAGGCGTTTTAACTGGGCTGCTTGAATTTATCCAGGGCGTACTTACTTTGGATATAGAAACGGCGCTGAATGGCATTAAAGACATTTTCAAGAGCGTCTTTAATGGAATTGTGGCGCTTGTTGAAATCGCCGTTAATAGCATTATCAGCGGATTAAATAAAATCAGCTTTGATATCCCGGAATGGTCACCGGTTGCCGGTGGTCAGCATTTTGGATTTGATATATCTACAGTTAGACTTCCACGTCTTGCATCAGGAACAGTAGTACCGCCACGTGCCGGTGAATTTGCGGCTATCCTGGGCGATAACAAAAAGGAAACGGAAGTTGTATCCCCGCTGTCTACCATGAAGCAGGCCCTTAAGGAAGCATTACAGGAATCCGGCGGCTTGGGTGGTGGCGATATTGTAGGATACATCTATCTGGATGGAAAAGAAATGGGCGCATCTACTGTTAAATTTGTCCGTCAGGAAAAGAAAAGGACGGGAAAAAATCCTGTCTTAGTGTAGGAGGTAAGGCGTGCAGAAAGACTATAGAGGTTATCTGGTAATGTTTGGGAACACACAGCTCCCAAACAGCTTCCTTACCCGATACAGATCCACCCCCGATCAGAGGATCGAGAAAAAGGCTTGGAGGGATAACAACGAGTCACTGCAGAGGGTGACATCCCCTAACTTCAAGACAACGCTTAACCTTGAGATAAGGCCGCTGTCCCAGGGCGAAAAAGACTTGTTTAACTCCATCAAGGCAAATGGCTTGATGGATGCTACTCAGCGAAAGTACAGAGTGACATTCTGGAATCTTGACACATGCGAGTATGGTACAGGCTCTTTTTATATCCCGGATACGGAATTCGCCATAGATCACATTGCAGATAATGACACCGGCGAAATGTACTACGAAAAAGTGACCATTGAAATGATCCAGTATTAAGGAGCGGAGCAATGATAGAAATCGATCAGGCGTATAAGGATTTGTTTAACGAATATGGCGGGAAGCGCCTTAAACTGACATTTTTCAAAGAAGAATACCATGCTCTGTATCCGTCTGAAACACTGTATCCGTCTGAAGATTTATACCCGTCTGAAATGTCTGAGGATGCGGTAGATTTTGTTATAGAGGATGATCAGATAGTAACGGATACGCTAACTATAACAGAAAGCCTTTGCACAGACGAAGATTTAAGTTTTGGGTCTTGCGAAGCGGCTCAGTTTGAGCTGACAGTTACAGGATTGACCAAAAACATAGCGGGTAGAGAATTTATGGTCGTGGAATCATTCGGCGGCTATAACATGGTCCTGGGGCTGTTTAAAGTGGACTCTACACCCAAACAGGAAGATACAACCACACGCAAGATCATAGCGTATGATAGGATGCAGCGTTTTGATGTGGATGTGTCCGGTTGGTATAATGCGCTGACCTTTCCTGTGACATTAAAAGCATTCCGAAAGTCACTTTGCTCATTTGTTGGAGTACTGGAAGAAAATGCAACGCTTGTGAATGATGAGATGCAGATAGAAAAGACCGTAAACCCTACTGTGTTAAATGGCCGGGATGTACTACAGCAGATCTGCCAGATTAATGGTGTGTTTGGCAATATCAACAAAAACGGGAAATTGAGGTATATCAGGCTTCCTGGCAAAGAAGATGTATCTACACAGCTGACAACTTATCAAAATGCAGAAAGTGAAGAGTATACTGTTCCGGATATCGATACAGTACAGATCCGCCAGGAAGAGGGAGATATAGGCGGTGTGAGCGCAGGAGATGGTCAAAACGTTTACATTATTGAGGGCAACATGCTTGTATATGGCAAAACAACATCTCAGATGGTTGAAATTGCAAACAATATTAAAAGTGTTATAAGTGCTTTGGCATACCAGCCTGCGAACATATCAACAAACGGCTCTCCTTGGATTGAAATCGGCGACAGGGTGGCTCTGGAGACCATAGATGGTACAGTTAACACCCTTGTGATAAAAAGAACGTTTACGGGTATCCAGGGCGCTATGGACAGCTATGAAAGCACTGGGAGTCAGGAATTATCAAGACCTTTTAGCATTGAAAGTGAATTGATACAGATAAAAGGCTTATCTGCTATCCTTAAGCGATCTGTAGAAGAAATATCAAATGAACTTACCAATCTGGAAGAGGGAACTAATTCCAAGTTTACCCAGATGGCTAATCAGATTTCCCTGGAAGTTACGAGAGCTACCGGTCAGGAAGCAGAACTGAGATCAGCTATTAACGTAGTCAGTGATAAGATTGAACTGAAAGTCAGCCAGGGAGATGTATCAAATCAGCTTTCGGTGGAAACCGGTGGGATCAGCATAAAAGGGAATCGTTTTAGCTGGAGTTCTACATATTCCTCTATGACGGCAGACGGTAAACTGACAGCAAGCAGCGGATCATTTACAGGTGATGTGGTGGCGAACAGTTTCAAAACCAATGATGGAAGTATTACATTGGCAAATGGAAAACTGAAGATTACCGGTGCAGAAATTGATGGAACTGCAAATACAAGTTCCATCGGTGCGAGTACGATTTACACAAACCATCTGGAAGTTGGAGGTAATGCGGTATTTAATTCAGGAGCGGATTTTTCAGGAGCGATTAACTGCCAAAATATCGATGCTAATCGAATAAGCTGTGTAAGCGTTTATTCATCAATGGCTGGGGAAACCTGGTCAGACAGAAGATTAAAGCATGACATCAGAGATGTTCATGAAAAGCTTGCTGTAGAAGTGATAAAAGGGCTGCGGCCGGTAGCCTATGCACTGAATGTAAACGATGCGGAAAGCCTGGGATTTATTGCACAGGAAGTAAAAAAAATGTGTGCAGATCTGGGCACGGAAATGCCATTGTATACTAAAAATGGTAAATACTATTCCATCCCGTACATAAATTACATCCCGGTTATAGTAAAGGCATTGCAATTTATCCTGCGGAAAGTGGAGGTTGATCATGGCTAAGGTAGAGTACAAAAAAGAGGATATCCAGCTTTTAACAGCACTACTTAATATGGTGGCTGTAAAAGGATTTGACAATATAAAGTTTATGGCACAGGCTGCGGCTATCCTTGACAGTGGAATCGTTAAAGAAATCCCGGAAAAACCACAGCAGTCCGGAAAGGAAGCAAAGAATGAAGCTGAGTGAGCTGTTTTATAGCATTATAGGCTGGGTGAACTACCCGGACACATCCACACCAGTTGGCAAGACAAATCTGCGCCATATGGATAATGGTATCCTGCAATGTGCGCAATATATCCTTGGCCTATCCCAGGACAAACTGGAAGCATCGGATGCGGCCAAATTTATAACTGGATGGGAAGTTGACACATCCACTTGGATTGTAACTGTAACACATAAGGATGGCACTGTAGAAACGGTAGATTTTCCTATTGAGATGATGCCAACAAAGCTTGATCTGGACGAAGACGGTAATCTCGTACTGGTCCAGCAGGACGGAACCATAAAGAAGATCAGCTTCCAACGTTTTGTTTATAACGTTTCCAGTACAGCGACTATTGCAATGAACCTGGATGGAACGACTATATCTGCAAATGTGGTAGACGGGTCAATAACAGCAGATAAGCTAGAGCCTACATTGCAGAAGACTTTACGGCAGTATATGCTTGATGCTCAGACAGCAGCGCAAGAGGCAGAGGCATATAATAAATCATCTATAAGCTATGCTGTGGGTGGTACTGGTTCCAGAACAGGGGAAGATACTGATAACAGCAAATATTATAGCGAAAAGGCGAAAGAAGAAGCTGAAAAGGCTGGGACCTATGCAAATCTGATCTTACCGGAGTTTTATCTGGATGCATCAACAGGGCATTTGATGTGCAAACAAGGAAAAACAGTAACAGTTAAAGTTGAAAATAACCATGTATTAGTGGAGGTGGCATAGTGGCAAGCACAACAGATCTTGGTAAGTGGATGCTTACCAATGGTGGAGAATATAATCCGGAAACAGCATATGAACAACTTACAATGGTAATGTATGAAAACAGTACATATATTACCTTGAAGACTGTACAAGGCATCACACCTACAGATGATCACATTAATTATCAGCTGATGGCTAAAGGCTTTAACCCTACAGCCCTGGAATCAGTGCAGGCAGAGGATACCAGCGGAGTGCTGGGAGAAGTGGGCGGTACAGTTTCTGCACAGGATTTGATAAACTGGGTAGTAGATCAGGCTGCTACTAAGTTGCTTAAGATCAGCGATCTGGTAAGCGTACAGACCAATGATGCGACTAAAGGTGTTTCTGCGGCACTGGCCTATGCTATGGGGCAGAAACTTGATCAGCTAAATAGTAATTTTTCTACTTTAGTTAGTTACGGAAATCATAAAAATAATATTACGGATTTAAACAATTTTTATAATGGATATGCCGTAGGGCTTTTTCAAAATTCACCGTCTGCATCTGATTATTGGTGGGTAATTTCTTTTTCTGAAACAAATGAGGATACGTGTTTGCAATTCGCTGTCCTGTTCGAAGATTACGGAAGTACCAAATTTTATTCCAGAAGGAAAGCTCATGGAACCTGGCACAATTGGAGAAGCGTTGATCTCGTATGATCATTAAGCAATTACATACACTATCTCTCCAAGAGCAACTTTATTCAAAGCATTGCCTGCCAAATCGGTCAGATATATAGCTCCATCTGTTCTAATATCCACTCTTGAAATAACAGGTGAACCACCAGATACATCCATAGATTCAACTAGGGCAAAAGTTCTCCTATTGGGTTTATCATTTGACATCGTAACAATCAATCCGTCACTATTAGCTAGTGCACTAATAAATTTTATCAAACGTACATTGCCACTACGAGTCAGATATACTCCTGTAGTAGATACAACTTCATTTCGTATTAAATTACTATATAGCGGAACAACTGTGTGGAAGAAAAATCGGAAGATGTAAACAGAATTTACAAGTTGAGTACAAAGGAAAAAGAAAGGAAAAAAAGAATGAATGAAAAATTAAAGTTAAAAAATAAAAAAGAATTTGATTTAGTAGTAAACGGGCTTGATGCGTTTAGTGACAGCCTTAAGCTGACATTTTTGTCGGCTGACAACCTTGAAGATCTGATTGCCATCTTTTCTAGCGCTGCCAACACAGATCAGATAAAAATCATCAATAGCACTGGGGAGACATTAGCCGTGTATGATGGCTATACTGTTTTGGGCAATCCCAAGAGCGTAAATGACAATGCACAGATACAGCCTACAACGTATAACGATGACGGCAGCGTAAAAGCTGAAGCTGTAACGGGCAGGGCTGTGACACTGATTCTGTCCCAACCAGGAGTGACAGAACAGGTGAAACACAATAGAGCTGACATAGACTTTTTGGCTGTAATGACAGGAACCGATTTATAAGGAGGAGCGCATATGTTAAGTGTAAATAAAATGGCTGAAAAATACTATCCAAAATATTGGGATAAAGATAGACTTAGAACTTTGGTACAGGCTGGAAAACTGACAGAAGAAGAGTATCAGGAGTTGACCGGAGAAAAATACTAAGTTTCACCGGTGCAAAAGAAAGGCGAAATTATGAGAGATATTACTTTATGCCATCCACGTTTACAGAAGCTGGCAACAGAATTGATTTCCAAGTGTGCCGCCAAAGGCTTGCAGATCAAAATCGGGGAAACTCTCAGGACAAAAGCAGAGCAAGATGATTTATATGCTCAGGGGCGTACAAAACCGGGAAATATCGTGACCAATGCCCCAGGCAGCAGTTACAGCAGTTATCACCAGTGGGGTACAGCCTTCGACATTTATCGTGCAGATGGCCGCGGCGCCTATTATGATTCAGATGGATTTTTTAGCAAGGTTGGCGCGATCGGCACATCCATCGGCTTGGAATGGGGTGGAAACTGGAAGAGTATTGTAGATAAACCACATTTTCAACTTCCAGACTGGGGAAGTGGTACCAGTGTGATTAAAAAGCTTTATAAAACTCCGGAAGAGTTTATGAAAACCTGGTCAGCCGTGGAAAAGCCGAAGATCATAGAAGGCTGGCAGCAGGAAAATGGCGGCTGGCGCTTCTATTTAAAAGACGGATCTGGGAAGTATGTTTCCAATGACTGGTACAAAGACGGAAAACTCTGGTACTGGTTCGACGGTGCCGGCATGATGGTTCATGATGTCTGGTATCAATACAAAGGGTCTTGGTACTATCTCGGCTCCGACGGTGCCATGCTAAAGGGCTTACAGACAATCAATGGCAAGTGGTACTACCTGAATCAGGACGGTCGCATGGCAACTGAACCAGTAGTACTTACTCCTGACCAGGACGGCGCTCTCCACTATCCAGGATTAGTACTATAATAGTCGTCACAATCTCCAGATGAGCCAGTTCTTCTGTACCAATATCTATAAGGACTGCCTTGCATTTCTTATATGGCATGGAATAACGTTGGGAAAGATAACGCATGGATGCACCACCTATCTACCCATTGCAGCAGTCGTGTTGCATTTCGTGTTGCATAGAAAGCAAAAATATATTATTTGTGATATATTTATAGAGCAAGTGATAAATATTTATAACTCGCAAACCCGCATAAATGCTAGATTTCAGTGTTTTCGCGGGTTTGTGAGTTTTTACTTTAACGGGTTCGATTCCCGTTATCTGCTCTTGAAAAATGGCTTATTTAAGCCATTTTTTATTGCGCGTGTTGCATTTCGTGTTGCATAGCTTCTAAAATGGCTTTTTTCCATCCCTCTGGATCTTCTTTTTTCAGCCGGTTCACAACTTCTTTTATGGATTCTTTTTCGCTTTTTTCGGTTCCCACGATGCTCTCAAAGTAGCTGTCAATTTTATCATCAACCTTTTGCCGCTCCGACGAAAATGTCTGCATGTAGACCTTTTTCATGACAGCATCCGACTTCCAGCCACCGCGCTCCTGAGCGTATTTGTCCGGTATCTGCAGCAGGGCCATTACTGAGGCATTAAGATGCCTGAGGTCGTGAAACGTGATAGGGTCTTTTATACCGTAGCTTTTTTGCAAGCGTTTCCAGCGGTGGTGCAGTGAAACGTCAGTCATCGGCACCAGTACATCGCCAGGAACCTTGTCGATCAGACCTTTTATATAAGCCGGTATTTTGTGTTTGCGTTTTCTCGTGTTGTTCTTCGCTGTCTCTTTTCTTACAGCTTTTCCTTTTACGGTAATGACTGTCTCTTTTATTGTTATGTAATCACCATTAATTGATTTGGATTTTGTAAGACCGCGGATCTCCGATGCTGTGAACGACAGCCACATTGCAAGCAGCACCGGCAGCTCCATTTCGGTGCCGCGTACTATATCCATTACTGTTTTTGCATCTGGCAGGTCAACCATTCTTTGCGTTGGCGTAGGTAATTGCAGATTGTCGGTGCGGATGTTTGTGTATTTGTGCAGCACAGAGGATACAAACCCCCATTCATTTTTCAGCCGCTTTGCTGTAAGGGTCTTACCCGGCTTTCCGTTGACAGGTCTCTGCGCTTCTTTGGCTATGGCGTTTTGCAGTAGATCTTCCGATATGTCACACAGGCGCATGTTAAAAAGATCCTGGAACCCGTTCCGCATGATACACTCATAGTCTTCTATGGTGGACGGAGACCTTTTCAATGTTCTGCACAGATCTATATATTTTTCTGCCGCCCCTCTAAGCGTCATATTCGCCTCTTGGTTGCGCCTTTCCGCTTCACGCGAATCTTTCTCTGCCATGTATTGCGCAGCTGCCAATTCGACCCGTTTGCGCCCTTTGATTGACGGGTCATCATCTGTAAAGGACTGATATATTCTTTTTTGTTTTGGTTTTCCGTTTTGCATGACGGGTGTTCCGTCTGGATTTAAGACAGGCTCGTAGTGGTCAAACACCAGTACACGCCATGATCCTGAGGGTAATTTTTTTGCTTTTGCCATAGTCGCACACTCCTTTTTGGGTATAAAAAATACAGCCACCAGATTTTTACATGGTTTATCTTGCGTGACTGCCTGGAAATGTGATATTATACGGGTGTAGGCTTCGTGGTAGAAATATCACACTCCTAAAACGTCTGGTGTTGGTAGCGCCGGGCGTTTTTTATATTGGTGATATAACCATAGGTTTTTCTGATATGATAAAAATAAAAAGGATGGTATTTTATGTTTATATCAAAAAAACGATGGAATAACTTAGTAAATCGTGTTGAGCGTCTGGAAAGCATCGTCACTCCTGAGAATGCCCCCTCTCCTCTGCGGTAGATGAAAGCTGCTGTAAGAGAAGCTTTTGAATCTGGCGCTCATCTAGCTCAACAATCTGAAGAATTAAATAAAATCAAAAAGCATTATATTCCTTAGGATTAAATTTGTAGATATTAATATTCCCCATTGAGGTAAATTTGTCAATTCTCTTAACAATTAAATTTAATCCATGAAGCCTGATTTGGATTTTATAAGGTTGTATGTCTAAATTGGCTTTCCCTATATTCCCATCCTGCATAAAAAATATCTCTCCAAGAGAACAATAGACATATGATTCAAAACCACAGTATTCTTTTTTGGTAGCGTATTCGCAAAAATGTAAAACTGCCGGATACTTTGATAGTTTCATTTTTGGAGTATAAGGTACACACTGCACATATGTCCAAGGAAGACTATCCTTGTGCATTGGAACCGGAAAATCAAAATTTATGTTTTCTGTGCAAATATACATTTTTTTTGTGAATCCTGTATAAGCTTTAGATTTGACTAAAATCTGGTTAATAAAATCCAAAACAGATAAGGCAATATATTGATTATTCTTGTTTAACATAAACCAAGCAATGCCGTTGGAGTATGATAGGGTATCTACCCAGCACCATTCAAAGGGTATTTCACTAAATTGTTCCATATCTTTTATGGTAAAAGAATAATTTAATTTTCTTTTGTTCTCTTCTTGATTTTCTCTATTCTTTTCAATCTCTTTGCGTTCTAAAATTCGCTTTTCATCTTTCTCAATCATTTATAAATAAGATCACCACTCAATCAACGGGGCACCGTACTGATCGACAAATCGCCCTTTCAAAATTTTTGATATGTCTGAAACCCATCCAATGCCGAAAAACCCAGCAGTAAATATAAAAAGGATACCTTTACCATAACGGCCCACGTAAAAGTAGTGCAATCCCAAACATCCCCCTTAAAACCTTTTGAATTTCAAGAACTCCTCAGCGTATCCGGTTAATGCGGATAGCTGATTCAATGTAAATCCCGGATGCTCCAACACAACGCTGTCCGGTACCAGCAACTCAGCAGCAAAAGTATGCGCTTCGATCTCTGCACGGTTCCGGTGCAAGCTGTCCGGCATCCAGTTAAAAAAGAAGTAATCTTCCTGATGCATTACGGCGTGACCCAGCTCATGGGCCGCAACCATCTTTTGTGTAGACTTATCCAGATCGCTGTTTATATAAATGAAGCGTTCACCCGCTATGGTTAAACAGCATCCGTATATCTTACCCAAAGGGCCAACCTGTGTATATACTCCCAGATGATCGGCGAGATCAATGGGGTCATTTGTATGATACATATTTGATAGCTCTGCGGCTGTCCTTTTTGCATCTATCATATTTACCTCTCCTATTTTTTACGTTGCTTTGCGATAAAAGCAACAGAAATCTTGATCTGGTCGAGCAATAAGTTTATGCTCTCCTGATCTACGGGCTGACCGTCAAAATATAACGGTGTCACTTCTCCGCTTTTTAACATTTTCTCAAGACGGTTAAACTCATCTTTTAGATCTATTGGTTTTTCTTCTGCAACGGCATCTTCCTCCTCCCCTGTTATTAGATAGTCAACAGATACGCCCAAAAAATCGGCAATCTTTTTGAGCTTATCCTGTTTCGGTGTATATCTTCCGGCTTTCCAGTTACTAAGAGTCGATGTAGAAATTCCGGTTCCCTTACACACGCGGTAAGGTGTTACACCTTTTTCAGAGCATAACTTTTCAAATAAACTATACATAGTTCACACCTCAAAAATAAGTTTGAAAAATTAGCTAAAATCTGTTGACAAACTTTGAAATCAATGCTATACTCTGGACATAGCTTTGAAAGCAAAGCTATAGACAAAGATAATAGCTTCGATTTCTAATATAACTTTGTTCGACGACTTTATTATATTGGAAATCTTAGCTAATGTCAATAGGTATTTGAGAAAGGATGGTGAAAATGTACAGCAAATACGCAGAATTAAGAGATAAAGCAGGCATTACTGACTATGAGGTCGCAAAAAAGACAGGCGTTTCCACATCGACTCTTAGCAACTGGAAAGCTGGCAGATATACGCCGAAAGCTGACAAAATCCAGAAGATCGCTACATATTTCGGTGTCGGAATCGAGACCCTGCTGGAAGGCTGTGAGAGAGAAAAGTGAAGAAAAGCGAAGAGGAGTATCTTTTTAATTACATAAGATACTTACAGCACAAAGTAAATCAGCTAACCATTGCGGTATTGACCGGAGACAAGAGCGGATTGGAATATCCGAAAGCGGCTGATGTGCAGCCGGGTGAAAAAATTCCGTTAGGGCATTTGGCAGATGATTTACTTGGAACCTATTATGAGGGAAAAAATGCTTGTGATAAGAGCAATCAAAGAAATTAGAGTGGTAATGCGATACCTGTAGACATCATCTCGATATGCTTCCATTGCAACTTCTCCGTCCTGAGTTACTACATAACCCATATATCCACGGACTGCTTGCTTGCGAAGAAACCCTTTTTCGGACAGATACAGGTATATATCATGATTTTCGTAATCCTGAGCGGTAGTACCATTTTTCTTTAAAATTTTCCTCATGAGCCAATACTGTTTTGATGTTATCATTTTTGGTTACTCCTTTACGGTGATTATATCACATAATGAGTAAATAACCATAGGTTTTGCAATTTAAAAACCATAGGTTATGTAATCGGAAAACCTAAGGTAAAGGTAAATGTTAATGTAAATGAAAATGTAAATAGCTGTATGCCCGGAGCTGGCAGGAGCCTCTCCGGCCCGTAAGTAGGCGCAACACGGTAGCAGTGCTACGCGTTAGATTGGATGCTTATGGGTTTTTACACTGGCTTTGAACACAAGAGCATTTACAAGATCGGGGGTAGTATGGCGCTTAAAAAAAAGACATACGCCGAGGAGAAAGGGGAAAACCTCCAGATACTCCTTGACGTAATCAAATCCCGCAAGCGCTATGACGATAATCGCATGGCTAAGATGGCGGGAATGAAACTGTCAACGTACCGGCTGAGAAAGCAGGATCCCGGCTCTATGCGGCTGCGGGAACTGTGGGCCATATTAAAGGTCGCAGGGATAACGGATGACGAAAAAAACAATGTGATTTAACGGAGGAAAACAATGTGTAGATTTAAGAGCGGAATTATCTTGAAAAACAAAATCGTAATTGCGCCAGAAGATAATGAAAGCCATTCCGATTTGCTGGAAAGCCTCGGAATTAAGGACGATTACATAGGCGCATCAAAAACCTTTGTTCGGGCTGAGCTGGTACCGAAAAAAGATGATGAGTGGTGGATTGATCCGGCAGAAAAACCGGAGAAATGGGTGTTTGTCGTTGATCAAGATATAATTCCTGATTGGTTTGACAAAGAAACGCATGAGAAAGAGTTCCGCGAATCAGTATGCGACTGGTGGAGAAAGCATGTACTTGTTGACAAAAAGCTGGAAGAGCTGAAAACTGGTTTTTACCGGCTTAAACGCTGCGAAGTGAAAAAGTTGCTTAATGATGTACGCGTGATGTTGGACAGCTCACAGGTCGGCGAGATGTGGGGCAGCTCACAGGTCGGCGTGATGTGTGACAGCTCACAGGTCGGCGAGATGTGTGAC
>OGMP01000419.1_pt1 | contig 43713 bp, 78 predicted proteins | sample 1573261 | NCBI WGS metagenome assembly OGMP01 (sample SAMEA2581878, study PRJEB24529) | metagenome | biome: Human gut stool | place: China | collected 2011 | reverse complement strand
GCTAACTGTAGGCATCATCGGCATGCGTTTTTAGAGGGCGTTTCTGAGCGCGTCTACACAGACGACGAGCTTGCGAACATCGACCCACCGCCTGTGGAGTTCGAGGGGCGCACGTACAGCGCCTATGAAGCAACGCAAATGCAGCGCAAGATAGAACGCACAGTGCGCAAACTGGAGCGCCGCAGAGCCGCGTACAACGCCGCAGGAATGACGGGTAAGGAAGAGCAAACAGGCATCCGCATTCGCCGATTGAAGAAAGAATATCGCGAATTCAGCCGGGCGGCGAGCCTGCCGACGCAGACCAACCGCATGAAAGTAATTGAATAATTGGCATCGTGGAAACACGGTGCTTTTTTATTGCCAAATTGTCCGACAGGACGTTAAACAAGGAGATTACCATGGAGAACAACACTCCCAACACCAACGCGCAGAGCGCGGAGAACAACACTGCTGCACAGCAGGAAAAGACGTTCAGTCAGGCGGACGTAGATAAGATGATCCAGTCTCGCCTTGACCGTGAACGGAAGAAAATGCCCAGCGAGGAAGAGCTGAACGCATTCCGCACGTGGAAAGACAGTCAGCAGACCGAGCAGGACAGAATGAACAACATCACCAAGGAGCGCGACACCGCAGTAAGCAACCTTTCGACGGCGAACGCGAAGATCGAACAGCTTGAGCATGAAAAATACGTTTCGTCCAAGGGGTTTACCGGCGACGAGGCGGAATTTATCGCGTTCAAGGCTGCGAAGATGGTAGATGACAAGACCACCTTTGAACAGGCTGTGGATGCAATCGCGCAGGAACGTCGGCCGCGAACCTCGTTTGATTGGACTGCGCCTGTTGGAGATGGCAACCAGAAAAACGCCCCCAATGCAGCGATGAACGCGCTTATCCGTGGGGCAATCAAGTAAGAAAAGGAGCTTTTAACAATGGCAAATAACGTAATTGACCGCAATTCCCTTTCCGGCCTCATCCCGGAGCCGGTAACTCGTGAAATCCTTCAGGGCGCTGTTGCAGAGTCGGCAGTGCTGCGTATGGCTCGCCGCCTGCCGAACATGACCAGCAAGACCCAGACCATGAACGTTCTGGATATGCTGCCGACCGCTTACTGGGTAAACGGCGAGGTTTCCGGCACTGGCGCGGCTGACTCCGCAGCGTACAAGCAGACTACCAAGATGGCATGGGACAAGAAGAAGCTTTACGCCGAGGAAATCGCGGTAATCGTCCCCATCCCGGAGGCAGTTCTGGATGATGCGGATTACGACATCTGGGGGGAAGTTCGTCCGCGTCTGGTCGAGGCGTTCGGCAAGAAGATTGACGCCGCAATCCTGTTCGGCGCTGACAAGCCGACCACGTGGCGTGATGGCGTTGTCCCGTCTGCGATTGCAGCAGGCAACGGCGTTCCGACCTCTACCGACACTTTCGGCGACATCATGGGCGAGAACGGCCTGATCGCAAAGGTTGAACTGGACGGCTACAGCCCGAATGGCGTTGTATCTGCGGTGCAGATGCGCGGCAAGCTGCGCGGTCTGGTAGATACCACCGGTCAGCCGATCTTTAAGACTGACATGCAGGGCGCGTCTCGCTACGCTCTGGACGGCATGGATATGTATTTCCCGAATAACGGCGCGTTTGACCCGACGCTCGCAAAGATGATTGTCGGCGACTGGTCGCAGCTCGTTTACGCCATCCGTCAGGACATCACGTTCAAGATTTTCACCGAGGGCGTTATTCAGGATCCGTCTACCAAGGCAATCCAGTACAACCTCATGCAGAATGACATGGTTGCGCTGCGCGCGGTTATGCGCCTCGGCTGGGAGATCGCAAACCCGGTAACTGCATTTAATGCGGACATGGAAAACCCGTTCCCGTTCTCCGTTTACGGCAACGGCGGCACTGTTTCCACTGTAAAGGTAACTCCGGCGACTGCAAGCCTTGCAGCGGGCGGTTCCAAGCTGTTTACTGCGGCTGTAACCGGCAACGGCATTGTTTCCGACAGCGTATCGTGGAGTGTTTCCGGCGGCGCAAAGGCTAACACCAAGATCACCGAAGATGGCCTGCTGACCGTTGACAAGGCGGAGACTGCATCGAGCCTCACGGTAACTGCTGAGTCGAAGCAGGACGCAAGCAAGAGCGGCACCGCATCCGTAACCCTTTCGTAAGGAGCAAACGCAAATGGTAGATTATGCATATTACAAGGATACGTACCTCGGCAACCAGATTGCCGAGGATGAGTTTCCGCGCCTTGAAAGCCGCGCAGTAGCATATCTTACCTATCTTACGCGCGGAAGAATTGACGATAGCGAGCCTGCAAAGATGGCGTGCTGTGCGGTCGCGGAGCAGTATCAAGTGATTGATACGCTCCAAACTCGCGCGGCATCTGCCGAGCAGGAGAAACAGAGCGAGAGCGTTGGCTCTTGGTCTGTAAGCTATCGCAGCGGCACGGAGGCAATGCAGGAGGCAAAGGCACAGCTCAAAGCGGCTGCGGAAATGTATCTTGCAAATACCGGAATGCTGTACCGAGGTGGGAGGTGCTGCGGATGCGACTGCCCCACACTGTAACGTTGTTTCAGCCGTCTGGCCGAACTGTTCTGACGGGCGTTTTGCTTGAAAGCACCAGAGGCACGAGCGTAACGAAAACCGCACAGAACAGCGCAGACAGTGTAACGCTGCATATCCCTTTACCGTTTACGCAGATCATCAGCCCTGAAAAAGACTATTTTGCGCGCGGCGATGTACCGGATGCAGGAAGTTACCAGAAATGCCGTGAGAAGTTCGAGACATACCGCGTCACAAGCGTCTCTTTGTATGATTACGGCGGATTGCAGCATTTGGAGGTGGGCGGCCGATGATACGTTACTCTATGAAGTTGCACTTGCCAAACAACGTGCTTGATAGGCGCGTGGAAAAGGCGAACGCGTGGCTTATTGAGGAGATCATCAAGGACACCGACCCGTTTGTTCCGGCGCGAACCGGTGTACTGGCAATGAACGTACAGCGGCATGGGCATACCATCGTGTATGCCTCGCCGTATGCACGTTTTCAGTATTACGGCAAGGTGATGATTGACCCGGCTACAGGAAGCGCGTTCGCGCCTAAGGGCGTGCGCAAGGTGTTGACCGAGCGCGACCTTAAATACAGTAAGGCGATGCACAAACACGCTCAACCGCACTGGTTTGAGGCAAGCCGCGCGGTGAACGAGGAACACTGGAGGGAAGGAGTGCGAAAGATACTGAGCGATGGCTGAAAAGGTAAATGTATTAACGGTTCGTGAGCGAGATACAGTCTCACGCGCCGTTCTTTTATGGCTACAAGGGCATGTCCCTGATATCGAGTTTGAATATCTTCCCCCTGAACACTCTGGAATGATGCTCACATCTGTTTCAGGCGCTTTCAAAACAGCTCAGTACGTGGATGGAAGTTATTCCGCGCAATACCAATTCGGCATTATGTACCGTGCTCTGCCGACAAGCAGCGGCGAACGTCTCGATGTGGAAACGCTGCTGAATGAAGTGGGCGCATGGGCAGAAGAACACCCCCCCGAACTGGGGGAGGGCATGACGGTAACGGATGTCGAGCGTATTACTCCGGCGGCTCTTGTAGCACGCTATGAAGATTTAACCGAGGATTATCAAATTCTCATGACCATGAAATATGAAGTAGAGGTGTAACAAATGGCAACTACTGAAAAGGTAAAACGTTCCCTTATCGCACACTTTCTGGATACTTCCGACAAGATGGGCGAGTATTCCGCCGCAAATTGGGCGCGCGTAGGCAAGAACGTAACGAGTGCTGCTATTGATTTCGGCGCACAGACCGAGACTGAGCAGGATATTATTTCGTCCTCTGCGACTACGGAGCTGACCGGCTATCAGCCGAATATGTCCGTATCGCAGCAGTGCACAAAGGGCGACCCGGTATACACGTTCATCACCAAGAAGCGCCGCGCACGCGCAATTCTGGCCGATGCGCACGCATGGATGCTGAATGTCGACCTGTGGGACGTTACCGGCGAGAGCGCCAGCGCAACTTACGTTGCAGAGGTGCAGGAGGTCGCTATTCAACTCGACAGCTACGGTGGCGATGGTGACGCAACCCCGACGCAGGAATTCACGATCAACTATGTCGGCGACCCCATCCCCGGTACCGTAAAGATCACCGATGGCGCGCCGGTATTCACTGCTGACGTAGCAGTTTAAGGAGGAAATAAGAAATGGAAAGTATCCGCGTAAACAGTGGCGTTAAGATCATCGAGGTAAACGATGCAGGGGAAACAATTTCGCTTCCCCTCTCGGACGACAGCTTTATTCAGGGCTTTTTCAAACTGCTGAACGAGCTCAAGGATAAGGCAGATGCCATTTCCGCAAAGGACGACGACGTTATGGGCGCGATTGACGCCGTTGTTGAATTTGACAAGGAAATTCGCGACAAAACGGACGCGCTCATCGGCGAGAATACCTGCAAGAAGGTTTTCGGCGCGGTGCTTCCGTCCTCTGACCAGTTCTTAGACTTTTTCTCTCAGCTCGTCCCGATCGTAGACGCGCACGCACAGAAGCGCGTAGCGAACATGAACAAGTACAGTTCGGAGCGTGTCGGCAGTGTTTAACATGCTGCTCGACCGCCTGCCGAGCGATTACAAGGGCTATCTCATCCGCACGGATTACCGCATCGGCATTCAGATTTCCCTTGCGCTCGATGACCCGGAGCTGAACGAGAATGACCGCGTAATGGTGGCACTGTCCCTGCTTTTCGGAGCAGGGATGCCGCCCCTTGACGTGGCTATAGAAGGCCTACAGTGGTTCATTCAATGCGGTGACGACAAAGAAATCGAACCAGGCGGTAAACGGCTGCTGTGGTTCGACTATGACGCTGCACGGCTGTATGCGTCGTTCCGGCAGACGTTCGGGATTGAACTGCACAAGATCAATTTGCACTGGTTTGAATTTATGGCGATGATGGAAAGCCTTGACGAGGACTCTGCTATCTCTCATGCAATCCAGATCAGAGGTACGGACACAAGCAAGATGAAGGGCAAGCAGCGGCAGGACTACGAACGACTCAAACGTAATCTTACGCCCACGCCTGCACTTTCTGAGGAAGAGAAGGAAGTAGTAGACGCATTCTGGGCGCAGATCAAATAGAAAGGCGGTGAATAAATGGCGGACGGCTCTATCCGAATTGAAGCAACAATCAGTGACGAGCAGGCAAAGAAACAGCTTGAACAGATGTCGAAAGACATTGAAAAGCAGTCAGCCGCCATCGACAAGCAAACCGCGAAGGTGAACAAGCTCGCCGCGCAGTGGGAAAAGGTCGCCGCTGGCGGTACGAAAGGCTTGAAGATGAAAGCCGACCTTGCCGCTACATCCAAAGAGGCAGAACGGTTATCTGGGCGACTTGAGGAAGTCAACGCGGAAATCGTCAAGGCACAGGCTGACTATAATACAAAACTCAAGCAGGCGGCAACGGGCGAAATTCCGCAGGAGGAATTCTCGGAGTCGGCGCAAAAACTGAACAACCTTGTAGCCGAGTCCGACAAGCTCGCCGAAGCGCTGCGAAACGCAGACGACAAGGCGGCAATGCTCAAGCAGCAACTTGCAGAGGCTTCCGAAGCGTCGCGTATGAGCCCCGAAGGGCAGAACATCGCATCCAGTCTCAGCAATGAGCAGGCGAAACTTGAGACCATGCAGGCAGGGTTTGCGCAGGCCAAAGCTGCAATGGGCGATTTCGCAAATCAGACAACCTCGAAATTTGCGAAGGTTAAGCGCGTGCTTTCTGAACTGGGGAGCGGCGTTAAAACAACGTTCGGCATGCTCAAAGACTCCATCGGAAACGCCCTCGGCAAGGCTGTAGACAAGCTCAAAGCAAAGTTTTCGAGTTTCGGCAAGTCCTCGGCGAATTCGATGAAAAAGGCAGGTAACGTCGTTCATTCTTTCGGTACTCGTCTGAAATCCATTGTTGCCGGTGCGCTCTTTTTCAATTTGATTTCCAAAGCACTGACGGCATTGACAAACCGTCTGGGGAGCGCACTTCTTGCCAACAAGACGTTTGCAAAGTCTTTCGGTCAAGTAAAAAGCAATCTGTTAACGGCTTTTCAGCCGATCTACGAGGCGATTTTGCCATGGCTGAACAAACTGATGCAGGCGCTTGCGCAGGTAACGGCGCAGATGGCACAGTTTACCGCCTCGGTGTTCGGAACGACGGCGCAGAAAGCGCAGGACAACGCTAAGGCGCTTGAGGAACAGGTAGATGCAACAAACGACACCACAAAGGCGACAAAGAAAGCTGAAAAGGCTCTTGCGTCGTTTGATACAGTGCAGAAGCTCACGAACAAGACCGAGGACTCGAACAAGACCGATGACCCGAGCAAGCCGAAGTTTGATACTGACTTTTCTGCGGCGGAAAACCAGATGCCGCAGTGGCTCACGGATTTCTGGAAAACGTTTCAGGAATCGTGGGCGCAGTACGGACAGCAGACCATTGACAGCGCAAAGAAAGCTCTTTCTGCGCTGAGAGACATGGTAACGTCTATCGGTCGGTCGTTTATGAACGTCTGGAACAATGGAACGGGCGTTGAAACACTGAACAATCTGCAATTCCTGCTGCAAATGATACTCGAGCTGATTGCCTCGATTGCAACCGCGTTTACGAACGCATGGAATACCGGCAACGTAGGAGAGCAAATGCTGCAAAGCATTATGAACCTCATCAATACCGTTGTTCAAGCTGTTACGGCAATCGGACAGGCTTTTATCGCTGCGTGGAACGACGGCAATGCAGGCGAGCGACTGTTGAGCGCGCTGATGCAGATGATTACGGCGGTCGTGAACCTTATTAACTCCATCGGACAGGCGTTTATCACGGCGTGGACGCAGGGCGGACTGGGACAAAGTATCTTTGCGCACATCCTCTCGATCATCACGAACATTATCACCGCGATTAAGTCCATTGCCGAAAACCTGCAATCCGCATGGGAGTACAACGGTAACGGCGTCGCGATTTGGACAAGCATCCTTAAAATCATTGACGATGTGCTTGCAGGCATTGACAGAATGTCGCAGTCCTGGGCGAACTGGGCAAGCGGCCTCAACTTTGAACCGCTAATGACAGCGTTCCGCAACCTGTTGGCGGCGATTGAACCGCTTGTAGATATAATCATGAACGGCCTGTCGTGGGCGTATGAGAACATCCTCCTGCCGTTCAGCAAGTGGACTATCGAAAAGGCTGTCCCGGCGGTGCTCGACCTGCTCACGGCGGCATTGCAGGCCATTGCAAAGGTATGCGAAGCGCTCGCCCCCGTATTACAGCAGATTTGGGCGGTTGTAAAGCCGATCATCAGCTTTATCGGCTCTGCGGTAATCGGTGCAATCGAGCTCGCAACGCAGGCAATTACCGCGCTTGGCGACGCGCTCGCATATGTTATTGGCCTCATTGGAAAGGTCGGCAACGGTATCGGCAGCGGCATTTCCTCGCTTATCGGCGCGTTCTCTGGAACAAGCACCTTTGCGCTTAACGCCTCTATGCCGACGCTGAACGTTCCGGCACTGGCAAACGGCGCGGTAATCTCGCCGAACAATCAGTTTCTTGCGCTGCTGGGCGACCAGAAGAGCGGCGTGAACGTCGAAACTCCGTTGTCTACCATGATCGACGCTTTCAATAAAGCTCTGGACGCGCGCGGCGGTACGGGCAATAACAACGCGCCGATCAATCTGTATATTGACGGTACGAAGTTCGCGCGCATTACCAATGCGTATAACAGCAGCGAAACACGCCGCCGCGGCGTAAACCTTGTGACAGGTGGTGCATAAATGTTACTTTCTGTAGACGGAAAAAACTATAACGTTTTTGTCACCGGCTTGAAGCGCAGCTTTCAAGTACTCGATGGCGAGAACGCGGAACGTGCTTTAAGTGGCCGCATGATACGCGATATTATCGGCACGTTTTATAACTATGAGATGACAATTCAGCCCGTAGTCGGTAAATATGCCGACTACGACGCGCTGTATGAAGTCCTGAGTGCACCGGAGGACAGTCACAAGGTAGTTTTACCTTACGGGCAGAAAACGCTCACGTTTAACGCCTACGTAACCTCTGGACAGGACAATCTTATCGTAAAGACAGACAAAGAGGCGTACTGGAACGGTCTGACCTTCCAGTTTATCGCGATGGCACCGCAGAGGACGTGACACATGGGAATAAACAAAATCATTTACCTGGACAAAGAATTTTCGGCGACAGACGTTACATCGGGGAACTTGTATCAAGCGCGTTCCCCGATTGCTGCGTCGCAGGAAATTGATACTTTTAGTTTCGATGTAGACAGTGAAGACACCACATTAACCGAATTTATCCGCAACACACCATTGACGTATTTCCATAATGATGAACAAATGGGAATCTACTATGTGCAGAAGGTCAGCCGAACGTCCATCAACACCTATCATTTCGCCTGCACTTCGACCGTCGGTCTGCTTGATGAAACATACCACGATGGCGGCATTTACACAGGCGAAACCGTGAAGGAAGTGTGTGAGGACATTTGTTCTCCGCTGACAGTTTACGTCAAAACGAACTTGCAGAACATCAAGCTCTACGGTTGGCTTCCTATCGCAACACGGCGTGAAAACCTCACGCAGGTGCTTTTCGCGATTGGTGCAACGTTCAAGGTTGACTTTGACGGTGCAATTCGCATTGAAGGTCTGTGGAGCGGCGAGGCAAGCGCAATCGACGCAGGCGAAATCTACGCAAGCGGTACGGTTGATTACGCAACGCCTGTTACCGAGGTAATCGTAACCGAACACGCCTATTCGCAGAGCGCAACGGAAACGACAGAGCTTTTCAAGGGCACAACGTCGGCAGGCGACAAAATCACTTTCGACGAACCGTGCTACGACCTCGCGGCATCTGGCTTTTCCATTCTTGCAAGCGGTGCAAACTGGGCAACGGTTTCGGCAGGCTCGGGCGTGTTGACGGGTAAAAAGTATACGCACGTTACTCGGCAGGTAATGCAGCAGATTAAGCCGAAAACACGCGAACTCGTTACGCAGTCCGACAATACGGTTAAGGTAGAGAGCGCAACGCTCGTATCTCTCGTGAACGCGACGGCAGTCGCAGAACGCCTCGCTGAGTATTACAGCCACAACGAACGTATCAATTACAAAATCGCGGTTAAACGTGAAACCCCCGGTGATGTAGTGAAGATTGCGCATCCTTACGGCGGTACAGTCTCCGGCTGCATTGAAAGTGCGGATATTACGGTATCCGGCAAACTTGCGGCAGAGGAAAGCGTACTGATTGATTATTTCCCGCCGGATATTGGTGTGCAGGAATATTACGACACGGTCGAAGTTCTGACCAAAGATGGAACGTGGGCTGTGCCGGAGAATGTGACGAGTATTCGTGTAGTGCTGATTGGGGGAGGGTCTGGCGGTTCAAGTGGATGCGAGGGCGAAGATGGCAAGAACGTGTACAACGGCGGCGCAGGCGGCAAAGGCGGCATAGCGGGCGTAGGTGGCGCGGGCGGAAAGGTTTACAGCGTTGAAATGGATGTTACGCCCGGAACGAATTACGCAGTGCAAATTGGTGCAGGCGGCAAAGGTGGCGTATATTCCGCAGACGGCAGCGTAGCCGGTACGTCTGGCGTGCAAACAAAGTTCGGCTCGCTATCCTCTGAAAACGGCTCATCTTCCGATATTGGTTTTGCAGACCCAGTCAATAACCAGTTTTACGCCCAAGCCGGAGACGATGGCATTAAGGGCGGAGATGGAGGCAACGGCGGCGAAGCAAACTATACAAGCAATGATAGCAAGGTTCGCGCAGGCAAAGACGGAGGAAACGCCCTCGGCTACGCAGGCGGCAAGGGTGCAAGTGGTAGCGCGGCTAAATACGACGGTCAGATTGGCGTTTCTGGCGGTGGCGGTGGCGGCGGCGCCGCTATGGGCAACGCGGGAGGAGATGGCAATACCGGACGCTTGGAATGGACGAATTTCTCCCTTCCCGAGTATACCGGTCAAGGATGGCTCGCAAAAGGCGGCGCAGGCGGCTCTGGTGGCAACGCAACTATCATTCCGAACACGCCTACCATGCTCGGCAGTGGCGGCGGTGGCGGTCACGGAGGCGGCGGCGGTGGAGGCGGCGGATTGACGCAAGCTGTGTCCACGTGGAGCCATTCCGGCGGCAGCGGTGGTTCCGGCTCTTCCGGCGGCGACGGTGCACCCGGCTGCGTGCTCATCTATTACCGTGTATACCGTGCAAGCTCTTCCGGACGGTTTATCACTCGTGACGGCAAAGGCTTTAATGAGAAATTCACAAGAAAGGTGGTTGTGTAATGCCTGATACGTATACATCGCAGTTCTCCGGCGAGGAAATCGACGCAGCTTTACGTGCTGCACAGATTATCTCCGGCGCGGATACGCCTGCCGCGCTGCGTGAGAAGCTGGAGATTTACGGCAGTAATACGGCGTTATCGCCCACCGACCCCACTACCGTCGAAACCGCCCTGAAATACCGCAGCAACCCCAATCTGCTCGACAACTGGTATTTTTGGAGGCCGGTGAATCAGCGGGGTGGGTACTATATTCCGGCGGGTATAAAATACAACACTCTTTCGTGGACAGAAGCCGGAACAACCGACAAGGCTTATCCGGTTATCGGATACATCGGACAAGACCCTCTCATCACTGTGAACGGTACAAATTATATTGTCGGTAAATCTGTACAAGTTCCCGGCTACTGCACGGTTGGGTATACGGTGGATAGGTGGTTGATTGGAGCTGGTTCGAACGGCACGCTATCATTGACTGAAAGCGGGCTAAAACTTACACGAACTGACGGAGTCATGTATCTCGCTCATAGAATTCATAAAACGCAAATTCCGGAAGGAAATACACTCACTTACTCTGCCCTGACAACTTTGGGACTTTATTCTATTACCTTTGTTGTCAAAAATGACACCTACCATGAACAAGATGTTGGTGGCGGAATTTCTTTGGGTTGGAACTACACTCCTGCCGAGATGATGGAATTGACACTGGTAAACAACACTGTAAATTCCGATGTTACCGTCCTCGCCGCCAAACTCGAACTCGGCTCCACTCAGACCCTTGCACACAAAGAGGGTGACAAGTGGGTGTTGAACGAAATCCCTGATTTCGGGGAGCAGCTGAGGCGGTGTCAGTGGTATTGCGTGGCTTTTAAGCAGTATGACACCTTTTTTCCGACGGATACAACTGATTTTATTGTTGAGTTACCGTGTCCTATGAGAACTTCGCCTACTATTATCAATCCCGAAAACATTACGAACGCAACCAATCCGACGATGGCGTGGTATAACGTCGGCTCTAATCAGCTGCGCATTCGCTCAACAACAACGCACAATAATGCGAAAGCAGTATGCAGTGGACTTGTTCTGTTCTCCGCCGACCTGTAAGGAGGTGACACTATGCAAACCCCTAAATCCCGTGTATACGTCCTCTGCGACAGTGAAAGCCGTGTTTTGCGGCTCGAAGGAGAGTATTCCCTCCCCGCAGATCTTACCGGTTGGATGAAAATTGATGAAGGCTTTGGAGACAAGTACGCGCTTGCGCAGAGCCATTATCTGTCAAAGCCGTTATACGACGGCGCGGTTCTGCGCTATAAGCTCGTTGATGGCAAGATTGTAGAGCGCACTGCCGAGGAAATCGAGGCAGATAAGGCGGCGTTACCTAAACCCGAGCCAACCGCAGAGGACGACACAAACGCTATGATGGTAGACCACGAATACAGGTTAACCCTGCTTGAACTGGGTCTCAACGAATGAAAGGAGCAAACACAATGTTATTTCGTACTTTGAAGCGCATGATCGAGAAGAACCATACCGACGGCCTTGCAGACAAGATCGACATCTTTTTTGCAGCAGGCAAGCTCACCGAAAGCGAGTACAACACGCTGACCGAAATGCTGAAGCAGGAGGTGTAACATGAAGGGCGCAGAAAACACCGCTGCACCGAACATGATCGTCGATGAGTTTTTTCCGAAGCACATCAGACAGCGTGAGGACTTTGCAGAAATCCGCGAGGCGGTGCGCAAATACAGGATTACGGAGCTGTATCTCACGCAGAAGTACAACAGAAAGCAGGTGGGGTATGCCGGCTGAAGTTATTACAGCGGCTCTGTCGCTGGTCGGTACTTTGGTGGGAACGCTGGGCGGCATTGCGCTGAGCAGCAATCTTTCCAACTACCGCATTGAGCAATTAGAAAAGAAAGTCGAGAAGCACAATAACCTTGTTGAAAAAACATACAAGTTACAGCAGGACGTTACTGTGCTTGACGAGCGAATCCGTGTTGCGAATCATCGCATCGAGGACTTGGAAAAGGAGCATATTTATGAACATGAACATCAAAGTACGAGTGCGTAATCCTTGGTTCTGGGTGGGCGTTGTGTCGGTAGCTATCACCGCCATCGGCGTTGACCCGCAGACTTTTACGAGCTGGGCGGCTGTGTGGGAGGGCATCAAGGCGGTGCTCTCTAACCCTGTGCAGCTTGTTACCATGTGCCTTGCGGTGCTGTCGGTCTTTATTGATCCGACGACGGCGGGTCTTTCGGACAGCGAGAAGGCGCTGACGTACACCACACCGAAAAAGAAGGGTGAATAAATGAGTATTCCGTTTAAGCAGTGCAACGACGGCAATTACCGCAAGGGCAGAGAGTTCCCGATCAACTGGATTTGCCTGCACTTTACGTCCGGCAACGGCGACACGGCACAGAATAATGCGGATTATTTCGCGCGTGAAGTAGTGAAAGCGTCGGCTCACTATTTCGTAGACCCGAACGGCGTTGTGCAGAGTGTCAGGGACAGCGACACAGCATGGCATTGTGGCAGGGAACGCGGCGGCAGTTACTACAACGACTGCCGGAACGCTAATTCCATTGGTATTGAGATGTGCAGCGTTATTCGGAATGGCGTGTACGTTATCCCCGAGGAAACCATGAAGCGCGCCGCAAAGCTGACCCGTGAGCTGATGGCAAAGTACCATGTGCCAATCAGCCGCGTGTGCCGTCACTATGATGTGACGCACAAGGAATGCCCGGAACCGTGGGTACGCAATCCGCAGTTGTGGCAGAAGTTCAAATCCATGCTGACAGAGAAAGAGGTTGAAGATATGACGGAAGCACAGACCCGCGCAATCGCAAAGCAGGAGATCAGGAGCGCGGCGGAGAAGGTTTACAACAGGCCGAAGGATTGCCCGCAGTGGGCACAGGAAACCGTGCAGAAGCTCGTAAACAAGGGCTTTTTGCAGGGCGACGAAAACGGTAACCTTGCGCTGACCGAAAGCCTGATGCGCATTCTCGTAATCAACGACAGGGCACACCTGTACGGCTGATTGCGAAAAAGGTCGAACTCTGATATAATAGTTCCGAAAGGGGCGTATATCATGAACGAGAAAAACGAAATTCTGGCAAGCGACGTTTTAAGCCTGCTGAAAAGTCAGTTAAAGTTTATGAAGGCACTGGTACTGGTTCTTATTCTGTTGCTCGCGGCAACGAATATTTACCATGTATGGCAGTGGTCGCAATTTGATACCGTCGTTGTCGAAAATGGAGATAACGGCGGTTATGCAAATTATGTCGCCGGTGACAACACAGGAGGTGTGTATAATGGCGAGTGTGACAGTGAGACACAAAAAGGGCAGTAAGGGTGTAAAGATCAAGATCAAGGGAGACAAGCGCAAGCAGAAGGGGTGAGCGTTTGTGAACCTCAAGAAGGAATTTACAAAGCCGGAATGCGATTATTTCCGGCGTGAATGCAATTTCACAGACGAGGAACGCGCCGTATTCGATCTACGAGTTACGGCGCGTTCTGTTGTTCAGATTGCGGACACGCTGCATATGAGCGAGGCAACGGTTTACCGCCGTCTGCGGAACATCAAACGGAAAATACTGAAAGTTTTGTGACAGGTTTTCGCACTTCCGATGCGCTATAATAGACGCATAGAGAGGGGCGATAAAGCATGAGCTACGAACAAAGACTGGAACGTATCGGCTACGACAAGCAGTGTGCGCGGCGCATTGCTGAGGACTACCGCGAGGCGGGGAACACAAAGTATCTCGACGAGTACCTTGCCTACAAGGAGCGCTCCCTTCACGAAACGGAGGTGCACGGATAATGGCTTACGGTTATCCACAGTATCCACAGCAGTATCCACAACAGAATGCGCAGATGCCGCAGTATCCACAACATATTGTGCGTCCGGTGGCAAGCGTCGAGGAGGCAAGAGCGGTTCAGACCGACTTTTCGGGCGCTTTAACCATTATGCCGGACACGGCACACGGATACATCTACACAAAGCAGCTCAATCTGCAAACCGGCTGCGCGGATTTCGCGGCATACAGCCGGGTGCAGATGCACGAAACAAATAAACCCTCGGAAACGGATTTGTCAAAGTTCGTTCCGAGAAGCGAGTTTGACGAGCTGAAAGTACGGTTCAACACCTTGTGCGACAAGCTGGGAGGTAGTGAGGCATGATGAATAACCCGATGATGCAGCTTATGCAGCTGATGCGGAACGGCGGAAACCCTATGACGATGCTGAATCAGATGACAGGGAATAATCCGATGGTCGGTCAGCTGATGCAGAGTATGCAGGGGAAAAGTCCGGACGCACTGCGGCAGATGGCGATGAACATCGCCAAAGAACGGGGGATTGACCTCGAACAGTTTGCACAGCAGTTCGGCATGAAGATCAAGTAAATAACTTCTTTTCAGTTTGGACGGGTCTTGACGAAAAACCGACGTGATTTTGTCATGTTCGGAGTTCGCGCGGCTCCGTTCAAAATAAACTGAAAAGGAGATTTTCAAATGGATAACGATTTTGCAACCGGGTACGCTCTTGGTTCTGATAACAACGGCGGCGGCAATGACGGCATGTGGGGCGGTAACGGCTCGTGGATTTTCGCGTTTCTGATCATCGCGCTGATCTTCGGCGGCAACGGCTGGGGCTTCGGCGGCAACAACGGCGCGGGCTATCAGGGCGCGGTAACGCGCAGCGACCTGTGCAGCGAGTTCAACTTCAACAACCTGTCTCGTTCCGTTCTCGGCATTCAGAACGGCCTGTGTGACGGCTTCTACGCCGCGAACACCGGCATGCTGACCGGCTTTAACACGCTCGGCAACAATGTGTCTAACGGCTTCCACGGCGTAGACAACGCGATTTGTCAGCTCGGCTACCAGACGGCACAGCTTGCAAACAACACGGTTCAGAACATGAACACCGGTTTTAACGGCGTGACCGCCGGTCTGACGGCACTTGGCACGCAGATGTCCGGCTGCTGCTGCGACACCCAGAGACAGATGGAACGCGGTTTCTGCGACATCAACTACAATGCCGCTACCAACGCACGCGACATTATCCAGACGGCGCACAACGACACCGACCGCATTATTGCGCGCCTTGACCAGATGGAGAACACCCGTCAGCAGGAGAAGATCGCGGCGCTTCAGAACGAGAATCAGGCCTTGAAGTTCGCAGCTTCGCAGGAGGCACAGAACAATTACCTTGTAAACGCTCTGCGTTTTTCCGGCTGCGGCTGCAACGCTTGCGGCTGCTGAGATACGATATTCAGGAGGGGGAGCAATCCCCCTGCCTTTGACAGGAGGGAATAGTTATGGCTTGCAAGCCTGTACAGAAACTTTGTCCGAACCTGCGTATCTCACAGAGCGTGACCTACGCAAGCGGCGTACTGACGGTAAATATCCCGGCGGGAGATTACCAGAACGGCTGCGTATACGGTATCGTCATCGCGCAGAACATCCCGAGTACGACGATCATCGGCGCGCCGGTGGTCATCACGATCGGCGACGGCACGGTAACGTATCCGCTCTTAAAATGCAACGGCGCGGCGGCTACCGTGTTCAACCTTGATACGCGGCACAAGTACCTTTGCCGGGTGGTCACTTCGGCAACCGGCGGCAGCTTCCGAATGCTCGGAAATTCCTGCTGCTCGCACTCGGACGCGCTGCGCTCGATTAACGGAACGGCGGTGACAGTATGAGAAGGGGAACAATGATGCTGCTGATGCAGCGAGGCCGCAAAGAGAATGCATCCCCGGAAGAGTGGAGAATGCGCAAGATGTATCCCGAAGATCGTCACCATTACGGCGTGCGGTATCATTACGGCAACATGGAGCCGTATGATTACTATGACGAGCGCATTCACGGCGGCGAACCGGAAATGCGTAGTTACCGCCGCTATTCTGACGGACGCTTTGCGCCCAAGAACAGTGTCGCATGGCCGAGGCATGACGAGTACCCCGATTACGAGGATGAGATGCGCCCTATTGGCTTTCGCGATGATGACGCTTATATGGGTGATACCTCGTTCGTAGGGGACAAGACGCGCGGCTCTGAGCGCTCTATGGGGTATGCAGCAAGCGCCAACGCAGGCCGCATGACTAAGAGCATGGCAGAAGAGTGGCTGCACAGCATGCAGAACGCTGATGGCACGACCGGTCCGCATTGGACTTTCGAACAGTGCAAGCAGGTAATGCAGCAGCGCGGCCTTGACTGTGACCCAGTTGAATTCTGGGTTGCAATGAATGCCGAATACTCTGATCGTTGCGCCGTAAACGAAAAGCACGGTATGCGCAGCATTGATTTTTATGCAGACTCAGCCTGCGCTTTTTGGCTGAACGATAAGGACGCAGTAAAGGATAAGGAAGCGGCATATTACAAATATGTCGTGAAGCATTGACGAAAAGAGGGGGCTTCTGCCCTCTCTTTTTTGCTTGTGTTGGGTGTGGGAGTGTGTTACAATAAACAAAGCAGCGTGGGAGTGGATGTGGGAGTCTCTAAAACACGATAGCGAAATCGTCAGATATAGCGTTATACTTTACGCTTAGTCCTCTGCCTTACAAGCAGAGGGTCAGCGGTTCGAGCCCGTTAACTTCCACCAAACGAAAAGCTCCTAAACATTGTGGTTTGGGAGCTTTTTCTCTGTTTATTTGAACTTTTTACAGCGTCGCAAGGGAAGCGGCGCTTTTTTTGTTTTTCTGTGAATGCGGTTTTTTTGGGGTTTTTACGGGTGCAGGATGTGGGACTAAGTGTGGGAGTGAAAATCAACGGATAGAGACGACTTTTTTCTGCGCTTTCTTCCTGCTCTCGGTCGCAAAACTGAGCACCTTTAACGAGGCGTTCGTGAACGCTTCATCGGAGAGGTGTGTATAAATATGCGACGTCATGGTAATTGACTTGTGTCCCAGAAAATCCTTTGCAACGTTGATCGGCACGTCGGCGGACTGCAAGTCGGTTGCATAGGTATGCCGCAGGCAGTACGGCGTGAGATCGTCAGCCACGACGGACGTCGCCGGGTCGATCGCGCCGCGTACCATCTGCGCGCCCATGTCGAGGTCAAGCGCCTGCTTAAACGAGCGCCACATCTGTTTCATGGACGTTTCGGTGTGCGGCAGGCCGGTGGTCGGCTGCGTGAAGAGATAGCCGCTGTCCTGCTTCGCCCATTTCAGACGCTTGTACAGCGGATACGGGCAAGGAACGCGACGATCACCATAGTCTGTCTTGGCGCTGTGCAGCACGATAACGTGCCCCTTGAAGTCGATGTCCTCCCATCGCGCTTTCCTGGTTTCCTCCGGACGTGCTCCCGTATAGAGCATGAACACAACCCAGAGACCGGCGCGGTGCGTGCGCGCTACGCTGAAAATATGCTTGCGTTCATCCTCTGTAATCGCGCGATGTGTGCCGTTTGTGGTCTTTGGCATAACAATACCCTCTGCCGGGTCGAAAGCCACTACGCGCGAGATACGCGCCTGCTTGAAGCCCTGCCGGATAAGGTCGCGCAGCTTGCGAGCCTGCGACTGCGATTTACCGGCGCACTCGTTCATTATCATCTGCAAGTGAATTGTCTGCACGTCCTTTAAGCGGCGATTTCCGATTGCAGGAGAGATATAGTTCTTGACGTAGGCCTCGAGCTGATGGTAGGTCTTGTCGGAGACGTTGCCTTTTTTGTACGCTTCAAGGTATTTGAAAAACCACTTATCAACGCTCGTGTTCTCGTTCACCACGTCTACACCTTCTTCAAGGCGGCGCTTTTTCTCGTCGACTTTCCGCCAGAGTTCGCGCTCTGTCTTTGCGGTTACGTCGTACCGTTTGCCCTTGAACGTGAAGGTCTCACGGTAATAACCGTCGGCATTCTTTTTCATTGTTGAATTTCCTCCTATTTTGTCGTATAATAAGAGGGTAGTAACGTTCCTCAAATGTACTACCCTCGCTTAACGCTCACTGGTTGCCGCCAGTGGGCGTTATTTTTATCTCAGCGGAAAACCGCTTTTGTCGCGATACGATCCGGTTAGAATGAAAATTAAATCGGCAATCCAACCAATCACACACAAACCGCACGTAAAAAGCCAAATCAGCCCTGTTCCAATTTTTCCGGTATAGAAACGATGTACTCCGAGAAAACCAAAGAACAAGCACAAAAAGAATGCAACCCATTTGCTTTTCTGCGGAATGCCCAGCGAGTTAACGTTTGTGTTCTGGTTGGTGACGTTAACAACTACGGGTTGTTCCTTCGCAGGCTGTTCTTTTACGGTTTTCGCTTTGGGCGTTTCCAATTTTACATCTACGCCGCAGATAGGGCAGAACTTTGTGTTTTCGTCCTCGATCTTCGCGCCGCATTGCTTGCAAAACATAACCAAACCCTCCTTTATTTCTTATAATCCGGATTTCCCAAAAGAATTTCAAGGAAATCCAATGCTTTTTCCTGCCCGTCCTCGGTAAGCTGATTGAATATTGTCGTCAGCCGAGATTGACGGGCGATTTTTTGTGTCTCATCATACTGCGCGAGATCGTGCAGCATGAATTCGATTGAGTGTTGCATACGCTCTAAGCCTTTTAGATTGGCTTCGAGCCATGCCTGCTTTTCCTGCTCGGTTGCCTGACCGGCTGCTACTTTCTGCTGTAGCTCCACCATTTCCGGTGCACTGTTTACACGGATTGAAGCATCAGGGCTTAACTCGTTCATGCTTACGCCGAGCGCGTTTGCCAGCTTCACAATGTTTTCGTGCGAAAGCCGTTTGCTACCTCTTTTTACAATCGAATATAGTGTTGTATACGGCATTTCTGCGCGTTCTGAAAGCGCACGAAGTGAAATTCCCTGCGATTTTGCAACTTCTTCTATTCTTTCTCCAATAGTCATATTATCACCCTTGTAACGCATTGCGCATAAAATTATTGACACCAAAACGTTTTGCGTATATAATTCAATCATGGAATATCGCAATGCGAATAAGAAAGGAGACTATATGCGCATTGACAGAATCAAGTTTGCCGCTGTTATGGCGAAAAGCGGCAAGCGCGGAAAAGATATCGCGGAAATTGCTGGTGTCTCTATGTCGAGTGTCTACGGAATAAAGCAAGGCCGTAGCTGCTCGGCAGAGATGGCAAGCAAGATCGCAAGTGCTTTGAATGTACCCCTTAACGAACTTTTAGAAAAGGAGAATTAACCCATGGATAACAAAATCATTGCATTTACTAACCCTGAATTTGGCGAGGTTCGCACGCTGAACATTGAGAATGAACCGTGGTTCGTAGCGGCTGACGTTTGCAAGGCGCTTGAAATCGGAAATCCCACCGATGCCATGCGCCGTTTAGATGCTGATGAGCGCACCCTCGTTTCAATCGAGGGTGCCAGCAACGGGCTTTCGGTAAACGCCGTGAATGAACCCGGCCTGTACACTCTGGTTCTCGGCTCTCGCAAGCCAGAGGCTAAAGCATTCAAGCGTTGGATTACTCACGACGTTATTCCCAGCATCCGCAAGAACGGCGGCTACATTGCCGGCCAGGAAACTCTCAGCCCTGAGGAACTGATGGCGAAAGCCCTGCTTGTCGCTCAGAAAACCATTGAGGAAAAGGACAAGCTGCTTTCCCACGCTGCCGAACAGGCGAAGCTCGATGCACCGCTCGTCCATTTTGCAAAGGGCGTTACCGTGTCCAAAACGTCCATCCTGATTTTTGACTTTGCAAAAATTCTCCGTCAGAATGGCGCGGATATGGGCGGCAAGCGCTTTTTTGCATGGCTGCGTGAAAATGGCTACCTCGTCAAGCGCAATGGCAGTGATTACAATATGCCTACCCAGCGCAGTATGGAACTCGGTCTGTTCGAGATCAAGGAAACTGTGATTACCCACTCGGACGGTCACACCACCATCAGCCGCACGCCGAAGATTACCGGCAAGGGACAGGTATATTTCTTCAACAAAATCCTCGGCACGGATATGCCGGAAGACATGCAGGGCTAACTCAATTACCGAACCTGGACAATTTTGACCGAGTTGCAGTTACGGACATTTTTGTCCGAAACTGCAAGCATGGGGGGGAGTAACGAAACGTGACCCCCATGCGCCATACACTCGAAAGGAGCAAAACCATGAGGCACGATGAATGCTGCGCAATCTACGTTAAACGCGATGAAGATACGCGCAAGAGAATTGAATTACTCTATCACTACGTCAACACGCTTCCGCTTACCAAACATCAGCGCGGTAAGCTCATCCGCCTTGCCGAAGAAGCGCTGGTCAGCGCCGAAGGCAACGGCTTTTATACCGGCACTTGTGACACCAGCACGGATGACCTTATGAAAATCATGGAGCAGTTTTCCAAAAAGAAGCTCGCCGACGCTGGCATTTCCGATCAAGTCCCATAAATCGGACACATTTTGTACTTCACTTATAATGGAGCTTGCATCGAACATTCGTTCGATGTATTATTGTGTCGAAACTTGCGGACGGTTTTGGTTGATACGCCCGACGCGCAGGCGTATTATAAAACCAGAGAATGACAGGAGGTACAATCATGACGAACATCGCACGGGTATCCGAATACATCGCACACTGTCAGCATCGAGAGGAAGTGAAAGCGGCGCTTTCACTCCTTCTCAAACCATGCGTCGAGCAGGCCGATCCAGTGGATCAGGAACTCGGCGTCTCGGTCGCTGATGTCCTCGCCGGGGCGGATATAACCGCGCTCGACAAGTAAATCAGTGAGCCACTTTGCAATTTCCCTCGTTTCGGCGGAAGCCGGAGCGGGGGATTTTTCGTTTTCCGTGACCATCTGAACACCTAATAGGGTATCAGCAGACACATGAAGAACTTTTGCAAGCTGCTTTATTTTCGCGGGGTCTGGGCTGCGTTTTGCGATTTCATAACCGCAATATGTGCTTTTAGTGATACCGAGGGCATCTGCTACTTGCTGCTGCGTAAGCCCTGTTTTCATGCGAGCAGCTTTCAGTTCTTCGTGAAATTCCATATTCTCACCTCCTGTGATTATAGTATATAACTTGGTTGGCGAAATGTCAACATTTTTTCGAAAACCCCTTGACAGGTTGGCGAATTGCTGATATGATATAGACAGGTTGGCGGAGCGCCAACACAAAACGAGCGACACAACAGAAAGGAGGTTCGGGAATGTATCCGAATTTAATGGGTATGAAGGCATACCACGGGCTGACCTCTGACGAAATGGGAAACATTCTGGGCATTAGCCGAAATTCCTATGAGTCGAAGATGAAGAGCGGCAGATTTACCCCGAAGGAATGCAAACTACTTTGCCAATACTTCAACAAGTCCTTCGATTACCTGTTTGCGACAGATGACGAAATCACGCAGGGCGCGTAAGGGAGGTAATAGCAATGGATCCAGTGCTGATGACGCTTAACGTCGCAACAATGGTTATTCTGGCTGTGCTGGTTGTGCTGATGCGCAAGTGGTACAAGCGGAGGTGATACCGATAGAAGTCCTGTTGAAAATCGCAACACTATGTGCTGCGCTGGCTACTCTGATTATCAACATCAGAACAATCCTTGCGATCAACAAGGAGCACAGGAAGCGCAGGAGGTGAGAGCGTGGCACTAAAGATTATCGCCCTTTGCCTGTCGGCTTTTTCGCTTGGTTGGTGCTCGTGCAGCGTGGTCTATCAGATCATGTTAATGCGTGGCGAGGAGAGCAAGCAATCCAACCACAAAACCGGCAATTCCAAATAGGACGCCGATAAGCGCAACCGTTAAATTGATACGGTTCCATTTCAACGTGAATTTATGTTCTTTTTCGTCTGATTCTTCACGCAAGCGGCGTTCATCGTTCATCTGATTTTGGATGGATTCACGAAATTCTAATTCGGCTTCCTGCTCAATGTTTTTTGAGTTGAGGACCCAAAGGTAAACGCATGACAGCACCTCCTTTCTCAGCCATTATAACACGCTGAGAGAGGACACACAACGGAGGTGAACACCGATGTATATTAACCCGTTTGTGGCGGGCGTACTTGCCACACTGGGCGTAGAAATCGTGCTCCTTGTGCTCTACGCCGTTACGCATATGGAGAAGCATTAGCAAGGCAAGGCGAGGCATGGCAAAGGCAACGCGAAGCAGGACACTGCAACGGCATAGCTGGGCAGGGCATCGCAATGGCAAAGCAGCGCATTCCAGAGCAATGGCAAAGCACAGTATAGACACGCAAGGGAATTGCAAAGCGTAGACAGGCGTTGAAATGCCGCGCAAGGGCAGGCCGAGGGCAAACAAAGGGCAAACAAAGGGCACACCGAAAGGAGGGTGGAACATGGAGGAACGGAGCTACAAGGAACTGCGGCAGGAAGTGAAAAACGACCTGATACAGATGTACGGCGGCGCGGTGCTGCTAACGCTCGAACAGTGCATGAAAGTGTACGGTTTGAGCGACAGAAAGGCCGCAAAGAAGGTTATCGGTGCGCCGAGAGTTCCCGGTGAAAGACGGGTAGTTTACTACATCGGCGACGTTGCAAGCGACATTGCAAAGCGGCGCGTCGGGAACGTCTGAGGGCAAACCGAGGGCAGTCCGAGGGCAAACAAAGGGCAGACCGAGGGCAGTCCGAGGGCAGTCAAAGGGCACACCGAGGCGTAAGAAAGAAAGTACCAAAGAAAGAAAAGAAGTATATATATATTCTCCCTACGGTCGAATATATATTAATTTAATTTCTAACAATGCAAGAAGAAAGAACTAACCCTCACTACCGTTCGGGTTAGTAAGAAAACCACGACAGGAGGAAAAACCATGACTATCAACCCCGTACTTTTCGGCGTACTCGCCTGCATCTTCGCGCAGCTTGTGCTGCTGTTCGGGTGGGGCTTTTACCACCGCGTTCTCAAGGACGAGCTGAACAAGCGCAAGACGCTTTTGCTGAAAGCCGCTCAGATGCGCTGTGAGCGTCGTTAAGCACTCAGGCATGAAATTGCATGCCGAGTGGTGCGAAAACGCGACACGCGCCGTTTGAGGGCGCAGAAAGGGGTGATACGCAATGACCGACGGAATAAAACGGCGGAACGTCATCCGCGAGATGCAGAAACGCACGATCGGTGAGGCGCTTTACTCGAAAAAGATCGGCAGGAAGCCGAACGCAAGCGCTAAGAAAATCGGCGTACTGCCTGCACGGCAAGGGCAAAGCAGGGCATAGCGTAGCAGAGCATAGCCACGGCAAAGCGCAGCAATGCAAAGCGCAGCAGAGCAAGGGCGTAGCGTTGCAAGGCAATGCAGGGCATAGACACGCAACGGCAGAGCAAGGCAGTGAACAGCCGAGCGATGGCATAGCACAGATGCGCACAGCAACGGCAAAGCATGGCGAAGTAGAGCGAGGGCATAGCAACGCAGTGCACTGCAGCGGCAAAGCATAGCATTACACAGCGCAGCGAGGGCATAGCATGGCAAAGCTATGCGAGGGCAAAGTTTGAGGAACGAAACAGGAGGACAAAAAATCATGAAAAAGCTGAAAATTCACGTGACATTCACCGAGGGCATTCTCGGCACGGCAACCGCAGACCCGGAAATCTACAGCCGGTTCATCGGCTCGAAGAGCCCGGACGCGGCAACACTGCCGGAGGAAGTCGCGGCACTCGGTGAGGACGCAATCATCGAGCGCGGCACGACCGTGTTCCCCAAGGACGAGGACGGCACGCCTTTTCTCTGGGATTACCAGATCAAGGGGTTTTTCAAAGATGCCTGCGGAATGCTGGCACGTCTCAGCGGCAAGGACCCGAAGACCGGAAAGAAGCGCAAGGCGGTAAACGAGAGCGGCAAGTTGACGGCGTACAAAAAGGTCATCGACGGCCTGATCTTCGTCGAGCCGCGCCGCATTCGCCTCGATACCCCGGGCGAAATCACGATCTGCCAGCGTTCGCTGAGAGCGCAGACCGCGCAGGGCGAACGGACGGCACTCAGCAGCAGCGAGGAATGCCCGGCGGGCACGACGTGCGAAATGACGATCCTCTGCTTGGATGATGCGCACGAAAAAGCGGTGCGCGAGTGGCTGGATTACGGCGCACTGCGCGGTATCGGACAGTGGAGGAACAGCTCGAAGGGACGGTTCAAGTGGGAGGAAGTCAAGTGATGAAATGCTTCAAGGGATTCGACAAAGACTTGCGCTGCAAGGGATTTCAGTACGAAGTCGGCAAGGAGTACGAAACCGAGCGGGCGGAAATCTGCGAGGAGGGGTTTCACGCCTGTGAGTTTCCGCTCGATGTGCTGAGATATTACAATCCAGCGGATAGCCGGTTCTGCGAGGTCGAGCTCGACGCAAACGAGCAGACGCACAACGACAGTAAGCGCGTCGGAAAGAAAATCAAAATCGGCGCGGAAATCGGGCTTTCCGGACTGGTTAAGGCTGGCGTGAAGTTTATCCTCGAAAAAGCTGATTTCGAGAATGCGAAAGCGACGAACACCGGCAACTGGAGCGCAGCGACAAATACCGGCGACCGTAGCGCAGCGACAAACACCGGCAACTGTAGCGCAGCGACGAATACCGGCAACCGTAGCGCAGCGACGAATACCGGCAACCGTAGCGCAGCGACGAATACCGGCAACTGTAGCGCAGCGACAAACACCGGCAACTGGAGCGCAGCGACAAATACCGGCGACCGTAGCGCAGCGACGAACACCGGCGACTGTAGCGCAGCGACGAACACCGGCGACTGTAGCGCAGCGACGAATACCGGCAACCGTAGCGCAGCGACGAATACCGGCGACTGTAGCGCAGCGACGAACACCGGCGACTGTAGCGCAGCGACGAACACCGGCAACTGGAGCGCAGCGACAAACACCGGCAACTGTAGCGCAGCGACGAACACCGGCGACCGTAGCGCAGCGACTGTCGAAGGGAAGGAAAGCATTGCTATCGTTACCGGAAACGGAAGCAAGGCGAGCGGAAAGCGTGGATGCTGGCTTGTGCTTACAGAGCGAGACAAAGGAAATCATGTTCTGGGTGTGCAGGCTGTGAAGGTGGACGGCGAAACCATCAAGGAAGATACGTTCTACACGCTGTCCGGCGGAAAGGTAACAGAAGTCAAATAAAGGGAAAACCGCCGAGCGGGAGCGCAATCCCGTTTCGGCGGCAAAGATAAATGTTCAAGGAAAGTCTAACACGAAAAGGAGAAAAAGTCAATGGACAGAGAGACAATGCACCGGCTGCTAGACTTGTGTATCGGCGTTGACGATCTGGACGATATGCGAGCGGTTGAGTTCTCGGCGTACTCGGAAAACAGCATGGTGTGTATCAACGTTTTCTATCGCGGATACCTTGCGAAGTGGGAAATTATGGACAGCTACAGGTGCTTTGTGATTAACGGCGAATGCGTGTGGCATCACGGCTTGCAGGAGACAACGCTCGACAAGGTGATTGAGGTACTGGAGGAGATGCAGCGTGCTTGATCGAGAGAGACGCAAAAAACTCATGGACAAGGAAACCATGATTAAGCTGCTTTACCTGTGCCTCGGTGCAGACGCGCCGGGGGAGACGACGGTCGAGTTTCGCGCGAACACGGATGGCACTGTCGATATCACAATCCGCGACCATGTGAGCGCCGATTACTGCATAGAAAAGGCCTCCTACACGCGCGTCTTCAGCCATGGAAAGGTTATATGGACACACGGCATAAGAAAAACGACGCTGTACGAGGTCATCAAGGATTTGGAGGATATGCAGATGCTGAACATTGAGCCGCCGCTCGAGCCGCCGGAGAGAGACGATCAGGAGCGCATTAACCGGCTGTACGACATGCGCGAGGCGGAAATCCGCATGGGGGCGTTCCTCGAGGAGTACGAGGGGCTGTTCCCGGATGAGATCAAGAACTTTTTACGGGACGTGCGGGAGCGCGTCTGGGAAGCAGAAGACGAGATAGAGGAGGACTAAGAAATGAACTTATATCAGCTGACAAACGAATTTGAGAAGGCAATGCAGGCAATCGCGGTAGACCCGGAGACCGGCGAGGTCAGCGGCTTCGAGGCAGTAGACAGTCTGGACGCGGCGTTCGAGGACAAGGCCGAGGCGTATGCAGTTACCATCAAGAACCTTGCAGCCGAGGCGGCTGCGCTCAAGAACGAGCAGGACAACCTCAAGGCACGCGAGGACAGCGTGAAGAAGTGCATGGAGCGCATGAAGCAGCACCTTGCGGACAGCATGCTTGCAGTCGGCAAGGACAAGATCAGCACGGCTAAGGCGGCACTGTCGTTCCGTAAGAGCGTGCAGGTGAACATTGTCAACGATGTGGAAGTCCCGGACGATTTGTGCAAGGTGGTTATCGACCGCAAGCCGGACAAGACGGCAATCGGCAAGCTGCTGAAATCCGGTGAGACCGTGCCGGGCGCGGAACTGGTGGAAAACATGAATTTGCAGGTGAAGTGATATGAACATCAGGTTACTTAAGGCAGACGAGATCGAGTGCCGCGTAGCACAGGTGAAGCAGACACGAAACGGCGTTGGGTGCTCGCTGCTGCTGTACAAGGACGCACGCTGCGATATGGCAATCCTTGACGAGGTATACGGTGCGGCGAACTGGCAGCGCGAGCACACTATCATCGACGGCCGCTTGTACTGCAACCTGTCCGTATGGGACGACAACAAGAAGCAGTGGATTACCAAGCAGGATGTGGGCACAGAGAGCAACACCGAGAAGGAAAAAGGTCAGGCAAGCGACAGTTTCAAGCGGGCTGGTACGAATTGGGGTATCGGACGTGAACTGTACACAGCTCCGTTTATCTGGATTACACTGGCAGACGGAGAGTACACAAGTCAGGGCGAGCGCGTGCGCTGCAACCAGACGTTCAAAGTATCGGAAATCAGCTATTCCGACAGCCGTAAGATTAGCGGTTTGGTCATCGTGGACAAAAAAGGCAACGAGCGCTTCCGCATGGGCGGACAGGCAAAGCCGAAGGAGGACCCGAAGATCACGGTGGCGAAGGCCAAGGCGAACGAGGTGAAGCGGATGCTCGTGAAAATCATGGGCGACAAGACCGCAGCGGCGCAGCTGTGGAACGAGAAGTACAAGCAGGATGCAGGCGACATCGTGAAGATGAACGCGGCGCTGCTTGATCTCGAAGATCGGCTCAAGCAGATGGAGGCGCTTGCATGACGCATGAGTTTGATCGTGCGCACGTCGTGCGCGACGAGAGCGGCAACTGGCTTTGCCTGCACGTCAAGAACGCGCCTATGGCGCGCGTAGAGTGCGAGCAGATGAAGGAGGGCAAGTTATACTGCGCGGAGGTGAAGCGCAAGTATGACAAGCGCTCAGGGCGTTGCAACGCCTATCTCTGGCAGATGCTCGGAAAGCTGGCGGCGGTGCTCGGCATGAAGCGCGACGAGGTGTACCGCTCGTACATTCCCGATGTAGGGGACAATTACAGACTTGTCCCCTACGCCAACGAGCAGCAGCGCGATTTGATCGTGAACCTGTGGGGAAAGCAGGGTCTCGGATGGGTGACGCAGGATTGCAACGGTGGTTTGCTGATGTGCTACTACGGGTCATCCACTTATAACACGCTGCAAATGGGGCGGCTGATTGACATGGTAGTGCAGGACTGCAAGGAGCAGGGCATTGAGACCGAACCGGAAAGCACGGTGCTCGGATGGATTGCCAAGTGGAAGCCGGAGGAGCGCGGGGTATGAGGAGACAGACGAAGTTTACGGGCGTGTCGCCAAGCGTCTGGAAAGAGGTCTATGACCGGGACGGCGGCGTTTGCCGCCACTGCGGCAAGGGCGGTGTGTTACAGGCGGCGCACTTTGTCAGCAGGGCGCGCGGCGGCATGGGGATTCCGACGAATTTAGTCATGCTGTGCCCGGAGTGTCACCGGGAAATGGACCAGGGCGACGGCAAGGAAATCAAGGAAGAAATGCGGGAATACCTCGAAAGCCTTTATCCCATGTGGAGCGAGGAAAGGCAGAAATATACAAAATACACAAGGAGATAGGCATATGCTGAACAAGATTATCTTACAGGGACGGCTTACCAAGGATTTGGAGCTGCGATACACGCAGAGCAACACGGCGGTTGCAGGCGGTACGCTGGCGGTGCAGAGAAGCCGCAAGGACGCGGGCGGAAAGTACCCGAGTGACTTCATTGACGTGGTTCTGTGGGGTAAGCTGGCAGAGCACGCGCATACGTGGTTCCACAAGGGCGATATGTGCATTATTTCCGGCAGGCTCGAAAGCCGCGACTGGGAGGACAAGAACGGCAACAAGCGCCGCTCGTGGGAGGTGCAGTGCGAAAGCATTGACTTCTGCGGCGGCAAGAGCGAGGGCAAGCCGAAGGAAGAGGAAAGCGACTTCATCGCGTCGGACGAGAGTGACCCGGACGACTGCCCGTTTTGAGAGGTGACAGGGGATGCTGACGAACGGGCACATACAGATTTACCGACAGCTCACAGAATGGGGGTGGTACAAGGATGTACCCACATGCAAGCTGTGGCTGCACATCCTGCTGAGGGCAAACTACAAGGAAAGCCAGTTCATGGGGAGAGAGATTCCCCGAGGCGCGTTTGTGACGAGTTTGCAGGGGATTGCAGACGAGAGCGGACTAACGGTAAAGCAGGTGCGCACGGCACTCGGAAAGCTCAAGAAAACCGGAGAAATCACGGTGGAAAGCAACCGGCATTATACGGTCATCGAGGTATGCCGGTATGACGAGTATCAGGGCAGCGAACGGGAGGAAGCGCCTGCAAAGCAGCCGTCGAAACTGGAGATGACGAAAAAGACGCAGAGTCCAAAGCCGAAAGAGCCTGACCTTGCAGAGCGGTTTTCTGAGCCTGTGCTTTCTGCGGTGCGCGACTGGATCACCTACAAGCAGGAGCGGCGCGAGGCGTACAAGGCTGTCGGACTGAAAAGCCTGCTGACAGAGATAGAAAACCGAGTAAAGCGCCACGGAGCGGCGGCGGTTGCCGAGGTTATCCGGCTGAGCATGGCGAACAACTGGAAGGGCATTATCTGGGATCGCATCAAGGACGCGCCAAAGCAGGCGGAAGCAAAGACGGAACCGGAGGAAACGCCGGACTGGGAGATTGCATGGCGAGCACAGAAGGAAGAAATCAGACGGAAAATGAGAGAGGAAGGTTATGAGAGGCAGAAAGAAAGATACTCTCTGCTGGGACTGCACGAAAGCCGCTGCGAAGAGCTGCGCATGGGCAGGACGGTTCGAGCCGGTGAAAGGCTGGAAGGCTGAGCGAGTGCAGCGGCAAGACCTCAAGGGCGGCGAGACGTTCCACGTTATCAGCTGTCCGGAGTTCGAGCCGGACAGACGGCCGGAACAGCCAAAACGCAAGGACGCTTACACAGAGCACGACCTCTGCGTCATCCGAAACAGTTTGGAGGACGGCGAAAGCGTGAGCATGATCGCGTGGAGACTCGGCAGGAGTTTGACTGCTGTAACGTACAAGATCAGGAAAATGAGGCGAGCGGGTGAATTATAAGTTTACGATTAAGGGCACGCTGCCAGGGCTGAACGAGCTGATCGAGGCGGAGAGACGTCATCGACAGGAGGGGGCACGGCTGAAAAAGCAGTGCGAGGCCGTTGTGATGAATGCAGCGCGGCAGATGGGCGGCGCGGAAATTCAGGAGCCGGTGTACATGGTTTATCACTGGTATGAGAAGGACCAGCGGCGGGACAAGGACAATATCTGCGCGTTCGGGCGCAAGGTTATTCAGGACGCGCTTGTTAAGGCGCGGTATTTGAGTAACGACGGATGGAAGAATATTCGAGGGTTTGAAGATCACTTTGAGGTGGATGCGAAAAATCCGAGGATTGTGGTTGAGATTTGGGAGAGGGACGAAACGGATGAAACAGGTTAAATGTGAATTGTTCTGCGATAATTTCCAGAATTATAAGCGGTATGGCATCCCGAAAGCGCAGCTTGTCATTGCGGATATTCCATATAACATCGGCGCGGACGCTTACGGTAGCAACCCGATGTGGTATGTCGGCGGAGATAACAAGAACGGCGAGAGCAAGAAGGCAAAAAGCAGTTTCTTTCGGACTGACGGCTATTTCAAGATTGCCGAATATATGCACTTCTGCAACCGGCTTTTGAAGAAAGAACCAAAGAAACGCAACGCTGCACCGGCGATGATCGTATTCTGCGCGTTCGACCAGATGCAGACGGTGATGGAGTATGGCAGACGGTACGGGTTCAAGAACAGCTATCCGCTGTTTTTCACGAAGCCGTATTCCGCACAGGTGCTTAAAGCGAATATGCGGATTGTAGGCGCAACTGAGTTTGCGGTTGTACTGTACCGAGACAAGCTGCCGAAGTTCAACAACGGCAGACAGTATGACGAGAACGGGAAAGTCATTCGTGGAAGCGGCAAGATGGTGTTTGACCATATCGACTGGGAACGCGACGGCAGAGAAGTACCAAAGCTGCACCCGACACAGAAGCCGGTGAAGCTGCTGAAAAAGCTGATTGAGATTTTCACAGACCCGGGCGACACGGTAATTGACCCATGCGCCGGGAGCGGTTCGACGCTGAGAGCGGCGCGGGAACTGGGAAGAAACAGCTATGGGTTTGAACTGGATAAGCAGTTTTACCGGCTTGCCAAAGATGAAATGCTGAAAGAGCCGGAGACGGTGCAGATTGCGATGGAAGGTGTGGTGTAAATGAAAGTCTTAGTTGCCTGTGAGGAATCACAGACGGTTTGCAAGACGTTTCCGGGCATTGCACGAGTGATGGCTGAACAATGGGGAGGGTAAAATGGTTAGCGAAGAAATTCTGAACGCCGCGCCGGAGAATGACTTAATCCGAAACACAATGAAGAAGGCAGACTTGTTATTAAACAGTTACAAGAACCCTGTTTGCAGTATTTCCGGCGGCAGTGATAGCGATGTAATGCTCGATCTGCTGGAACGAGTTCGGAACGGACGGAAGATTACGTATGTGTTTTTTGATACGGGTATCGAGTATCAGGCAACAAAGAACCATCTGAACGATCTGGAAGCCCAGTACGGCATTGAGATTGTACGGCCGAGAGCGAAAAAACCTGTGCCGGTTGGGTGCAAGGAATATGGCGTGCCGTTTTTAAGTAAAGATATTTCAAACAAAATTTCTCGGTTGCAAGAAAAAAATTTTGAATGGGAGAATGCACCCCTTGCAGATTTGCTTGAAAAATACGACAAATGCCAAAACGGTATTAAATGGTGGGCAGATGAGCACGGAGAAAGATCAAAATTCTCCATTAAGCGTAACGCAGGACTAAAAGAATTTATGCTTAATAACCCCCCAGAATTTCGCATTTCCGAAAAATGTTGCAACGGAGCAAAGAAAGACAGCGCAAAAGAGTTCTTAAAAAAAGAAAAATCCGCGCTTGACATTACAGGAGAACGGCAAGCAGAAGGCGGCTTGCGCGCCGTGCGGCATACATCTTGCTTTGAGCCGTTGCATAGTTCAGGCGTTGCAAAGTATATGCCACTATACTTTTGGAGTGACGAGGACAAGCAGCAATATAAGGAGCATTACGGCATTGTGTATTCGGACTGCTACGAGGTCTACGGAATGAAGCGCACAGGTTGCTGCGGATGCCCGTTTAACAGCCGGTTCGAGCAAGATTTAGAGATTGTGAAAAAATACGAACCGCAGCTTTACAAGGCGGTAATTAACATTTTCGGTAAAAGCTATGAGTATACCCGTGCGTATCGGAAGTTCCGCGACGAGTTTAAGCGGGCAAAGAGGAAAGGCGGAGAGGGTCAGACGTGGATAGAAGGTGTATGACCCGCAAGTGGTACGAGCCGTTCTGCGGTGCGTGCTGCAACGGCGGCAGCGAGCACCGGGCGGATTTCCGGTTGAAAGATGAGACGTGCGAGGAATGGGAGGAACGGAGTGAAATCTGTGATGTTAAGCATTCGCCCGAAGTGGTGTGAGAAGATTGTCAGCGGTGAAAAGATCATTGAAGTCAGAAAGACCAAGCCGAAACTGGAAACGCCGTTTAAGTGCTACATCTACTGCACAAATAGCGGCGTTGCAACGGGGATGTGGGGAAAACACGGTAAGGTTGTCGGGGAGTTTACCTGCAACACAGTAACGAATCTTTTTTCAAATAGTCGGTTCTGGCTGAACGAGGATGATGTTTTGCAAACGTGCTTGTCTGCTGCGGAAATACGAAAATATGCAGACGGCGCAAACGGATTGTACGGATGGCACATCTCAGATTTGGTGTGCTATGACAAGCCGAAGGAGCTGAGCGAATTCAAGGGTCTGCGGAAAACGAAATTTGGATATGAGCCTGTTGAAATCAAACGCCCGCCCCAGAGTTGGTGCTATGTGGAGGAATGGGAACAGAAAGAATTGGAGGATGCGTAAATGGGTAGCTATAAGCCGGGTGATATTATCACCATTAAAGGAACGGAATTTGCGGTGCTGGATGTGGAAGAAGGCACTGCGAAGGGCGGCAAGGACAAGCTATTTGTGCTGCTGAAAGAGCCAACAGACATTACGGCGTTCGGTGCAACGAATAACTACGGAGACAGCGTGTTGCGCAAGAAGGTGAACGAGTGGTTTAAGAAGTACGAGGCTACCGCATACGACTACCTGATTTATCCGCGCGAGGTCAGCCTGCTGACGATGGATGGACGCGAGAATTACGGCAATATGCTCTTTTGGGCTGCGCCGCTGACGTTTGACGAATGGCGTAAGTATTCACGCTATATCCCGAACTGTGAAAAAGGGTACTGGCTGGCAACCGGTGATAGCGCGCCGGGTTGCTACGGTGCGGAGCACGTGCTGAGCGTGAACTCCAATGGTGGTTGGGGCCGCAGCTACTACTCGGGCTCGTATGCGATGCGTCCGGCGATGTGGGTATCGGAAGAGCTGGTGGACGAGTCAAAAGACGAAAAGCCGGATTTGAGCAAGTACAGCACGATGGAGCTGATTCAGGAGCTCGCGGAAAGGGCAAAGAAGAATGAGTGAGTATATTAATCGTGAAGCCGCAATTGAGATTGCCGAAAAATACGGATTGACAGATGGTTCTGTATTGGGCAGACATTCGGGAGTAGGAGAGTGCATCTCAAGTGAAATTGCAGCTCTGCCTGCCGCCGATGTTGTGCCGGTGGTGCGGTGCAAGGAGTGCAAACATCTATTTTATACGATGTGCGCGGCTTGTGGATTTCTGCCTCACAAACCAAACGACTTTTGCAGCTACGGCGAGAGAAAGGACGGAGGTGCAGACAATGAATGAGCTTAAATCCTGTCCGTTCTGCGGCGGCAAGGCAGAACTAAACGTTGATCCGGAAGCTATCGTGGATATCGAAGGACGGCGCTGGGCGTTCACCGTTTCTTGCAACAGGTGTTGTGCGGCATCTGGGCTTGCGTATTTACCCGAGAAAGCTGTCGAAGCATGGAACAGGAGAGCGGACAATGCGTGAAATCACCAAAGCCGACATGGGCAAGCCGATTGAACCGAAAATGGCGCGTGACGCTGTTACAGCGGTGCGCGATATAGCTGCGTATTTAACGGTGGGTGAGTGGTGCTTGATTATGGCAGGCGTGAAGAAAGCCGTTGAGAGAATGACACAGGAGGAAGACGATGAAGTTTAAGAAAGACGGGAAGGTGTACGATCAAGCAGAAATGATGTACGCTATCATGGCAGATGAAGCAATGGGCAAAACGGTTTTTGACGTGGCAAAGCTGTACGGTTTGGATATGATCAGTATCATGGAAAAATATCCATACGCTGTGGCGCTGGCGTTTGGCTTTGAGGTAATCAAGGACATGCCCGGCACAGGCGAAGTAGTCGAGAACGACGGAGGGGACGCAAAGACTGACCATGTAAACCGCCCGGCGCACTACACGTCCGGTGGTATCGAGTGCATCGACGCGATGCAGGCGGCTTTTGGCGTAGAGGCGGTAAAGGACTTTTGCCTGTGCAATGCGTTTAAGTACCTGTGGAGGCATCGGCAGAAGAACGGCGTTGAGGATTTGAAGAAGGCTCGGCGGTATCTGAACCGGCTGATTGAGGAGGTGGAAGAATGAAGTACCGAAAAAAGCCTGTTGTGATTGAGGCAGTCCGGTGGACGGGCAAGAACCAGACGGAAATCGACAAGTTTTGCGGAATGAAAGTCGTGTGGAGTAAGAACAAGAAAACATTCCTTGTTTTAACTCGTGAGGGAACTAAGCTGGCAACTATGGGTGATTACATCATCAAGGGCGTAAACGGTGAGTTTTACCCCTGCAAGCCGGATGTGTTCGCAAAGACATATGAAGAGGTGGAAGAATGACCATCTCTGAAATCGCCGCCCAGATGGGCGTTACGCCGGAAACACTGGTGCAGGAGGTTTGCAAGCAGCAGACCGAGATGACGATGCTTACGGTCGTTTGCGGAGTGGCGTTTGCTGTTATAGCAATTCTCCTTGTGGTAATTGCGTTTACCTATGAGCCTATATTTGCAGCGCTATTCGCCTTTCCCTGCTTGCTTGCAATAATGCTGCTATCTAATGGCATACCAAATTATAATGCATGGAAAATCGCACCACATGCCATGGCGAACCAGTACATTGTAGAACATTATGGAGGAACAGAAAATGACGATTGATGAAGCTATCAAGGTAGCAGATGCCAACGCGGAACTCTATTCGAGCTTCGAAGGGTGGGGACAGGCGGTAAGTTTTTACGACACATGCGCTGCCATGCTGAAAGTAATGAAGAAGATGATCGAGGAAGGCAGACCGGAAGACGCGCCGGATGCGTGGCAGGAGCGCAGAAAGCGCGAGTACCGCGAGACCAAGGACCGGTACGAGAGGCTGCACTGGATGGTTACCAAGTACGAGGCAGGCGTGCTTGAGTATACGCCGAAGTGCTCGATCGAGCTGTTAAAACAGCAGAAAAAGCACATGGGCGAGTACCTGCACGATCTGGAAGTCGGCGCATTTGTGGAAGGAGTGGAACTGTGACGATTAACCAGGCAATCCGCATCCTCGACCCGGAAACGACAGCCGAGGAGCTGGCAACGATCGAATACTACGGCGGTCTGCACGGCCGCGAGAAGATGGTCGCTGCGTGTGAGGAAGCCTGCCGCGTGGCGGTCCGAATTATGAGAAAATATTTGGAGGAACAGAAATGAAAAAGAAAATCACGGCGGCACTGCTTTGCGGTGCGATGATGTGCAGCTTATCGGCCTGCAGGGAGAGCGAGCGCGTTGCGTACAACATCTCGAAGGAGGCGGACAATTTCAACGTCACGCGCCGTCTGGAAGTCATCAACGCGCGTACGGACAAGCCGGTGTTTGAGCTGATCGGCAACTTCGCCATCTCGAACAACAGCGAGAACGAGCTGGAGGTGACTGTCGAGACCGGGCAGGGCGTTTACAAGAAACACCTTGTGTACCTCAACGACTGGACGATCTACGTTGTGGAGGACGTCAGCGGCGCTTACGTGGACAAGTTCCACTACGAGGTGAATTTCCTGCCGGAGATGATCATTCCGGTTACGGTGACATCGCATGACTAAAAATACAGCGACAAGGTCCGGCGTTACTTACTATGGCGATACGCCGTGCCGGAACTGCGCTTACTGGCGGACGCTCGGCAACTATAAAAATCTGAAGCTGTGGGCGTGCCACTACGCATTAGTTAACCGGCATTCGAGGGGATGCGAGCCGGGCGAAAGGTGCACAAAAAGAACAGAAAGCTACCGCAGACGGATAGCTTTCAAGCACGATGGAAGCACCGAGGAGATTACAAGTCGATGACAGCGAAAGAATGGCTGATGCGCGGGCGCGCACTGGAAAAAACGATTACAGCCTTGCAGGAGGCGCGGAAACGCGCCTATGCACGGGCAACGGGCGCAACCGCGCCGGTAAGGGATACGCCGGGCGGAAAAGGGAGCACGGGGAACAAGGCAGACCCATACATCGAACTGGGTGAGAAGATCGCAGAGAAGGAAAACGAGCTCGCGGAGATTTACGGCGAGCTCGTGCGCGTGCTGGGCGAGATGCGGGACAACGAGCTGCAAACGCTCCTGCTTGAACGTTACGTGAACGGCGCAACATGGGCACAAGCGGCGCGGCGGCTGCATTACAGCGAGGCGCACGTGAAGGGTTACATGCACAGAATGGCGCTGAATGCTGTGGATAAGTTAATACCCCGCAATACGCAATAATGTGATATACTGATATCGTGGAAGAGCTCCAAGGGAGCAAAACCACGGCATTCACGGGTTGATAAATTCCGGTTATGTCCTCCTAATTCTCTCCCCTGCTTCGGCGGGGGACACGCTCCAAAGGCTGCACGAGGCCGGCGGGGCTCACACTTCCTTTCGCCCAAGGCATTCCCTAATGAGGCGGGAAACCGTCTCAGCCTGTCCGCCGCGTCTGCACGAGGGCGCGCGGGCTCTTTGACTCTCGGGAATACAGTTCAAGGAAACGCGGCAGAGATGCCGCACATGCTCCAAAGCCTGCATGAGGGCGGCGGGGCAAAAAAAGACAGCCGAACGGCTGCCCATAATCTGACGGCTCGGAAAGACGAGCACGGGCGCAGCTTACGGAACGGCGCGCCGACACCTATTCTGACGGCCCGGAAAGACGGGCATCTGTTTGCGAACTTTGCCGGACTGCCCGGCAGGCCTTGCGCAGGGCCAAAGCGTCAGTACACAGCGCAGCAGCACGTGTATCAGGGAGTAATTCCCTGCAACGGGGTAGCGCCCTGCGGTGAAAGTCCGCCGGTTTGCAGGCCGATAACTGTGCGCGAGGGGTTCAAAATTCGAACGTTCTATTTTGTAGCAGCCCCTGAGCGCAAGCCGGGAAACCGTCCGTAAAGCCGGACGCAAGGCGCAGCGATACGCGCACATACCGCGCAAGCGGTATACATGCAGCTCAAAGTTGATACACGGTGCAATTCCGTGTGGCTGCACCTCCAATTGTCATAGTAAAAGCACCTCCCCGGGATGGCTTCGGGAAGGTGCTTTTGCTTAGATGTTGCTTAGATGTTGCTTAGATGTTGCTTAGCGGTTATCATAAGCGCATAGAGCCTCGCACAGCTCGCGCGTCGGGCACTGAGAGCAGTCGCACTCCGAAATGATAACGTTTTCGCACAGTGCGCGAGGATCGGCCATAAAAACGGCCTCGGCTGCTCGGTAGTCCTCAGGGGTAATGATGTTATACATGGGTTACGCCTCCAGCCGGTAGGTGATCGCGCTGTTAAGCAGTGCGAAAGTGATGCACTCGTAAAATTCGCCGCGGGTGATTCCCTCCGGCGTGCCGGTGCCCTGCTCGATCAGGTGGGCGACGGTCTCGACATTATAGGCGGTCGGCTCGTGGGAAGATACCCAGTCGAGCATATGTCCGTACTCGTCGCACGTCATGGACGTGCAGAAGTCGTTTTCGATGCATACCTTGCGGACGCTGTATGCGCTTCAGTTTGCTTTGATGGTCATGTTATATCTTCCTTTCTGCGGGGTTATACCGCCCCGCCCGGTGTAGGTGGCTCAGTCCATAGCGCAGTAGGTAAGGGCATCATAGCCCATAGCCGCAAGCGCCTTGGTCATGGCCTCGGCTGCGGTCTCGCGCTTGTACGCCTGACCGGCGATGCGGAAGCTGATGACCCAGCGGCGGCCAAAGCTCTTCCACTCAAAGCAGCCGCATCCGGCCTCCTTGCAAGCCTGCTTGACCTTGGCGGACTGCCAGCGCGGGAGCGAGATTGATGGCGCGTCGAAATTACAGGTGCCGCCGTCATCAACCTGTGCGGCTGCGGCTTTGCCGATCTCGTACACCTTGCGCAGATCGTCGCGGAGCTTGGCATACTTTCCGGTAAGCGGCTTGGGTGCTGCGGGCTTGGTGTCTGCCGGGTAGGCGGTCAGCAGCTCGTCAAAGTCTGCGATTGCGTCGGCTTCGGTGCGTGCCGTGCGGCTGGTGATCTCGTGGCAGTTGGGATACAGGAGCATGGTCTCGTAGTGGTTCGAGGCAAGCTCGCAAGCGTCGAGGATGACGCGGCGGCCGTTGTGGGTGTACTCGGTGTGCTTGATGGTGGTCATATTGATTACTTCCTTTCGGCGTTCGTTTCATTTACTGTGACTATAGTATAATATATTTGCGCAAGTATAGCAATGGGCAAAATAACTATATTTGCGCAAATATATTTGTGCGTTATGTATATTTACACAAACATATCTGAGGTGTATAATAGCTATCGTTAGGAGGTGCTGTTATATGCCGTCCAGCAAGGCACAGCAGAAAGCAACCAATAAGTACATCAACAAGGCTTATGACCGAATTAATTTGACACTGCCGAAAGGCAAGAAAGAAGAGATTAAATCCCATGTGGAAGGCCGGAGCGAAAGCGTGAATGGCTTTATCGCCCGTGCGATTGATTGCCAGATGGCGCGTGACAAAGAGGAGGACAAAGCGTAGTGTATGATAGAGTAGATGCAAGTAGCGGAGAGAGCCTTTGCCGTACTATGGCAGAGGAATGCGATACCGCGATCTTAGCATTTTCCACAGGTAAGGACAGCATTGCAGCGTGGTTGCAGCTTAGAAAGTATTTCAAGCATGTAATCCCGTATTATTGTTACACTGTGCCGGGTCTGGAATTCGTCGAAAACAGCCTCGCATACTATGAGGATTTTTTCGGCACTCACATTTACAGACTGCCGCACCGGTCTCTGTACCGCATGCTGCGTAATCTGGTATTCCAATCGCCGGAGCATGTAACCAAGATCGAGGCGCTGGATTTGCCCGGCGAAGAATATGATGATGCCGAGATTGGCGAGATCATTCGCGAATGTAAGCGACTGCCGGAATGCGTATACACTGCGACCGGCGTTAGAATGGCAGACAGTCCTATGCGGCGTATTGCCATGAAAACACATGGAGCGATCAACCACAATGCAAAGCGGTTCTATCCGGTGTTCGACTGGGTAAAAGCCGACCTGCTGCGCGAATTTGATGCAAGCGGTGTTCGGTTGCCGGTAGACTACAAACTGTTCGGCAGAACGTTCGATGGTATTGATTATCGGTTCTTGAAGCCGATCAAGGAGAATTTCCCGAGGGATTACGAAAAGATCATCACATGGTTCCCGCTGGCGGAACTGGAGTTATTCAGGAGGGGTGAGCTGTAATGGGATATTGGAACGACAACGAAGTTAAGGGAACAAAAGACGATCACATTGAATTAGAGCAGATCGAAAGCGAGTGCCTCGATGAGCTGGGAGACGTAGAAAGAGGAATTTTTGGAGTCTCTGGAGTTTGACGGCGATTTGAAGTATATCGAAGGAAAAGAATTCGCGCGAGCGGTGAAAAGACCGGTTAAAACCGAGGATTTGCGGTTTGCGCGTATCGGCAAAGGCTCAAAAGAATACTTGGGCAGGCTCATAGATGAGCAAAAATGACGGAGAGGAGGTGTAAAGCGTGGGGGCTGGTTATGGTAGCGGCAGGCTTGCCAATTTCGGCAGAACCAGAAACCGCCGCCGCAGTGTTGCGGTAGGCCGTCGCGCTGCTGGCGCTCGTGGCGCTCGTTCGCCCTCGACCTAAACACCAAAACTCAAAAGTCCACCGGTTGGGAAATGATTCTCAGCCGGTTTTCTTTTGGGGAAAGAAAGGAGGTAGCACATGGGACGGAAAAAGAAAGTGATTGACCTCAAAGCGGTGCAAGAGCTTGCAAGTGAGGGCAATACACAAGAAGAAATTGCAAAGGCGTTGGACTTTTCACGATCGACGTTCAGTAACCGCGACGATGTAACCGAAGCATACTATAAGGGCGTAGCAGAAATGAAGCTCAGCTTGCGCCATTGGCAGTTTAACGCTGCTCGTGGCGGTAACATCCAGATGCTTATCTGGTTGGGCAAGCAGTACCTCGGACAGCGTGACACAGTAGAGAAAAAAATCGAAAGCGAAGGCGTGAAGGTGATTATCGATGTCTGAGGTGAAACTCTCGCAGATCATCGGACCGGCATTTTACGCCGTTGCGCACGATGTGTTTGCACATGGTCACACGCATTACGATGAGAGCGGCGGCCGTGGCTCGCTGAAATCGTCGTTTGTGTCGATTGTCGTTCCGCTGCTGCTTATCCACAACCCCGGAACGCATGCGCTTGTGTTACGCAAGGTTGGAAACACCATCCGCGATAGTGTATACGCACAGTATGTATGGGCACTTGGTGAGCTGGGTATGGCTGACTACTGGGAAGCGAAGGTCTCGCCGATGGAGCTGATATATCGCCCGACCGGACAGAAAATCATGTTTCGCGGCGCTGATGACCCGATGAAGCTCAAGTCAATCAAGGTTCCGTTTGGTTATATTGCTGTTACGCATTTCGAGGAGAAAGACCAGTTCGCAGGACGCGCGGAAATCCGAACGATCTTGCAGTCTACAATGCGCGGCGGTGATAAGTATTGGAACTTTGAGAGTTATAACCCTCCGATCAGCCGCGACAACTGGGCGAACAAGGACAGTTTGGAAGAACGCCCTGACCGTCTCTGCCACCGCAGCACGTATCTTGAAGCGCCGCGCGAGTGGTTAGGCGATCAGCTTATTTATGAGGCGGAGCACCTAAAACTGACGAACGAGCGAGCGTATCAGCATGAATACCTCGGCATTCCGGTCGGCACGGGAGGCAACGTCTTTGAAAACCTTGAACTGCGAGAAATCACAGATGATGAGGTGGCAACGTTCGATCATATCTATCAAGGCGCTGACTGGGGATGGTTCCCCGACCCGTTCGCTTTTATCCGCGTCCACTACGACAGGGCGCGGGAGACGGTGTATTTTATCGATGAGATATACAAAAACAAGCTGAGTAACGAGGAAAGCGCCGGTATTATCATGGAGCGCGGCTATAATGATACGTTTATCACCTGCGACAGTGCAGAGCCAAAAAGCGTTGCAGACTACCGCGCTATGCGACTGCCTGCCAAAGAGGCCGTGAAGGGTCCCGGCAGTGTCGAGTACGGCATGAAGTGGCTGCAGCGCAGGACACTTGTCATCGACCGCAAGCGAACGCCGCACGCCTATGATGAGTTTGTGAACTATGAGTATGAGCGCGACAAGGATGGCGAGATCATCAGCGGATATCCAGATGAAAAGAACCATCTGATTGACGCCACGAGATACGCCCTTGAGCGCGTTTACAGAAGAATGGGAGTGATTGCTTGACGATCATTGAAAAACTGAAAGAGCTCGGCTATAACACAATCGCCCCCGAGTTTTACGGTAAGGTTGCGGAGTGGCGCAGCTGGTATGTGGGTGATGTGAAGTCATTCCACCATTACAAGGTGCGGAACTGCGGCAGAACCGTGCATTGCAAGCGATATACGCTCGGTATGGCGAAGAAGTTAGCCGAGGACTGGGCGAACCTGCTCATGAACGAAAAGGTGAAGATCACCTTGGAGGGCGAGAAAGAACAGGCGTTCGTCGACCGCATATTTCAAGAGAACAACTTCGAGGTAAAGGCGAACGAGATGCAGGAAATGAAGTCTGCACTGGGTACGGTCGCATACATTCCGCGTGTTGTCGGTGCAGTGTCGGACGGCGAACAGCCTATTGCAGGCGCAGCAAACGGCATTCAGATTGATTATGTGACTGTAGAGCACATTTTCCCTCTGGCATGGCAGAACGGCGTTATCATGGAATGTGCGTTCGACAGCAGAACCACCGTGAAAGGCGAGGATTACTGCTATCTGCAAATCCACAAGCGAAATGAAATCGGCTTTTACGACATCGAAAACCGCATTTTCAAAATCACAAATGAAAGTTTGAATGAAGAAAGCCTTGCGAACGTGCCGGGGTTTGAGAAAATCCCTCCTGTTGTGCATACTGGTTCGAACAAACGGCAGTTTGTGATTGATCGTTTGAACATCGCGAACAACTTTGACTATTACATTCCGCTCGGCATTCCGGTCTATGCAAACGCGATTGACGTTCTGAAAGGCGTTGATATCGCATATGACAGCTATGTAAACGAGTTCCTGCTCGGTAAAAAGCGCATCATGGTAAAGCCGGCTGCGACGAACTACCTTGACGGCGAGCCGGTATTCGACCCGGACGAGCTCGCATATTATGTGCTGCCGGAGGATACGCAGGATGGCAATATCATTCAGCCGATTGATATGACGCTGAGAACCGGCGAGCACAACCGAGGCATTCAAGATCAGCTGAACCTACTGTCAACCAAGACAGGTTTCGGCGAGAGCTATTATCACTTCGACGGCGCAAGCGTTGCAACCGCCACGCAGGTAATCAGCGAAAACAGCACCATGTTCCGCACGATCAAGAAGCATGAAATCATCCTTGAGCAGGCACTTGTGGAGCTGTGCCGCATTATTCTGCGACTCGGAAATGATGCAATGAACGCCGGACTGAATGAAGATGTGGAAATCAGCATTGACTTTGACGACAGCATCATCGAGGATAAGGGCACGGACTTCACGCGAGACATGCAGCTGCTTAACGCAGGCATTATGAACGACTGGGAATTCCGCGCTAAGTGGCTCAATGAAGATGATGAGACGGCGAAGAGGATGTTGCCTAAAGCGCAGGATATGACAGACGAGGGGGAAGATGAGATTGAATGAAGTATCCAATCACACCGGAATACCTCGACGCAGCGCCCGAACCGATTGCGATTGCAATGCGAGAACTCGAAAAGGACATCTTACGCGAGATATGTTCACGCTTTAAGCTGACCGGCGAACTGAACGAGGTTGCCATGAACGATATCCGCGCGCTGCGTGCGCAAGGCCTCGACATGGAGACCATCGAGAAAATGATAGCGAAGCACAGCAAGGAAACACTGCCTCAGGTGCAGAAAGCACTTGACCGTGTTGTTGAATACAACCAGAAGTATTACAACGAGCTTGCAAGCAAGGCGAGCATTGCTGAACCGCTTTTCTGGGTGACGGCTGCGGATATCGCGCAGATACAGTCACAGACGCTTGACGGATACCGCAACATTACACGCTCTCTCGGTTTTGCACTGCAAACAAACGGAAAGGTTACATTTCAGCCGATTGCAAAGGCGTATCAAGCCGCCCTTGACAAAGCAGAAGTGAAAATGCAGTCCGGCGCGTTTACGTTGCAGCAGTCACTTGAGGATGCAGTTAGAGAGCTGGCAGACAGCGGCATATACACGATCGACTATGCGACAGGGCATAGAGACCGTGCAGACGTTGCAGCGCGCAGAGCTATTTTCACGGGGCTAAATCAGCTCACCTCGAAATATACGGAAACAGCTGCGGAAACACTGGAAACTGACCTGTACGAAATCACCGCCCATCGCGGCGCGCGTGATAAAGGCACAGGATGGAAGAACCACAAGGCATGGCAAGGCAAGGTTTACAGCACGAAAGACGGCAGCAAATACCCGAATATTTACAAGGTTTGTGGATTGGGTGCTGTTGACGGTCTGGAGGGCGCTAACTGTAGGCATCATCGGCATGCGTTTTTAGAGGGCGTTTCTGAGCGCGTCT
>OGMP01000388.1_pt1 | contig 45374 bp, 86 predicted proteins | sample 1573261 | NCBI WGS metagenome assembly OGMP01 (sample SAMEA2581878, study PRJEB24529) | metagenome | biome: Human gut stool | place: China | collected 2011 | reverse complement strand
CTGGCGCGTTAACCAACTACGCTAATCCCACCATAAGTGGCGCGCCAAAAGGGACTCGAACCCCTGACCTACTGCTTAGAAGGCAGTTAGTCGAAGTGCCTACTTTTGGCTTAAACACTGCATTTTTTGAATTCAAAATTTGAATTTGACAACAGTTTGACAACAGTTGTGACTTTGAAAATGTTGTCTGTTCTCAACTCAACAGTGACTATTATAACGGATGAAACGAATAAAGTCAAGAGTTTTTGAAAAAATTTATGGTAAAATTTTATGTAATTTCAAATTTTTCTTTCAAGTAAAATAAATTCTCGACCTTCGTTCGTTTCAATCCATTTCTCAAGGGAACTTTCTCTAACAACATACCTATTCCCCACCTTAATCGAAGGAAAGCCTTTTTGTCTAACCATTTTATATGCAGTGTTTTTACTGACACCAAAAATTTCCATAATATCCTTTGGAGTAAGCATTGGTTTCATATGAACACCTACCTAACTAATATTAAATTGTTATTATTTCTATTTATTTTTCAATCAATTTCAATACGCTTTTTAGCGTTACTTTCTTGCCGTTCAGCTTAAATTCATACCCATCTTTGTTCATGCTTTTAAGCTGAGTTTCTGTTGGTAAACAGCTTATATCGCTACACATAAATTTACCTTGTCCGTCTTTATAAACTTCAAACAACATTTAATCCATTCCTTTCTCTATCCTCTTTAATAGCATCCATTTTATCCTCTCGGTCAATGTAATCCACAATTAGTTGTACGACTTTATCGTACCCCTTTTGGTTGCCTTTGATAATTTCATATGGGATATTTTTTTCAATTAGCATTGATTCAATTCGTGTACCTATATTATTTGCTTCATCTTCGGTTTGTAATCTGCCATTTGGATTATATTTTTTAACACGCTTAACAAAGAAATTTAAGTTATCAAAGAGAGAACTAAACGCTTCGGCGGTGTCGTTTACACACTTTTCAATGGATTTTGAGGGGTAAAAACCACACTTTTCAAATCTGTTATAAATTTCGGTCAATAGGATTGGTGAGTCAGTTACAATTACTCTAACCTGATTTCTCAGTCTCCAAAATCTTTGTGAGTGTAAGCCTAATATGTATAGCTGATTCGTCAAAGCGTCATCGTTATGTTCCCATACCATATCTTTAGTGGTTTCAGTTACAAGTTCCGTGTCAATACCCCTTAGTTTCAACTGACTAAATATATAAGCAGCCCCTGTGGATTTACCACAGGAAGGCTGACCATAAAGATTAACTACAATCGTTTGCTTATTCATTCAATTCTCCCGACTTTTCCCATTCGATAACTTTCCACAAGTTAGCAATTTCTGCAATGCTTACTTCTTTATTGTTAATTTCTACAATTGTATTCCTTTGACCACAATCTGTCTCCCAAACCCAATACGATACCCAAGTATCACCGTATTCATCAGGCTTAAGGTTTAAACCTTTTTCGAGACAGTCAATAAGTTCATCTTCCATAGTTACGCCATGATATGCAAATGGCGACACATACTCTAAAACCAAATCACTATACTCGTCACCAAGATTCAAAATCTTATCTTCAAGTTCGTGGATTCTTTGAATTTTGGTAAGATATCTTTCAAAATCATTATATGTAATCATAATTATTTCTCCTTACTGCTTACCTGTTGAGCCAAAGCCTCCACGGCTTTTTGTGTCAAGACATTCTACTTCTGTAAACTCAAAATCAGGCTGTTTCTGTGTGATGCGAAACTGACAAATTCTATCGTTCTTATGTATGGTTGTATCTCTCATTGCAATTACGGGCATACCCCATTGGTCGTTATCACCCGAATAAGAATTATCAATTACTCCCATGTGATTTGTTTGAATAATACCATAATTCTTATAAGTGCTACTTCTTGGCACAATGTGAGCCTCATAGCCGAACGGCAACTTCATTCCTACTCCGAGCGGAATAATAGTAAACTCACCCTTTTTGAGAGTGATATCAATAGCTGACCTTAAATCAACCCAATCTCCGTTTGGGATTTGCTTAATCTTTTCGATGTCTGTAAAGTATTTAATTTTAATTTCCATATTTATTCTCCTTAATTATTTTTTATCGCTCATTACTTGACCAATTGCTGAAAGTAAAGTTGCTACCGCAGTCACAATAGAAAGACTCTATGTAACAATAAAGCATCCATCAGGTACTATAATTCCATTTGCGTTCAATAAATAAAGTGATATAAGGCAAATCACCATTCCCATATATTTGTCATCCTTTCTATATTAATCAATCATATCTACATAGTTATACAAAATATGCTTTTGCTTTTCTGAATCCGAACCAAATGTAACATCAAGGTGATAATGTCCCATATACCAATGTTCATAATCCAACTTGTCATCAATGTGCTGTAGGTATTCGGTTAAAGTGTCTGGACTGTGCCTCATATTAATACAACTGGTGATAAATTCGGTTGGAGCACAGTGCGTAATTACACAATCTACCTGCCAGTTGTGCTTATCAAGATTTGCTAATCCTTCCTGCATTTCAGCTTCATTGGGTAGTTCTTCTTCCCACCAATCAACATTCTTTGTGCGATACTGTATATCGTGGCTCGATGCACCGCCCATTGTAAAAAATGTTTTGCCGTTAATTTCAAACACTTGTCCACGCATTAGATGATAGATATTATCTTCAATCTGATGCACCTTTCCACCCCACTTTTTAATTATAGGGTAACGATTCAGCAAGGGAAATTTTTCGTGGTTTCCATCTACAAACAAGGTTGTCCACGGTTTGTTATTAAGCCAATCTCGCCAATACATTTCAGAATTTCCATTATTCCACACTAAGCCAAAGTCACCACAAATAATTAGGTAATCATCTCGTGTTAGATTGTTACCCATTGGAAATCGTTTAGAACTCAGTTTGTGTATGTCATATTCACCATGTAAATCTCCAGTAATGTAAAACATCGAACACTCCTTTAGTTATCAATACTCATTGCATATCCAGTCACAGGAGCTGACAAAAAGTATGATACGAACTGTCTCATAACTGTTTCTAATTCATCAACCAACACCCCATCATAATGTTTGCCTCTGCACTTACCACATAAGATATCACCTACTGAAATTGGGGTGGGAATTTCGATTTTGTGGTTATTCGCAATTTTTTGTACATATTTCTTTAGTACATTGTTATGTACAAGAATTGGCTGGTTTGTTTCAGCACTTTTTAAAATCAACTGATATGTCTTTCCTGTTCCTCTTGGCATAATAAATCTTTCCATTTATTTGCTCTCCTTTTAAATCCTAAATTTTATTCTTTCCAAAGTTTTGGCTTACCGTTTTCATCAACGAGCAAAGTCATAGATCTGTTACTAAGAACAGCGTACATAACTTTAGTTTCTGTATCGTAGACAATTTCAGAGTTGGCTTCTGAGCTATACCCTATGTATTCAAACATATCGCTGGTTTTAATTGATGCTTTGATAGATGCACAGCCGCCAATCAATACTGAAATTATAATGATAACTATAACACAAGCAAGTATTCTTTTCTTCATTCTTCCACCTTCATATATGTTTCTTCAAAGATGTCCTGTCTGCAAGGATAAATCTCACCTCTGACACCCTGAACTATGTAACTATTCAAGTCACATTTCATTTCACCTTCAAGTGTATGAACATATAAACTTCCATCATCTTTAAAATAAAGCAAACCGTCTTTATACGCTTTAATTGCCCACTTAGGAATAGTGAAGTCTCCCTTATACTGAAAAGCTTCAATCGGTATTGCTTTTTTTATATATTTCATATATACCTCCTTAAAAATGACTTCCTATCTGCATACCCCACATAATACCAACATCCACAAGTACAATAAGGTATGTGTACCAATAAAGGTTTTGTAATGCTTTTTTGTTTGGGTATATAGTTTTATGTTCGTAAACCGTAGCACCTATGTTAAGTGCTACACACACAAGAAGTACTATAACTGTTATCATATCAACAATAATTCGCATATTATCCTCCTTTTAGTTAATCCATTTTACAATAGTATTTCCTTTATAACCCTTTTGCCATATATACCAAGCATAAGCTACAGCACTACCACCACCTGCTCGCATTTTATCAAATTCTCCATTTTTGGCACACAAAAGTCTTGAGCTTGATACATAAATTGTTTGTGGCGGATTAGTGTCAAATAATTTTCTTCGTTTTTTGCCTTCAAGAAATTGCAGTTTAAGAAACATTGCCACTTTGTTGCCTTCTGTAACTGTATCTAACGCTTTTTCTACAAATTCATAAGCATATTTATAAGGTGGGTTTGTAATAATACTGCCGTTCCACGAATTGGATTTTGACTCTGCTAAAAAATCGAATGTTTCTGACATTCCTCCGTCACGGTAAATCAAATCTGTTGACTTAACATTGTAACCGTGAGCCTCAAATACTTTAGATAAATGGCATTCTCCACAAGCACATTCCCAAATATCAGGAGCGAAATCTTCTACTTGAAGTAGAAGTTCAGCAGCTTTAGGTTCTGTGGCATAATAATCATTTGTTTCTCTTATTTTGTCTGTATGGTTAGAAGCACCTAATGTTGTATAAATGCTTTTACTATTTCCTGTCCAATCTTTCAAATAATCTCTCCTATACTAATGTATTGGGGAACAAATTACTATTAAGTAGGATATATTTGCTCCCCACAATTTATCACTTCTTCTGTGGTTTTCTTCCACAGCTAAATTTCTCAGGGCAATATCCAAGCTCCTCACACTTAGGCATCATAGTCATCTCAATTAAAGTTATCCATTCATCTGAATACTTGCTTAATTGTTTAAGATATTCGTAAAAAAGTTCCCTATACTCCCAATAAGCACGGGAGCACATTCTCTGTCTTGACATATCTATAATATTTCTTACATTACGCTTGTCTACAATTTTTGTAGTCATACCGAGAGGTAACAACATAGCCATATCCTCACGAGCTACGCCACTATCTTCAAGATTGCATAAAGCCTGTTGAATTGTATCAATAGTATTTTCAAACAAAACCTGCTGTTCTTCCGTCTTTATCGACTTTGGCATAATGTAATCAAAATCGTTATACTTTATGTATCGTGTACTGCTCTGAAGTCGTGTAGGACTGCCACCAATGTGTGTGTACCATTCTCTAATCACTCTGGCAGAGTACCCTTCAATAATTGATTCAACATTGACGAACTCAAATGCTCTACCGTGATTAGATTTAATACATTCAAGACCACGCTTGTAGTTTTTATCTTTATCTGTAATATCCCTACCCTGACATATACCAGCTCTTCTACCTATAAGAGAGATTGGATCAGTTGTGGTTTCAGGAAGAATTGTAATTTTACACATTCTCTATCACCTCTGTATTTGATAAGTTTGAGATAATAATTGTGTTCGTATCTTTATTATGTATAACTTTGGCATCGATGTCTAAATGTAAGATTAGAGATTTACTTTTTGCTCTATAAGGATGAAGAATAATCTGTGTAACAGTGTTAGCAAATAACTTAAAACGAGAACTTCTGCGTTCGAGAACTGATAAATCAATCACCTTAGTTTCAATATAAACTTCATTACACCAAACTAACCCGTTATCAATATCAATATTGTTTACCATAAAGGTGCTGAGTTGCGACAACTCAAAATCTACCGTTAAGCCGTTTTCCCCAATAACCGTTATGTATGGTTTAAATTTAAACATTTTCAACCTCCTTAAAGGATATTCTGTCCGTCAACATTTTACTTTCAAGACACATCTTGTAAGTACACATTGCTTCAAGTTGCCTTGAATAGATTGCCCTTGAGGGCTTTGGAACAAACGAAAGTTGTCCGTTGTCCCATTTATTAAGAAACACCCTCAGTTTATTAATCCTATCTACGAGTTCTTTGTACTCAGATAAAAGTCTGGTTTTATAGTCGTTCATTGGTTGTCCTCCTTTTCAAAATAAAATTTCACAGGCTTTTCAACTTCCTGAATTAAACCATATTTTTTCGCTAAACGATAAATAAAAGTCTTTTCGAGTCTTGAAGTTAACTTGCCTAACTGCCCTCTAAAATCTTCAATAGGCATTGTTGATTTATAAAAATTACACATTCTGCAAGTAGGATTGTAGTTTTCAATATCATTTACACCGTTATACCAATACACACTTTCAATATGGTCAACTTGCATATCCTTTAGTTCAAGTTCACAACCACAATATGCACAATGTCCGTTGTATTTTTCATATACTTTAAATCTTACTGGTTTAGGGATAGGTTTTCTTTTCATTTTATCACCCCTCAATTGTGTTTATTTCAAGCGTTGCTTCGTTGACAAATTCAATGTAGATATGATGAGTTCTATATTCCAGATAACTAACTAATTGTGTTGGTGGTGTTTCGTTGGTAATCAATGCCGATATAATAGTCTCAATTACTTGGTCAAATTCATTCTCTGATATTGTCAGTGATATGCCGGCGTTAGGGTTGTCCTGTGCAAAACTAAGTAAGGACTCATAATCAATGTTTTTATGCAAAACTAAGTTCCTCCTTTGACTTATACTTCTCTTTATATGAACCGTGACTGTTTGTATGCTTGGCAAGGATTTCCCATTTACTATCTTCTACCCATTCGTCAACGAGTATCTCATCATAAACGCCCTTAAAATCGTTTGTAATTAACGAATCTTTATAGATGGTGATTGTGCCTGTTCTAAAGGAAATACGGTCATAGGTTAAATATGACGAAGTATTTAAGTATGTATCGCTCATAATCGCCTGTTCGAGAATCGAAACAGCAATTTCGTCAAAATTGCTGTTATCTTTAAGGACAATAAGGTAGTTATAATTTTCGTTACTGCAACGCTCAATTGCTCTTGCAAGAGTTCTATCAGTTAAATAGTAAATCATATATATCTCCTATCTTTTATCATCATATGAGCCACTCTTTTGTGACAATGCGGACAATTTGTTATATATGCTAAGTCACCTGAAGTTGCTATCAGTTTGTAGTCATCCTTATCTGCGTCAAAAACACACTTACATCTAAGACAATTAAATCTAATTACTGGTGATTTAAGATCGCCTTCTTTGAGAACTTGAATCATTTAATACTCCTTCTGTGTCATATATCTCCTATCTGTTACAATGATTCTTCATAGCTCACATTAGTTTTACAACAAGGACAATTTGCCGAAAAAATAAATGTATTATATGATGTAAAACATTGTTTATAGCTTTCTCTGTCGGCTTCAAATACACACCCGCAATTGCGACAAACAAATCTAAATACAGGTTCTTTTAAATTACCTTGTCTAATAATTTGAATCATTTCATTCGCTCCTGTTTGCAAATTCAACTACCACACTAAACAGTTCACGCACACAATAGCGATTGTAAACATCTTCATTTGTTGTATAAAAATAATCTTCTCGGTATTTGCGAATAACATCTTCTACATTGTTTCTTTGTATACCTGTTGCTTGTAAAAGCTTTCTAAGTCTCTTGTGTGTCATTACGACCTTTCCTTTCGTTGCATTTGCAACATATTAAAATCTTTCTTTTAAAAATACTCTTGAATTTCATGTCCACACCACGGACACCGAACATACATGCAGTCATCATATATAAGATCTCCATGATGTGTTTCATTAATATTAAAACGAAATTGACAATGACATCTCGGACATTCTTTTTTATACCAATGATATCTCGAACATTCTTTTTCATACATTGTTTCAACTACTTGCAACTCAGGTTTGCCTTGTCTAATAATTTCCATAGTTACACTCCTTTATTACATTATTCTCCTGTATTATCTAATGGAGATTAAATCTGAGAATCCTGAAAATTTATTTCTGGTATGTAAAAATTATTGGCATTTTCGTTTTCATATAACATATCTAATGCTGTTTCAAAAGCTCCAATGCCAGAAAAATAACTACCTACTTTTAGGTCATCAAACAAATACGGCATTGCTTTATATAATTCCACATAAATATGATAAAGAACATGCGTAACGATACTGTTTCCTGCCTGCTTATAAAGTTGAGTATTGCTAACGCCTGCATTTTTTGCTTTTTCAAAAGCGTCATCTGAAAAACCCATAAGCCTCCAACACTCTTTTGGTGTTAATTTCCTTATGCGGTACTGAGTTTTGTCTATCACGGCATTGACAGTGCCGTGGTTTTCTTTAACGGTTGCTGAAACGCCTTTTGTGTCAATAATTCTACTTGCTTCGTGATTGCTCGGCATATAATTACCAAGCACACTAATATCATTATTGGTTATTTTATCTATTTTTCTCACTCCTGTTTCTGTTGCTGTAATAGTGGGGCAAATAGTGCCACACTCTTGAACTCTTCCTCTGCGTGTTTTGCTACTTGGGTAACTTAAATCAGCTACCCCCCCCCATTTTCACATTCAATATATCCTCTCTTTGTTGCTTGTTTGATTAAAATATTATCTGACTTATCATAAATTCCGATAACTCTTTTACCCCCCCACATTCAATTGTTCGTATTGTTCCACACGCATCATCTTTAAACAGACGATAACCTTCATCTGTTCTATATTCACACGGAATCTTTTTCATTTATTTTCCTTTCAATAATAAACGGTTGTAGATTACCCCCCCTGACAGGTATTAATTGTGGGAGCAATATATTCTGTATTGTAAACTCTTCCGCTACTCGGATTATCACGATTCGGATTCGGAGTTATATTGCCTATTTGTTTGATTATATTTGTTTTCATTGTCAATCCTTACTAATATTTTTGTTGCATCCTTATATTGAGAAGCTGCTAAACAACAGCAAACACCACTCGTTGAATACACTATTCCTTTTTGCCCCCCCTACACCGAGAGTGCCGTATTTAATAATTTTATGATTCTTCAATTTTTGCCTCCTTAACAATAATCATTGGTTTATTACCCCCCCACTCATTGTAAGTATGGTTGGAGAAATATATAAACTATCATAAACAGCACCACGACCACTTGCGAACTGCCCTTTATTTTTATATACACACCCCAATATGATAGGCTTTATGTTATTTATTTTGATATTGAATCACTCCGTTCATAGCTTGATTTCCAAATCCTTTATAATCTCTTGCGAGTAAAGTATTAGCGACATCAATTTCTTTGTCAAATTGACTACATTGCTTTGAGAATAGTCCAGTTTTTATACCTGAACCATATCCCATTGATGTCGGTCTATGCTTCCTCGCCCCCCCAGTTTTTACGGTGTTGGAGATATCTTTTTCTAATTTTCCGCTATTAATCAAAGTTTCAATTAACTCGTTTGCTTTTGGCGTATTAACATAATATTTTTCTTCAACGCTATCTTCTGTAACATCTTTAAATCGAACACCGTTATCAAATGGTTCAGGGAATTTAAACTGACCATTGTCTAACTCTTTTTTTATAATAATTAAGTACACACGCTCTCTATTTTGTGGTATTCCGTAATTTTTGGCATTTAAAACTTGCCAATATGTATTGTAGCCGTATTCGTGAAGTTCGTTAATAAACATATCGAAGGTCTCTTTGAATTTTTTACCCACAATGTTTTTTACATTTTCATAAATACCCCATTTAGGTTTATTCGCCCTGATAATTCTCAACCATTCGACAAGTAAGGAACTCCTTGTCTTATCGAGATTGCAACTACCACAATTTGGACATTTATCTCTTGTGGAAAAATGTACTGTAAGTGGATTGTATTCGTGCTGACAATCTTTGCATTTCCACATACTGCCTGCCTGTTTACCCGATATTGAAAAATCTTGGCAAGGGCTTCCTCCGCATATCATAGTAAATGGTTTTAAATTATTTTCATCAACTTTTGTTATATCTCCTAAATTTAAACTTTCGTCCACACCATGAACTGCACAATAACTTTTTGTTGCGTATTTATCAAACTCACAAAAGTTTACAAGTTCATAATTTTTTTCTTTTAAAACTCGTGTTTTATCTGCCATCTTTATACCTCTGGATTTGTTGCTGTATGATATTTTGTCAGTGCTTGTGTGTATTCACCTATGATATTTTCCAAATCTATTTCGGATTCAGTTTCAAACTTACAACATTTATATATTCCAATAACTTCACTCAGCACTTCAGCACCACACATAATCATATCAATGGCATTAGTCGAAAGGTTTTCGCTATCTGTAACACAAATCGCAACACTCTCTTTGCCATTAACATTTCGTGTTAGAACCATATCTCCTTTATTAAGGGATTTATTCTCTGGGACTTTGTATGTATATCTTTTTGCGTTTTTATCTTGTAAATGTCTTACTTGTACAATGTTCATTTATCGTTCTCCTTTCCATTTGAACAAACATTCGGTTTTATGTTCTTTATTTTGAGCGTTAATACTTCGTAATACAGGCTTTGACCAAACTATTTCAAAATCATTTGGAGCATATTGTTCACTTATATATACATAATTATTTTTTGACAATCTTCTTGCAAAATTCCAAAAGTCAACATGATCAAAGTTTGTTGCAATTCCAAATTCTTTCGTATGGAAGTATGGCGGATCAAGATAAAAGCACACACCTGAATAGTCTGTTTTCAGATAATACTCATAAGATATGCAATCCAATGATACTGTTAATAAATCGCCTGCTTGTTTTTCAAGATTGCGCTTGCTTTCTTGATAATAGTCACGGATTTTATTACCGTTAGGCGTTTTTATACTGGTAGGCTTTGCATCCCCGCCGTCAAACCATCTGCCATTATACGAAGCAAGAAAACCTACATTTCCAACATACCACTGTTCGTATTTGTTTTGATCTGCCCCGTTTTTCCAAGCATCTCTCACAAGGTTGTAGGTATCTCTCGGCACCTCACCAAGTAAAGGTTTCCCTTCTTGTACTCTTTTGAGCAATGCTATCAGATACGGATTTATGTCAGAGCCTATACGCTCTTGACAACGAATCTTATCAATTACATTACCCCCGCCAACAAAGGGTTCTATGTATGTAGTCACATGATTGCTGTCAATACATTCCTGTAATATTGGAACAATATATTTAGCAATACGAGACTTACTACCCATATACTTCATTGATATCACCTTTAGTCTGTATAGATCGTGATGAGGTTTCCCAATTTACGATAGCCGAAACAAAGATTGCCACCATCGCAAATAAGAGCCTGTTCATCATCTGTAAAGTTAAACGGATTACTCAAAACTTTATAAGTGACATTGCCGTAGCCGTAGCCTTGCGATGTATAACACATATAGTTTTTCATATCGTCTTGAGTTATATCGTATTTTTGGGTGTAAAAATTCTTCCATACTTGTTTTGCGTTTGGAGCAAGCTGCTTATGTATTTCTAAATTTTCTTTTGCGAGCGCATCGGCATTTTCTGTAAATGCCCAACTGGTATTAATCAATGAATTACCTCCTCTACAATCTTTGTTCTCGGAATATACATTCGTCTATTCTGCTTATCTTCGATTTTTCTTGTCTCTCCCAACACTTTTTGCAAGGACTTCAACACATCTGAGTGTGTTTTAATCCAATCTGCTAAAGGAGTATTAAGTTCAACACTATCTTTTGCATTTCTGCGGTTTTCTCTAACCTTTACAAGAGCCTTTCCAAGTTTGGCAGTATCGTGATATGATACATCTTCAAGTTCAAGTTTATGCAGGATGTCTTGTGTTTCATAGTCGTGTAATGATTCATTTGCCATACTATTGTTTAAATCTTCTGTTGTCTGTGTAAAAAAGTTAATAACTTCTTCAAGTTCTTTCGCTGTTTTGATTTTCGTCACTCCTTCTTTTTTTACAATGTAATTATTTTTCCTGCATTCAAACTTTTTTGTACTCTTATAACTCTTTGATTTTTAGAACCACACCAAGCCAGAGAAATATCTCTCTGTGTTTCATCATATTTACCGTCAACAAGAATATCTATATAAGGCAAGATTTCGTTTACAATAAACTTAGATTTCAATATCTGTTCGTATGTATAACCTGTATATAGCCATATTGTTTTGCTTGGCAATTTGGTCTTGACCGTTTTGACAATATTAGATATTTGTTGTTGATTTGCTTGCTCTAATGGATGTCCGCCTGAGAGCGTTAGCCCCGATATATAATCAGGACTTAACGCTTCAAGCAGTTCCGACATGGTGTCTTTTATAAATGCTTGCCCTGCATTAAAATCCCAAGTAGTAGGATTTTGACAGTTATGGCAATGCATTGTACAACCGCTCACCCATAAGACAACTCTAACTCCAATACCATTTGCAATATCGTGTTTAGTGATTTTTATATAATTCACTCGTTGCCACCTAAATGTACATATCTTTCTTTGATTTCTTGTGTTCTTCCTTGATTCCAGAAGTTAGTTCCTATATCCTTTTATACCCTCGGTTTCCCGATATTTATTAGGGGAGTAGACTATACAATCTCATTGTTTCTTCAACTTAATTTATGCTTTGTATGTATAATTACTGATATATTGTCCGTTGTCAGGGTTTCTTATAACATGATTGACTTGTAATGTATATTCAGTGTTTTCTTTTGCTGTACACCATTCGAGGCTTTCTACTCGATTATCATTACGAATAGTGTTTTTGTGATTAACATATTGTCTATGATGAGGATTTGGGATAAAATTCTCTGCCACGAGTCGATGAATATATAAATCTTTTCTTTTACCAGTAGAATTTTGTCTGGCACAAATGCGAGCATATCCATTCGTTGTCATGCGAGGTTTTAGTTTATACAAAGGAATAATTTTTCCTCTATTTCGATTTCCTCTTCCTAAATTGCAAAATGCTTCCCCAGTATCGGAAATAAAATACCCCGTATAATCATTAATTTCTTTTATTATTTACTACACTCTCCTTTTCTCTTTTCATATAAGAAAGAAACAATTCCCCGAAATTATAGTCGTTGAGCGTCCTCCATCAGCGTTGCCTGTTAAGGAGTTTCGTTGCGTAAGAGTGACTTGCACACTCGGTAATCCCTTACTTAATGTTTTTATGGTTTCTATCCTATCGGACTGACAGATTTAATCCTATACCGCATTCACACTTGCCGTTTCCAGCTATGTTGTAGCCATTAAGGTTATGGGGACTTCCCCGCAGTTTATTCGGTTTAAAGTGGGCTTACACTCAACCCACAAGTTCTCCGACAGATGTTCAATTTGCTTTCATCTGTGTTTCCACAGTTTGGACATTTCCAAATAAGTTTACCGTTTTCATTTTCTATTACATCAATCTCTCCGTCATATCCGCACGCTTGACAGTAATCACTTTTAGTGTTGAGTTCAGCATACATGATATTGTCGTAGATGAATTGCATAACAGACAGAACAGCTTCTGTGTTGTTTTGCAAATTAGAAGTTTCAATATAACTAATTGCACCGCCCAAACTTAATGCCTGAAACTGTGATTCAAGTTGCAGTTTTGCAAAGGCATCAATAGGTTCTCTGACATTTACATGATAACTATTGGTAATGTAGTTCTTGTCTGTAATACCTTCGATAATACCAAATCTTCGCTGTAAACATTTTGCAAACTTGTAAGTCGTGCTTTCAATTGGAGAACCATACAGCGAAAAACCTAAATCAAGTTGCTCATTCCATTCATCACACTTTTTGTTCATATATCTCATAATATCAAGTGCGAATGGTGTTACTTGCGGATCTGTATGAGATTTGCCTGTCATATACTTTACACACTCATACAATCCTGCATAACCAAGTGATATTGACGAATAACCACCAACAAGCAATTTATCAATGGTTTCACCTTTCTGAAGTCTTGCTAATGCACCGTGTTGCCAAATAATCGGAGCTACATCCGACACTGTTCCTTTCAGCCTCTCATATCTGCACAAGAGAGCTTTATGACACAACTCCAATCTCTCATCGAAAATCTTCCAAAACTTCTCTTTATCTTTACCTGACGATAAGGCTACATCAACAAGATTGATTGTAACTACACCTTTGTTGAATCTGCCATAAAATTTGTATTCACCATTTTCTTTGTACGGTGATAAAAAGCTTCTACACTGACTGTTCGGTATCAACAGTCTGGACTATATCTTTGGGAGTTATTATGCTAACTCGCTCACTCCGCACTTCCATCTGTATCATTATTCAGATGTACTCTACTCACTTCATCACACAAAGCTATTTGTGCTATGCTTTCGATAGTCTCTTGACCTTACGCATATGCAAACTTATACTTGTAACAATTGTTTGATTCCCCTTTCAATATTCTTGCTACTTTATGTCTATCCAATTGTAAATCTATTGATAATTGTCGAATAGACGGGTATGTATTAATAAGTTTGCCATTCAAATATACAGATACTTTTGTTCTATTTTTATGTGTTCGATTACCACTATGCCAACCGTGATAAACATTTTGTGAATTTGTACACCATTCTAAATTTTCAGGGCTGTTATTTAGTTTGTTGCTGTCAATATGATTCACATATTTAAAACCATTAGGATTCGGCACAAACACATTAGCTATTATTGTATGAACTCTGTATCTGTATTTTTTATTGTTCTCACTTCTTGTGATGTGGACATATCCATCTACGCCTATATACGGCGACAACTTATGTCCTTTTGCATTATATATATTGCATTGTTCATCCACATAAAATCCTTTGTATTCTTTTAACATTCGTCATATTACAAAGCTTGTATATGCGTCTTGGCACAGGATAGTTCAAGTCTAAATTTCACCCCAAAAGTCCCCTGTTAGCACACTACTTAACTGTCATTTCCTACAGTTCCTATTCGTGTAATGCACACCATTTTGATTTATGTTCACGGAGTTTTAGATGAGCCGTTTAACCCATCGAAGGGAAACAATTTCCTTCTTTTAGCTTTTTCATCACCTTTTCAGATATATAATCTGGAACAAGCCTTTTAGCCGAGCACTTTGCAGCAAGCTCCGTAAGATACCAATACTTGCTGTCCTCAGTAATGTTATCCTCTTCAAGCACATAAATAAGCTTTGGAAACGCAGGTGTAATCCATACACCCTTTTCATTTTTTACGCCTTTATATCTTTGATTAAGTGTTTCTTCGATAATCATGGCGAGGTCGTGCTTTTCCTGCTCGTTTTTAGCTTCATTAAGATACATAAACACTGTAATAAAAGGAGCTTGTCCGTTAGTTGTTAAAAGTGTTTCTACTTGATATTGAATTGTCTGAACACCTTTGTTGATTTCCTTCTGAAGTCTTTCTTCGGCTATCTCGGCAATCTTATTTTCGTCAGTTTCAAACCCACACTGACTCCATTCTCTTCTCAACTCATCTTTAATGTGCTGTCGGCTAATATCCACAAACGGTGCGAGAGCAGTAAGACTGATACTTTGTCCACCATATTGACTGCTGGCAACCTGAGCTATAATCTGTGTTGCAATTGTACAAGCCGTTGAAAAACTATGTGGTTTTTCAATCATAGTGCCACTGATAACCGTTCCGTTCTGGAGCATATCATCAAGATTACACAGGCAGCAATTATAAGTGTGCTGTGCAAAGTAATCCTTGTCATGGAAATGAATAATTCCTTCTCTGTCAGCCTCGACAATATCTTGGGGGAGTAAAACTCTATCAGTCAAATCTTTGCTGACCTCACCTGCCATATAGTCACGCTGTGTAGGAATAATGGTAGGGTTTTTATTTGAGTTTTCCTGTTTGATGTTCTCGTTACTTAAATCAATCAGTGAAAGGATTGCATCGTCAGTAGTGTTTTTCTTACGGATTAAGCTCTGTTTATATCGGTAAAGTGTGTATCTTTTTGCCAAAGAAAAACAGCCGTATTTATCTATGTATTCTTCAATTAAGTCCTGTATATCTTCAACTGAATAAACTCTCTTACTTCGTCTGAGCTTATCATAAATTCTTGTAGCAATATTTTTAATTTCATCATCAGATAATGTTTTTTCACGGTTTGCGTGGGATTCGCTATTTGCTTTTCCAATTGCAGAAATAATCTTATTGCGGTCAAAATCAACTTCTCGACCATCTCGTTTAATTACTTTCATACCTATCACCCGTTCTTCCTGAGAATATCACCATATGTAAGATGACTAAAGTCAAGCAGGTTATGACAATTGTTACAAAGTGTGCTTACTGGACTTCTATCCTTAAGTGTGATTTTATTTACAGATTTGCAGAAAGGACATTTGGTAAGAATCTGTACACCACATATATTCATAAAATTCCTTACAAGAGGATCAACAACATTATAAGCTATATATGTACGAATAATATTGTCCTCATTTATGTATGCACTTTTAGTGTTCTCGCATGCATTGTCATATTTATGTATAACTGGTGCTGTTGTTGTAGATGCTTCATCGTTGTCAACTTTGTTTGCCTTTATTCCATCAATCAAACCTTTGACATAATCATAACCTTCAACTTTGTGCGGATTATCTTCTGCATTTTTTACGAATAAAACATCAATTTTATGTGCGTTTGCGTACTCAATTTCCTTGATAACGCCTGTTGAATCGTACCATTTTTCGCCTGTCACCCATATTTCATCACATTCGGCAAGCTGGTACAGGCAAAGTTCAAGCCCATCTTCATAAGACATATCATTGTACAGAAAGCCAAACATATGCAACGGTGAAATAAACATATAATTCGGATGTTTCTTTTGCTGTGTTTTAATTATTTCTTCAACCTCTTTGAGATTGTTTTTGTCACCACCGTATTTGTGGCTGAGATAAACTGTTTTTTCAAATTGCTTCATTCAATTCCTCCTAACTTTATTTATCAGTGTTGCTGTTTACAAGCATATACATCACCACCTTTCAAAATGAAATCTCTTTATTGTTATTATCTATTTCGATTTCATCGTCAGTGCCAACAGTAAAAGCTTCACAAGTAACCTGATAATCGCCTTTCCCATCAGCCACCAAATATTGTAACAAATGGTATAATTCAGTAACCGTCATTCATCTTCCCTATTCCTTTCGTTTACTCCTTATCCATTTTTGCACCACAATAGGGGCAGTATGGGTATAATCTATGTTTTGTCATAATGATATACTTATGGCAGTTTGTGCAAGTAAACCAAGCACAACCGCAAATGTCTTTTTCAAATTTCCACTTACCGTGTTTAACTTCCTGAACATTAAGCCTAACGAGTATTTCACCAGACTTAATTTTTAGTTCAGGTATTTTCATCATACGCCTCTTCATCATATTCTTGTTTGGTGCAGTTTATAGCGTGATATGTACTAAGTCTAAGTACATCGCAAAGGTTTTCGGGAATTATATACACAGGACTTTCTATATAACTCTCTATTTCATTTGTCTCATTATTGATTAGTTTATAATAATATTTTATTAAATATCACTCCTTTGTAAATGCCCTATTGTGCTGTGTTTAATCTCTTGCACCTCACGCACGATTACTTCGTTAGGCTCATTTTTTAATTCAGACATTGTTTTCACGCTCCTTTTTTTCAGCAATAAGATGTAAGCCTTTGTAACAATCGTCACATAGCTGTATTTTAATTTTTCTCTTGCGTTCGATAGGAGTTCCAATCCGAGTAAAGTATTCAATATCAATCCCTACATAAAATTCCTTCATTTTAACTATGTACGGATTTTCGATAATTTTGTAACAACTATCACACTGGTAAATTCTCATTTATTTCTACTTCCTTATAAAACTCATATCTGTTATCTTTATTGTCGTGCTTAAAAACTTTTACAAGGCTATCTACACTCATATTATTTACCCATCTAACATCGTTTGTTGCCCTGTTGAGCAAAAAGATAGTTTCCCCACTTTTGATTTCATCAAACACATCAGAATTACAAACACTTTCATACTTTATCATTTTTACACCTCTTTCATTAATTTTCTTTGCGAAAAACTTCGCTATCAAGACACTTCTCAAGGCTATCTCGTGTCATCACTCTTCACTCCCCTCAATAGTCTGATTCCAACATTTAGTACAGCAATTGTCTGTTTTCCCGCAACCTTCTATCTCATCCAGTCCTAACTCATGCGGGCATATCCATCTGGGTATTCCTGTGAGGTCAAGCTCTACTTTTGGAAAATGCTTTAGCAATTAACTCAAATAAGTCCTCTGCGGATGTTCATCCGACAACTTCTGTACATCAGTTTTCGTACAATCAATCCTTTAATTCACCTCTATTAACTTCATTGTATTTTCTCTTTATCATATTTTGCCTCCCATTCTACAAACTTGTTCACCCATTCTGTAGTTTCTGACATTGTTTTGAGCAAGAACACACAGTCTTTAACATCTTCCTCGGTGCGATTTGAGATTACATAGTCAACTTTTTCTTCAATATCTTTAAACTCTTTACGGTCATTTATAATACGCTCCATAGCTTTTACAGTTCCTGTTTTGCTGTCTTTGTACCTTTTCTTCATTCTCAAGAATCTTTCAACGGCAGGACAATCTATTAGCACAGAGCCAATTAGTTTGTCGCCTTTGTAATCATTCTTAAAATCTTCAAATCCTCTCGGATCAATTATGTAAAAATCAGCGTCATCAATTTGCTGTTGAGTTGCACAATATCTATAGCCATTAAATTCGGTATAAGCCACGATATTGGTCAGTTTATCAAATTCCTCATCTGTCACAAAAATATGTGAGTTTGGAGATTCATTATCTCTTCTTGGTCTTGTCGTATAAGACACAACCTTTTTGCGATTATATTCCTTACAAACTTTGTCTACTAAGTAATCCTTGCCAGAGCCTGAAGCTCCGAGAACTAATACAATTGATTTAACAACCATCACTGCCTCCTTTTAGTAACTGCTGAAATAAACATTATCTACCACTGCATACGGTGCTCCAAATGAATGATAATAACTCATTCTGAACGCTTTGACATTATAATCTCGATCACCACTTAATATCCTTTGAGCAACCGAATAAGACAACTCGCTCGGATCTCTCGTGTAAAGAATACCTGCCACATTGAATGTATTATAATCAAAAGCTACTGCTCTCAATCCACCGTTACAATCAGCTAAATTCATTGCCGTTGAACCTACCAACCACTGACAATACTCGCTACAATTACCCGCTTCGCAATAAATTACTCTTGCCAACAAATCTGCCTCATCTGACGATGTATTATATGTATTATTTGATTTTGTAATAGTTTTTGTTTCTGCTTGAACTTCAGTTTTTTCTGTTGGTGGTTCTGTAGGGGGAGAGGTTGTTTTAACCTTCTTCTTGTCTTTTTTAGTTTTCTCAGTTGGTTTTACTGTTGTTGGTTCTGTTGTGGCATGCACGGTTGTAGGTTGCGTTGTTGATTTAACTACCGTATCTTTAGTGGTTGTATCTCGTGTTGCAGTGTCAGGAGTGGAGATGTTTGGTTCTCCACAAGCCGAAAAGCCAAACATCATACCTAACATTACCCATAAACTTGCTATCTTCTTGCCAAATCGGATATAATCACCCTTCCTTAATTTCCCATTTTCTAAATTTATCTACATAATCATCAGTGAAAAAACCTCTGATAATAAGTGTTTGTGGTTTATTTGTGTCTATAAGCATTAATCCAAGTAGACTTTTGCCGGACAACACTTCTTTACCTTGTGCTAATTCAATAATGCCACTCATTAATTCATCTGCTATGTGAAGAAAATCGTCAAAATCATCTCGCTGAAGCTGAATGTGTAACATTACTGTTCTATGTATTTTGTTTTCCATAGTTTACTCCATAACTGAGCCTACTGCCCACTTACTAATTACTGAGTAAATGTCCTTGTCGCACACACAAGTAATGGTATTCCAATCAACATTATGTGCCGCTTTGGTTTTTGCTCTTTCAACACCGTTTGCAAGAACAAGACTTGCAAGAAATGATTTACCACTGATAGACCAATCTTTGCCGTTTTCGTCTTTACCGATAAGAGTTACTTCTTCGTCAATCTGACTTACAGCCTCTGTAAAATCAGACACATCCTTAAGCGTAACAAGTTCAATTTTTTGTCTCATTCAATCACCTTTCTTAATTTAGCAATTTATACTTTGTTAAATTCCAACACCCCTTTTTATCTTTGTAAATACCGTCTAAAGGCACATAAATTACATCATATTGTTTCAATGGCAATGATGCAAAAAGATAGTGTTTTAATGTTAAACTTCCTTCTTTTCCAGTACCAACCGAACGATACGAAATTCTTTTTGCAAATTCCTCGTTAGTTTGTTTGTTTTTAAGAGGGTAGACATTCTTTACGAGCAGTTTCTGCCTGTCTTCAGCTTTATGTGTGGTTAAATCAATATACCCCAAATATTCTTCCTGTGTTTGAATAATGCGTTTATAATTCCAAGACTTGAAATTCATTTGATTTGCAATAGTTTCGATGCCATTTAGTATGTTATCTATGTTTTGAATAGTGAACGATTCTTTAATAGTGTTATCTTTCTTTAAGTCTGTACTATTATTTTTTACTATGTCGTACAATTCAAAATGCTCTGTTTGTAATACGGACTTCTTAATATTCTTGCGAAATCCCTTGCCGGTAGATGCTCTAAAGAATTGATAAGTTGCAAGTATGTATAATAGTTTCGATTGAACTCCGTAGTGGTCGAAGAAACCTATTTTAATTAAAATTTCTATTTTAGATAGTCCCACAGAAGTCTCTTGGTCGGAGAGACGAATTACATCTATAAAACTGGTCGGCTGTTGGTTGTAAACTTTAAAAAGTTCTGTGGCGACCTCTTCAGATAAAAATTTAACTGAACCAATACCTTTTGCAATTGCGTGAAGGTCTTTGTTAAAATAATAGTTTCCTAACGAAATTCCGAATTTAGGTAATGTAATTTCAATATCTTTTGCTTTAGCAGCTTTTTCTCCCGTCTGTATTTGTACATCGTTCTTTGCACAGTTTAAATATGCTGTGCAAAACTCATACGGATAATAGTAGTAATAATAAGCACACAAATAACTAATCATACAGTATCCAATGGCGTGATTCATACCAAATTGATAACTGGCGCTGTCTTGAATAATCTGAAGAAACTCTTTAGCTTCCAGTTCTGCAACATTTCTTGGAGAATTTGATTTATGACAATAACCTTCAAGTATTGACGGCAATGCTTTAGCCAATCTCTTTTCATCTTTATGTCCGATTGCTCTACGCACATTGTCAGCTTCGCTGCCCGACAGTCCACATATTTCTTGAAGAAACTTAATTGTGTCCTCTTGAAATATTAAATATCCATTGTTTTTATTAAGCAGTTTATCTATAACCTCTGACGGATTTTTATGAGGTATATGCTTAAATAGTTCCTCTCTGTAAGAAGAACCTGATGGTCTAATAGCAGCCGTGACGATTGCCATATCCAAGATACTTTTAGGCTTATATTTTTTTAAACAATCTATAGCAAATGGAGACTCAAACTGAAAAATAGAACCTGTAGTTTCTAACATGCTTTCCCATACATTTTGATCATCCCAATCAATCTCGTGAGATTTTGGATAAGGCAAATGAGCGAATTTGCAAGTTTCACTAATAACTTGTACTGTCTTTAATACAAGCAAATCATACTTGGTCAACCCTACATCATGAATTTCATCCATATCAATCTGAAGAGTACAGTAGCCATCTTTCTCAAATACACCGTAATTGTCAGCTAAAGTAATTGGACTAATAACAATTCCTGCTGGATGCACCGACTGTGCATGCTTAACACCTAACAAGCCATTATAGTAATAAAACAATTCCGGATACTTTTGTCTTGCTAAATCAGGATCGGTGTTAAAACATTGCTTAATTTCTTTGACTTTTTGAATAGAATATTCACACTCACTAAAATCGGTTTTTGGATGGCTTAATTCCCAATTAAATCGAAATGCTTGTCCTATCAGATCAATAGCAGCCAAATCTTTCAGTGTCGAATATGTAGGAACTCTGGCTGTTTTTGTTTTACCGAATTTATCTATAATATACTCAAACATTTCTGGTCTATCCGATTCTACAACATCAACATCAATATCTCCTACTTCTACTCTGTCTTCATTACAGAATCGAGAAAATACTGTACCCCATTTTTCAGGGTTTAAGTCAATAATATCGGTAACATACGCTGTTCTTGAACCGCCAACTGAACCTCTTGAAAACCCTATTGGTTTCCCTTGATTTCTAAAATGTGAGAGAATTTCACTCATTGAAAGCATAAAACCCGACATACCTACTTTCTTAAAGACTCTCAGTTCTTCAGGTATTGCTTTATCAAATCTATCCTTTTCTTCTGATGAAATAACGCCATTATCAAGCTTCTCTTGATATTTTTGATATACCAATGAAGTGAATTTTTGTTCGTCTTTTTCAGCACTGCCATACAAAATAGGATACTTAATCGATGTATCAAGCATAAACTCTTCGACACTATCTGCCATAACATTGGTGTTGTTAATAGCCTCTATGTATAAAGAACTCGGTATTGCGTCCTGTGCTGCGAAAGCTTTCACTAATTCATCGTAAGACTTATACACTAAGTCCATCTTGTCTTCGCCTTCGTAATGTTGTTTTTTAGCATCTAAGATTACTTGTCTACACTCTGCTTTATAAGAATTAACTGAGTGAGCGTCTGTTGCAGCTATTAGCGGAATATCATATTTCTCAGACAGATATGCTAAATGTCTATTGTATTCAATTTGTTCTTTGCAATTGTGTGGTTGAATTTCGAGATAATCATATCCTTTAACTAATTGTTCATACAATTTATCTTCTACAGGTAATTTATTTAAAGGAGAAGCAAGACAAGCACTTGTTTTGATAATGTTGTCAGACAGTGAAAGAAACTCTTCAAACGAGATTCTGCCAACATAATAAAAATGATTTTTGTCAGTTCTTGATAAACTTATCAGCCGGTTGAGTTCCTTAACGCCTTCATAGTTTTTCGCAATAAGAACTGTATGATAATTGTCTCGGATTTTGTCTGTATGATTTTTTGTTAAGTAACACTCAGCTGCATGTATATACTTAATACCTTTTAAGTCACAATACATTTTCTTCTTAACCCAGCCTTGTATATTGCCATGTTCTGAAAATGCAATTGCATGCTGTCCCAACTCTACTGCTTTATCAACATAATCTTTGTAATTGGTAGCACTGTCTTTAAGAGAATAGTCTGTATGTATATGGTAAGCAACATAATTGTCGATAATACTAATCTTCCTTTCCGAATACTTCACTTGTTTCGTTTGGATGTGGGAAAGGAATAGACTCTGTGTACTTATTCTTATCCCATGCGTATTGTTTACCAAACTCCATTTCGTTGGTGTAAAATCTACGAGATGGCGGATCGTACCACATTGGAATTGATAAATTCTCCTGTCCCCTCATCCTGTCTTTTAAAACATCTAATATAACATCATAATTTTTAACTAATTCGTCACCAGTTTGCTTTTCATTGGGTTTCACTCTATATAACGAGAAACTTCGATGGGCGAGATCTAACATACCGCCAGAACCACCAATATCATATTTACAAAGGCGAGCAACCTGCTGTCCTTTTCGTGGATGAATAACCAAAATAATAACAACTTGAAATGTAGCTGCAAATTTGGTCAACCAAGACATGAATGCGTTTTGTGTTTCGTTTTTATTGTTGTCGGTAGCACCAAGATTGATGACCGTAAGATTGTCCAATATGAGCATTTTACAGCCATACTTCCTAACACAATCCTCCATTGATTTTTTGATATTATCGACTGAGTTGTCATAATCGTCTTTATAAATATAAAGACGGTTTTTATAATATCCATCAATTTTAGTACGAGCACTTTTACTAACTTTGTAATATACACTTCCTTTGCTGTCATGAAACTGATCGATATTATGCCTACCTGCAAATATAAAATCAATCCAGTTTTTCATCATCGAATTAGGGAGTTCTTTAGAATACAACCAAACAGACTTTTGTTGGTCAAGTGATTGACATATAAACTGTGACAGTAAAGATGATTTACCACTGCCATTAGTACCTGTCAGAATTGTAACTGTGCCATAAAACATTTTCATTAGTTTATTATCTAACTCTGTAATGCCAGTATAAATACCATCAATTTGAGAGAGATCAACATCTTCAATGTCTGAGAAGTCAATAACGCTATCAACAGGCGAATCTTTTGCATCCAGAATAAGTTTTAGCACATATTCTTTTCCAAACCAATACAATGTCTCATTGAGGTCGCTAATAAAAGCTTGACTACCATCTGATTTTGTTACCTTTGTAGGCAACTGTACAATCTTTGTTCGCCAGTTTCCGAGTCTACTTGAAACCTCTTTAATCATTTTTTGTCCCGCTTCATCATTATCTGCGCATACAATAATATCGGTGAATTGTTCTAACCAATCCCAATTATGTTCAATCCAATGAAAGTTTCCAGCCCCAAGCGGGACACTAACTGCATTAGTGAATCCCGCTTCTATAGCTGAAGCACAATCAATTTCTCCTTCACATATTAGTAAAGGACTGTCAACATTAACACGATTCATATTGAACAATATTGGACTTGTATCGGCATCTTTTTGACACCATGTTTTTACTTCACCTTTGCTCTTATCTATCTTATGGCTTGGTCGGTATTTAACCAAAGTAAGCACATCGTTCGTGTCGTAATAGTTAAACACTATATTTTCATGAGAGTCTTGTCTAATATCGCAATAGTCAATTGTGCTTGGTGATATTTTTCGTAAACCTAAGTATTCTTTGATTTTGTTTTTTGAGTGACATTCTACAGGTTTTGGGTATCGGTACTGAGTTTTAGTCTTTACACCCATCTCTCCAAACGCATATTTAATGCCTGCTTTTTCAAATAAATACTGAACTGCTTCCAAATATGTATGTCCTTTAATCATATAAGCATCAATAATGTCAGTCGATATACCACATCCGAAACAATGAAAATTATATGTTTTTGGATTGTAAATCCAACTTGGAGTATCTTCCTCGTGGAAAGGGCAACATGCTCTCAGACGACTCTCATCAAAATTTTCAACTTCTAAAATTTGAGCTATTTCAAAAGCATTCTTCTCTCCTAATTTCTCTTTTGCTTTATGAATTTTGTCCTTTTCAATAAGCAAACATAATCACTCCTCAAGAAAATCAAAATCGTCCTCTTCAGTATAGCTTTTAGAACGCTCACAAAATGCCCGTACCGAACAAAGGTTGTTACAAAAGAAATCATCACACTTGTAATTATTGATATTTTTGTCTTTGGCGGCATATTGCACGAACATTTTATCTAACCAGCATTCCTCTTCAAGAATTTCATTTATGGAAGCCTCAGCCCAAGATAAAGCTTTCTCGTATTCACTCTTGTTAAAATCTACGATTTTCATTTCTCCGAGCTTAAACATATTAAAAATCAATTTTGTGGGATATGTGTGATATGTTTCGTATATGTATTTGGAATACAGGTACAACTGAAAAAGATACTTCCGTAATTCTTGTTCGTTCTTAAAAGCTCCTTTGCTTTTGTGGTCGCAGATGATATACTCGCCATTCTTCTCAAGTATTAAGTCGATAACACCAACGAAGTTATACTCGCCAATTTTGGTTTTAATCTTCTGTTCAACACCGACTACCTGATATTCAGAAAAAGCATCCTCAAAACCTCGAAAATATTCAAGACCTATTTGGTAATACTTCTTATTCATATCAACATAGCGATTTTTAGGGAAATCAGATAAAACCGTTCTTTTATAAGCATTTTTGTACTGCTCTTCAAGATCGAAAATGCTGCTTTGACCTTTGTAATAACTTTCTAACAATTTGTGACATAAAGAACCCCATTGACTAAAAGCGTTTTCCTCTTGGGGTTTCCTATCAATATATGATAAGAAAAACATACGAGGACAAGTCTGATAAGAATTTATACTGGAAAACGACCAGTATCGATTTTTTAATTGTTTTAAGTTAATCAAAATGGTAACTCGTCCTCTATTTCAGATGTAGTAGATTCTGCCTTTGACGGCATAGTTATATTTGCGTCATCACCACTTTCGTCACGCTTGTCGTCACAAAACTCTGCATTCTGTATCATAATTTCTACAACCTGACGCTTCTCTTTTTTGTCTGTTTCGTATGTGCGAGAAGTCAGTGCACCATCAATTCCAATCTTTCTTCCTTTTGAAAAATGCTTACAAATAAATTCTGCAACACTTCCCCATGCTACACAGTTAAAAAAGTAATCATCGTTGTCTTTGCCATAAGACCTTACTGCAATTCTAAAATTAACAACCGACTTTCCATTAGTTGTTGTTTTAAGTTCGAGTTCGTTTACAATTCTTCCAATTTCACATACTGTATTCATATTAAACCTCCCATTGTTCAAGTCGCTCAAGCACAATTTTTAGCGTCTCTATATCTGTAATTTTGGTCGGATTTTGATGTCCTGACATATCTGCAATAGAAGAATATAATGCTTTGCTATCAACGCCTTTGGACACCAGTTCTTTACAAATAGACACTACTTTGCCCTTAAGCACATCTAAATCAGATACTTTCTTAGCTTTGGTGCGCTTTGCTTCATCACTCAATTCTTCGCCATACCAAAGATTCAAACCAAGACCAAATAATGCTGCGTTTTTTGTTAGACATCTCTTGATAGCTTTGTTTACCATCGTAGATTCTACTTGATCGACTGATACAGACTTATTACGGTTATCCATAATAGCCAACTGCTCTCCTTGAGTTTCCCCATTAATGGATAATAATGTTTCAACCCAACAAGTTTTTCCGTCAGTATGGTAAAGATTACCGTTATCGTCTCTGACTACGGTATATGACGACCTTGGAAAATACTCTTTTATGTATGCCCATGCAGACGCCCATGGTAAATAATTCATACCATTTTTTGGCTTAACCTTGCCAGACACATCAATTGATGATAATGTTTGATAAATTGACTTGTTGTCAGAAATAATAATTCCCCCTATATATTAATTTTTTGTTAATTTAGCACAATCATAAGCACCACCTCCTTACAGTTTTATACTTTCTAATATGCAAAACTGACTTAATGATTATTTTTTAAAGGCGAGCTGTACCGCCTTTAAAAATCTTTATTAAACTTTACATAAGTGAATAATACTTATCCTTCCATGCAGTGTATTCCGTCTGTATAGTTTTTAGTTTATCTTGAAAATAAACATCTGTTTTCCCATCGTGTTCGGTATAACTCCGAGAACGCATTAGTTCAGCAAATGTAGGTATGAACCCCTGTTGTTCCAATATGTACTGTCTGTAAAACACTCCACTTTTATATAACGAACCATAAGATAATAATTTCGACAAACGATATGGTTTTGATTTGCGGGTTACACGAGTTCTTAAATATTCTACTGTTATATTGTTAAGACGAGTTGTACCTCTTAACAATTCACAACCTTGAACCCTGTCGAATTTACGAACAATACCATTCCTTGTTGTAGTGGTTAAACATTTCAAAGAACACAATTTGTTGATCGTTATATAAGCTTCAGTTGGAATCTCGTAGAGCGTGCTATTGTATGCAATAATTTTCTTTTCGTTATTGTTATCTATAGATACATGATTGCTTGTAATCTTTATCGTGTCTTCTTTTGGGATGCCCATATAAGCCATCCAGACAAATCCTCTCGACAACAAATCAACATTATCTTCTATTTCCGGTGGAAATACAGCATTGAGTTGAAATTGTAAGTGTTGTGGAGACGAAACCAATACTGTATTAGCATTAATATCCATAGCCTGCAACACATATGAGGATATGTTTGTATCACAAATATGATTCTTATACGCCCAATCTAAGTAACTCCTTAACATCGTGGCATCTCGTTTCCGTGAACCATATGTTTTACTACCTGCTATTTTAACCTGAACTTTCTGAAGATTTTCTTCTGTGAACCGTGAAATGTCTTTTTCAGATTCTTGTTCAAAAATTTCTATACTATTAAACAATGCCGTCGCTAACAGTATATTTTGTTTCGACGATAATGTCGATACAAAAGCCATTTTCGTAGTCTCATTATACATATCATCAGCACCTCGAATAAAATTATATATGTATAATGTATCACATTTGGCATTATTTGTAAACAGAAAGAATCGCTGAAAAGTTACATATTAACGCATTTCTCTTTGCACTTCACGATTCCATTCGCAAAAATCATAATACTCCCACCCTTCGATAACGGCAATCTTTTTTATTATATCGTAATCATCATAATAAGTAACACCTGCGTCATCTAATATCTGCTGATACTCCTCTCTTTTGCGTCCTCGTTCCGATGTATAATACCCAAACAAAGCGTCCTCAATTTCGGACTGTCTTTCTTTATTGTATTTATGTCTGGAGTTCACTCGATCTTTAGCCCATTCGGATTTTGAATGATTCAAAGTGGTCTTCAAACCTTCCGTCACTGTTACCAAACCAACCAATAATAATTCTCCTATCATATATAACACCTCTTCTTATTTAAGTTTTATCCATATATATCCTACTGCCAAAACAACTAAGCAGAGGATTAATTGACCAAAAGTCACGCCATCACCAACCTTTTGTCTGCAAAATCTTGACTTTTCTCCCAAACATGCAGTAGCTCATCAAATGACAAATACGCAATTGCAGAAGAAGCAAGTAAATTTGCTTCTGTGATGCGAGTCATATGATACGAACTGAGTTTTGTAAGTTTTTTGGCAATTCGATCTTTAGAAATAGATATTGGGTTTTCACACAATACTATGCTGTCATACCTAAGACCAGAATTCTTACTACTAATATACACATGCGTGGGCTGAGATATCTTTTTTATCGAAGTAGTCAAAGGGAGAACAGCAACATTAGGACTGTATTTATTCCCAATATCATTTTGAAAAATTACGCCCGGTCTTATTCCGCCCTGTGTGTGTCCGTCTTGTGGAAAATCTATGAGATATACTTCGCCAATCTTTGGCTTGACTCCTAACATTCAAGCCCTCCTTTCTGGATTTCTTGGCTTTATTATATCACACAGTTCGTAAATGTCAAGTTCGTTTTGCATATTTGTATGCTAAATATTTGTCGCCATTGTTAAGCACAATTAGTAATTTTGCACAATTTGTATCTATGTATCTTACTCCCGCAAACACTACACTGCTGCTTACAGGTTCTTTTTGATTACTGAATTGTATTACTCTATCATTCAATATCGACCATTTTACCGTATCATAATTTTTGTCGTTGAACACAAAATAATAGTTTTTCAGCACACTCTCCCAATCTTTTAATGCAACTATCATATATACATCACCCTTGTATGTAGAACATCTGTTCGATTATTTATTATAACAAGAGAATAAGCTATTGTCAATAGAGTTTGTTATATTGTGCAATTACATCACCTACTAAGTAAATATACTTATCCACATCTTTAATCGTAGTTCAAGTTATTCATATATGTCCATTCACCTTTCATTATTATTGTAAATTTTTTCTTTATTATAATCAACCCACAAAATATGGAAATAACATTGACAAAATTCTCCCAATGGTATATCATCATGTTAGGTTTTGAAAATTGGTAGGCTAACGCCGACCATCTTTCGATAGCCTACTTGGTATAGACATCACCAGATTTTCGCAGGTCGGAGTGATGTCTATTTTTTTATATAAAACCTTTGTTTTAAACATCTTCCGATACATAATGTTCGTACCGCAGTCTATTTAACAATTCTTCAAGCGTAATTGATAGGGCATACTCTTTGTCTGTCATACCTCCTATAATAGATTTTTTTAAACTAAATCTACTTACTATCTGTATGTCAGGCGAATTTGCAACAGAGCGAGACGAAATAACAACATAACATTTCAAATCTTTACCATAGAGCCGAATGTCATTTTCTACTCTTTCTATCATCTCGGTATGACTAACTTCGATGGGTTTATCGTTATTGTCAAACCACGGCATTTAACACCCTCCTTATTACTGTCTGAGCATAAGCGTCAGTTTTAGCTTTCTCGTCAACATATTCCACCTCGGAATTAGCAAGATTGATTTTGGCAATTACTTTACCCTCTTCGTTGGAACTTGTTGTTCTCCAAGCGTCAATATACATTATATTTTTATCATAATCAATGAAGTTGCTTCTGATTTCTCTATATTGACTTTTCATAAAACTACATTCCTCCTTATTTAAGATAATTTTTAAAAAGGTATTGACTTTTTTAAAATTGCGATGTATTATAATATTGTGTAAGGTTTTGTTTTTTACTTACACAAGCATAAACTATTAGCTTTTTAAGCGGGAAAGGCTCAGTCAAAAGCTGAGTCTTTTCTGTTGTACAAAAGCTTGACTGCAAACTGAAAAAGTAGTATCATATAAGTGCGGAAGTTTGTTTTTAATTTCTACTATGGTAGATTAGTTTTTTATCCTTTCTTCCGTACCTCGCACACTGTATAACAGTGTGCGTTTTTTTATTGTTAATACACTAATACTTTGGAATTCACTTATTATAAAGTAACATGCCGCCTTTAAGCTGTATTCTTGCCCTGTTTTTGTACTGTATTACCTCGTATTCAGGATAATCTGATTGATGACTCAAATAATATGATACGCATAGCGTTTGGCGCAATACAAACTGCCCCATCTTTTGTATATCATCATTAGACATGGCGTTGGATATTCTTCTAAGATAATAACTATATCTACCAATATCATCCTCATATTGACAATTCATAGATAGCATCTTAGCTTTTGCTACACAATCAAAATATAGTAGTCTAAATGACTTGTCTGTTGTATGTTTTATATGTAACAACTCTCTTGCGTCAGGATCAATAGATGTCATCTTTAGGTTGAATTCTACATACTCTTGCCTTTCTTGTTTAGTTAATATAGGGAAAATCGGATCTTTCATAAGCGTTTGACGCATAATGTTTCTCATCTTATCTCTATCTATAATTATAAGAATATACTCTTTCATAACAGGAACAACAAACTTCCCATCGAGTTCTGTTTGAGTATATATTTTTTCCATCAAAGTATCATCAATCTCAATAGTTGGAATATTAGTTATCTTACTCGAAATCATTAGTAACCCTCTCTTTATTTGGATTTGGTGTCTTTGTCTATGCCTTTCATATAACCATCAATCCACACTACCTGTCCTGTCTGATATCTTCTAAAATGTCCTCTAACTTGGAATACACCTTCAGGACTGCGATGATGACCGACCGATGTAGCATAAAGCTGATTCTTAAATGGTCTGAATACGATAGTCTTATCTTGATTATCGTTTTTACCAATAGCGGAAAACTCTCGTTTATCTCGATCAAGATAATTGCCATACCATAGGAAAGCATTAGCGTTGATATATGAATCAATCATGTATTCTATTGCCTCAAAACAGTCATCAAGCATTTGTTGATTGTCAATATTGCGTTCAACAATTTGGTAATCTACCTTTAAATTGCAATCGCTTTGTTCAGGTGATTTGTGAAACAATCCTTTGGCAATTTGTTTCTTATTGTACTTTAAAGAAAATTTTTGCTTCGGAATATTATTCTTAACACAAGCCGTAACATACAGTATGTATTCGGGACATTCTTTAATTGTCACTGCGCATTTCTCAAAATACGGTTTTGCAGACATAACCTTATCCATAATGTTGCGATTCCATTGTTGGAAGTATATGTAAGTGTTTTCATCAATACAAATTAGGTTCATAAGGTTGAATTCGACATCCTTTCAATCTTACTCTTCATCTCTACATATAATTTTGTTTAATTCCTTCATCACTTAAAGAGGATTTCGTAAAAATCTTCAGTATAAATGCCGTCAGCTTTGTCTTGCTCTTCATATTTTTTGAGTGCCCTGCTTGCATCTTCGTAAGTATCAAAAGAATCAATTAACTCTTTTGTTCCTTCGTAAGCAACCCAATATCTTGGCGGATTTTCACTAAGAATAATAACCAAAATTTGAGCATTCTTGTCACCGAACCAATCTTCAAAATCTGCGGTAACATCACAATTTGCAATGACGGTCATACCATACTCTTCCTCATCCATAAGTTCTTCATACACAACTTCTTCATTTTCGTTGTACTGGTCATCCTCTACATCGTCAGGTGTGTAAATAAAATCACTGTGAACACGGTGTGTGAAATCTGTAAATCTGTAGATTTCGCATTCAACATATTGTCCTTTGTAATGTTCTTTAACTTCTTTGATTGTCATAATGTTTTCTCCTTTTTGTTGTTTCTTAGAAAACAAGAATTTTATTTATTGTGTTTATCATACCAAGCGGATGTGTTGGTCAGATAAAGCACAAAATCTTCATCTTTATATAAGTCCAATAAAGCATCTTCATACTCTTTGTCATTACACCAATAAATTCTCCAGTACACACATTCTGGAAAATCCTCAGAAAATTTATTTGGACAATCTTCATATGACCAATAAAAATTACAGGAATTTAATTCATATGCTAAGGCAAAATATCCAGAACCATCTTGCAATGTATAAGTTCCTTCATCACAACAATAGTCGTTATTATATAACTCATATGTAGGTCGCTCATAAGAAACCTTAACACTGCTCATAACATGCAGCATAGTCTTATAGTCTGACACTACTTCAATGATGTTTGATGCTACACATTTGTCAGTACACAACTGATACGGACTATGTGTTTGAACAATAACATCATTAGCTCTAAACCTAACATACAAATGTTCGCTATCTTGATTCATTTCTTCAAACGCTTCATTGAAAAATTTATTCCGCCACACTTTGTCAGTTGCCGCTTTATAGTAGTTGATGATGTAATAATCAACAAACTGCATTGAAGCAATATCTTTAACGGCAATGATTTCAGAGTTTGGCAATACATCAAGATTAGGATTACAAATTAATCCACCATCATCAAGTTGCAGCCGTATTGCCTCATAGTTTTTGTCATATTCAACCGTCATTTTAAATTCCACCTTTTTAAGTTGTGCGTCTGTCGGGGATTGTGACCGTCTGACCGTCTGCATTACCCGACACGAAGGTCGGTCACTCTGCGATTTCTTAACATTCGATTCCATTAACTTTTGCGAAAGATTCACCAAACTTTTCATAATGCTTTTTTTCATATTCAGTGAAAAATTCTTGATCTTCGCATAGTGCAGGCTGTGCATCCAGTTCCTCTCTGATTTCGTCATCCATATAAGTTTCGGCAAGTTCAAAATCAACCGCTTTCCCATTCTCGCTGACAACATAGCCGTCAAGCATTGCGACATAGCTATCAATTATTTCCATTCCGTCTGGTTCAAGTTCTTCACCTTTATCATCAAAGTGGATTTCTCTGATTCTTAATTCATCCGTTTCAATTTTTCTGCCACGCTGTTTTGATGTGCATTTTTCCTTGTTCACATTGAAGATTTCCCTTGCCTCTTCAAGTGTTTCAACTCTTGCAATTTCTTCAAAAAATTCACCATATTTCTGCAATGCGATTTGTTCTTCGATTTCACTTTGCGAAAGATAACCGCCGTGTGTTCTGATTTCAATTCCTTTTTCAATTTCGATGATGTAATTTGTTTTCATAGTGTTTGCTCCTTTTTTGAAAAATCAGCAATTGAGCCATATTCTTCTTCGCAAAAATCAGTTATCAACCGTTTTGCATCCTCAATTGTATCTTTTCTCATTTTGTATTCCCCTTTATTATATCATAATATCAACAATAATTCAAGTAAAACTTGCCAATATTTTATTATTTTCCACAATGTTAAGCCAATCTATCGGTTCTTTTGTTCTTCTGTCTGTAAGTAAACCTTTTCTCAGTAAGGGTAATAATGTATTAAGATGAGTCTTAGCTTCGATATATGTTCCAAACGATCCGTAGGGTACATATGTGTCAGCATCTTTATTATAGCCTTCAACACTAAACATGCTCTCTATCTCATTCACTTTACGCACTCCTTTTTCTTTATCGGCATTAAAATACCGTCACCCCTATCTGAAAAGAAATATATTGGACTTGTTTCCCATTTATCTTCATTAATTTTAGCTGTCAAATTCTGCCAACCTAAAACCTTATAAATAAGCAACATATATTCAGAATTCACCATAGGCAGCCTTTCACCAAAATCGTAAACAATAGATTCATGCCCTCTACCTTTATATCTTTGAGGTTCATCATCTTTAGCGTTCTGTATGTAATCCTTTAAGTATTCCAAACTTAACAAATCTAATTGTTCAGTGTTTTGACAAGCCGACAAGAACAAATTATCAACATTGCCGAACGGAATGTTTGCCTCTGGAATAGACAAATGTTCATTTAATCTTATTGCAATACAGTTTGATATAATAATCTGCCGACCTTGCTTGTCATAGAAACAACCTGCATAGTCTTTTCTCGCTTTTGATGTCAGTTTAATAATCTTATTGGCTGCACTTGTAGCACTTCTTAATTCTGTTTTATTCATCGTATTATTCCCTCCAAATTTAAACCACTGCTATATCCTAAACCACACAGAAATGAAGTATATGCAACATCTATTACCGCTTTAAAGCAATCCGATGCTGCAATAATTTCGTGACGATCACAAAGTTTATTTACTGTTTTTATAAAAGTTTGTTGTTCCTTCTTCGTTAATCCTACATTCCATGTCCAAGTGTTCGCATAGGTGTTATTAAAGAACTCAGTTTTTGTTATATCCATAACTTACGCACTCCTTTTCAATTCTTTAATCACTCTCTCCAACGCAAATTTTGCGTTGTCAGTAAGTTGTCTTTGCCATACACCGTTAGATGGCGACCATCGAAATCCATTTTGTTTCAGAACGGTTCTTGTATCTGCATCAGGCTTACCGTCAAATCTAAGCTGTAAACGCATAATATCAGCATTTTCGATGACCTCAAATAAATCTGTATTATATGTTTCATTCGTCTGTTCTGTAGCTGTTTCTTTCAGTCTTTCCAGTTCGGCAATTCTCGCTTTTGTATTTCTGATTTTGGCGTTGTTGTTTGTTAAGGTGTATGAAGCAAAAGGTACGCCGTCAAAGCTTTCTTTTATTGCCTTGTCCAAAATTTCAGCCTTTTCATCTGAGTAATTCTTATATCCTTTCATTGTTTTGTGCTTACGATAATAGGCGTTTGTAGCTTTCATTTCTGTCTGCAATGCTTCGGCTTTTGCAAGTTTATTCCGCAACTGCTCTATGGCATCTGCGTCACCCGATTTAATGATATTAGCACCATTCACAAGTGTTTTAATCTTATTAGGTATCTTCTGAATTTCATCATATAACTGATAGTGCTTATCTCGTGCGGCGTTCTGCTTTTCTTTCTTTCTTACGGGAAAATTACTACCGCCGCTAATCATCACGGACGGACACATCATTTCAATTCTGAATTGCTTGTTATACCAGTCTGCTAACCTTTTAGCATATCTGTCTGCCATTGTCGCCCCTTTTTCTTTCAAGTCGTCGGGTAACTTATCGACAAGGCTGTAGCATTTATCAACCTGACTCCTGTATGCTCCTGTTTCTTCGCCTTTTTTGTAGTCTCTAAACGACCACATCTCACGAGCCTGTTTTGCTTCTGTTTCGTTGATTTCATAGTATTTCATTTTATTACCTCCGTTGAAAAATTTCGCCTATAAAGGCTTTTTAACTCATTAAAATATCGGTTTTATTTTTAGTCATCATCTTCTATACATTCATTGTCTAACCATTCATCAAAGCAAGGATAAATCATTCCACCTTCAAATCCTGTATCTTCAAACAAATCAAATGCATCCCAAATATCAGGACTTGGTTTATCGTAAAGACAACCTTTAAACACTGGCTCTTTTGCCTGTAACTTCTCATAACAATCGTTAATTTTACTTACAAGATCTATTAGAGAATAACCGTGTGCAGCCATCCATTTTAACTTAAATGTCTCATATCTCTTTCTGTCTCGCTCTCTTTCCTTGTTATCCTCTGTCCAATCGCTTTCCCAATCTTCGTCTATAAAAGAATCCCAATTATTATATTCTGTTTCAAGTTCTGGAGAAGTTTTAATATGATTGACAACTTCTGTAACTAACATTTCCAAATGCTCTTCATAATCACAATCAGAATCTTTCATTTTATCAATTATTTTCTTAACTTTTGCACCAGCCATTGCCCACAGATAATGAGCAGGTTTATTACAAGTCTCTTTTCCGTACCCTTTGTTAATCATATCTCTGTCATTATAATATCTGTTATAAATGTGCGCAGTAGCCCTTAATAGTTCCCCAGCAACAGTATGTGCTTTTCCTCCTTGTGGCACATATTTAATACAAAGTTCATTAAATGTTGTTTTATCTTTATATGACATATTTTATTCCTCCTTGTTATGCTCTATTTCTAATATTCGTTCGCCTAATGTTTCATAATCCCTATCTCTCTTTTTGAAGTGTAGTGCGATTTGTGTACACACACATTGCAGTTCATTTCAATTTCAACTGTATCTTTTGGTATATCAAGTACTTTGCAAAGTGCAATCCAATCTCTTTCATTTTTAAAATCATCTTTCCATAGCATTAAACTTTTCATATTCAATCGTCCACCTCCTCATTGTATTCCTGATAAATAAAATCCAATAAGCTATCCACAGAACAATCGAATAACTCAGCAAAAGCTTCCAGAATAATATTCTCCGCATGCTCATCATTACGATGTCTGTCCAATAAATCGTTGCACACTCCAATAGCGTCATCTACATCAAGACTTATTTTCTCTTTAAATTCACCATAGTCCATTACTTTCTCTCCTTAATTTCTTAATATAATGTTATATAAACAAGTTCGAGTTATAATCTCTGTTTGCCGTAATCAAATCATTATTATATAATTAATGCCATCTAAATCCATCTGAACCTTACAGTCTTGTTTCTTAAACCAATTTGCAACTTCTGGTGAGATTGTTCTCCCTACACCTAATTGTACCAAATCGTGCCAAATATATGGTATAGTTTCATATTGTGCTAAAGTTAATTTATTTTTTCTCATATCCACAGCATTATCAATTGATTTCCATTTTATAAAGATTGCTTCTGTTTTTTTATTGGTTCTATACTTTTTGCCATCATACCATTTATATAACATTTTTGCACCTCATTTATGAATATAACTATTAAACAATCTTAAAAGTAATTACTTACAGATACACTTTACGCAACTCCATATCTGATAATCCGATTGTTCCATCAAGAAGATTGCATAACATATTATATTGCTCATTCTCATTAGTAGCATTGTTTGAAACGAAATCAAGAATATTACTAATCAGTCGATAACTCTCACCAGTTATATTGAAGTTTTCTTCAATGTATAACAAAAACTCTGATTTATTCATTTATATTTCTCCTTAAAAGTGCCGTTTTAATCTTCTCTGAATATATATTCAAGTTCTTTATATCCAACCGGAATATCATCTTCAACGGATATTGTGCACCAAGCCCAACCGCCAACTTGATCTTTATTGATGCCATAATAATCTCCACCACCTAAACCGTTGCCTACGGCTGTCAACAACGGTAACGGATGTAAAATCCAATCATTATTATTGCATCTTGCTTTATACTTGTCACAATCGAGATATGCTTCTATTGTATGATTAACAAGATACTTACCGTCAAGATACATTTCATCCTGATGTATGCTGTGTTTCTCAACCTCATCTCCCCAAGCAAACTCAAAGAGTATCGGATTGATTTCTTTAGAATAATCACCTATCCACGCCACTTTACAGGGATTTTTATATAACAATGTTGTAATTGAAGAAACAAATGGATTATACCACCACGAATGTTCTGTCAATTTTGCCATTGTGTACTCGCCGTCAACTTCTCTGTTGTATGTGATTATTGTATTCTTATTCTTAATTACAACATTATAATACTGTCCCATAATTAAACCTCCTGCACATCTATAATTGTTTCAAGCACTTTATACAATACTCTGTATCCTTCTGGATTATATGGATTTTTAGCTGTTGCCAATAATCCGAGCAAACCGTCTGTACATTCCATTATAGTTCGTCTGCTTGGATTATCAAAAGCAATCAAACATAAACATTCAGCTACATCTTCTGGATAGTATTCTACTGTAAACATAATTAAATCTCCCTACACATTTTCTTTGCGGTTGGTACGCCATACTCTGAAACAAGATTCCAAAGCACATCCAACCCTTGTATGTCTATATGCAAAATTTCAACCAAATCTACAATACCTTGTAACCAAGCTTGTGCTGTTTCATCTGCAATATTCATAAATTTTCCATATATCTTTTTGCCAGTATCGGATTCTAAAAGAACAGGTAAATTTTTAAAGTAATATGCGTCAAGTAAAAGCATAATTAACCTCCCTGAGCCACCATATACACAATATAATTCTTATAGAATTTTTCGTCAAAGTCATCATATACTTCTGTTCTCTGAATTAAGAAATGAATTCCATATGTATTTGTGTAACTGAAATATTTTTTCGTTCCAGTCTGATTAAAGTCAAGGCGACTTCCATCACTAAACACAATATAATTACTATGTTCTTCTGTTACGGTTCTGCGTTTGATATTTTTGTTAATGGTTATAATTCGTTCCATAGCGTTAATGCATGTTCCATCGCTATAGTAGAATCCACTATCTACTAAAATGGTTTCATTATTTGACAGAGTTTCAATAAACCCCTTTTTAGTTATTTGATTCATAGTTAAATCTCCTTCAGCTCTTCCTCTAACTCGGCAATGTTTTCTTTAATTTCTGCAATATCATTGATTAAAGAATTGTGATCGTCTTTGTAAGATTCTATCCAAATTCTCTCACGCTCGATTTCTGAAACATCTTCACAATCGGTGTTGTAATCTTCATCTAAATCTTTTAAGTCGTATTCTAAATCAGCAAGCTCTGATTTCGCTTCTTCGATTTCAGATTCAATCTGCGATTCTGTTCGCAAATCCACCCACTCATAAACCGTTTCTGATTCAAACCACAATAAATCATTTAACTCTGTTTCATCAATTCCTTCAGGGTAGTTTTCTTCAAGAATACTTTCCAATTCCTCACACTTGCCTTCACGGCGTATTCTGTCAAGAGTATTAACTGCTCCGCTCCAAGCTTCAAATGTATTCAAATCCAATTCACTGTATATTCTCATTTTTTAACACTCCTCATTGCATTGTAAATATTTTGATATGTATCCAAAGCATAAAATAAATCATAGAATGTAAAATCTGGCTTTATTTCTACATACTCAATCAATACATATATGTACCATTATTTTTATAAACCTGATTCCATACCTCTGCTAAAGAATATGCTTGAGTTGCATTCTCGCAGATATGAATAACATCTGCTAAAGGATATCTGTCAATAAACACCTTTAAATTTTCCCCAGCTTTTATTGTTTCTGCGTGTGCATAATGTTTGCCGTTGTCTGTTTCTGAAAATATTAAATATATCTTTTTCATTGTTAAGCCTCCGTAATTAAAGATAATAAGCTGGAAACATTTGCCCTATTTCGGCATAGCTTGTAAATATGTAATATGTTTCTTTCAAATAATTTTCTAATCCTGCATTTAAGCAAGATTGAATCGCATCAATATTAAAATGACTGTTCGGATAATCTCGTTGATAACCCGAAATACACATATTAACCGCTTGCTGTATAATTTCTGCTTTTTGTATTCCTGTAAGGCATTTATCTAATTGTGATTTAACAATATGTCTGTACCGTAACGCCAAATTGTAGGCTATTTTCTGTTCGACTGTACAAACCTGCATATCTACATTGCGGATTTTATGATATTTTAATTTTAATCTTGTGGATTTCTGTATAGTCATTTTTTTAATCTCCTTCGTGCCAATGTAATCCTCTTGCTTCGTAAAGAGGTATCCAGTGCGCTTCGTAAAAATCATATCCTGCCCCATCAATGCCGAAGAAATACCCGAACTCTTCTGAATGAAAAATTCTGAAACCACATTCTGACATTAATTTAATGCCATCATAGTCTGACAACCATTTATCATCCAGACCATTGCCAAACGACCACATCGTTCCCCACATCGGCAATAAGTCATACCTTTCAACCTCAAAATCAGAAATACTTAAAGTGATTTTTATTCCATCATCAAGGTTAATTGTATAATCATTATTATCAATATCGACCACCTCTCCATATGTTTCCGAATCAAAGCAATACACTCTATCGCATACACGAGGCGTTGTAACCTCCTGCCAGTCATCAATATCTATTGACATAAGTTTTGTAATAATGCCTCTGTCAATAGCGTTAAATTCTCTTACCCATTCATGGGCTGCATCTGATTTTGTAATTATTTTCCGTAACATTATAATTCCTCCTTAAACTGTTCTTTTAATTCGTCAACAACTACATTTATCGTATTCCTGAGTAAATAGCATCTAATCACTACATCAATTTCTTCAAAATCAAGAGTATCACCATATATGTAACTGCTCAAACTATCTTCAAAATTATCAAGAGCTTCAGAAAATAAATCCCAATTATTATTAATATTTTCTTCAGCTTTTACTCTGTTCATCGTATAACTTCCAGAACCATTACCTGTAACTGAATCTTCAGAAAACAAATCATCATGAAGTATTTCCTTAAACTTCTCTTCATCATTTCTGAGATTTGTTACAATCTGTTCATTACTATAATTATCAAAAATAGCTGTTACAATATCATCGTGTACAGCTTCATAATAATTGTATTTGCTCATCTGTATTTTCTCCTTAATATTAATGAAATGTTAGTTTTATTACCATTTAATGTTACCGACTTTAATATAACTATTTTTATACATCATTTCAGCAGTGTCAGATACCTTTATATCTTCCAAAGTGCAATGCTCGGACTCTACCTGCTCGAATTGCTCCCGCAAGCTCTCACCAAAAGCAATAGCACATCTTTTATTTACAACTTCCTTTTTGTCTCCCAGATATTTCGTCCGATGTCCTTTTGCGTGATACTTCACAACAAACATTTTGATGATTCCTCCTCGATAATTTCTAACCCCTGCTGGTAGTAATTATCCTTGCTGATCTAACCGTTTCGCCGGTATCACAGCGTATTTTGATTATTTATAAAATTCTTCTTTTAAAATCTCTTTAAAGTTATAAAACTAATATGGGGTTTTTATAATTTTCAAAATCTTTGAACATTTCTGAGTCTGTTATTTCCCATATTTTATAGGTAATGTGTGACACATTGTGATAGATTTCGTGCTTTCCGATATGATACTCACGCAAAATTTTAACTACACTTGATAATCTTTTGTAGTTAAAAAATCCTTGACCTGAGCCAGTCCCTAAAATTTCTGAGCCGTTAGGTCTAAAACAGCCTACATAATACATAGTTTTTTACCTCTTTTTTGATTATTTTTTAGTTTTACACCCGACACGGTAAAAATACCGTGTTATAAATAATCAATTTCGTCTTTTATATGTACTTTCTGCGTGTCTAAACTGACAGTAATATCAGGTTTGATTGTATTAAATATAAACCCTTGCTCTTTACAAAATTCATAACATTTGTTATAAATATAAACTTCATCAAGTTCGATTTCGTCATTGGTTTCTGATTCATCGTAGTAGTCATTTAAAATCCTGTCTGCCAACTTAGAAATCTGATTTATTGTAATAGAATCATCAAACTCAAAACTCATCTGGTTAAGCGTGCCACGATCATAATCCCATTTTTCAAAACAAATAATTCTACTCATTTACAACACCTCATTCTTTTGTTTGCACCAAAAGCAATAATCACCACAGTCATACACAAAACGAACAACATTACCTCTTTTGTGAGACACAATGCCGTTGATGTCATATGGATATTCCCAAGTGTTGTAGTTATGAAACCTCTCTTGCATAATACAAGCAATTAGAGCTTGTTTTGCCGATAGTGCAAATGTGTGTTTGTTTACTGTACCATCGTTCAATATCTTGTAAACATCTGTCATATTCATTCCTCCGTATCTAAAAAATCTTCATACTCATCAAGAACCTCAGATACCGCTCTTTCTACAACATAACATCTTACTATGCCATCTGCATATGCCGGTTGTCCTGTCAATGTCTGTTCAAAATCTAAACCAAACACATTCACTGCCTTGAATAGCAAATCAAAATTGTGACACAAATGTTCTTCGGCTGTCCAATTTTCAATGTCTGCGAACTTTTTATTTGCTTGCACTAACAAAGGATTCATATATTCAGTTAGTACCCCATTACTAATTATCTCTTCTTTCTCGTCTCTGCTTATATATTCCAGAATTTTTATATTATCTCTAATATAACTTCTGACATTTTCTTTAACTGCTTCAACATAATTGTATTTCTCCATAGATGCCTCCTTACAACAAAAACAGCGAAGATTTTTGTCTTCGCTGTTTTATTTCTTATTCATTTGTAAATGCTTCATTATACTGACGCATAAATTCAAGCTCCATCTGTTGAGTTTTGCTTGTTGCTCCTAATTGTGTATAATCTTTCGCAATAATATTGTTCTTGTATACGCCGAAAAAATTCATATTACAATAATCAGAATTTATATCAGTGTGATCGTAATTATAGCTATCTGCATAATAATACGCATAATCAGCAATCGCATGAACAATTTTACTATTTTTCTCCCAAGGTGAAGATTTAAGACTCACATTAATATAAATATCATTGTGTGTGACTTCCCAATGACAATCAGGAAATCTCTGAACCAGATGACTTCGTATTCTATTAGATATTAGTAAATTATTATGTATATGATATTTTTGATAATTGTCTGGTATACTATCAATTTTAGTTAAAGCAAACATATTTACTTAAATTCCTCCTTAGTCTTTGGCATTTCTAAATATAATTATTTTTCCACTCTCGAAAATAATTATATTTCCAGTCATAATTTTAAACCTTTCTAATACTTTACTTTAAGTAAAGCAGTCTTTCGACAATGCAAATGCCAAAGGGAGAGCGTACTCTCCCTTGTTTCAAATTCTTATATGTATTTACGATTTACAACCCTGCCTGTTCGGCTTTGTGTTTAGCAATCATATCTTGTGCTTTTTTAATGGCGTGTTTTTCGTCTGGAGCGTAAACATCTACACTGTAAATTTTACCTTCTCTATCTTCCATAACTCTTTCCTTTTCGTTGTAGTTACTTATTTTTGCTGTATTGCTAACAGGATTATACACCCAACAATAGTTTTCTTTACCGTTTTCTCCATCTTCATACACTTCAATACAAGCTTCCTCCCAATTATCAGAGTAAGCTTCTTTGTATCGTTTTGCTTTTTCATAATCGGTTGTTACATTACAAATATGATAGTCTGAATAACTTCCTTTTGTAATAATATAAATTTTCACATTTTCACCTCTTTGGTTAATTACGCAATATCCGTTTTTATCTGCTCATTTTACTGCTATAAATGCAATTATTGGCAATTATTGAAGGATAAAAACGGCAATCACGGTTTTAACTGTAAAACTATACTTTTATCGTTTCCAAACTTTCCAAAAACTGCTTCATAAAAATGTTATAATCTTCGACTCGCTTAATTTCTCTGTCTAAATCTGATTTAGCTTGCCGTATTTCGTCCTTTAACGACTTCAAAAAGTTTTTCTTATATTCTTTGACACTTTCTGGAGTATCGTCAAATGTCTTGTTTATAATTTGCATATAATAATCATAGTCGTGATCTGTACTTATGCATATATCAATCTGGTTTAGCGCAAACATCTTAATGTTTTCATGCTGGTCAGTCGGTGGTTTCCATTTCACCACTTCTTGTTTGATGCGTTGATACACTTTATCTTTTGCAATCATCTCGTTCAAACACTGTTTGGCTCTATCTATGCATGAATCATGTTCTGTACGCACATATTTAGCAAACTCTGCATCTGTCATTTGAGAAAATTTCTTATATTTCTCTACAGATTCTTCATAATGTTTTTGATAAAAGTTATTAGGTGTGAAATGCGTTGGTATAGATGTTTTCAACCCTTTATCTCTGCTTATTTTTGCTGCTAAACCAAAATTGCGAGAACAGAGTAAAAGAAAATCTTTTCCTGTTGTTATTGTTCCATTTTCAATAAAAGATGTAAATCCTGTTGGCATATTTAAAACTCCTCTTTTATTCTCCTACATATACTAAGTCATTAATATACTCCCGACCGTCTGCTTTAAAAATAGGAATTGCGTTATCAATCACCCAATTACTTCTGCCTGTTATGTCGTCTATCTTGCGAACACAACAGCTACCTCTCTTATATTTAATAGGGTAATTATTCCAGTTAATACTTTTATCAAGCATAAGCATATCCTGAATATTTGCTGCAGATTGTCTGTCTAATTGTTTGTGAGAAAAATATGCTCTGCCAACCATCTGAATTGAATTTCTGGTAGCATCGTTCTGTCTCCACAAGAGGTTGTTACAGACCTCCTCTTTAGGGATATTAAATACACGAGCGTCAAACATTGCACCTTTTTCTACAGCCCTGTCAAGTACTCCACGATAATACTCATCGCTTTCATTGTTTCTACGCAAAATACGAACATTCCTTTTTAAAAAATTGTTAAAAGCAAATGTTGCCATACTTGCCGATACACTGACACATTTCTGCACATTGTAATCAAACCAAGCTGATGTATCTATGTTTTTATAATCAACAAGTACAAGTGTGATTTCATCTGATTGCGTATATCCTAAAACACAACCTTGTATATTCTCACATAGATATTTCATCGTTTCTTGCATGGTTGTCGAAAGAATATCATCAAATGGTTTTCGAAAACCTCTTGTCAATGTATGAAATGATTTTCCGTCAATTCTAATAATAACTGGCGTTCTTTTTGTGAGGTATGTTCTATTAACATTTTCATACCCTTTCATTCTATCTCCAAGATTATCTCTCATTTTTATTCCTCCCTATTATATAAATTTCTTGTCAATGATTGACTTTTTCGTCTGAATGTACGATTGAGCTGTTTCTTTGCCCAAGACTTCCACCGTTTTGAATGATGAAAGAAGGGGTTGTTATATTTTAATCCACGCAACTCTTCGACTGTCCACTCATTCTTACCGTTCACTTTCTTGTAACTGTTCTTCTTCATCGCTATCCTCCTTTTGATCGTAAATATCGGTATGAGCAAAAATAAGTGCCATTACAGTAGCTACAAAACAACCGCCAAATATCGCTCCAATGACAATACATACAAACTGTAACATTATTCCACCCCTTCCTTAACAATTCATTACCTTTGACGCCTCTGTAAAGATTTTTGAAAAACCGGCGGTACAGGTAACTGCGGCTCTTTCAAACTGACGGTCAATAAGCTTGTCGTAAT
>OGMP01000364.1_pt1 | contig 46736 bp, 39 predicted proteins | sample 1573261 | NCBI WGS metagenome assembly OGMP01 (sample SAMEA2581878, study PRJEB24529) | metagenome | biome: Human gut stool | place: China | collected 2011 | reverse complement strand
CTGCATTGCTGCATAGATACTCAGATGTTCTTTTTTCATGGTTTCTACAACCATTCTCTTGAATTCCGGCGTATATCGTTTGTTTGGTACTCCTTTTGGCATAGCAAAACACCCCACTTGTTAGATAGTATATCATACTGTCTAACAAATGGGGTGCTGTTCAGAAATTGGTATAGGGGGATTTTTTTCTTATAAATACTTGACAATAAGCTTAGAATGTGCGGCCTCTTTACTTACCGAAGTAAGCAAAGAGGCCCTTGTAGTTAGAAAGTAATATTGCGAATAGAAGAACCTATTATGCGCTTACAAAAGCACGAACTTCTTGTACCGAAAGAGGCATGAAGTGTTCGTGCTTTTTTTCGTTTTTGCAAGTGCTATCCAGCATGTTCTGTTCGGCTTTCCCATTTTGGCTTGTTCACATTATCCATCAAGTATAATTGATTGCGTCGATAAAATGAGTGCGGGAATAAAATCCTGAAATAAATACTGGAATATAATTCTATTGGAATTTTAACAAAGTTAGACAGAAAAAAGACTAAAAGCACGTTGAAATTGTTTGCTTGAATGTTGTATTATAACTAATACAGATAAATGTAGTATGATACGAATCATTCAACTTGATGCGGATAGTAAATTAAATACAGTCAATATGATGGCCACCTAAGAAGTCTTTTTTTGGCTTCTCTGGTGGCCTTCTTTATAAACCACATGCGGGAATTGTGAAATTTATATATACGATTCCCAAATCACCTAAGCAACGCAATCCATTGTAACTGAGGGGATAGGTGATTTTGTGGTGAAACTGCTTAGTTGCGCTCGGAGCAGGGGACCTCCTAGATGTGATTTGACCGAAAAACTCAAATCGCTATAGGAGGTCAAAATGACTGAATTAGAAATGTATGAACTTTGGTGCACACTTCGTTTATGGGCCAATTATAATCAGCTTAACCAGACGATAGAAAAGAACTGGCTTAGTAATTCGTTCAACAGCCATATCCTTGATTTGTTAGACAAAGAGGAAATCAAATACAGGTCGGAGAAACGTCTCCTTGGATATAGGAACAAGGGGAAAAGGCGACTTGCTGGTAATGCAAATCAGCCGATTGTTATCAATATTGATGATGTAGCTGATGTCATTGATGTTCGTGCGGAAGATGAATTCGCTCGAGTAGAGCTTCTGGTATCATTGAAGCAGGAATTGGAAAGGCTCTCACCCAGAGAGCTAATGATTATTCGTACTTATTTGGATTATCCTATAGAGGTTGTGGCGAGGAAGCTTAAGGTTAGACCCAACACGATTTCTAAGGCACAAAGAAAAATTGCAAGAGAATTGAGAAAGAAGCTGGTATGAGATGAAAAGGGAAGAACTGTGGACCCCATCTGCAAGGCGGTTTGAATGCCTGCTCAAGGCTGCGCAGAATGGCGACTATAACGCATACATGAGTTTGATGGCGAGGTTTTTTAAAGTAATGGATGACAAGGCAAGGAATAACTATTTGTGCGATTACGAGATGTTTACGGCACTGGTTGAACGGGTCTCAGAAGGAATCTTTGGTTTCAGTTCTGAAGATGCGCATCAACGAGAATTGAACAAGGAAAACCACCCGTCAAAGAAGAGGAAGAAGTTCGGACGCAGGTGATGATCTGAGCGTTAGTAGTTAATATTGATTCAAATGAAAACGGATTGCTGCAAGCGCAGCAATCCGTTTTTTGAATCAGTTGCGGTTTAAGCAAAATTTAAATCATGTACCAATTGACTGTTACATATAACAATCTATCGAATTTTAGCCTCATTCACCTTATGAACAAGGGTGTATTTGTAAAATGTGCTGAATTTGTGTACTTGTATAATTAAAATGAATCCGATTTGTTGATAAATGTCGAATTGTGTGCTATTATATCAATACATATATTGGCAAAATATTGCGTTGGTAGACTGCTGAATTGTGCTAAGGTTTTTCCATGAGTAATTTGTGGGAATGCCTTTTGCTGCTCAGAACTGCTTTCCCTGATTTCAATTGCAGTATTGAAAATAATATGTGTGCAAAGAAGAATGAGGAGTAAGAACATGACAAGGTTTAGGCATGACTTGATTTTGCGGATGATAAAGCTGTTAGATGCTGTGCTTGTGACGATACCATTTGCAATGTGCTGGTATCTATACTATGCTAAGCGCGTTGCATCGCCGTACTATGCAAAGGGCGATTACCTGGTCGTGGCATTGTTCTTTGTGCTGTTCATCATCTTTGGACGCGTTTATGACGCCTTTCTGATGTCAATGCAGCGTATCTCCGAAATTATCTACGAGCAATTTTTGGCGGCTGCGGTCAGCGATTTTATCATGTATGTCGTGATTTGGCTTTTGTCCAAGCACCTGCCCAACATTCTTCCTGGCGTGGCAGCCCTTGTGGGACAGGTTATTATGGCCTCAATTTGGGCTTATAATGCTCACCACGCCTACTTTAAAACCTTCCCGCCGCAAGCAACAGCTGTTATTTATGATACCAGACGCGGTATGGAGCGGCTGATTGGTAAGTACGGTCTTGATGCCAAGTACAAAGTGGTTTCCACAGCTATGGCGGGGGAGTGCATCGAGAATCTTTCCATGCTGGACGGCATCAACACAGTGTTTTTGAGCGGCATCCACAGCCATGACCGGAATATTATTCTGAAATACTGTGTAGAAAACAACATTACAGTATTTGTAGTACCACGCATCGGTGACACCATTATGTCCGGTGCACATCACATGCATATGTTCCACCTGCCGATGCTTCGTGTTGGCCGGTATAATCCTCAGCCGGAGTATCTATTTGTAAAACGACTGCTGGATATTGTCATTTCTGCTATTGCGCTTGTGATTCTGAGTCCGATTTTCCTTGTGACGGCTATTGCCATCAAAGCAACGGATCACGGCCCAGTCTTTTACAAGCAAATTCGTTTAACGAAGGATGGCAAAGAATTCGGCATTCTCAAATTCAGAAGCATGCGGGTCGATGCTGAAAAGGACGGCGTCGCCCGTCTTTCCAGCGGCGAAAACGATGATCGCATCACGCCCGTTGGCAAAATCATTCGTGCCTGCCGCGTTGATGAATTGCCGCAGCTTATAAATATCTTGAATGGTGACTTGAGCATCGTCGGCCCCCGTCCAGAGCGCCCCGAAATTGCTGCTCAGTATTGCGAAGAAATGCCCGAGTTCGCTCTGCGCCTGCAGGCTAAGGCTGGCCTGACTGGTTATGCACAGGTTTATGGCAAGTACAATACTACTCCTTACGACAAACTGACTATGGATTTAATGTACATAGCTCATCCGAGCATTGTCGAAGATTTGAAAATCATGTTTGCAACAGTGAAAATCCTGTTTATGCCTGAAAGCACCGAGGGAATTTCCGAGGGTCAAACTACGGCTATGAGTGGAGAAAACAACTAAATATCGATGATTTCGTACATTTTAAGCTGCTAAAATTGAAAGAAATTCCAGAGCGGAATCGGGCATAAATGCGGCTCTTACAGTAGCGTCAAGCTAAAAAAGTTGGCAAATCGCCCTGCATAGGGGTGATATAGCACTCATGATAGTGCAAAATGACAAGAGTCTGAGCGTGAGCGACGGCAAAATGGGGTCGAGTTAAGGCCTTTACGCCCCGAAAGTGCCCTTTTATGGATGCGACCGTAGCTCGTGGGTTTATGCCAGATGGCACTGTGATGGTATCAACGACTGCGGTGCCTTTCACATAGCGGTTTCGGGACTGAACGATGATAACATCATCTGAGATTTCATCCCGGTCTTGGAGATAACAAGGCGGATGTGAGCAAGATGGTGATAACCACATGGTCGCAGAGATGCTCATTCGTGTGGGGAAATCAGTCATAAGCAAGGAAGCTACCGTAGCGTGGATGAGTAGTACCTGGAATAAGCACATAACTTACTGTAGCGAGTGATAGTGTCATCAGGACTAAAGACTGGAGCTACCATGGCGTCAAAAAGGGTGCAATTTAGAGCGTAGTAGAGACCCATTGCAGCGGTACAAGACATTGTGGCGGTACAAGAGACATAGCGGCAGTGTGGCCCACACTGCTGAGGACGATTAGTAGAGCTTTATAAGGAAAAAACGGCTCAGACTCTTGGAGAATGAGTCTGGGCTGTTATTTGTGGGAGAGAGGAACAGAGATGAAAAAAGTAGTAATGCTGATCAACGACACTACATACGCATTCAACCTGCGTGGTGCAATCATTGAAAAGCTGATCAGTGAGGGATTTGAAGTAATTATCGTAGGTCAGCTGCTGAAGCATCAAGATAAGTTGACAGCTATGGGAGCTAAGCTGGTTGGCGTTGAGACTGGGCGTCATGGAACGAACCCTTTTTCCGATCTAAAGCTGATGCAGACCTATAAGAAAATTTTGAAGGCGGAAAAGCCGGATGTTGTCCTTACCTATAATATCAAGCCGAATGTCTATGGCGGTATGGCATGCCAGCAATTAAAAATTCCGTACCTTCCCAATGTAACGGGTCTGGGAACTCCGGTTGAAAATCCCGGTAAGCTCCAAAAGCTCACAATTCAACTTTACAAAATGGGTGTGGCTGGCGGAGCTTGCGTGTTCTTCCAGAACAATGACAACAGAGCTTTTTTTGAGCAGCACCATATGCTGAAAGCAAATGCAAGAACACGTGTTCTTCCGGGGTCGGGTGTTGATCTTGCAAAGCATCCTGTATTGCCGTGGCCTGAAGATGGGAAGGTGCATTTTTTGTTTGCGGCTCGTGTGATGAAGGAAAAGGGTATTGACTTATTCCTTGCAGCCGCACGTAAGTTCGCAAATGAGGATACGATTTTTGATGTATGCGGTGCCTGTGACGATGAAAACTATAAGAGCATTCTGAATAGTGAAAAGTGCGTTGTTTATCACGGCGAGCAGAAGGACATGACTCCTTTTTATAGCGAGTGTTCCTGCTTCCTGTATCCTTCCTACTATCCGGAGGGAATGAGCAATGTCCTTCTTGAAGCAGCTGCATCTGGAAGACCTGTGGTTGCAGCAGATCGCGCTGGTTGCCGTGAGACGCTGGATGATGGGGTAACTGGGTTCCTTGTGCCGGTCAACGATGAGAAAGCGGTTCTTGAGGCAACAGAGAAAATTATGAAGATGAGCAACGAGGAACGAAAAGCCATGGGCCAACGAGGGAGCGAGAAGATTCGCAAAGAGTTTGACCGTAAACTTGTAGTTAAGGCCTACTGGGAAGAAATAACTCGCATCGTAGGGGGTAAAGTGAAATGAATTACAAGAAATTGATTAAAAGTCGAGAGGTAAGAATAAAAATTCTACAGCTTTTTAGCTTTATTCCGGATGAATGGATGCTCAGGATACAGTATAAGATAAAAACGGGTCGGTCTCTAGATTTGTCGAATCCTAAACGATACTCGGAGAAACTACAGTGGTATAAGTTGCATTATAGGGACCCGCTGATGGCCCAGTGCGTGGACAAATATGATGTACGCGAATATGTTGAGAAAATTGGTCTCGGTAAGTATTTGAATCAGGTTTATGGTGTCTACAATTCACCAGAAGAAATAGAGTTCAAAACACTTCCCAAGAGCTTTGTATTAAAGGACACTTTGGGGGGGGTGGAAACTCCGTCATTCTTGTGAAAGATAAAAATAGTGTAGATTGGACTAAGATATGCGCTCAAATGGAAAAATGGGTCCAACAGCCTGAAAATGTTAAGACACCTGGACGTGAATGGGTATATGAGGGAAGAAAGCATCGTATAATTGTCGAGGCGCTGCTGGAAAGTGATGAATCTGGAGATTTGCCGGATTATAAATTCTTTTGCTTTCATGGAAAGCCAGAGTTTTTGTATATGATGTCTGATTACACCCAGCATCATAATAAAGGGCGGTTAGGCTTTTTAACGACAGATTTTAATCTACTTCCAGTTCGTAGAACGGATTTTCTACCTATGGAAGAGCAGCCAGAAAAACCTACAAACTATTACGAAATGCTGGAAGCCGCCAAAGTGCTATCGGTGCCTTTCCCCCATGTCAGAGTAGATATGTATAATATAAACGGAAAGATTATTTTTGGCGAACTTACTTTCTTTAATGCCAGTGGGTATGTGCAATTTACGCCAGATAGTTTTGATTATACAATCGGGGAAAAATTCGATCTCAGTCGCCTTAAATGAACCAATGCCTCAGATTCAACGTCCTTGAATGCGGTTGTTAAAGTTTCCGTTTGTTATGAGCGTCTTTAGTCCTTGCAAAATGATAATAGGAGGCTTAGTAGAAATGGACTATAAGAAGCTTATAAAGAATCGTGATACGCGGACAGCAATTCTTCAGATACTTGATTTTGTACCAGATGATATCATGCTGAGAATACAATATAGAATTAAGACGGGACGGAAACTGAATTTAAAAAATCCGAAGCGATACACGGAAAAAATACAATGGTACAAGCTATGCTATAGAGATCCTCTTATGGCTCAATGTGTAGATAAATATGAAGTACGACATTATGTGGAAAGTTGTGGATTGAAAAATATTTTAAACGAATGCTATGGGGTCTATAGCTCTGTAGAGGAAATTGATTTTGATGCACTACCTAATCAATTCGTATTGAAGGATACTTTGGGTAGTGGAGGTAATTCGGTTATTTTGGTTGAAGATAAAGGAAAATCAGATATCGATCAAATTAGAAGGCAATTATCAAAGTGGCTCTCTAAGCCCATAAATAGAAAAAATCCGGGTCGAGAATGGGTTTATGAGGGAAACGCTCATAGAATTATTGCGGAAAAGTTTATCAGATCAGACTCTCAAGGCGGTTTGGTTGATTATAAATTTTTTTGTTTTAGTGGGGAAATATATTGCCTGTATGTAATGTCCGACCGGACCACAGGATTAAAAATGGGGGTTTATGATTCGGAATTTAGACCGATGAATGTCTTTATTCGATATGATCAGAAAATGCAAGATATTATTACACCTCCCAAAAATTACATTGAAATGTGCGAAATTGCAAAAAAACTTTCTTCAAAATTTCCACATGTGAGAATTGATTTGTATAATCAAAATGGGGCAATTTGGTTTGGAGAAACAACTTTTTTCAGTGGGAGCGGATATACTCTGTTTGATCCAGATGAGTTTGACTTTATGATGGGAGAAGCCTTCAAATTGCCCCAGAGGAAAGGAATAAGATGAATATTGAAATATTGATGTCTACATATAATGGAATGAACAATATCGAAAGACAAATCGAAACGATATTAAGACAGGAAAATGTTGATATACATTTAACTGTTCGTGATGATGGATCCAACGATAAAACTGTAGAGATCATAAAAAATCTTCAGAGGCGATATCCTGAACAAATTACTCTATACTGTGGAAAAAATGTCGGGTACCGTAAGAGCTTTTTGCAACTTCTCGATTTGGCGGCAGATGCAGACTACTATGGCTTTTCAGATCAAGACGATATTTGGAAACCAACCAAGATACAAAGAGCTGTGGAATGTTTGGAGCGGGTAGAAAGCCCGATTAAACTGTATGCTAGTAGTCTCGAAATTGCTGATCCGCAACTCAATGTGATTGGGTATAATGACATTTCTAAGATGCCTAATACAATTGGCAGTTATTTCACAAGAAGTCGCCTTGCAGGATGTACATTTGTTTTCTCAAGAGAATGCAAAAAGCTGGCTCAGCAATTTGCGGATATGGATTTACCAGCGGATAGGATGCCAGATCATGATTTTGTGGTTGGTTCATGCGCTTTTGCATGCGGGAAAGTGTATCTGGATGGTGAACGGCTGATTTATCATGTTAGGTATCCTAATAGTGTTACTTCCGGTGGGAACGGTCTTATGAAGCGGATAAAAACTGAGTGGAATATTGTTTTTCGGAGAAAGGAAATAAGACTTACAATGGCAAGAGAGCTGATTAATACCTGCGGCTTATTGCTTAATCCTGAAGCAAAGGTATTTCTTTCGGAAGTTGCCAACTATAAGAAAAAATGGAATAACAGACTGAAACTGTTATTGAATACCAATATGAAAACCGGAATATTACTGTGCGATTTAGAACAAAAAGTAAAAATATTAGTTGGTACATATTGACATTATTACTCAATGGGATATGCACGCCTTGTAAATATGCCGACTGCTTAAATTGATAGTGTGTCATAGGGGATTTATCATGAAAAATAGAACTGTTTTTATCACAGGTGCATCAGGATTCATCGGTTCAAACCTTGCCAAGCGCATCCTGACCACTGAGCCAGACACAAAAGTTATTGGTTTGGACAACATGAACGACTACTACGATGTCCGCATTAAGGAAGCGCGTCTGGCTGAACTCCAGAAGTTCGAGAACTACACCTTTATTAAAGGCAATCTTGCAGATAAGGCTTTCATCAACAGCATCTTTGAGCAGTGCCACCCGGACATCGTGGTCAACCTTGGCGCACAGGCTGGTGTACGGTACTCCATCACCAACCCGGATGCCTACATCGAAAGCAACATGATTGGCTTTTACAATATTCTGGAAGCCTGCCGTCACTACCCTGTAGAGCATCTGGTGTATGCTTCTTCCTCATCTGTATACGGCAGCAACAAGAAGGTGCCGTACAGCACCGATGACAAGGTGGACAACCCTGTGTCCCTGTATGCCGCCACCAAGAAGTCCAATGAGCTGATGGCGCATGCCTACAGCAAGCTGTATAATATCCCGTCCACAGGTTTGCGGTTCTTCACCGTGTATGGCCCTGCAGGTCGTCCGGATATGGCTTACTTCGGCTTCACCAATAAACTGGTCAACGGTGAGACCATCAAGATCTTCAACTACGGCAACTGCAAACGTGACTTTACTTATGTGGACGACATTGTCGAGGGTGTTGTCCGTGTGATGAAAAAACCGCCCGAAAAGAAGAACGGTGAGGACGGTCTGCCCATCCCGCCGTATGCAATCTACAATATCGGCAACAGCAATCCGGAAAATCTGCTGGACTTCGTGCAGATTTTGTCGGAGGAACTGGTGCGTTCCGGTGTATTGCCTTCTGATTACGACTTTGAAGCCCATAAAGAACTTGTTCCCATGCAGCCGGGTGACGTTCCTGTGACTTATGCTGATACCAGTGCACTGGAGCGAGACTTCGGTTTCAAGCCGCACACTCCGCTACGTGAAGGTCTACGGAAGTTTGCGGAGTGGTATAAAGAATTTTATATGGCGTAAGGAAAGAGGAAAGCAATATGAAAATTGCAGTTGCGGGAACCGGCTATGTCGGTCTGTCCATTGCCACGCTGCTGTCGCAGCACCATGAGGTCATGGCAGTAGATATTATCCCTGAGAAGGTTGACCTCATCAATCAGAAGAAATCTCCGATTCAGGACGAGTACATCGAAAAGTATCTCGCAGAGAAAGATCTGAATCTCGTTGCTACGCTGGATGCGGAAGCAGCGTATAAGGATGCGGATTTCGTTGTCATCGCTGCACCTACCAACTACGACAGCAAGAAGAACTTCTTCGACACCTCTGCGGTGGAAGCGGTTATCAAACTGGTCATCCAGTATAATCCGGATGCCATTATGGTCATCAAGTCTACGATTCCGGTTGGCTTTACAGCGTCTGTGCGTGAAAAACATCACTGCGATAACATCATCTTCAGCCCGGAATTCCTGCGGGAATCTAAGGCTCTGTATGACAACCTCTACCCGAGCCGTATCATTGTCGGCACCGATGTGGAGAATGCCCGTCTGGTGAAAGCGGCGAACACTTTTGCAGGTCTGTTGCAGGAGGGTGCTATCAAGGAGAATATTGATACGCTTATCATGGGCTTTACTGAGGCCGAGGCTGTCAAACTGTTTGCCAATACCTATCTGGCTCTGCGCGTATCTTACTTCAACGAGTTGGACACCTATGCAGAAATGAAAGGTCTGAATACCCAGCAGATTATTGAAGGCGTCTGCCTCGATCCGCGTATTGGTAGCCACTACAACAACCCGTCCTTCGGTTATGGTGGATATTGCCTGCCTAAGGACACTAAGCAGCTCCTTGCCAACTATGCGGATGTTCCGGAAAATCTGATCGAGGCTATTGTCGAATCCAACCGCACTCGTAAAGACTACATTGCCGACCGTGTGCTGGAAATCGCAGGCGCATACGAAGCCAATGAGGATTACGATCCGAGCAAGGAACACAACGTTGTGGTCGGCGTCTTCCGTCTGACCATGAAGAGCAACAGCGATAACTTCCGCCAGTCTTCCATCCAAGGCGTCATGAAGCGTATCAAGGCAAAGGGCGCTACTGTGATCATCTACGAGCCGACTTTGGAAAATGGCACTACTTTCTTTGGCAGCGAGGTCGTGAACGACCTTGAGGAGTTCAAGAAGCGTAGCCAGGCCATCATTGCCAACCGCTATGATAGCTGCCTGGACGATGTTCAGGAGAAGGTCTACACGCGCGACTTGTTCCGCAGAGACTAAAGCGCTACCTCATCAGGCGCTTCCGAGTTTGTTTTGTAATTGAAACCAATGGTTTGAATAACCAAATAAATAATATGTATTGCGTCTGCTTGTATGTGTGCAATAATTCACGGATCTGCAGGACGTATAATTGATTGAGTAAATTGTACAAATAGACTTCATTTTTGAAAAATGACTGTGAAGGTAATAAGATATGGCCGTAAAAACAACTATATGCATGGGTGGCATAATTACATATAATCCAGAAATTGATAGATTAACGCAATGCATTCAGAAAGCAGCTCAAGAGTGCCAGAAAGTGGTGGTCGTAGACAATGGTTCTGCTAATTTTGAAGATATAGTACAGTTAGTCGAAAAGTTTGAAAACTCGTATATAATAAAGAATGAGAGCAATTTTGGTATAGCAAAAGCTCTAAATCAAGTATTCCATGAAGCAGCAAAGCAAAACTACGATTGGGTATTGACTTTGGATCAAGATACGGTTATACCGGATAATCTGATGGAAAGATATAGCCAGGCAATTTCTAATGTCCATATTAATCTTGCTATTATTTGTCCGCAAATTCACGATGATTTATCGGGGAAAACGTGGCCAGTACTGAACGAAAATGAGAGGGAAAGATGTGTTGAAAAGTGTATCACTAGTGCATCGCTTAATAATGTGAAAATGTGGGATGCAGTAGGCGGTTTTGACGAGAAACTGTTTATTGATGAGGTGGATCATGATTACTGCTATAGGGTTAGAAAAAGTAAGGGAGAAATCCTATTAGTCGATAATGTAACTATCAATCACACGATTGGAAATAGCAAAATATACACTATTTTGGGAAAAGAAATCATTGTTAGAAATCATTCTGCATTTAGAAAATATTACATTACAAGGAATATCCTTCTTGTTGATCGAAAGCAGAACGGAAGAATTACATTTTTAGCGATTCGTCATTGCGCACTATTCCTAGTTAAGACGCTGATATTTGAAGATAAAAAAAAGAAAAAAGCTGTGGCCTGCTTTAAAGGATTTGTGGATGGCATGAAAGGGGTGTGAGGAATGACGATATATTACGCTTTCATGATTATATCGATAGGGACCTACTATTTATACAGAGCAGATAAAATCTTGACAATGAGAAAGCTATATTGTTTTTTCACAGGTGCCTTCGTTTTTTTGCTGTTTGCGTTTCGAGATATTTCGCTTGGAATGTTTGACGTTGAAAAAAGCTATAGTCATATTTTCTATACAATAGCCGAAAATAGACTTTCATATATTTTTCAGAGATTCACAAGTGACTATCTGTTTTATATTTTCACAAAGGTTATTACGCTATTTACATCAAACATAAATGTATACTTGGCAATAAGCGCACTGCCGATTGTGTGCGCTGTTGGAATTTTAATTTATCGATATTCAGAATATCCATGGCTGAGTTGGATAATGTTTTTTTGCCTGGGATATTTTTCAGCGCATGTTACAATTATGCGCCAGTCTATTGCAATGGCCTTGTCCATTTTCATGTATATGGAATTGCAGAGAGAAAACTATAAAAAAGCAACTGTTTTATGGTTCCTAGCTGTGGGATTCCATATAACTGCTATCATATCGATTGTATTGATAATCATAAAGAAGTGGAAAATACAAATTAACTTTAAAACTAATTGTCTTGTATTGGGGTTATCAGTTCTGTGTTTTATGTTCTCGGATAGAATATTCGAGCTTGCTTTTTCGTTGGTTTCTTTTGAAAGATTTAATAGGTATTTGCTGCATTTGTCATCCTTTAATACGACCTTGTTTATGATAAATTTACTTCAATGCCTTTTTTGTGTAGTTCTTCATTACTGGATGGATGCGTACAAGAAAAAAAACAATGTATCAGAATGCGATGAGTCGACGATACAAACAGATAATACCTTGCTTGTTATTTTGTTTTGTTCGTTGCCTTTTTACGCATTGACTAATACTTTTTCTGACATATACCGTGTTGGGCTGTATTTCTCACAATTCGCCATCATTGCAATACCTAATTTTGCAAGAAAAAGCCCCGTTATTGTTCGAGGCCTTATCATATTTATTCTAATTGGCATTTATTTCTACTATGGAGCAGTTAGGGGACTTGGTGAAGTTTCACCGTACATTTCGGTCATCTGATGATGGAGAGGAGTGATAAAATGAATTTGCTTTTGCAGCAGTTGAGAAGAATACGTTCTTCGATTAGGAAGCGGAGAAGTAGCATTTGGGATAAGAAAAGGTATAACGAATATATGTCTCTTCCTGAAGAATGTGGCACAAATAACAGTGGAATAGTTATCGTGTTGCATGAGGCAAGGCTGGGTGGAGCACCGCTCCTTGGATTAAATATGGCGAAGGAATATAGAGCCATGGGATACTCAGTTGATGTGATTTCACTGAGGTACGGCGAGATGATACAGGGACTTGCTGAAATCTGTCCTGTGCAGGTTTGCCTGTATAAACGCGATTTAATAAAAACGATTAAGGAATTGAGAAGGAAAAACTACAAAACTGTTCTTTGCAATAGTGCTGCAACAGGATGGGCTTTGCCATATTTTAATAATGAAGGATTCCGCTCGATTTCTTTAGTACACGAATTGCCAGGAGTGATTCATTACCTTGGAATTGAAAATGATATAAAAATGCTATGTAACGATTCAGATAAAATTGTGTTCCCTTCATCGTATGTTCTCCAAAAAGTCGAAGAGGAATTTGGAACGATTCATTCGTATGCAGAGATATATCATCAAGGACTGTTTGCAAGGCCTTCTTTCACAATTACGAAGGATGCAGCACGAAAAGAGCTGGAATCAGTCTTTGGTATTGACACGGGGAAAAAGCTTTTTATCAATGTTGCAACAATCAATAAAAGAAAGGGATTTGATTTATTCGTTGAGATGGCCGATTTGGATCAGGATAGTATCTACTTGTGGGTTGGCGACGGAGCTGATTCAAAATTTGGTAGTGGTGTTTTATCAAGAAAGTCAAGTGAAAGAGGAAATCTGATATTACCCGGTTATATTAGCGATAAAAGGAAGATGACAGTTATATACTCTGCTGCAACGGCATTACTTCTTACATCGCGTGAGGAACCATTCGGATCAGTTGTATTGGAAGCGTTTGCGAATAAAACTCCAGTAGTCGCTTTTGATCGTTGTGGTGGGTATATAGACGTAGTCCGACCTGGAGAGACAGGAGACCTTGTTGAGCCATATGATATACATGAAATGATTCAAAAGGCAAGAAAATTGAGTGAGAATGATGTCGATTACAAAAAAATTGTTGAAAATTGCTATAATGTGGCACAGGAAGCTAGCTTTGACAATTATTGTAAGAGATTAATTGAGGGGTAAAACGTGAGTCAAAGAAAGAATAGCAGTGTAGCAATTAATGGACTTTTTTTTGCCGGCTACCGAGTATTAAATATTCTCTTTCCGTTGATTACTTCAGTCTATGTTGCGAGAGTTCTTCTTCCAAGCGGAACAGGTCGTGTAGCATATGCGCAAAATGTGGTAACTTATTTTACACTGTTGGCATCTCTCGGACTGCCAACATATGGAACACGAGAAATCGCAAGGAATTTAAGTTCCGAAGAAAAGTATAACGAGACATTTTTTGAACTTATTTCCATAAACACGATATCGACAACGATTTGTGCGATAGCATATTATACGCTATGCTTTACGATACCAAGCTTTAGGAATGATTTGCAATTATATCTTGTTGCAGGATTAGCCATTGTCCTGAACTATTTCAATATTGATTGGCTGTACCAAGGAAGAGAAGAATATAAATATATCGCTATAAGAGGTTTTTTGATAAAAGCACTTTCTGTAGTACTGCTCTTTCTTGTGGTTAAGGAGCAATCGGACTATGTTGCATATGCGGGAATATACTGCCTTGTACTTGGGGGTAATAACCTTGTAAACTGCATAGGTCTGAAACGTCGTGTACATTTTGCAAAGAGAAAACTCAATTTAAGGACACATTTAAAACCCATAATTATTCTTTTTGCAACGACTGTTGCGATTGAACTATATACAATGCTAGATACTACAATGCTTGGAATAATGTGCTCTGATCAGGTTGTGGGCTATTATTCATATGCAATGAAGACAACCAAAATAATAATTACTGTATTAACAGCGGCAACCACTGTTTTACTTCCGAGATTGAGCAGTACTTATCATGTTTCAAGAGATAGATATAAATCGTTGGCAAATAAGGGAATTGCATTTTTATTTTCTATTTCGATTCCAATTTCAGTATATATGTATTTCAATGCATATGATATTGTTGTTTTCCTATACGGAAATCATTATGAAAATGCGGTGGAAACTTTAAAAATATTGGCTCTTTTAATACCGTTTATTTCTTTTAGCACATATTTGGGAGCACAGATTCTTTGCTCGGCAAATTGCGAAAAGGATATGCTGATTGCTGTTTCGACAGGTGCCATTACCAATATCTTGATGAATGCGGTATTGATTCCGCGCTTCTATCAAAATGGCGCTGCGATCGCCTCGGTCGCTAGTGAATTTATTGTAATGCTGTGCGATGCATACTTCGTAAAACAAATAATTGAATTGCGTATTCCCGCAAAGGTTGTGATGGTAACTGTGATAACATCAATGTCCGTGATTATATGCACTCTTATCGTACATGAGTATGTATCAAGTATGTTCCTACGTCTTCTTTTTGCAGGAATTACCATGGTCATGACGTTTGTTGCACTTTCAGCCAAATCCATAATTGCGATGAAAAATGGACTGGAGTAGGATTTGATGAGTTCTTTTAGAATTGTAGAAACAGATCTGCCGGGGTTAGTCGTTGTTGAGTCGATTGAGGATGTGATGTGTGGAACATGGACAACCTTCAATGATGAACTTGCTCCATATATTAAACATATTGATGGTTCATGTTGCAACTATGTTCAAGAAAATGAAAGTATGTCTAGAAGAAATGTATTGCGTGGCATTCATATGCAAATAAATAATCCTCAAGGGAAATTGGTTCGCGTCATAAGGGGAAAAGTGTATGATGTTGCGGTCGATGCCAGACCAGACAGTAAAACTTTCGGAAAATGGTTCGGAATAGAACTATCCGCAGAGAATAGAAAGCAGCTTTTGATTCCTGAAGGCTTTTTACATGGCTTTTATGTTATGTCTGAGGAGGCTGTTTTCTCGTACCGATGCACTAGATTCTACTGCCCAAGTGATGAATATGGTGTAATGTGGAATGATCCAGAGATAAAGATAAAGTGGCCAACGAGTAATACAGCTTCCCTTATTTTGGCACCACGGGATTGCAATAATCATTCATTCGCAGAGTTCAAAATGAAATTGGGTGTTATATAGAGATTGCCTACTAGGTACAACAATTGAATGGCGGCTTTCCAATAGAGAATAAAGGCAAAAGTGGAACACCGCGATGTATATTTGTCGGAGATTAGAAGTTGACCTTGAAAACGATGGACCGAAAGTATAATATTGAGCTGTGAGGATTTGCGCCTCACAGCTTTGCCACTCGAGACTTTGCACACCTCTACGCGGTGAGCGGCAGGCAACACAAATGATTGTGGCTAAGGTGCAGAGAATAATATAGTCGGTTGAATGCTAGGGTAGTGCTTATGAAAAAAATCACTATAAAGAACACAAAGAATATTAAAAATCTGGAGTTTGCTTTTCCGGACTCAAAAGGCGTATATCTTATTGTAGGGCCTAATGGAGCAGGAAAAACTACTCTACTAGTTTGCATAGATAGACTTTGTAATAAAAATGCTTTTGCAAGAGGCTTTAGTGCGTCACGAAGCTTTGGCGAAGTTGATCAATACGCAGAAGCAGAGATTCGATATGACATAGATGATCCTGCAACATCACTAAAGTTTAGAAAAAAGAGTAGTAGATGGGCTGTTTCTCCGAAGGGGCACAGTAGTCTCCTTGATAATTTTGGCTATACACAGACAGTGTTTATTAGGGCTGATTCCAATAGAATTGATGTTCCTAAAGAGGAAATACGGAGAGGAAATTTTTTGGCAGCCGACACAAACATTAAATGTAATTTGAATCGTATTTTTGAAACCAACAAATTCGATAAGCTTAAGAGACTGAGAGTGGCTAATGGTAGAGGGCGGCACGCAACATTTTTTTACGTCATAGAAGAAAGACGTGGTCAATATTATTCTGAAAAAAGATTTAGCACTGGTGAAATAGCATTATTAAGATTGGTTGAAAAATTAAATACTGTCGAAAACAATGCTATTGTGTTATTGGATGAAGCAGAAATGGCTTTGCATCCCAGAGTACAGAAGAAGCTGTATGATTACCTTGTAGAGGTGGCGCAGCAGAAGAATTTGACGGTTTTCATTTCTACACATTCTGTGACGATGATAAAGTCAGCAGATAAGAGCCATATTATTTCAATTGAAGAACAAGCCAATGGAAATTATAGTGCGGTTTGCCCATGCTATCCAGCTAAAGCGATTGGAAACGTGGACTTTATTAGCAATATCATTTATGATGCTGTGTTTTTTGTTGAGGATGACATGGCCAGAACGTTGTTAAAACGGATGATTCAGATATGCTGTGAGTCGGATAGCAGATTCAAGACGATTACGAATTGTATTGTTCCAGTTGGTGGATACAAGCAAACAGCAGAATTGGCAATAAATACAAAGAGACAGCTTTTAAATCGTTCATTGGTTTGCGCAGTGTGGGATGCAGATGTGTTTACAGATACAATTCCAAATGATGCCGATATGGCGCGGTTCTACAATGAGAATCGGAGAATTATCTTTAACCTAGGCTGCACTCCAGAATTGTGGATGATTGATAAACTTGAACAAATGGATGCCAACATAGTTAGTCGTTTAAGAGATAGATTTCACGTCGAACCTTCGCTATTAGTAAGGTCGGACAAATATCTTTCCTGCAATTCACCCAAGCCACGCAAGAGAGCTAAGCAAAAAATGGATGTGGTTCTTGAAGAACTTTCTGCTGCATGCGGGGATTCTAAGGAAGTGGTTTTAAATGAATTTGCTGATATCCTTGTTACTCAAGCATATACGGTAGGACAGATTAAGGCAATTGTTGCGCCAATGTTGGCCGGATAAACCTTGTGTTGCTGAATAGAGCAAGTTATTACCTTTTCTACGGTACATAAACGCGGAGGTATCATCTCATGCCCAGAACTAAAGGAAGCAAAAATCACGCCAAGATCGACTTTGATGCACAGATGGCAAAGCTACAGAAGGACAAGGCTCTCTTGCGTTGGCGTAGGGGGAAGCTGCTGGATGGTTGTCTTTACCCGAGCTGTCGGAAACTCTTCTGGCTGCGGTATTTCCTCAAACTGCCCTGCACAGATTTGGTCCTGTCTACTCCACGTGACGGGATATGAAACCAACTGCCGTGAAAAATCGTAGGAAAAGATTCGGATCGAATTCTGGTCTCTAGTGATTCGGACTGTCGGCAAAAAATAATCGGACGGAACACCAAAGCGAATTCCCTCATAGCTGACAAATCCATCGAAAGACAACCTGCGTTCTGGACACAAGTATCCCCGTATAGCGGAGTCAATAGAAAGTTCCCGTAAAACAGCAGCGCAATCCTTGAAATGAATCTCTTGCGGAACAAATCCCAACGCTCTGTGAAAAACAGCGTTTTGTGTATTACACCAGTTCAACGCTGCCCAGTTCAGATCCGAAATATTTTGGAAAGTTCGGTCAACAAGAAAGTTTTCCTTTACAAAGCGAACCAGTCGTTCGACCTTTCCCTTTGTAAAGGGGTGCCTGGGTTTACAGAGCTTTGTCTGAACCCCTACTGCTTTCATAAAGGCTTCATAATCTTTTTGCCATATTGGATGTCCTTCCAAATCTCGCTTTACCACTACGCTCTTCATGTTGTCAGTAAGGACATACTGGGGAATTCCCATATACTGAAAAGCGTGAATCATTCCAATAAACAAATTTTCTTGCTTTGCATTTGGAAAAAACTCCACATATCGTTGGCCGCAGTGGTAGCAAATCATCGCAAAGCAGGCCACCTGGTATTCTGCTCCATTAGGATTCAAAACCTTTGTAAAGCCCCAATCCATTTGGAATGCTTCACCCGGCCCAGTCATATAACGACGTCCTCGATTTCCCTGCGGCGCTGTCTGCGTTCGCCTAACAGGTACCAAATATTTGTGAGCTGCAATGTAATCCTTTACGGTGGTTCTGCCGCCAGTAAAGCCCTCCCGTCGGAGACGTTCCAAGCACACTACAGAATTGGTAATTCCCTGAGACAGAAGACTATCTAGAGTGCCCGTATAGCCCTTTAAAATGCCTCCTTTGGGTTTACCCTTCAAACCATGCGGCTGTTCTTTGAACCCTTTTGCCTGAAGAGTTCTCAGCTTTGAGCGGCTCAGTCCGGTACGGCGTTCCAGTTCTGCCAGATTTATGTTTTCTAACGGTATGGAAAATCCAGTTTCGACTTCCATTTCTTCTATGGCTTGTGCTATAATGGGCACAAGGCCATTCCTTTTGTTTGTATCCATCATGTTCCTTTCCACTGGGTTGTTTGGTTCCTTTCCAGTTTACAGGACATGATGGCAAATTGGAATGGTCATTTTATTTTGACCGTTTTTGGCGATTTTTACCCGGCTCTGAATGGCGATTTTCGCCCGCCGCTAACACCTCCGCAACATTGGCTACCATGAGTTGAACTTCAAACTCACACGGATCAGCGGATGCATTGTACGGGCACTTAGACATCCGCAGCACCCGCTTTCTGCATAGCCTTCAAACCTTTGCGCTCCCGCATGGAGATACGGCCATCTACCATAATGTCATACGAATTGTGGACAATGCGGTCCATAATCGCCTCGGAGACGGGACTGTCTGTTTCAGGATTGGAATTAATACGCGGATACCAGCCATCCGGTTCGTACTGCGTGCAGAAAATCATCGAGCGTTCGCAGCGCATCTCAACAATTTCCAACAGCTCGTAAGATTCCTCAGGAGTGAGAGGACGAATCAGCCATTCGTCCAAAATCAGCAGATCAAATTTCCTGTAAGTGGCTTGCAGCTTCTTCATTTCGCCACGGCTACGGGCAATCGTAATTTCGTCCAGTAATTCCGGTAAGCGGATGTAGGCGACCTTTTTCAAACGGCGGCAGGCTGCATTCCCAAGAGCACAGGCAATATATGTCTTTCCATTGCCGGAGGCCCCTTTCAAAATCACATGGTGGCCTTCATCAATGTAGTTGCATGTGGCCAAACGCAGGATCTGCGTCTTGTCCAGTTTGCGGTCCTCGTAGTATTCAATGCCTTCAATCGTTGCAGATGAGGCGCTGAAATGAGCGCTTTTAATCAGACGGTTAATCTTGTTTGTCTGCCGCTTGTTCCATTCTGCGGTCACAATCATATCAAGTCGTTCTTCAAAGCCGAGGGCTGCAAACGAGGGATCTTTCAGCTGGTTGGCAAGCTCTGTTGCCATCGCACTCAACCTCATATCCGTGAGCATATCAAATGTTTGCTGTGTCATTAGCGGTTGCCTCCCTTCGTAAAGTAGGCAGCGCCACGCGTAATGCCATAGCGTTCGAGATCTTGCGTTTTCTTCGGAGTGGCAACATTTTCGGCAGGCTTGCTCTGCTTGCTTTTCAGAATGCTGCTAATATTGCGAATAGAAGGCGTAGCACCGTATGCAAGAGTGTTCATACAGGCCATTTCCAAGTGCTCCTTGCCGTACCTTTCGCCGAGCTTTCTAAGACTTGCACAGGCTTTGTATCCCTGCTCAGGAACCTTACCAGATTCCAGAAAATAAGAAACAACCTGCTCCGTATGAGGTCCAACAGACACTGCCCAAATTTTAAAGTCATCCGCATTGTAAGTCAGGTATTTCTGGTGAGCTTCCGGCATATGCTCCAGCTTCATCAACGGATCGTGTTGCACAGTTTGCAGGCGGCGGTGACACGCCATACGACTGCCGTGGTAGTAGACCTCGACAACATTCTTCGTTACGCGAATATCAACTTTCTCGCCAATCAAATTGTACGGAACAGAGTATTTGTTCCGACCATCAGAGATGCAGTAATCGTTGGGAACCTTGGCCACAGACCAGACAGCGGGTTCAAACGGCGTTGCCGGCAGCGGCAGCATGTATTCCTTTTCTTCTTCAAGGTAGGCACTGCGCCGACATCCCGCGCGTGCCTTAAATGCGCGGGCGTTGAACTCTTCCAGCTTTTCTGCGGTTGCTTCCTGTGCTTCCTGTACCATGAAGAACTTCCGATCACGAAGAGCTGCAATAATCCAAGTCTCTGCATAATCCACAGATGCCTCCGCGGCGCTTTTGTCCTTTGGCTTACGAACGCGAGTTGGAATAATGGCAGTTCCATAGTACTCTGCCAACTCCTGGTAGCTGCGGTTCACTACCACATCATACCGGGTATTGGAATACGTCGCAGTTTTGCAGTTGTCCGGAATCAAAAGTCTCGTTGCTCCGCCAAAGTAGTTAAACGCATGAACGTGGCAGTTCAGCCAATTCTCAGTCTGCGTGTCACCGCAAACTTCTGCATAGGCGTAGTAACTGCAGGGCAGGACTGCTACAAATAGATAAGCCTTGCTCTGCTCACCGGTTACAGAATCGAAAATGGGGATTGTATCGCCAGCCCAATCCACCTCAATGGCATCTCCGGGCTTGTGCTGGATACGCATGGTTGCCTTGGTGACGCGGGCCCGTTTACGGTATTTCTCGCCGAACTGCGTAAACATGTACGGCTTCTTGCCTTCATCGTAGCATTTGCGGCGGTACTCCTCCCACAACAAGGTCAGGGTAACGCCATGCTTTGCCAGCTCACGGTGAATGTACGGATAGTCCGGTTCAATGTACAAGCAAGCACTCTTGTACTTGTCCGGGAAGAGCATCCGCTCCAGATCAGCGTTGGTAATGTCGTCATCAAGGGGCCACTGGATGCCATGCTTGTCCGTCTCGGCTAAAACCTCGCGGACGGTGTGTCGCGAACAATGAGCGGTTGTCTCAATCGTCCCTTGGCTGTAACCGAGATGGTTAAGCCTCAAAATCTCCAAATAGTTTATCATTTTGGAGTCCTCCATAAAGAATTTAGTCACAGAATTTACTGTGCCATGTTCATTATAGAGGATGTTGGGGCTTTAGTGCGTGAAAGTGGGGCTATTTTTCCGACACGGTGGGGTTAAAACTCCGTGCACACGGGGCTTTCGGAGCGATTTATGCAACATCCATCCGATTCCAGAGAACGTACTCTATATCAATGAGTTATCGCTGGCGGCAAAGGTACCCTATGAAACAAAGCAAGAAACTGAAAAAGCCCTTACCGGTAAAACTGTATCTGACGGTGGCATTCTCCCAGATGATAATGTTCACATTTATGTTTCCATGGATTTGAATGCGGATAACATTATGCGGCAGTTACAAAGCCTATATAACAAGCTTGGCTACCCAGATGATGAAAATGAATCAGATTACAGCATTGGCGTTGGTAAGATGATTTCGCAGCTGGAGATATACGATCAGGTGCGAGTTGTAAGAGACCTGGCAAATGCTACGAGAAAAGTAAATGATGGGGAGTGGCATAGTCAACAGGGGATAGCTTTAGCAAGAAAAATGGTAGAATTTATGGAACAGCGTGGTGGCAACGCAGAGTGCTTCCCATACGATGAAATTAGTGAGTTAAAAGCTGCGTTTTGGCTGTAATGGCTGCATATTGTTTGTGAAATTATAGCATTGTTGTCAAACGTGATATGGCTTCGATATTACCGCCAGCCTTTGCGACAAGATACATCAGAGGTCTGACAGACAAGCATTCTGCCGCAGACATTGACGTACACTTAAAGCAAAGTGTCAAAACTTATTTTGCTGTGAGCGCGGACACACTTATGAGCAGGCGATGGACAGATTGACGGTGTCTTTTGCCAAGCGGTGATAAAACTGCCACTTAAAATTATAGCGAGGTATCCTCCATTTTTATAATGGAGGATACCTCGCTTTTTGTTTATATATGTATAACCCTTTATAGTATAATAACACATAAGCCGACATTTTTCAACAAATCATGTAATATTTAATTATACCGGATTTGAAATTGTCAATTTCACCAGATATACAAGATTTTTTTGTCAGCAAAGCAACCAATATGTGACAATCGTTATCAAATTACGACTTAGTATGGGGGAGGTTTCACATGGCAAGACGAGGAGAGAACATTCGTAAGCGTAAAGATGGTCGTTGGGAGGGTCGATATATCAAGGGCCGCAAGCCTGATCGAACAGCAATTTGGGGATATGTATATGGCCACACTTATATAGATGTAAAAAAGAAAATGACAGTGCGCAAGGCCGAGGTCAGAGCCAGCGCACTGTCGGAACAGAATCCAACATTTCAGGAGCTTTCTCATAATTGGGAAGGCTCCATTTCTTTAGGGGTCAAAGCGTCGACCATTACACACTATCAGTATACTTTGAAGCATTACATAATTCCTGTACTTGGCGACTATCGTGTGCAAGAGTTGGATGAATATACCTTAGAAAGGTCGTTGCTTGAGATTATCACGCCAACAGACAACAGCCACAAACCATTAGGGGCTACTATGGCGCGCGAATGTCTTGTGCTTGTACGCCGCATTTGCCGATATGCAGCACACTTGCACCTTATGCGGTCACTTGAGATTGACGTTAAGATGACAAAACCATCTATGGCTACGCCTGCTACGCTCAGCAAATCTGAACAGCAATACTTGCAGAGCTATGTTGAATTTGCCCCAACTACTCGGAAACTTGGTGCACTGCTCATGATGCAGATGGGACTGCGCATAGGTGAAGTCTGCGGCCTACAGTGGGCCGACTTTGATTTAGAACATGGCGTTTTATCCATTGAACGGACAGTAAAACGAATTTATGTGGGAACAGGCCAGACGAGGGTTGTCATTCAATCGCCAAAAACGCGAAGCTCCGAGAGAAAAATCCCGATTCCTCACGGCATTTTGGGTATGCTTAAGCAGTTGCAGCAGAAAGAAAGCTGCAAAGCCTGGTTTTTGTCGGGCAATGAATCCAAACCTGTTGAGCCTCGTTGCTACCGGAAAAGCTTGCGCTGCTATTTAAAAAGTGCTGGCGTCACGGTAGTGAATCCGCATGCTCTGAGACATACTTTTGCAACGACCTGCCTGCAAGCAGGTTGCAACATAAAAACGTTGAGTGAACTGTTGGGGCATGCCAGCTCTGACATTACATTAAAGCGTTATGTGCATACCTGTTGGGAGTGGAAGCAGAATGAGATGAACCGCATTTTCCAGTAATTGATGGTCAGTCAAAGGGGCAACGGCAGCATAACCACCTATCTTCGCTGTTTTATGGTATAAGCTTTCCATTATAAAAATGGAAGACATTTTGCGAGGAAGTGAGGTGGGCAATATGGCGCTGGATCTGTATGAGCATAATGCGCATGCTTACGTGGCCGCGTGCGAGATGATGGACAAATACGGCAAAGCTGCTATTGTTCACCCCACAGGCACGGGTAAGAGCTATATCGCGTTCAAGCTCATTGAGGACCACCCCCATGAGGTAATTATCTGGCTGTCACCTAGTGAGTACATCTTCAAGACACAGCGGGAGAGCTTACTGCGGCAAGACCAAGACTTCCCGCTTCAAAATGTACGATTTTATACGTATGCCAAGCTGATGTGCAGTACGCCGGAGCAGCTTAACCAGATAGCAGAACAGAACCCCACCTACATTATACTGGATGAGTTTCATCGAATTGGTGCGGAATTTTGGGGCGAGAGCACGCAAAAACTGTTGGCTCTCTGCCCTCATGCAAAACTGCTGGGCATGACAGCCACCAATGTGCGTTACCTTGATAATAACCGCGATATGGCCGAGGAACTATTCGAAGGCCATGTTGCATCTGAAATGACCCTGGGCGAGGCAATCGTCCGGGGTATTTTGCCTACCCCGAAATATGTGACCACGGTTTTTAAATACCAGCAGGACTTGGCGCGGTATCAGTCGCGAGTTGACAATCTGCGCAGCCCTGGCATCCAGGACGTGAACCAGAAATATCTGGACGCCCTAAAGCGCGCCTTGGAGCAGGCGGACGGACTGGACGAGGGCTTTGCCCGCCACATCACCAATAAAAGCGGCAAGTACATCGTGTTCTGCTCCGGCAAGGAGCACATGGACGAGATGATTTCCCATGTGCCGGAATGGTTCGCGGCTATTGATACCGAACCAACCATCTACAAAGCACTGTCCGATGACCCCGCCACAGATAAAGCCTTTGCGGCATTTAAGGCTGACAGCAGCAAGCACTTAAAGCTTTTGTTCTGCATTGACATGCTCAATGAGGGTGTCCATGTCGAGGGCATCTCGGGCGTCATTCTGTTCCGCCCGACGATTTCACCCATCATCTATAAGCAGCAGATTGGCCGCGCTCTGACAGCAGGGGATAGCGCGACACCGCTTATTCTGGATGTCGTCAATAACTTTGAGGGCTTGTCTAGCATCAGCGGCCTGCAAAACGAGATGGCTGCCGCCGTGCAGCGTCTCTACGCCAACGGTGAGAGTGATAAGGTCGTGACTGACCGTTTTGAGGTTGTGGAGCAGGTTTATGACTGCCGCGTGCTGTTTGAACGGTTGCAAAGCAGCCTGTCCTCGACCTGGGACCACTACTTCTCGGAGGCCAGCATTTACCATGCCGAACACGGCAACCTGGACATTCCGCGTCGCTACAAGACGCCCATGGGCTTGAGCCTTGGCGCATGGCTGCAAATTCAGCGGCAGGTTCGCAGCGGCAAGCGTGCCGGAAGCCTGACACGGCAGCAGATTGAACGCTTGGACAGTATAGGCATGCGCTGGGACAACTACAACGACTTGGCCTGGACAAAAGGCTATGAAGAAGCCACGCAATATTACGCCAAGCACGGCAACCTCATGGTGCCTGTAGAATGGAAAACAAAAGATGAGTTCCCGCTGGGAAACTGGATTTCCAACAAGCGCACTGAAAAAGCCGCTGGCAGACTGGACGCGGAGAAGGTGAGCCGATTGGAGAGCATTGGTATGGTCTGGGATGCCTTCAGCGAAAAGTGGGAGCAGGGCTTTGCTGCAGCGGCAAAGTATTATGCCGACCACGGCAATTTAGTCGTGCCTGTGTCCTACACCACAAAGGACGGGCTACGTTTGGGGGTCTGGGTCAGAAACCAGAAACAAACTTATGCCAACGGAACGTTGCAGTCTGAAAAGGTCGAACGGCTGGAAAGCATTGGAATTCTTTGGGAGCAAAGCAACTTCGACTTCAAGTGGAACGAAGCTTACGAAGCGGCCAAATTGTATTTTGAGGAAAACGGCAGCCTGAATGTGCCCATCGGCTATACAACCCCTGACGGTATAGCTTTGGGCAAGTGGGTGGCCCGCCAGCAGTATGCCTACAAAAGCCCGAACAATAGCAATTGCAAACTGACTCCGGCGAGGGTCACTTTGCTGGAAAAGATCGGTATGCAGTGGGAAAAGACCGACCCGTGGCAGCATAAGTACGATTTGGCGTGGGACTATCTGCAAATGCACGGCAACCTGCAAATCCCGGCCAAATATAAAACAGCGGACGGCATCTGGCTGGGCCGCTGGTTGTACGACCAAAAGGTCCTGCTGCGCAAGCAGTCACCCCGGCTAAACACCGAACAAACAAATAAATTGCGGAAACTGCTGGATGAAGGTACGGCAGGTAAAGCATGTTGAAAAGGATTGAGGAGAAATCATGACGAGGTTTAAGCACGACTTAATTTTGCGAATCGTAAAAATCATGGATGCAGTACTGGTGACAATACCGTTTGCATTGTGTTGGTATTTGTACTATGCAAAACGCATTGTATCGCCGTTTTACGCAAAAGGTGATTACTTGGTAGTGGCACTGTTCTTTGTGCTTTTCATCATGTTTGGCCGCGTGTACGACGCATTTTTAATGTCAATGTACCGAATATCGGAAATCGTCTATGCGCAGTTTCTGGCGGCGGCTGTCAGTGACTTTATTATGTACGTCGTTATCTGGTTGCTGAGCAAGCATCTGCCCAACATCTTGCCGGGTGTGGCGGCATTAGTCGGACAGCTGGTTCTGGCGGCAATCTGGGCCCAAGGCGCGCACCGTGCGTACTTTAAGACCTTCCCGCCGCAGGCTACCGCTGTAATTTATGATACGCGCCAGGGGCTGGAAAAGCTGATCGGCCAGTATGGCTTGGATGGCAAGTACAAGGTTGTAGCGACAGCCACGGCAGCAGAGTGTATTGAAAATTTGTCTATGTTGGACGGCATCAACACGGTGTTTATCAGCGGCGTCCACAGCCATGACCGCAACATTATTTTGAAGTATTGCGTTGAAAACAACATCACGATGTTTGTGATTCCCCGCATTGGCGACACGATCATGTCCAGCGCACACCACATGCACATGTTCCATCTGCCAATGCTCCGTGTAGGTCGTTACAATCCGCAGCCGGAGTACCTTTTTATAAAGCGTCTGCTGGATATTGTGATTTCTGCTGCTGCACTGATTATTTTGAGCCCAATCTTTTTGGCGACGGCTATTGCCATCAAGGCGACAGACCATGGCCCGGTATTTTACAAGCAGACTCGATTGACGAAGGATGGAAAAGAATTTGGTATTTTGAAATTTCGTAGCATGCGTGTTGACGCTGAAAAAGACGGCATAGCTCGTCTTTCCAGCGGTGAGCATGATGACCGCATCACGCCCGTTGGAAAGGTGATCCGGGCCTGCCGCGTGGATGAATTGCCACAGCTTATCAATATACTACGAGGTGAGTTAAGCATTGTGGGTCCTCGCCCGGAGCGTCCTGAAATTGCAGCTCAGTACTGTGAAGAAATGCCGGAGTTTTCCCTGCGCCTGCAGGCCAAGGCGGGGCTGACCGGGTATGCACAGGTCTATGGAAAGTACAACACAACGCCGTATGACAAACTGACGATGGATTTGATGTACATAGCCCATCCGAGTATTATCGAGGATTTGAAAATCATGTTTGCAACGGTGAAAATTTTGTTTGTTCCGGAAAGTACTGAGGGCGTTGCAGAAGGAGCAACCACTGCAATGGGACAAGAAAATGACGATAAAATGACGGTTTGATATGGCGCAAATATAGGACTACGATTTTAGATTGCCGCTGCAAGGTATAAGGGTTTAAAGAAAAAGAAGCGGCTCAGACTCTTTGAGATGAGACGGGGCTGTTTTGACACGGAGAGGAATGGAGGATACCGGGCAATGTCGCATGAAGATTTCGGGCTGATAAGCATTATCATGGCAGCTTACAACGCAGAAAAAACAATAGAGCAGGCTATAAATTCCGTGCTGAATCAGACCTACACGGATTTTGAACTGCTTGTGGTGAATGACTGCTCAAATGATAGAACGGTAGAACTGGTCGAGAATATAGAGGCGAAAGACAGCCGTGTTCGCCTTATTTCAAATGCAAAGAACAGTGGTGTGTCCTACACGCGCAAGCATGGATTGGAAGAAGCAAAGGGATCATGGATTGCAATTCTTGACAGTGATGATGCGTGGGCACCGGAAAAGCTGGAGAAGCAGATTAATCTTCAAAAAAGAATGAACGCTGATTTGCTCTTCACGGGTTCTGCTTTTATGGATTCAGATGGGCGGCCAATCGACTGGTATCTCCACGCCCCGATGGAAGTCACTTACCGACAACTGCTGAAGCAGAACGTGCTATCTAATTCCTCTGCACTGGTGCGTAAAGAGCTATACGCAAAATACTATGCAGCCGGGGATGAAATGCATGAGGATTTTGCGATTTGGCTCAGTATCCTGAAAGAGGGGAAGAAAGCCTATGGTGTAGATGAGCCGCTGCTCATTTACCGAATTGCAAAATCTTCGAAGTCAGGCAATAAGGCCAAAGCTGCAAAGATGAATTGGAATACATATCGGTATGTCGGATTGAACCCGATAGAGGCCGCGTATTATGAGGGCTGGTACGTGGTAAAGAATGTCATTAAGTACACAAATCTGAAAATTTCCTGGGGGGGGGAACAAGATGAGGTAATTTATATTGCTTCTCTTGATATTCTGGAATTTTCTGAACAACATGAAGAACAACTGGAGGCTGCATGATGGCCTCAAAGTATTCTGTGTTGATGTCGGTTTATCACAAAGAGAAGCCAGAGTATTTGAAGCAAGCGATTGAAAGCATTCAAGCACAGACTCTCCCAACTGATGACTTTGTGCTGGTGTGCGATGGTCCCCTGAACGATGCGCTGGATGGGGTAATTGCTGCAAAGCAGCAGGAGATGGGGGCAACTCTGAATATTGTTCGTCTTGCCCAAAACAGCGGTCTTGGCAACGCATTAAATGAAGGCATCAAGCACTGCAAAAATGAGCTGGTTGCACGGATGGATAGTGATGATATTGCGTACCCGAATCGCTGCGAAAAACAGGTTGCTGTGTTCAACGCTCATCCGGAAGTGAGTATTTGCTCCGGCATTGTAGAGGAGTTCACAACTAATCCAGGTATTGTTGATACGAAGCGGGTGCCGCCGGAGACGAATGCGGAAATCATTGAATTTGCAAAGAATCGAAACCCGTTTAACCACCCTTGCGTGATGTACAAAAAATCCGCAGTTGAGGCTGCGGGCTCTTATCAGGATTTTTACTTGCTGGAGGACTATTACCTCTGGCTTCGGATGCTGATGGCCGGGTATCAGGGCTACAACATTCAGGAGCCGCTGCTCCATATGAGGGCCGGCTCGGATATGTACTTACGGCGCGCAGGTTGGAAGTATGCCAAGACGCAGGCAAAACTGTTCGAGTTTATGAAGCAGCAAGGTTTTATTGAAAATGGTCAGTACATAAAGAGCTGTGTGATTCGTAGTGGATCTTCGCTGGCTCCGAACTGGCTACGGAAATTTATGTTTGAGCAAATATTGAGGAAATAAGTATGAGGAATAAGGAAATAAGTGTAATTGTTCCGGTCTATAATGCGGAAAATTACATAGCACAGTGTATGGAATCGGTATTGCAGCAAACATTTCAGAGCATTGAAATTGTGGTAGTGAATGATGGTTCCACAGATAAAACGCCTGAAATTGTTTCTGAATACGCGAGTAAACATGATAATATCAAAGTTATATCTCAGGAAAACCAAGGACTTTTTAAGGCAAGAGTAAATGGCTTTAAGGCATCCAGCGGAAAGTATATTGGGTGGATAGATGCGGATGACTTTGTAAAGCCGACCATGTTTGAAAAGCTGTATAGTAAAGCTATCAGTGAACATGCCGATTTCGTTAACTGTGATTATGATTTTTATCCCGCAAAAAACGCATTTAAAGAAAAGTGGTTTAAAGAATATAAAGGAACGCTTGACTGGATGTTCTTAGAACGCAATATGCAGCCTTGGTGTAAATTAATTGACCGTTCCTTGATTGAGGAAAACAGGATTTTAGATCTCTGGCCGACCTGTGGAGATGGAGTGTATTATAAAATTGCATTATGTGCCAATAAAATTGTAACCGTGAATGAATCATTATATTGTTACCGTGTAGGACATGAAAGCATGAGCGGCGGTACATTTAAAGGGAAAACCAGACACTATATAGATTGTGCTGCATGGTCGAAAGCGACAATGGATTTCCCAAAGGGAACAAGATACCAAGAAAAACTGGATATCTATTTTGAATATCTCTATGTATATGCGCTGATTCAACTTTGTTGTGTTTCGGCCTATAATTCAGAACGTGACATCTATATGAATGCAAGAAAGGAAATGAAACCGTATTTAAAAAGGACAAAGCAAATATCCAAAGATATATTAGATTTTAACTATGGGAAACTGAAAAGCTTTGCACTAAGAGTCATAATTCCAAATAGCTATTTCATGGCAAAAGTATCTACACAAGTTGCATTTCATTGAATCTATGAGAGGTATTAAATGGAAAATATAAAATCGGGTGTTGCAATTATAATTTTAAATTATAATTCTTGGCAATTGACGATTGATTTCATTGAAAATGAAATTTCAAAAATTGAATTACCAGAACGAACACAAATTGTAGTTGTTGATAATTGCTCACCCAATGAATCTATGGAGCAGTTAAAAAAATGGAATGTAGCGCATCAGAAGTTTATCCTAATTCAAAATGAAAAGAACACAGGATATGCCGCCGGAAACAATGTTGGATTACGGTGGGCGAAAAAAAACAATTATGAGTTTGCATGGGTAACAAACACGGATATTTTGTTTGATGACCCGCAAACGCTGAAAAAAATGATTTCTGTACTAGAAAAAGATTCTACCATAGGAGTTGTATCGCCCAGAGTGTTTACGCCCAGTGGAATGGAAACGAATCGCAATCTGTTCCGTCCTTCCGTATGGGATTTGAGCCTTGGTAAAATTCAATATAGGAAAAAAGGAAGAACGCTGCCGGAAAGCCTTAAAGGGATAGATGATACATATTGCTATAACTACAGACCACAAGGATGCTGTATGCTCTTGAACCTTGAAGCTGCAAAAAAAGTGGATTATATGGACGAGCATACATTTCTCTATATGGAAGAACCGATTTTGGCTGAGCGAATGCTGAATAACGGGTATAAGGGGGCATGTTGCTTGGAAGTGAATGTGATTCATAACCATTCTACAACAGTGACAAGCGTGGCCAAAAGGAAACAAATCTATAAATGGCAACATGAAAGCGAAATGTACTACTATATAAAATATAGAAAATTTAACATTTTGGAGCGTGAAATTTGTAATGCGTTTTCTACAATATATTTTTATTTGGTTTTGCAATTAAAGAAATATAATTGATTGAATTTATGAAAAAAATTAATGTGTTAAAAGTGCCGCCTAGAATAACGTGGCTTGAATGGACGCTGATTTCCGTATTTTTGATATTTCCAGATGATTTGTTTCAGATTACAGGAATTTATAAAGTTGAATCTCCAACGTATGTTCCTTATCGCTGGCTGAATTACTCGTTTAGTCTTTTGTTCCTTATTCCTATAACAATAGGTGGAATACAAGCAATAAAAAATAAAAGAACGGCCTGGATACTGCTTCTTGTTGCTATATTTGTTCGCTCGTGCTATTTTAAATTTAAGCAAGAAAATAATATTTTTGATTATGGAGAATATGAAATAATTCTCACAATACTAATAGCATGTACTTTATTTGAATGGCTCAGAATTTTATTGCACAGAAGCAAAATAAAGCTTGATGCATTTTTTGGGGTATTTGTAGTATTTCACATCATAACACAATTTGCCCAATTAGCGTTGTCTCTTTCAAGAATAGAAGGAAGATGCAATGCAATAAATCTTGATGTTGAAACAACAGGATTTCTTTGCGGCTTTGCTGCAATATATTTAAAAACTCAAAAAAAATATAGCACATCTGTTTTTCTGTTGTGCATAGCAGGATTACTATTATCTGGGTCAAGAATTGCATTGATCTTGACTATCGGATATTTGCTCCTTTATGAGATGTCTCATATAAAGAAGAAAACAATAATCAAGAGTGCAACTGTACTTATTGTACAGTTAGGAATAACGGCTGGATTGGTGATCCTTTTACTTTTCCCTAGAGTATTTGATGCAATTCTTAATAGCAATTTCCTTTCAGCAATAACACGAACGCTGAACTTCACTAAAGGAACAGATTTAGGCTCCTACGATGGAAGAACAATGTCTCTCACGGCGGGAATGGAAATCATAAAGGAACATCCATGGGGGATAGATGCGTTTTTTACTAATATACAAGAAAATACAATTGCGCATAATTACCCAACATTTCCACACTCTACAATGTTATCGTATTATATAATGCTTGGGCCACTAATTTTGGCTCCGTTATATGTATACTTTATCTATAAGCTGGTTCAAAAAACAAAAGATAAAAGCCAAAAAAGCAAACGGCTTTCACTTTTTGAAGTATCGTTTATAGTGTTGTTTTGGATAAGTACTGGAGCACCTATAGTGAATTATAAAATTATCTTTGTATATATTTTAGCATTAGAATTATCACTCAAAATTCAAAACTAGTACATAAAAATAAACTATGAAAAACATCATTCGAGTATTCAGTACAAACCTAATAAAAATGTGCGTCACCTTTATCACGGCATTTATAGTGCCTGTGGTCTTGGATGTGGACAGTTATGGCTATTTAAAACTGTACCAATTTTATGTATCTTATATTGGCTTGACTCATCTTGGGTTCTGCGATGGAATCTATCTTGAGTATGGCGGAAAAGAAACAAAAAATATTGATGCACACAGATTGTCTTTGCAAGGCAGTTCATTGCTTACATACGAAACCGTATTAGCAGCGATTGTTATTGGCTGTGGTATTTTTGCAAAGGACTTTATTGTTGTATGCTGCGGCATAACAATGTTGCCACAGATAATGTACACATTTTATAACTATGTGTTTCAGGCGGTGGGGGATTTTAAACGCTATACACAGGTTATGAATGCATACTCTATCGTAAATCTTCTAGTTAATCTTTTATTGGTTGGCTTTAAGGTTCTGGATTACAGGGTATATGTGTTGCTTTATGTGATGATTGAAACAGTGCCGTTTATTGTTGGAACACTTCTTTTTCGAAAAAATGACTGTTGTCACTTTTCCGGATTCGACAAACATATATTTGTGAGCGGTGTAAAGCTTGGATTTTTATTGATGATAGGAAACTTTGCATATACCATTTTCCTTGGCATAGATAAATGGTTTATCAAGTTTACAATGGAAATTGATAGCTTTTCATTTTATTCATTTGCGAGTCAATTGCTAACAGTTGTAAATATGTTTATTACACCTATTGCAATGACTTTGTACAGCACAATGAGTCAGCGAAAAGACAGAGAATTTGAAAAAAGAATAAAAAGATTGCTTGTTGTTTTCTTAATGGCGGTGCCGCTTGTAACATACATGTTGAATTTTATAATTGAAACATTTATGGTGCAATATACACCAGCAATCAAGGTGACTGCGCTGCTTTTCGTGTCTCAGATTTTTCTGTGCTTGAATACAGCGATTTTTGTGAATTTGTACAAAGTATATCGCAAGCAGAAAGAGTATTTTAAGAGGTTGTGCATTTCAATTGGTGTGGCAGTGCTGCTTGACGGTATGATCGCGCTGCTAGAGCCAAATACAACTTATTACTCTTTTTCAACATTGATCAGTTGCATGATATGGCTTGGCCTTAATTTACAGTATTTTCCGTATCTTCATCCATCGCGAAAAGAATTGTGCTATGTTTGTTCATTGCTTTTGCTGTATGCAGTAGCATTCAATCTACCATATGCCATTAAAATAGCCGTTTATGTGGTTGCATATATTGCTCTTACTTGGAAGTTGATGCATCGCGAGTGGGAGTATTGCAAACGACAGGTGATTGCCATGGTGAAAAGATAAAATTCCAGGAAAATATTTTGATACTGACGGCTTCCGCAGAGAGTCCGGTGTCACTTTGACCGCCGACCGTGCCTACAAGGTTGGCTGCTTCCTCGGTTGGTATTACGGTATGCTGCTCGTCGAGGATTACCTCGACGGCAAGCTGCACGTCTTTGACCAGGATTGGCCCGAGCTGCCGTTTGCCAGCCGCGACCATGTCGGCCGCACCGTCGACTACGTCAGCGGACGCAACCGCTACATGGGATACCTGATCTCTCTGGGTATTTACTCCTTCAAGGGGGTCAAGGTCGGCCTGGACTGCGCCAACGGTTCCAGCTGGAACATTGCCAAGAGCATTTTTGATGCTCTCGGTACAGACACCTACGTCATCAACAACAAGCCCAACGGCCTGAACATCAACCTGAATGCATAAATCGGTTTGTTAGCGACGCTTGCACGGAGCTTTAGCGACACTTTTACGTCCTAAAGCGACATGCCTGACCAAATCTGAATCGCCGCCCATCTGCACGGACTTTTAGCTCCACTGCATAGGTGGCAGAGCCCCAATTTCATGCACTAAAGCCCCAACGTGTATATCGAAACTAGCACAGACAAATCGGGTCGCCTCATCGGACTACCATGCCAGTAAAAAAGGCTGTTGCATAAGAGCAAATTCCAAGTGAAGCAACCCCTTTACGGGTACATGTTTCCAAAAGTACCATAAAGCTCGCCATAGCCCCCTGATTTTCCAAAGTAAGCGCTGTTTCTCCGATACGGTGTCGCTAAAGCTCCGTGCAGTTGTCGCTACTGCTCCGATTTATGCAGTTGTGATCGCTATTGTTTAACTGCCTTGAATTTGTTCGACTTTTTCCTTATCTTCCTGTATGGCTCGATTGGATTTCCGAACTTTTTCTAATTCAGCAATAAGATCAGCTATCCGACCTTCTGTTTCCGTAACTAATTGTCTTACCTTTTCAGGTTCAGTACCCAGTGAAATCCCCATTCCATCAAGCTGTGAAGCCGCTCTGCTGTATGTCTGCAGAACGGCTTCGTTCTCCTTATAATAAGTTTCTTTATAGGGCTGCGGCTGGGATACATACGCCATCCAAACAGATTTGTAGGTCTTGCATACTTGTAGGCTATGGGCCACTGCAGCATATGTTTTATTTTTGGCGTGAAGATCGGCAATTCTATTACGCAGATTCATCTCTTTGCGGTGATATGTATTGATTTGCTTGTCAAAGTCTGCAGCAAAATGCAATCCGCTGTCAGCCATGCCACTCAGAATCTTTCCGAGCTCTTTTGCATTTGCAATTCCTGCACGGCGTTCCACATTAGCGACTCGACGGGCCAAACTGCTTTCAGAAGTGCCAACCTGCACCACACCTCCTAGCGACTGCGCTAGTTCAGCGCCACTGATTGATTTTCGCGTCTTCTCGCTGCCAATTGGCACATAGCTGTACTGCCAACCGGGATATAGACTGATTGCACAGCTTCCTTGCTCGACGTTTCGCTGTACATAGCGTTCCGGAATGAATAACCGCTCAATGTGATGTTGCGGCAAATGCACTGTCACTCCGCGCAGGCTTATGGACATGATCTGATCAGCGGTCAAGCTTACAATCAGTGGCTGCGTCAGATTTTTTTCATCGATTTGTCGAATCAAATCAGTGCCCCGAATTGTGCCATGTGTGCCGTCATCGTAAGTTATATCATATGAAAAAGCCGCGCCGATGTCGGCAGATACAGACCCATCAGGAGTCGTATGAATATGGCTGTTATCAATCATCAGCTTTGCCGGATTGCCACTTGAGTCATGGATTTGCAGCAGAACACCGCGCTTGCCGGCAGAACATATCTGACGTGACGTGAGTCTGACAGATGTATCACAACTCTGCGGATAGTTTGTAGTCAATTCATGGTATAGCTCTGCAATCGGCGTACTACGATTTGTATCAAGGGTTTCCGATTTATTCTTTATCGCGCTTTCTAAGCCTGCGAGTGTAAATCCATCTCCTAAAGCGTCAGCAGGCACCCATGTGCCATCCAAATCGACTGCTTTATACATTAGTTGGCCGGTCTGCTTCTTTACCCGTATCTTAACCCCCGCGGACTGCAGCAGTTTTGCAAAGTCAGCAAAGGTTGAGACATTCGGAAGTATCTTAGCTATGCGCTCACGAATAAATAGCTGTTCGGCATCGTTATCCTCTAAGCGCTCCACGAGGCCGGTATACGTAAACTTGTCGGTATCAGCCAAAGATGTATCTCTGATTGCACGCCCCGCACCATCCAGCAAGTAAGTCATGTGCTTGCCTCGCTGGCAAACAGAAATGCCCAGTTCCTGCGCCATTTGCAGAAACTGGGCATAATTCGTGGCACGCTCCAGGCAGAAGTTGAGCTTCTTGCGGACTTCAGTACGATTGCTGGTTGTGCGTTTTTTCTGTATGTAAGTGGGGTAGAGTTGGCCTAGCTGTTCCGGATCTTTAATGACAGATAGCTGTGATTCCATACAGAGCCGATCCGAGATACTACGGATTTGCTGCGCGGTGCGGTAGGGAACAGTGCGCAGCTTTTTGTAATCGTAAAAAGAAACGGCGTTGATAATAATGTGGTTATGGATAGAATCTTTATTGATATGGGTAGCAACGACAAACTCGAATTTTCCATCGGTAAATTCCATTGCAAGCTTGCGGCCCAGCTCATGGGCCAGCTCCGGCGTGACGGCATCATCCGGTGAAAAGGATTGAATGAGATGGTAGGCAAGATTTCCTTGCTTTTTCGTACTTGCATTTCGTGCTTTGCGTGCCATTGCTGCAGTAATGGAAAAATCAAGCACTGCAGTCTGTGGGGCAGTATTGTAACCTGAAATCAATTCCTGTCCATCGGTTTTGTCAGGATTTTCTATGTAGTTGATTGCATCACCAAGCCGAACTTTTACCGCATGAATTTTAGTGATAGCCATAGTAGATTCCTTCTATGTTAGAAACAGGTGAAGATTGCCACTCAGAGCCAGGTGAAAATCGTCAATAACAGACAAAAACAAATAGCCATTCTCGCACGCCCACTTGCGAAAGACATGATTGGGGTTTGCATAATATTTCGTCGCATACATATTAGACTAGTTTTCGCAGAGCTTTCACCAATCGTTCCTGATAGAGCGACTTCAGCTGTAAATATTCACGTCGCAATTGCTCAACATCATTGGTGGTAACAGATTGATTCGTGTTGCAGCGCTTAGCCACTTGGTTAATGTTACCTGAGATATGACTCAAGCTAGAAGAGATTTCTTTTATAACAGAAAAATCATAATGCTTGACTTTACCGGTAAGCAGCATTTCCCGACAAAAAGCCGAAAAATTAGGCATCTCACTTTCTGCCATTTTTGCTGCTACAGATAGCCATTCATCTTCTGTGAAGTATACCGGCTTGCAAATGGGCCGTGTTCGATTAGTAGTGGACAAAGCAAAATTCTCCATTCTGCATCTTTGCTGATTACTGTAAAACGGGTTTTAGGGTGTCCCCTAAATGGCGCATGTGAATTTCACATGCAATGCTTGCTAACGTTCGCTTTCGCTCACATTACCCCTTCGGGCCGCCCCGGCGGTTCTTCCGGCGAAACCAGAACAGCCCGGCTCCGATAAAAACGATGGGCAAAAAGTCCAGCACATTCCAGAACGGATTTGCTGACTTTTTGCTCTTCTGTACAGGTTGAGAAGAGGTTGGCTCCGGTGTCGGCGTTGCGGACGGCGCAGCGGCAGCTGGTGCATTATAGGCTGCCGCGCGCTGTACAGCAGTGTTCTCGTCACGGCTGGGCGTGCACAGCTCGGCGTCTGGATTTTTTGTGTCCGTTACTGTCAGGTGAAAGCTCACACTGTCATCAGTATTCAGTTCTTTCTGCTCGCACTCGAACTGGTAGCGCTCCGCTGCATCGCCTGCAACGCGGGCAGATAGAAGCGTATACAGTCCGCTGTCAGCCTCCGTGCAAACGGCGGCCAGCTGATTGGATTCGTATACATCCAGCGCGTATACTGTACCGCTGTACAGGTTCTGCAGGTAGGCGATACAGTGTTGAGAAAAGCCAGCGGGTGCTGTCAGGTACGCACTGATCTGGGCTGCCTCGGGCAGATAATCAGCAGGTGGTTGGCGCAGCGGCTGCGGCGTATAGTAGCGTGTCTGCCCGGTTACTTCCGTGAACCAACTCTCACCTGCAAACTCATATTGCAACTCATACTGACCACCAGCCTCGACCTGCAAAAAGGTGGTGCCGTCAACCTCGCGCAGCGGCCAATCGTTTAGGGCGTCGTATTGAACAGCGGCATTGCAGTAATAGATGTCCTCCGGCAACGTCGCAGTCTGGCAATACTGGTTCAAGCCGTTCAACGTTACAAGAACGGCGTCCGTGTCGTTGGGACCGCTGCCCAGCGTAATCAGCACGGAACGTTCCTGCAGCTCCGCGGGAACATCTACCAAGGATACCGTCACCTCTCCGTTTCCCGCTGCACGGCAGGGCGGTGCCAGCACCATGATAAACGGAACCAAAAGCAAAATCGCCAGAACTCTTTTCATGAAAAACGCCTCCTTAAAATCCGGCATAGGTAAAGTAATGACAGCCGCGGCTCTCCATCCATGCGTTGGACATGTTTACGCAGACGCCGTAGCCATAACAGCATTCGATCCACGCACCGCCGCCAAGTGCCATCTGCACATGGCCTTGCTCACCGCCAGCGGCATACACGACCCGCAGGTCGCCCGGCTGGACCTCGGCTGGGGAGATTGCCCGCAAGTCACCGGTGCGGCCATAGGCGGCTGTATTACCGGCTGAGAACGGCAAGCCTTGCGCCCAATAACAGTACTGCACAAAGCTGGAGCAGTCTAAATTCATCCCGACGCTGGCATTGCCGGGGCCACCGCGCAGCGACGAGGGCTGCCCGTACACAAAATGACCTTGGCAGCTAATGGCAAAGGCTACGACCTGCCCGCGCGCAGTGTCGGGGTCAATGTTCAGTCCGGCCAGCAATACCTGCAGCTCGTCAGCAGTCAAAGCGGAGCCTACCGAACGGCACTTGATACCGTCCGCAACGCCGTAAAGCGCCTCCCAGTCCATGCGATACAGCAAGGACGCCCATTCCACGTTGCCATAAGTGTCCGTGCCGTTCTCGTACCAGCCCTTAAAGCCCACCGCGCCGGGCGGCAGTGTTACAGTTTTCGTAAAGCGGGCAGTGACCGCATTTCCGGCGTATTCGTTACCGTACTGATCCTGCTTGATGACGGTACGTGTCAGCGTGCCATCGTTGCTGCTTGCGGCCAGTGCCTCGAGATTGCCCGTGCCGCCGTCCGCACCATTGGGTGCTTCAGTCTCCGGGTCAGCATAGCGGTCATAGCCGGTCAGGTAAATGGTGCAGTTCAGATCATAGTGGCCGTACTGGCCGTCGTGTAGCTCACCAGGACACCATGGGATAGAGGTTGCGTTGGCAAAGGTCACGGTATAGTCCTTCGTCATGACCTCGTCGCCGTCGGTGGTCTCCACTGTAAAGGTGGCGGTGCGCTCGTTCGGAGCATAGAACCAATCATTCAGCTCGCCCTTGTAGAGATTTGCACTTTCATCCAGCACGATACTGCTATTGCAGTCCTCTGCGGCAATTTTGCCATCGACAACTTGGGTATAGTCATCAGGCAGGATGCACAGCTCGGACTGGGTGGCCCCATCCGGGAAAATGACAGGAAAAAAGACGGTCACATTGTGTGTGCCGTCTTCGATCCATTCGGGGCGACTGCTGCCTTCCGCGTGGTCATCGCTCCATTCCCATATTCCGTTGTGGTAGTGCCCGCATTCTTCATTGCCTTGGGCACAGGTGTGCGTTTCGCATCGATACTCTGTGATGGTCACAGTCTCGCCCTCGCTGCGGTAGCCATTGACGCAACCACCATAGCTGATGCAGGAGTAAGGTGCGGACTCGCGTGCGGTGATTTCCATGCCGTAGGCTGTCAGGGCGCGGCAATATTGGGTAAATGGCACGTCGTCTGTAAAAGCCGCAAGGTCCCGTGAACTGGGCCAGTCCTGCTGATAATAGACCGCGGCCATTGAGATGATCTCTGCAGTGTCATTGTAGATGCCGTTGGCGTAGCTCCATGTGACGCCATGCTGCATATTGTTGCTGCGCTGGCCGGTCAGCGTGTCGTAGCCGTAGGGGTTGCCGTTGGGGTCAACATCGTTGCGAAAGGCGCTGCGCAACTCGTCAGTGGCGACCTCGTTGCGGTAGGTATTGATGCTTTCGACAAGCTGCTGAACATCCTTCGGTCTGTCGGCACACAGCACGCTGGTCGTTGTAGTACCACTCATCTGGCCTAGCAGCCCAATAATCAGCAACAATAGAACGATTGCGCCACAAATAAGCGCCGTCCTGCCGATAGAAGCAAGCGCTTTGACAGGATGGGCAAAGAACCGTGCAACTTTGATAACGCTATGACCGGCCTGAAAGCCTGTACTACTGATGATACCCGGCGCACGGTCAGCAAAATCATCCGCACTGGTCGAGAAGGTCTCTGCATAGTGCAGAGCGGTACGTGCACCGGCAGAGCCGATTTGTACCGCAGAGCTTCCCAACTCCATCCGCAGCACGTCGCCGCCTGTGTGTAGGACCTCCTCGGCGGTGCGCGTGCCGTCTCGCACATCCTTGATGCCCTTCACGGCGTAGCTGCCCAGTATGCCGACGTCCTCAGCAGCAGTCCCGAGAAACGTCTCCTGCATAATCAGTTCCGCCGCTGCGCCGTGCACGCCGAGATCCTGCGCAGCATCGGTGGCAAAGTCCTCTTGATAGCTGACCAGCCCGCTTGCACTCGTGATGCCGTGCGCTGCGACTGTTGTGCCGCGCATGGCAGGGGAGCGGTAGCCGTTTGTCTGCTGATTGCACAGCAGTTCGTAGTAGGCATTGCTGCGGCTGGCCCGGGGCGTATTGGTGCCGGTGATATATTTCCGGTTGCCTTCGACGGGAGATGATAAGCTTTCTGCTACATCATCGCTATCGTCTGAAATGGTATCTTTCGTTTCACTTACATAATCGTCGTTCGACAGTAGCGACTCGGCTTGCTTTTCAGTATTATCCAGCAGTTCCTCGCCGTTTGATGCTTCATCTACCTGATTGTGCAGGCTTTCCGATATGTCAGTATCGGTATGGAATAAAGGTTTGTCGCTATAATTTTGCGTGAATAGTTCTGACATGGCAGACTCCGTGAGGCTATTTTTAGAGATGTGCTGGTGTAAGCATAACGCATTAAGACTTTCGATTAGGAGATGTATCCATCAGCCTGAACAGCTCGGTATCCTTCGGAAAATCGTTGTTGAAGGGCAGCACCGTCTTAGACACGATCAGCAGCCCGCTGCCGACCTCTGTATTCTCGATGTACCGCTTTTCCTCGTTGGAAATGTGCAGCAGCCGCGCCAGATCGTTGGCATCGTCGGGAGACTGGTTCAGCAGCTTGATATATCCGCAGTCGGACAGCATTCGGCGCGCGTCCTCGTTGTCCAGAACCGAGCGCACGTGCTGGGTGATGGAGGTCAGAATCGCACCCCACTTGCGGGCGCGGCTGGACAGCTGAAAATAAAAGTCCGTGCAGTCCTTGTTGCCCAGCAACTGCTGGAACTCGTCGGTAAACACCCATGTACGGCGGCCCAACACGCGGTTCCGAGTGATGCGGTTCCAAACCTGATCCAGTACCGTCAGCATACCGATAGACTGCATCGATTTGCCCAGCTTGACCGTATTAAAGCAGATGCAATGATTCTGCACGTTCACATTGGTCTGGTGGGCAAACAGGTCCATAGAGCCACTTACATATAGCTTCAACGCCGTAAGCAGTGGCTTGACTTCCTCTCCCTGCAGCGCAAGATTCCTATAAAAGTCGTGCAGCGTTGGCATTTCCTCACGTTTGGGATTTGTCATATAGCGCTGATAGGTCAGGCCGGCAGCTACATCAATAAAGGTTCGCTCCTGGGGCGACAATTCGGAGCTGTGTAGAATGAGCTGGCAGAAATTCTGCAAGAACTGACTTTTCAGTCGGATGGGGCCCTCATCGTCGCCGTAGTCCTCGGTAATGTCCATGGGGTTGATATGGGAGGGGCTGGACGCGGAAATGTCAATCACTACGCCACCCATGGCTGTAACGAGATGCGTGTACTCCTGTTCTGGGTCGATGAGAACAATATCATCATCTGGCCAGCGAAGTATGATATTGGTGACCATCTGCATTACGGAGAAAGACTTGCCGTAGCCCGTCATACCCAGTACCATACCGGCAGGGGCGGGCAGTAGCTTGCGGTTACACAGTATCAGATTCTTACTGCGGGCGTTGATGCCCTCATACAGTCCGCCCGGCTGGAACAGTTCCTGTGTGGTGAACGGCACATAGATGGCCGTGCTGACGGTTTCCAGCGTGCGCTCCAACCCGAGCCATTTCTTGCCAAGCGGCAGCATACTGTTCATGGCGTTGCGCTGCTCATACAAAATGCTGTCAAAGCGGCAGGTCTGCTGCTGTACGGTGCTGCAAATGCGCCGCACGCGCTCGTCCAACTGCGCATTGGAATCGCCATAGGTGTGAATGAGGATGCAGACTTTGAAGATTTTTTGGTTTTTGGTTGTAATGTCATCCATCATCTGCTCTGTGTGGTGCATTTTGGATTTCAGATCATAGCTCACAGCTATGCTGGCAGGCATGTTTCGCTCACGTGCTTTGGCAATGGCATCGTATTCTTCCTTGTGCATATAGGCAAGCTTTTTCTCAATTTCCTGGACGGCTTCTGCCTGGTCCATAGCGTCAACATGCATTGTGATGACGTGGTCAAACGGAAGCTCCGATAGCATAGAGAACAAACCATTCTTCATTTCCGGCGCTATGCCCCGCAGATACATTGTCTTGCCGATTTTATCGCCAAACTGATAGCGGTCACGGTAAACGGCGCGCGAGTCGTCGTGCTCCGGGTGCCAGTTGTAAGAGCTGGGTGAAATAAAATCCTTCGTAGTAAGGTCATCTTCAGCCAGCAGCCAGTCATAAGAAAAGCTCATTTCCTCATTGGGCCGCATGATGCCTTGTAACAGGCTCAGACGCTCAATGCCGGACAAGATGTGTGTACTGCTGCCCATACGCTTGAAGTGATCGGCAATACTCTGTGTGGTTTTGTCCGGTGCCATATGGTACAGTCCATATTGGCGCGCTGCGAATGACGCAGGCTTTGCCCTTGGCGACCTGATCCTGACTTTCGGTCAGGCCGCTGTCCTTATGGATGTGGTAGTTGCCGTTGTAGGCCGCGGTATCACTGGCAAAGGTGGTTTTCTCCACATACCAGCCCTCATCTGCATATGTGACCAAATCTCCGCTTTCCCGCTGCCTGTCAGCCTCCGAGGAAAACATATCATCGATTGAGGGCATCTTCATCGCGTTCAAAAACTTGTTCTTCGCGGCCATAGCCGGAAACCTCCTTCGCAAATTCAATATAGGCCTTTGCACTGTTGCTTTTCGGGTCGTACAGAATCGTCGGCTCTGCATTGGCCTGGCTCTCCTGTACCTTCACGTTTCTGGGAATCTCCGTTGTGAAAACGTGAATCTTGCTGCCGTAGGTGCTGCGGACCTGCCCGCAGTAGTGGTCGGAAACGTTCGTGTGCTCGGTCATCGTCAGAAGGATGCCCTTCACCTGCAGTCCGGGGTTGATTTTACGCTGCACATTCGCAATAGAGGACGTCAGCTGCGACATGCCCACAACGGAGAATGGCTGCGCCTGCATCGGGATAATAATTTCATTGGCGGCGGCCAGCGCATTGGTCAGCAGCAGGCCAACAGAGGGGGAGCAGTCAATCAAACAGTAGTCGTACTGATTGTTGTACTGCTCCAGGCAGGATTTCAGAAGCACCTCGCGGCACATCATCGTGCCCATGGCCAGCTCAAAGCCCGCCAGCCGCAGGTTGGACGTGATAAAATCCACCCGTGCGGCAGCCTCCTTGCGTCCGGTCTGGTAGACACACTCCCGATTTCCTATCGGCTTTTCGCAGGAGGTCTTCATCAGCAGCTCCGTAATGGTTTGGTCAAGGTCCTTTTCTGGTGGGATACCGCAGTAGCAGGAAAGATTGCCCTGCGGGTCAAAGTCCACCATCAGGACGCGGTAGCCCTGCTGGGTCAGGGCAATGCCGAGGTTATACGTTGTGGTCGTTTTCCCCGTACCGCCCTTCTGATTTGCGATTGCGATTGTTTTCATCTTGTTTCCTCCAAAATATCATCCATGCTGATGCAGTGTGCGCGGTATTCCTGCATGTACTGCACCAGCGTGTCGTTGTAATCCTTGCCCACCGGCGGCGGGCGGTCCTCCACGGCTTTGCCACTGCCCGCAAGGTGCGCAATAATGTCCTGCGTTCGGGTCCGTCCTGCGTTGTCATTGTCCAGGCAGAGGACGATTTTGCAGACAGCCGGGAAATACTTCAAAAACGCATCCAATGCCGCATAGTCCGTGCCGCCCAGCGCCAGATAGTGGACACTGCGCCACGGCCCGGTGTGCTGCATGAGCTTTAGAGATGCACCGGACATAGCGTCAATGGGGGCCTCGTAGACCTCCACCGTGTCGGCCTTAGTGCTGGCCTGTATGTAGAACGGGTAAATCTTCTTGCTTCCGGGAATATCACGCCGGAATTGCAGCTGCGTACAGCCACGTAAGCTGCCGCCTTTCGCAACACCCTCACCATCACGTCCAACAAATACGCAGTTTGGGTGATTTTTGAAGCTGGTCTGGTACAAAATGCCCTCCTTGCGGCAGAACGCCAGTACATTGGGGTGGATACAGCGCCCACGCAGGTACGCCATAGCTGCATAACTGTTTGCGTCTGGCTTGGGTAGCTTGAAATCTCGCGGTGCTTCCGGTTCAGCGCGTGGCTGCGGCAGGCTTACAGGTTGAGAGGAATGAACCACGCCGCCTTGGATGCGGTTGACCTCCCGCACAGCCTCAACATAGGGCACCTTCTCGACGTCGATCAGATACTTCAGCGCCGTGCGCCCGCGCAGGCCGATGCAGTGCCAGCACCATAGGCTGTTCTTGCTGATCGTCAGCGAGCTGTGTACTTTGTGGCGGTATTCCTTGCCCACGAGTTTCAGGTTGCCTGGCTCAACGAGTTTGAAGTAGGTCAGCAGGTCCAGCTCCTTCGCCCGCGCGATTTCTTCTTTCGTCACTCCGGCCATACTCTACACCCCGTATTCTGTTTTTCAATCTGTTTTCTGTATCGTTATAATCAGTCTAATTACTATCAGTCTTATTTGCGTGTGATAATCACATCTCCAGAAGTGTGAAAATCACACTTCAAGAAATGTGATTTTCACATTTCTTGATTTATGACGAAACAGCAAAGTTTTTTACATAAATCAAGCTGGGCTTTCCCAGTCCCTGGCGCTTGCGTTCAATGAGTCCAGCATCCTTTTCCAGCTCGAGCATCAGGCGGCAAGCCTTCTGGTTGGCACAGCTCAGGGCCTCCATGATTTCCTCAGTGGTGAAGATGATGTAGACCCTGCTCTGTTCATCCAACCAGTGATTCTTGACCGACAGGCTCATGCGGTCCAGCAGGATACCGTACAGGACCTTGGCATCAGTGGACAGCGGCTTGAACTGCGGGTCTGTGAACAGCACCTTGGGAATCCGATAGAACGAGAACTGCTCGGCCTGACTGCCGTAAAAGTAGTCAAATTGCATGGTTGCTTCTCCAAAAAGCGCGCACTCGAATAAGCCTGACAGAATACCGTGCTTTTGGCATCCTAACCGGGCCTTATAAATAAGGTTGTGTGTGGCATTTTACCGTTCCAGCTCCTGCTGGCTCTGGGTATGCTCGTGGGCATGGCCCCAGTTTTTCAGCAGAGAAAAAATCGTGTTCTGCATCTGCTCGGGTGTATAGCCGGGAGGGAAGAACCGCTGCACGTCAGATTGATTCAAGAAAAACTTCTGTCTTTGATTGGGTTTCTGCTCGGTAAGCAGGGTATGCAGGTAGTGCTCCGTCAGTGTGCCGCTCTGGCTCATCTCTTTAAGACGGCGGGACTGCACCAGAGAAGGCGTGGCCTCGCAAAGCTCCATCTCGGCCTGCAGCCACCGTTGGTGCTCCGGCGTCATGTAGGAGATCTCTACCGCGGGGTTGAACGCCATGCGGGATTCGTCGACCATTTGCAGAATGGGGGAGATGAGATAGGTGAGGCGGATGTAGCGCTGTATTGTCCGTGCGCTATCTGACGAGCTTTCAGCAAGAACTCCGTCAGTTCGCAACTTCGTGCCAAGTTGGCACGAAGTTGCCCGTCCCTGATGCTTCATCGCATCCATCTTCATTTTATATGCAAACGCCTTCTCACTTGGCAGCACGTGCTCGCGTTGAATATTGCTGTTCACCATTAAAATAGTAGCTTCATCATCCGTCAGCTCCTGTACGCGGACCGGCACCTTCTCGATGCCCAGCTCCCGGCAGGCCTCGCAGCGGCGGTGTCCGCTGATAATCTCATAGCCGCCCTCGGGCCTGCTGCGCACGATCAGCGGAACAATAACGCCGCTTTCCCGGATGCTGTCCACCAACTCATTCATCTCCATATCCTTGCGGACATGGAACGGATGGTTGGCAAAGGTGTGCAGCAGCGCAGGGGAGACGTTCAATTCCAGGCTATTCGGCATGATTTATCCCTTCTTTCCTTTCTTTATCAGTCATAAAGCAAAATATATTTATAAAATTCGTACATTTCTATTGACATTCTCGGTGCAGTCAGTTATAATAATCAAGCTGATTCGAGACAGCCCGGTTGACCGGGTGTAGCGCAGTTTGGTAGCGCGCTTGAATGGGGTTCAAGAGGCC
>OGMP01000353.1_pt1 | contig 47862 bp, 50 predicted proteins | sample 1573261 | NCBI WGS metagenome assembly OGMP01 (sample SAMEA2581878, study PRJEB24529) | metagenome | biome: Human gut stool | place: China | collected 2011 | reverse complement strand
AGACGCTGGACGAGGTGCCCGCCCGTCTGCGCAGCACCGTGGAAGCCCTGCTGGCCGAAAAGGAGGAGTGAATGCCATGATCGACTGTCCTGTGACCCTGACGCCCAGCGGCGGCGTGGTGCTGCCGGGGCACGCCTCGGCGCTGGCGCTGGGCTACACCAAAAACAAGGGAGTCTACCGCCTGCGAATCACCGCATCCGGCGAGTGGCAGGGCCTGACCATCCGGGCCTGCTGGCACCTGCCGGGCGGCGGGGCACCGGCGTCCACGCTGGTGCAGAACGGCACCATGGACGTGCCTGCCAGCGTGACCGCCCAGCCCGGCAACGGCTGCGTGACCTTTGAGGGCTCAGATGGCACCCGCACCGTGACAAGTGCAGATCTGCGCTACCATGTGGCGGCCAACTCCGGCACCGACGACGGCACAATGCCGGAGCCGGGCACGGCGGCGTGGGAAGAATTTGTGCGCAGCATTGCAAGCGGGGAACTGCGCGGAGACCCAGGCAAGGACGGCGTTTCGCCTACCATCACGGTGCGGGACACCGACGGCGGGCATCGGATCACCATCACGGACGCGGACGGCGTGAAGGTGCTGGACGTGCCGGACGGAGGGGCCGGGCCAAAAGGAGAGACCGGCCCACAAGGCCCGGCAGGACCACAAGGGCCGCAGGGCGAGAAGGGCGAGAAGGGCGAGAAGGGCGAGACCGGTGAGGTGGGCCCACAAGGCCCGGAAGGCCCACAGGGACCGAAGGGCGACCCCGGCGAGCGCGGCCCACAGGGTGAGCAGGGGCCACAAGGTGAGCGCGGTGAAAAGGGCGACACCGGAGCACAGGGCCCAGTTGGGCCACAGGGACCTCCCGGCTCGTCACCCGGCAACGTGTACGCTACAGACGTCGGTTGGGGGGGGCAAAGCCGTTGTAGGCACAGTGTCCCCGGTCTCGGCGGCTCTGATCGGAGCCATCGGTAGCAACAAATTTGAGCTGTGCAATCCCGCAGGCGTGAAAGTCGAGTACAGCACGGACGGCGGTGACACTTGGGAAGACTACGGATGCGACGACAAACAAAAGATATGTCTGCTCTCCGAATCACTGGGCACGAATCTGACCATCGGAAAAGTATTTGACCGCTATGCGACGGTAAACGACAGGCTCCGCGTGACGGTCACCGCAAATGACTGTGATGTGTATACAATGCTAAAGTCCATCCTGCTCAATGTGTCAACGAACGGCTCCAACAAGTGTACCGTCACAATCGAACAAAGCCTGATCGGGGAACCAGATGACTTTGCCGTGATATCGACCAATAACCTCGGCGGATGGAGCGGCTGGAATGAGATTCCCTTACAAAAATCATTCGGGGGATCACAGTCGCAAGTATATCAGACCAACTCCATCCGGCTGACGTTCCAGGCCGGACAGCCTCCAACTTCGGACGGAAGCAAAGGAAATCTTGCCCTGTTAAACCTCCTGTTTATCGGCATCACGAACTGGAATGCGAACTCGGACATTGCAAGGTTTGGTCATCTGTACAAGTACGACTACGCCGGAAATGCAGCCTTCCCGGCGGCAGTAGCGGCACAGTCGTTTTCCGGCTATGCGAACGTATGTAAAGTAACCTTTACGAAGCCGTCCGCGCGGTCAAAGATCGTGAGCGGTGAAAACCTTAACGTGACACTTGGAAAAATCGCCAAATACCTTGACGATATTGACACGCTGCTGGCCGCAAACGGCATCTCCGCAGTATCCGAGCAGGACGAAGAAACAGAAGAACCTGACGAAACAGAAAGGACGTGACAAAATGGCAATCAAACAGTACAGCCTCGCCAAGGACGGTGCCAGGCAGCTGGCCCCGGGCTTTAAAGTGCGCGAGTTCCGGTGCCGGGACGGCAGCGACGCTATCATGATCGACCAGACCCTCGTGGTGCTGCTGCAGGCCATCCGGGAACACTTCGGCAAGGCGGTCACCATCACCAGCGGCTACCGCACCGGCACCCACAACACCGCCGTCGGCGGCTCCAAATCCAGCCAGCACCTGCTGGGCAAGGCAGCGGACATCCAGGTGGCGGACACCACCGTGGAGGCCGTGGCCGCCTACGCCGAGAGCCTGATGCCCGGCTGGGGCGGCGTGGGCCGCTATCCGGTCAAGGCAGGCCGCACCAAAGGCTGGGTGCATGTGGACACCCGGCCCAACAAAAGCAGATGGACGCAGTGAGGAGGCGAGCCGTGAAAGACTATGTATGTTTTGCCATCGGCGCGATCGGCAGCATGATCGCCAGCCTTTTCGGCGGCTGGGACGCATCCCTGCAAACGCTGGTCATTTTTATGGCCATCGACTACATCACCGGTCTGATCGTGGCGGGAGTTTTCCACGCAAGCCCCAAGACCGAGACCGGCACGCTGGAAAGCCGCGCAGGCTGGAAGGGGCTGATCCGCAAGGGCGAGACCCTGCTGATCGTGCTGGTTGCCTGCCGTCTGGATGCCGTGATGGGCTCCAACTTCGTGCGGGACGCTGCCGTTATCGCGTTCGTGGCCAATGAAACGATCTCTATTATCGAAAATGCGGGCTTGATGGGGCTGCCGATCCCGGAGGTCATTATCAAGGCCGTGGATATTCTCAAGCAAAAAGCAGAAAGCTCTACAGAGCAGAAAGGATCTAACCATGTCTAAGTATCACATCTCTACCGCAACCATCGCCCGCACCGCTGTCCCGCTGATGGCACTGACCATCCGTGACAGCGACGCATAACACTGAGCCCGACGGTTTAGAAGCAAACGAACACGAGAGAGAAAGAAGCATGAAAGAAAAATCATATGAGGAATTCGTGGAAAAATTCAAGCCGAAGAAAACCACGGACGACTGCTACACTCCACCCGGCATTTATGCCGTTGTCCGGGACTGGGCGTGCAAAGAGTACGGCATCGACCCGGACAAGATCGTGCGGCCGTTCTACCCCGGCGGTGACTATGAGCACTACGACTACCCGGAAGGCGCCGTGGTGCTGGATAACCCGCCGTTTTCCATTCTGGCCAAGATCACCGCGTTTTATCTGGAGCGGGGCATTCCGTTTTTTCTGTTTGCGCCGAGCCTGACCTGCTTTTCGGCAAGGACCTGCGAGGAAGGGACGAATCACCTGATCTGCGACGCGAACATCGTGTACGAAAACGGCGCAGTGGTGCGCACCTCTTTCGTCACCAGCTACGGCGGGAATGTCATAGCGCAGACGGCACCGGAGCTGACCAGGCTGATCAACGAGGAAGCCAAGCGGCAGTTGCGGGAGACCGTCAAGGAATTGCCGAAATATTCCTACCCCGACCATGTTGTGACCAGCGCCCTGATGCAGAAATACGCGCGGTATGGCATCGACTTCAAGGTGCCGCGCGGCGAATGTGTCCGAATCGGCAGACTGGACGCGCAGCGGCCGTACAAAAAAGAGATCTTCGGCTATGGCCTGCTGCTGTCTGACCGGCTCGCGGCTGAAAAGGCCGCAGCGGAAAGAGCAGCACGGGAAAAGGCCGCAGCGGAAAGAGCGAACATGACCATGTGGACGCTGAGCGACCGGGAAAAACAGATAGCAAAAGAACTGTCACAAGCAGAAAAAGAAAGGAACTGACTATGAAAGCAAAGACCTACAACGCACCCACCATCTCCGCCGGTACCATCACCCGCACTGCTGTCCTGCTGCTGGCCCTGACCAACCAGATCCTCAGCGCCTGCGGCAAGCCCGTGCTGCCCATCGAGAGCGCCACCGTGGAGCAGCTGGTGACCGCTGGCATCACCACCGTGGCCGCGCTCATCAGCTGGTGGAACAACAACTCGTTCACCACCGCCGCAATCCAGGCGGACAAGTACCTGGAGGACAAGAAGAGCCAGATCGGCAAGTAAGCCAGCCGCACTACTTAGCCGCCCCGGCGGCAGGCCGAAAGGCCGCATAGCATGACAACAGCCCCGTGGTTCCGGTGATTCCGGTTCCACGGGGCTGTTTTTGTTTGCAGCGCATTCCGACATGTTGCGACATATTGCAACACTTTCAGCACATTTCCGGCATTTTCCAGCTAGAGTTGTACCGGAAGGAAGTGTAAAAAATGACCACTTATGATATGACCGACTTTGCCGCACAGGTGGACGGGGTGCTGCGCCCGCTGGGCATCACCCGCAATATGCGGGCTTACCACACTCTGAGCGAGGCGCTCCGGCTGATCTGCGAGCAGGAGGACCGACTGGAAGCCGTCCAGAAGGAGATCTACGAGCCCCTTGCAGACCGTCATTACTGCGACTGGACCGCCATTCAGAGCATGATTCGTCGTGCCGCACAGACCGCATGGGCCACCAACCCCGCGCAGGTGCAGCGTCTGGCAGGCTACCCGCTGACCGGCTGCCCCAGTGCCGTGCAGTTTCTGGAGCTGCTGTATAATGGGATGGTGAGAGGGGTGTAAATCGCCTTAGCCCAAAAAGTGGGTTGCGAAGTGGGTTTGCACAAAAGAAAAGCACCCAGAAACTTACGTTTCTAGGTGCCATTTCTTGGTGGGCGCGGGTGGATTCGAACCACCGAAGCTGAAAGCAGCAGATTTACAGTCTGTCCCCATTGGCCACTCGGGAACACGCCCATATTCACTTTTTATGTCCTTCGCCGGACGACTTGCTTATTTTATCATGAAGGAAGGCTTTTGTCAACTGTTTTTTACGTTTTTCTTCAAATGCATTTTCCGTGCAGAGAAACGGCTGAGCAAAGGCGGGAAAAGCCCTGCAGCCATGCGGGCACGGCAAAGTCGGAGAAAAAGCCAACCGGAAGAAATTGATAGGAAAATTGCAAGAAAAACTCGGGACAATATGTGAAAAGTGCAAGACTTTTTTATCTCTGCATTGAAAAACACAGTAAGGCGTGATATATTAAAAACGTAACAAAGTGCAACAAAATGGATGGTGCTTTTGTCACTCTGTGGCAAATCAGGCGGGATAAGTAGAAAAAGAAAGGCATAGCGACAAACCATGATGATTCAGGAATGTTATAGACAGATGGGCGCAAATTATGAGGACGTGCTCAAGCGGCTTTACAACGAAGGCATGATCTGCAGATTTACGCTGATGTTTTTGAACGACGACAGCTATCCGAAACTGGAGCAGGCATTGAAGGAAGGAAATGTGAAGGAAGCATTCCGTGCGGCACACACGCTCAAGGGCGTGTGCCAGAACCTGGGCTTTACCAACCTGTATCAGCCCACCTACGATTTGACCGAGGTGCTGCGCACAGGCACACTGGAAGGTACCAAAGAGCTGTTTGACAGCGTGACCTGCCAGTACAAAATCACCATCAATGCGATCCGTGCACTCCAGTAAGCTCCGCATTTGGCTCGATCTCCAGAACGGCATCCTTCCTTATAAAAAGGCAGGATGCCGTTTTTTATTGCATTCTGCGCAGTTTTGTGATATAATGCCGGACGAACTGAACAGAAAAACAGCAGGTGCCTTTTGCCGATGCACTGCACGGCGGAAAGGGTAAAAGGGAAGCGGGTGCAGATCCCGCACGATCTCGTCACTGTGATAAGGGAGTCCGCATCAGGGTGCTTTGCACCAGCCACTGGAGCATTGCTCTGGGAAGGAGATGACGGGCGGCGATCTTTCAGTCAGGAAACCTGCCTGCTGTTGGTACGGGGGTGCAAACCCCAGATCACGAGGAATTGGTTGTACCAAAAAGCCCTGAAACAACAGAGGTCTTTTTGTCATGCCATCCGCAGGACAGAAGGGCCTCTTTTTTCATCTCTCTTTCCTGTACCCTTTGTTTGGTTCAAACCGCAATTTATCCAGCAGGAAAGGACAAGACAATGAGAAAGATCGAAACCAAAAAGCTGGCCGCAGCTGTTACGGCTCTGGCTCTGTGCGCCGGCGTGCTCACCGGCTGCGGCGGTGCTGCTTCCGGCACTGCATCCAGCACCGCTGCGTCTTCCGCTTTCAGCGAAGCGAGCAGCGAGGAGGCTGACGAAATGGCAGCAAAGAACGTGGCAGACCTGATCGATGCCATCTATGTGCAGGAGCGCAATGATGACACCGATGCCCAGTGCGAAGCCGCCAAGGCTGCATGGGATGCCCTGACCGACACCCAGAAGGAACTGGTGGAAGGTGAGAACGCCGACCCCGACTACTTTGGCCGTGACACCGGCGATGCTTCCAAGGACGATGCCCGCAATCAGGACGACATTGGCGACAACGAGCTGCTGGTGGTCTCCTTCGGCACCTCCTTCAACGACAGCCGCGTGAAGGACATCAAGGGCATCGAGGATGCTCTGCAGGCCGCATACCCGGATTGGTCTGTGCGCCGCGCATTCACCGCACAGATCATCATCAACCATGTGCAGGCTCGTGACGGCGAAAAGATCGACAACATGCAGCAGGCCATGGATCGCGCTGTGGAAAACGGCGTGAAGAATCTGGTCGTTCAGCCCACCCACCTGATGCACGGTGCTGAGTACGACGAGATGATGGAAATGATCGACACCTACCGCGACAAGTTTGAATCTGTCGCTGTGGCTGAGCCCCTGCTGGGCGAGGTCGGTTCCGATGCCACCATCATCAATCAGGATAAGGAAGACGTTGCCAAGGCTGTCACCGCTGCTGCCGTGAAGGAAGCCGGCTACGACAGTCTGGATGCCGCTGCTGCGGACAAGGTCGCCTTTGTCTTTATGGGCCACGGCACCTCTCACACCGCAAAGGTGAGCTACAGCCAGATGCAGACCACTATGCAGACTCTGGGCTACGACAATGTGTTCATTGGCACCGTTGAGGGCAAGCCGGAAGAGACTGCCTGCGAGAACGTGATCGAGGCTGTTAAGGCTGCGGGCTACACCAAGGTCATCCTGCGCCCGCTGATGGTGGTTGCCGGCGATCACGCCAACAACGATATGGCCGGTGAGGATGCCGACTCCTGGCTGAGCCAGTTCAAGGCTTCCGGTGCTTTCGACAGCATCGACTGCCAGATCGCTGGTCTGGGTGAGATCGAGGATGTCCAGAACCTGTATGTCGCCCACACCAAGGCGGCGATCGATTCTCTGAACGGTTGATCAAACGAACCCTCTCCGTCTCGCGGCCGCTTTGCGGCATCCGGTGGAGAGGGTTCATTTTTTATCCGAACAATGGTATAATAAAAGCTGATTTTTTATAATGTAGAGGTATTTCCTATGAAACGCGTCTTTTCCTGTGTTGTCGCTGCTTCTCTGGCACTGAGTCTGCTGGTGGGCTGCGGCGCTTCTTCCACGGCATCTTCTGCAGCTTCCAGCGCTGCCAGCTCGGAGGCTGCTTCTTCCGTGGCTTCTTCTGCCGCTGAGACCGCCGCTTTGCTGGATGGTGTGTATACCGCCGAGTTTGACACCGACAGCTCCATGTTCCACGCCAACGAAGCCTGCGACGGCAAGGGCACCCTGACCGTGGAGAACGGCCAGATGACTTTCCATGTCAGCCTTGCTTCCACCCATATCGTCAACCTGTATCTGGGCAAGGCTGCCGATGCCGCCGACCACGAGGCCGACTGGCTGCAGCCCACCACAGATACCGTCACCTATTCCGACGGCACCTCGGAGGAGGTGTACGGCTTTGACATCCCGGTCACTGCTGTGGATACGGACTTTGATCTTGCCATTCTGGGCACCAAGGGCAAGTGGTACGACCATGTCGTCAGCGTGCGCAATGCGGTCCAACAGGCTGGTACCGCAGCTCCCGCCGACGGTACCTACACCTGCGATGTGACGCTGGAAGGCGGCTCTGGCCGTGCCACCGTGGAGAGCCCCGCAGCCCTGACCGTGGCAGACGGCAAAATGACCGCTACCATCGTGTGGAGCAGCCCCAACTACGACTATATGCTCGTGGATGGCGAGAAGTATCTGCCCACCAACACTGAGGGAAATTCCACCTTTGAGATCCCCGTTGCCGCGCTGGACACTGCACTGGATGTCACCGCCGACACCGTGGCCATGAGCACTCCTCACGAGATCGAGTACACGCTGACCTTTGATTCTGCAAGTCTGAAGTGACTCCTCCAGTCACCTTCTTTGGCAAAAAGATAAACTTTACCGTACTGCCAAAGCCTCCCTCTATGAGGGAGATGGCGCGGCGTAAGCCGTGACGGAAGGAGTTCCCTATGAAAATCACCCGAAAGCAATTTCTGAAACTGATCCCCGCTGCGGCGCTGACGCTGACCGGCTGCGGCAGCAAGACTCAACCTGCCAATACGGAAAGTCTTGTTTTCTCCCATCATTACCAGCTGGACTATGCACAGCAGTTCACAGCGGACTGCTATGAGGGCGGCTATACCATGCTGACCATCGCGGAGTCGGATGCACGGTTCCTTGTTGTGCCGGAAGATGCTGCGGAGGTGGACAGCCTGCCCGCTGACGTGACTGTGCTGCGCCAGCCGGTGGAGAATATTTATCTGGTCTCCACCTCGGTGATGGATCTGCTTTTGCATCTGGATGCACTGGACAGCGTGGCCTTTTCCGGCACCAAGGCCGAGGGCTGGTATCTGCCCGCAGTGCAGCAGGCCATGGAAGAGGGAAAAATCGCGTATGCAGGCAAGTATAGCGCCCCGGATTACGAGCAGATCCTGGCAGCGGGCTGCCGCCTTGCCATTGAGAATACCATGATCCTGCACACGCCGGAGGTAAAGGAACAGCTGGAACACTTTGGCATCCCGGTGCTGGTGGAGCGTTCCAGCTACGAGAGCGACCCGCTGGCCCGCATGGAGTGGATCAAGCTTTACGGCATCCTGCTGGGCAGGGAAGAACAGGCCGAGCAGGTGTTTTCCGCGCAGGAGACAGCCGTTCAGCCCATCCTCTCGCAGAAACCCACGGGAAAAAGCTGTGCCTTCTTCTCGCTGACCACCAACAACCTTGCCACTGTGCGCAAGGGCAGTGACTATGTGGCCCGCATGATTGAAATGGCAGGCGGCAGCTATGTCTTTGCGGACCTGACGGACAATGGCAACAGCCTTGCTACCATGAACCTGCCGCTTGAGGACTTCTATGCAGGCGCAAAGGATGCCGACGTGCTCATCTACAACAGCACCATCGAGGGCATGATCGCATCGGTGAGCCAGCTGACCGAGCGTTTCCCGTTGCTGAACGAGTTCAAAGCGGTGCAGAACGGTCAGGTGTGGTGCACCACCCAGAGCCTGTTCCAGCAGAGCATGGAGCTGGCAGACCTGATCGTGGATATGAACCGGGTGTTTACCAAGGGCACACCTGCCGCCAGTACCCTGAAATTCCTCACCCATGTGGATTAAAGAAGGAAAATTTTACAGAAAGGAAAGCCTATGACCCGTACCAGACGCCTTGCAGCCGCCTATATTGCCCTTGCGGCAGCCGTGGCTGTGCTTTTTGCGCTGAACCTGTTCTGGGGCAGCGTATCCCTTGCACCGGGTGCGGTGCTGACGGCGCTGCTGGGCAAGGGCGGCGATGCGCTTGCGGGGAACATCATCCTGCAGCTGCGCCTGCCCCGCGCGGTCATGGCGGCGCTGTTGGGGGCAGCCCTCAGCGCGGCAGGCTACCTGCTGCAGACTTTTTTTGCAAACCCCATTGCCGGGCCCTTTGTCATGGGCGTTTCCAGCGGCGCAAAGCTGGCGGTGGCCCTGACCATGGTGGTGTTTCTGGACCGCGGGATGCTGACCAGCTCGGCCACGATGATCGTGGCTGCCTTTGCGGGGGCCATGGCTGCCATGGCCTTTGTGCTGGCGGTGGCCCGGCGGGTGCAGCGCATGAGCATTCTGGTCATCTGCGGTGTGATGATCGGCTATATCTGCTCCGCCATCACCGATATCGTGGTGGCCTTTGCGCAGGATTCCAACATCGTCAATCTGCACAACTGGTCGCAGGGCAGCTTTTCCGGCGTGACATGGGCCAATGTGCAGGCTGCGGCACTGGTGACGCTGCCTGCGCTGGCGGCATCCTTTCTGCTTTCCAAGCCCATGGCCGCCTACCAGATGGGCGAAGCATATGCCCGCAGCGTGGGCGTGAAGGTCAAGCCTTTCTCGGCAACGCTGGTTCTGCTTTCCAGCCTGCTGGCGGCCTGTGTCACCGCCTTTGCGGGGCCGATCTCCTTTGTAGGCATCGCGGTGCCGCACCTTGTCAAGCAGCTGCTGGGCAGCGCAAAGCCGCTGTATGTGCTGCCGGGGTGCTGCTTGGGCGGTGCGGCTTTCTGCCTGTTCTGCGACCTGCTGGCCCGCAGTCTGTTCGCGCCCACGGAGCTGTCCATCAGCTCGGTCACGGCCGTGTTCGGCGCACCGGTGGTCATCTGGCTGCTGGTGCGGCGCAATTCAGAGCGGGAGGGCGCATGATGAACGAAAAAGCACTTTGCACTGCGCGGGAGCTTGCCATTGGCTATGGCAAGGCACCGCTGCTCTCGAATATTTGCCTCGGGGTGCAGCCGGGGCAGATCCTGACCCTGATCGGGCCGAACGGCGCAGGCAAATCCACCTTACTGCGCACACTGGCGGGCCAGCTTGCCCCCATGGGCGGCACAGTGCTGCTGGCGGGGAAGGATCTTACTGCCTATACCGGTACCCAGCGGGCGCAGAAGCTGGCTCTCATGGCTCCCCACAGCCGCCGCATGGAGCTGACCACCTGCTTTGACTTTGTTTCGGCGGGGCGCTATCCCTACACCGGACGGCTGGGCATTTTGTCTGCCGAGGACAGGCAGCAGGTGCACAGAGCTTTGGAGCTGGTGGGTACGGCGCAGCTGGCAGACCGGGATTTTAACCGCATCAGCGACGGCCAGCGCCAGCGCATCCTGCTGGCCCGGGCACTGTGCCAGCAGCCGGAAGTGATCCTGCTGGACGAGCCGACCTCTTTTCTGGATATCAAGGGCAAGATCGAGCTGCTCACCATTTTAAAGGAGCTGGCCCATACCGGTCAGCTGGCGGTGATCCTGAGCCTGCACGAGCTGGAGCTGGCCGAAAAAATAGCGGACATGGTGGTGTGCGTTTCGCCCGCAGGTGTTTCCGGCGTGCTGACCCCGGAACAGGCGTTTCAGCCGGAGAACATCCGTACCCTGTACGGCCTGACCGAACAGCAGTACACGGCTCTGTTCGGCACACCGGAGCCGGAAGCCGAAAAGGTACCCGCCGGAAAGCCGCAGTTTGAACATTACGTCCGCAGCGGGCAGAAGCTGCTGCGCTGCGGCTATACCACCGGCACCTGTGCCGCGCTGGGGGCTGCAGGGGCGGCGCGTCTGCTGCTGACCGACCGCGAACCGGAAACGGTGGCTCTGCGCACGCCCAAGGGCATTATGGTGGAGGTGGCACCCATTTACTGCCGCAGAACGGATGCCGGTGCGGTATGTGCCATCCGCAAGGACGGCGGCGACGATGTGGACGTGACCACGGGCCTGCCGGTGATTGCGTCAGTGGTGCTGGAACCGGATGCCCCCGGCGTGCGCATCCTTGGCGGCGAGGGGGTGGGCCGTGTGACGAAGCCCGGCCTTGACCAGCCCGTAGGGGAAGCCGCCATCAACCATGTGCCCCGCCAGATGATTGCCGAAGCGCTGGAACGGGAAGCTGAAAATGCTGCCTACACCGGCGGCTTTGCGGTGACCATCTCTGTGGAAGGCGGTGCCGAGACGGCAAAGCGCACCTTCAACCCGCACATCGGGGTGGAGGGCGGGCTTTCCATTCTGGGCACCAGCGGCATCGTGGAGCCCATGAGCCAGCAGGCCATTCTGGATACCATCCAGCTGGAAATGAATCAGGCCGCACTGCGCGCAAAAAATGCCCCAGGCCCCCGGCGGCTGGTGCTGGCCCCCGGCAACTACGGGCTGGATTATCTGGCCAGCGCTCTGCCGCAGTTCGAACGGTTCCCGGTGGTCAAGACCTCCAACTTCATCGGGGATACGCTGGATATGGCTGCCACGGCCAAATTTGAGGAAGTGCTTCTGGTAGGCCACGTGGGCAAGCTCTGCAAGCTGGGCGCGGGCGTGATGAACACCCACTCCCACACGGCGGATGGCCGCGCTGAAGTGTTTTGCGCCCATGCGGCGCTGTGCGGTGCCGCGCATGAGGTGTGCGCCGCCCTGATGGATGCCGCCACCACCGATGCCTGCCTTGACATTCTGGACGGCGCGCAGCTGCGTGCACCGGTGCTGGAAAGCATCCTTGCCGCCATCCAGATGCATCTGGACCGACGGGCAGGCGGGGCGTTCCGGGTGGGCGCGGTGCTGTTCTCCAACCAGCACGGCCCGCTGGGCGAGACAAAAACGGCAAAGGAGCTGATGCGGGAATGGCAGAACTGAAAGGTACATTTTACGGTGTCAGCGTCGGCCCCGGCGACCCGGAGCTGATGACGCTGCAGGCTGTGCGGCTCATCCGGCAGTGCCCGGTGCTGGCCGCGCCGCAGACTGCTTCCGGCCAGATGCTGGCGCTGGACATCGCCCGCAGTGCGCTGGGAGAAGCGCTGGACGGCAAGACCATCGTCCCGCTGCACTTTGCCATGAGCCGCGACCCGGCTGCGCTGGCGGCTTCGCACGAAAAAGCCGCCGCCGCGGTGCGGCAGTATCTGGATGCCGGGCAGGACGTTGCCATGCTGAACATCGGTGATGTTTCCATCTATGCCACCTTTGGTTACCTGCAGGAGATCTTGCAGGCCGAGGGTTATGCCACCGTCATGGCGGCAGGCGTGCCCAGCTTTTGTGCGGCGGCGGCGCGGCTGAATGTGCCGCTGACCGGCGGCATGGATACGCCGCTTACCATTGCGCCCGGCGGCTGGACAGACCGCGTGCTGGAAATGCCCGGCACCAAGGTATTGATGAAAGCCGGCAGGCAATTGCCTGTCTTATTGGATACCCTGCAGCAGGCAGATAAGCTGAAAAAAAGCGCACTTGTGTGCAACTGCGGTCTGCCGGACGAGCGGGTCTACCCGGATCTTTCCCTTGAGCGGCCGCAGGAACAGGCCGGTTATTTTGCCACCGTTTTGGTAAAGGAGTAACGTTATGGTACATTTTGTTGGTGCCGGCCCCGGCGCACCGGACCTCATCACCCGGCGGGGCGCGGCCCTGCTTCAGAAAGCCGACTGCATCATCTATGCGGGCAGTCTGGTGAACCCGGCCCTGCTGGGCCTTGCAAAGACAGACTGCGCCATTTATAACAGCGCTGAAATGACGCTGGAGCAGGTGCTGGATGTGATGCGGCAGATGGAAGCTGCGGGTAAGACCACCGTGCGCCTGCACACCGGCGACCCCTGCCTTTACGGTGCCATCCGGGAGCAGATGGATGTGCTGGATGCCGAGGGCATTCCCTACGATGATACCCCCGGTGTTTCCAGCTTCTGCGGTGCAGCGGCGGCACTGAATGCCGAGTACACGCTGCCCACCGTGAGCCAGACCGTCATCATCACCCGCATGGAGGGCCGCACCCCGGTGCCGGAAAAAGAAAAGCTGGCAAGCCTTGCCGCCCACGGGGCAACGATGGTCATTTTCCTATCCATCGGCCTTGTGGACAAAGTACAGCAGGCGCTTCTGGCAGGCGGTGCCTATACGCCGGATACCCCGGCAGCGGTGGTGTATAAGGCCACATGGCCGGAAGAAAAAACGGTGCGCTGCACCGTAGGTACGCTGGCGGAAAGCGTTCATGCAGCGGGCATCACCAAAACGGCGCTCATCGTGGCAGGCGGCTTTCTGGGCCGGAATTATGAGCGCAGCAAGCTCTACGACCCGGCCTTTACCACCGAGTTCCGCAAGGGGACAGACCAGTGACCCGCGCCTATCTGGCCTTTACGGCAAAGGGCCTTGCACTGGCCCAAAAACTGGCGGCGGCATATCCCGGCAGTGTGACCCGCTGCGGCCATGAAGCCGGGCAGGTGCACCTTGCCGATTGGACGGCCCGCCAGTTTGCCGGGAGCGATGCCCTTGTTTTTGTAGGTGCTGTGGGCATTGCGGTGCGGGCCATTGCGCCCCACTGCCAAAGCAAGGCACAGGACCCTGCCGTTGTGGTGCTGGACGAGTGCGGCCGCTTTGCCGTGCCCATCCTCTCAGGCCACCTGGGCGGTGCCAACGACCTTGCCCGGGCGCTTGCCGCTGTGTGCGGTGCGGTGCCGGTGATCACCACAGCCACCGACGCAAACGGTGTGTTTGCGGTGGACGAGTGGGCAAAGCACCAGAACTGCACCGTGCTGGAGCCGGAGCGCATCAAGCTTGTCAGCGGTGCACTGCTGGCGGGCAAAACGGTGCAGTTTGCATCCGACTGGCCCATTGCGGGTGCACCGCCTGATGGGATCACGGCGGGAGATGCCCCGGACTTTGCCCTCACCCTCTGCCCGGCGGGGGATGCGCTGCATCTGGTGCCGCGCATCGGCGTGCTGGGCGTGGGCTGCAAACGCGGCACCAGCGCCGAAACGCTGGCCGAAGCCTTTGCAGCTTTCTGTGCCCAGAACCGCCTTGCGCCGCAATGCATCACGGCGGCGGCAAGCATCGATTTAAAACAGAACGAGGCGGGCCTTCTGGCCTTTTGCCGGGGCTGCGGCTGGCCTGTGCAGTTTTTCACAGCGGAACAGCTGCGTGCCGCCCCCGGCAGCTTTACGCCTTCGGCCTTTGTGCAGAGCGTTACCGGCGTGGACAATGTCTGTGAACGGTCGGCAGTGCTGGCCGCAGGCGGGACACTCGTTTTTCACAAATATGCCCATACCGGCGTGACCTTTGCGCTGGCCGTGCGGCCCTATGCCCCGGACTGGAGGTGGCAGAATGTTTGACCCGATGGAATTTGAGATCGACGAACCGGAAAAGGTAGTCTACGTGGTGGGCATTGGCCCCGGAGATGTTTACTACCTGACGCAGGAAGCCCAGAATGTTCTGGAACACGCAGATGCCATCTGCGGCTATAAACTTTATCTTGACCTGATCGAGCCGGAGTTCCCATGTGAGGAGTATTATTCCACCGGCATGACGCAGGAGATCGACCGCTGCCGCTGGGCACTGGAAAAGGCGGATACCGGCAGGCGCGTGGTGATGGTGTGCAGCGGCGACGCAGGTGTTTACGGCATGGCCAGCCCTGTGCTGGAACTGGCGCAGGATTACCCGGACGTTGCCGTAGAAGTGGTGCCCGGCCTTACGGCCGCCCTCAGCGGTGGGGCTGTGCTGGGCGCGCCGCTGGCCCACGATTTCTGCGTAATCTCCCTTTCCGACCGGCTTACCCCGTGGGAGGTCATCGAAAAGCGGCTGGCCTGCGCAGCGCAGGGAGATTTCTGTGCTGCACTCTATAATCCTTCCTCCAAGGGCAGGCCGGACTACCTGCAAAAGGCAGTGCGCATCCTGCGCGCAAACGGCAAGGCGGATGATACCGTCTGCGGCCTTGTGCGCAATATTGGCCGCGAGGGCCAGAGCGCCCGGGTGCTGACGCTGGCCGAGCTGGAAAACACGCCGGTGGATATGTTCACCACCGTGTATATCGGCAACAGCAATACCCGCGCCCTTTCGGGCCGGATGGTCACGCCGCGGGGGTACCGTAAGTGAAGGCGGTCGTGTTCAGCGGCACCACCGAGGGCCGTCGCTTTTCCAAAAAGCTGGCAGAGCTTGGCGTTGCGGTAACGGTGTGCGTGGCAACGCCGCTGGGTGCCGAGGAGCAGGGCGAGATGGCGGGCATCACGGTGCACGCCGGGCGGCTGCAGCCGGATGCCATGGCGGCATTGCTGGCGGGAGCTGATCTCTGCGTGGATGCCACCCACCCTTATGCAGTGGATGCCACCAGAAACATCCGCGCTGCAGCGGTGCAGGCGGGCGTGGAATACCGCCGCCTGCTGCGTGCGCAAAGCCCCTTGCCGCACGGCTGTGCGGTGTTTGAGACAGCAGCGCAGGCTGCAGAATATCTGGCAGGGACAGAGGGCAATATCCTGCTTGCCACCGGTGCCAAGGAGCTGGCTGTGTTTGCCGGGCTGGAACCGGCTCGGCTTTACCCGCGCGTCCTGCCCACGCCGGAGGGCATTGCCGCCTGTGAAGCGGCCAATGTCCCGCACCGGAACATCATTGCCATGCAGGGGCCGTTCAGTCTGGCGCTGAATAAGGCGTTGATAACACAGTTCCAGATCCGGTACCTCGTCACCAAGGACGGCGGCGCAGCGGGCGGCTTTGCCGAGAAGGTGCAGGCCGCTGCCGATACCGGCGCACAGCTGGTGGTGCTGCGCCGCCCGCCGGAAACTGGCGAGACGGAAACACAAATTTTAGCGTATTGCAAGGAGATTTTGCAATGGTCACACTGATCGGCATGGGCAGCGGAAAATGGGAAGCCCTTTCGGCGCAGGCGCAGCAGGCTGTGCGCAGCGCGGGCCTTGTGTTCGGTGCAAAGCGGCTGCTGGCGGGCCTGCCTGCAGACTGCACGGCCCGGCAGTTCGCGCTCTACCAGCCCGCTGACATTCTGGAAATACTGGAACAAACCCCCGGGCAGGATGCTGCCGTGCTTTACAGCGGCGATACCGGATTTTACTCCGGTGCGTCCGGTCTGCTCACGCCGCTGCGGGCGCTGGGCATCCCCGCGCGGGTGTATCCGGGCGTTTCCAGCATCCAGCTGCTTTCAGCGGCGCTGGGCCGACCGTGGCAGGACTGGAAGCTGGTCTCGGCCCATGGCTGCGCCTGCGACCCGGTGGCCGAGTGCATGATGAACCGTTCGGTGTACTTCCTCACCGGCGGCACTGAAACGCCCGCCTCTCTGTGCCAGAAGCTGACCGATGCCGGTATGGGCGAAGCCCACGGCGTGGTGGGCGAAAACCTTGGCACCGAGGCGGAAACCATCCGCTACGGTTCTGCTGCAGAGCTGGCGGGGCAGAGCTTTGCACCACTCAGTGTGCTTCTGGTGGAAAACTTTGATCTGCCGCAGCTGCGTGCGCCGGGCTTCCCGGACGAAAGCTTCATCCGGAGCGAGGTGCCCATGACCAAGCAGGAGGTGCGCGCTGCTGCGCTGGCAAAGCTGGCGGTAATGCCCACCGACACTCTGTGGGATGTGGGCGCAGGCACCGGCAGTGTGAGCGTGGAGCTGGCGCTGGCGGCACCCAAAGGCCGCGTTTACGCCGTGGAGTGTGAACCGGATGCTTGTGAACTGATCCGTAAAAACCGGGCAAAGTTCCATGCTTGCAACCTCATCCTCATCGAGGGCCGCGCACCGGATGTGCTGGCAGACCTGCCTGCGCCGGATGCCGTGTTCATCGGCGGCACCAAAGGCGGCATGGAAGCCGTGCTGGATGAAGTGCTCGGCAAAAATCCGAACGCACGCATCTGCATTTCGGCCATTGCGCTGGAAACGCTGGGCGCTGCCATTGCCGCCCTCACGGCCCGGGGCCTGACCGCAGAGGTAACGCAGATCGCCGTCAGCCGCACAAAACCGGCGGGCCGACTGCACCTGCTCATGGCCAATAACCCCATCTTCCTCATTACGGGTACACGCAAATGATGCAATTCCTCATCGCCGCGCCTTCTTCCGGCAGCGGCAAGACCACGATGACCTGCGCAGTGCTGGCGGCACTGAAAAAGCGCGGGGCCGACCCCTGCGCCTTCAAAAGCGGGCCGGACTACATCGACCCCATGTTCCACCGCTCCGCTCTGCAGGTGGACAGCCACAATCTGGATCTGTTTCTTTCCAACAGGGATATGGTGCGGGCCATTTTTGCCCGCTATGCCGCCGGGCATGGTGCCGCCGTGTGCGAGGGCGCTATGGGCTTTTATGATGGTCAGGGCCTGACCACCCGTGCCAGCGCTTGGGAACTGGCGGATACGCTGGGCCTGCCGGTGCTGCTGGTGGTACAGCCCAAGGGTGCCAGCGTGACGCTGGCCGCGCAAATTCAGGGCCTTATGAACTTCCGCAAAAACAGCCATGTTTCGGGCATCCTGCTCAATGATTGTTCCGAAAAGCTGTATAAAATGCTCAAGACCCTGCTGGAAAGGGAGACCGGCCTGCCGGTGCTGGGCTATCTGCCCCATTTGCCGCAGGCAGCGGTAGAAAGCCGACACCTCGGCCTGAAGACTGCAGATGAAATTGCCGACCTGCAGGAAAAGATCGCCCTGCTGGCCGATGCACTGGTGCTGGATTGGCAGCGCCTTGCCGTGCTGACCGAAAAGCCTGCGCCGGAAGCTTTGCCGGGAGCAGCTGCACCCACATCCGTCCGCATTGCGGTGGCAAAGGACGAGGCGTTCTGCTTTACCTATGCCGAAACGCTGGACGCACTGCGGGATGCCGGGGCGGAGCTTGTGCTTTTCAGACCGGTGCGGGATGCGGTTTTGCCGGAAAATATAGGCGGGCTGTATCTGCCCGGCGGCTACCCGGAGCTGCACGCCAAAACTCTGAGTGAAAACAAAACCATGCTGGCTTCCATCCGGCAGGCCGTGCAGGCGGGCCTGCCCACAGCAGCCGAATGCGGCGGCTTTTTGTATCTGGGCCGGAGCCTTGAGGATGCCGACGGTAAGGCGTGGCCCATGGCAGACGTTCTGCCGGGCGATGGCATCCGGGTGGGAAGGCTGGTGCGCTTTGGCTATGCCGAAATGACCGCCAAGGTGGACAGTATGCTCTTCTGCGCCGGAGAAACGCTGCCCATCCACGAATTTCACCACTGGGATTCCACCGCAAACGGCACTGCATTTACTGCCTGCAAAAACGAAAAAATGCAGTGGGAATGCGGCTTTGCAAACGAGAATTTCTATGCGGGCTTCCCGCATTTATACTGGGCGGGCACGCCCCTGCCGGGCCGCTTTGTGCGCGCGGCAGAACGATACAGCAAAACAAAAGGATGACCAAAATGACCGAAACGGAACTGAATGCACTTTTGGCGGGTATCACCCCTGCCAACGAAGCTGCCCGCGCGGCGGCACACGCCCACTGGGCCAGCCTTGCAAAGCCTCTGGGCGGGTTGGGCCGGCTGGAGACCATGCTGGAGGATGCCGCCGCCCTTACCGGCAGTGCGGAGCTTGATCTTTCCCGCCGGGTGGTGGTGGTGCTCTGCGCGGATAACGGCGTGGTGGCGCAGGGCGTGAGCCAGACCGGGCAGGAAGTGACCCGTGCCGTGGCCGAAAACCTTGCCATGCGGCGCACCAGTGTGTGCCAGATGGCCCGCACGGCCCACTGCGATGTTCTGCCCGTGGATATGGGCATGGCAGGCGAACCGGTGCCCGGCGTGCGCAGTTGCCGCATTGCCGCAGGCACGGCGGATTTTACCCAAGGCCCTGCCATGAGCCGGGCCGAGGCCGTGCAGGCCGTTGGGGAGGGCATTGCCCTTGCCCGGGAACTGGCAGAGGATGGCTACAGGCTCATCGCCACCGGTGAAATGGGCATTGGCAATACCACCACCTCCAGCGCGGTGGCGGCGGTGCTGCTGGGCCAGCCCGTGGAGCTTATGACCGGGCGCGGTGCGGGCCTCTCGGACGAAGGGCTTGCCCGCAAGGTGGATGCCATCTGCCGCGGCATCCTTTGCAATGAGCCGGACCCGGAAGATATATTGGATGTTCTTGCAAAGCTTGGCGGCTTTGATATCGCGGGCCTGTGCGGTGTGTTTCTGGGCGGTGCACTGGCCGGTGTGCCGGTGCTGGCAGATGGCTTTATCAGCGGAGTGGCCGCGCTGTGCGCCGTGCGGCTGTGCCCGGCGGCGGCAAAGGCTGTGTTTGCAAGCCACTGCTCGGCAGAGCCTGCGGCCCGCATGGTGCTGGAAGCACTGGGCAAGGCACCCATCATTACGGCGGGGCTGCATCTGGGCGAGGGCACCGGCGCGGTGGCCAGCATCCCGCTGTGGGATATGGCGCTGGCCGTATACGGCGGGTGCTACTCCTTTGCGGAGGGCGGCATTGCGCCGTATACGCCCCAATGTTGACGCTGGTTCTGGGCGGCGCGGCCAGCGGCAAAAGTGAATATGCCGAGAGCCTTGTGCTGAAAACCACCGGCCCCCGCTACTATTTTGCCACCATGCAGGTGTGGGATGCCGAGTGTGCCGCCCGGGTGGAAAGGCACCGCAAAATGCGGGCCGCAAAGCAGTTTGTGACGGTAGAGTGTCCCTTGCATCTGGGCAATGTGCGCCTGCCTGCGCGGGGCACCGCCTTGCTGGAAGACCTTGGCAACCTTGCCGCCAACGAACTGTACGACCCGGCGGGAGCAGGGGAAAACGCGGCCAAAGCCATCCTGCACGGGCTGGAAAGCCTTGCAGCCCAGTGCGAAAACCTGCTCGTGGTCTCCAACGAGGTGTTCAGCGGCGGGGCTGACTATGCCGGCGATACAGACCGCTATCTGCGGGCACTGGCGCAGGTGAACAATGCCTTTGCCGCCCGGGCAGATGCGGTGGTGCGGGTGGTATGCGGCATCCCCGTGTACTATAAAGGAGTGGAAAAATGATCGTTTTGCAGACCATTGCGGTGGCCTTTGCCATGTTTTCGGCCATCCCGGTGCCGCAGTTCGACTGGAACGAAAAAAATATGCGCTACGCCATGTGCGCCTTCCCGCTCATTGGTGTCGTTATTGGTGCGGCGTGGTGTGTGTGTGGCACGCTGCCCCTGCCGGACCTTGCCAAGGCGGCAGGCTTTGCGCTGATCCCGGTATGGATCACCGGCGGCATCCATCTGGACGGCTATGCCGACACCTGCGATGCCCTTTCCAGCTACGGCGACCGAGAAAAGAAGCTGGAAATATTAAAAGATCCCCATTGCGGTGCCTTTGCGGTCATCCGACTGTGCAGCTATTTTCTGGCCTATTTTGCCCTGTGCACCTGTGTGAGTTTTACACCCCGCGTGGGTGTGCTGTGGGTTCTGGCACTGGTGCTGGAACGGGCGCTTTCGGGCCTTGCGGTGGCATCGTTCCCCATGGCAAAAAACACCGGTCTTGCACACACCTTTGCCACTGCAGCAGACAAAACTGTGGTGCGCCGAGTGCTGGCGGTGCTGGCCGCAGTGCTGTGCGCGGGTATGGCGGCGCTGGGCGGCTGGGCGCTGGTGCTGGCAGCGCTGGCGGTGCTCTGGCGCTACCATGCCGTGAGCCAGAAGCAGTTCGGCGGCATCACCGGCGACCTTGCCGGGTGGTTTTTGCAAAAGGCCGAGCTCTGGATGCTGGCGGCGCTGTGTGCCTGCCAGTGGGGAGGGCTGCTATGATCTTTATTACCGGGCCGCTCTACAGCGGCAAGCGCACCTTTGCGCAAACACTTCCTGGCAAGCGTCTTTCGGACGTGCAGGTATTGGCTGCCGATGCCGCCGACCTGCCTGCCTTGGCAGACAAGCTTGCCCATGAATACGATATCCTCATCGCCACCGAGGTAGGCGGCGGTGTTGTGCCGATGGATGCCAAACAGCGCGCAGACCGCGAGGCGGCGGGCAGACTTGCCTGCCTGCTGGCCGCACGGGCCGAGTGCGTGGTGCAGATGTTCTGCGGCATCCCCACGGTTTTGAAAGGAGAATTGTCTCAATGCTGATCTATCTTCTGCGTCATGGCCAGACGGAATACAACGCCCAGAAGCGTTATCAGGGCCAGCGCGACATCCCGCTCTCACCCGAAGGCGCTGCCCAGCTGCGCCGGGCAGATTTTGACCCCGATGTGGTCTATGTTTCCACCTTGCAGCGCACCAGCCAGACGGCGCGCATCCTGTTCCCGGAGGCAAAGCTTGTGCCGGTGGACGGCCTGAAAGAGATGTGCTTTGGCAGCTTTGAGGGCCGCAATTTCATCGAGATGGAAAAGGACCCCGAGTATCAGGCATGGGTGAAGGCCAACTGCGAAAGCCCCTGCCCGGATGGAGAGCGCAAAACGGATTTTTCAGACCGCATCTGCCGCACCGTGGCAGAGCTGATCGATAAAGCTCTTGCCGCAGGCGAAGAACGGCTGGTCATTCTGGCCCACGGCGGCACCCAGATGGCCGCCATGGAGCGGTTTGCCGTCCCCCACAGGGACTATTATGCATGGTGCGGACCCAACGCGGGCGGCTTTGTGCTGGATGCAAAGGACTGGACGGAAAAGCATCTGCTGTATCTCGTGAAGACATTCCAGTACACAAAGGAGAGCAGGGCATGATCCTTCAGGCAGTTGTCGGCGGTTTTGTGCTGGACGCGCTCTTCGGCGACCCGGCGTGGCTGCCGCACCCGGTGGTGCTTATGGGAAGATGCATCTCCCGGCTGGAAAAATTCCTGCGTGCCCGCCTGCCCGGCACCCCGCAGGGCGAGCTGCTGGGCGGTGCCGTGACGGCGTTCTGCCTGCCGGTGGGCACCTTTCTGGTCACGAGCCTTGTGTGTCTGGCGGCGGCAAAGCTCAGCCCGTGGCTGGGCCTTGCGGTGCAGATGCTCTGGTGCGGGCAGGCGCTGGCGGCAAGGGGCCTTGCGCAGGAGAGCACAAATGTGTATAACGAGCTGGTCCGGAACGACCTGCCCGCTGCTCGCAAAGCCGTGAGCCGCATCGTGGGCCGCGACACCCAGAACCTGACCGCCGAGGGTGTGACCAAAGCTGCGGTGGAAACGGTGGCCGAAAATGCCAGCGACGGCGTCATTGCGCCGCTGCTGTATATGCTCATCGGCGGGGCACCGCTGGCGCTGACCTACAAGGCTATCAATACCATGGACAGCATGCTGGGCTACAAAAACGAGAAGTATCTTTACTTTGGCCGCGCAGCCGCGAAGCTGGACGACCTTGCCAACTACATCCCCAGCCGCCTTGCCGCCCTTTTGTGGGTGGCCGCTGCGGCCTTTACCGGCAACGATGCCAAGGGCGCATGGCGCATCTGGCGGCGGGACCGGCACAACCACGCCAGCCCCAACAGCGCCCAGACCGAAAGCGCCTGCGCCGGTGCACTGGGCGTGCAGCTGGCCGGCCCGGCTTACTATTTTGGCGAATATTACCCTAAGCCTACCATCGGTGATACCCTGCGCCCCATTGAACCGCAGGACATCCTGCGCGCCAACCGCATGATGTATGTGGCAAGCGGCTTTGCGCTGGCATGGGGTGCAGCAATACGGGGGTTCCTTGCATGAAACAATTGACCCATGGCGGCGACTGGGCGGGCTATCGCGCCGAGTTTGGCCGTGACCCGCTGGATTTTTCGGCCAATGTCAGCCCGCTGGGCCTGCCGGAAGGGGTGGCAAAGGCCATTACGGCAGCGCTTGCCACGGCCGACCGCTACCCCGACCCGCTGTGCCGGGCCCTGTGTGAAAAACTGGCGGTGGCTGAGGGAGTGCCCGCCGAATGGCTGCTGTGCGGCAACGGCGCGGCAGACCTCATCTTCCGGCTGGCGCTGGCTGCAAAGCCCCGCACTGCACTGGTAACGGCCCCCACTTTTGCCGAGTATGCCACCGCCCTTGAAACGACAGGCTGCACGGTGGAACGGCATTTTTTGTGGGAAGAAAACGATTTTGCGGTGACGAAAGATCTCCTGAACGCGGTGCACCCGGGTACAAATATGGTGTTCCTCTGTCAGCCCAACAACCCCACCGGCCAGCTGGCAGAGCCTGCCCTTGTGGAAGCGCTGCTGCGCAGATGCGAAGCCGTGGGTGCGGTGCTGGCCGTGGACGAATGCTTTCTGGATTTTCTGCCGGAGGGCGAAGGCCTTTCGGCAAAGCATCTGCTGAAAAACAGCAAAAAACTGATTATTTTAAAAGCCTTCACCAAGCTTTACGGCATGGCAGGCGTGCGTCTGGGCTATTGCCTGTGCTCTGATACAGAGCTGCTTGCCCGGATGCGGGCAGCGGGCCAGCCGTGGGCGGTTTCCAGTCTGGCACAGGCGGCGGGCATCGCTGCGCTGGACGAGACGGAATATGTGGCGAAGGTGCGTGCATTGATCGAAGCACAGCGGCCTGTACTGGCAGACGGCCTGCGGGCGCTGGGCCTGCGGGTGATCGAGGGCCGGGCTAACTATCTGCTGTTCCGCGCGCCGGAAGCGCTGGGCGAAGCACTGCGCCACAAGGGTGCGGTACTGCGCAGCTGCGGCAATTATCCGGGCCTTGATGCCAGTTGGTACCGCACCGCCGTGCGCACAGAAAACGAGAACCGGCAGCTGCTTGCACTGCTGGCCGAAACCCTGCCGGAGGTGGCACAATGAGCAAGGCAAAATGCATTATGGTGCAGGGCACCATGAGCGGTGCGGGCAAAAGCCTGCTGTGCGCGGCGCTGTGCCGCATCTTTGCGCAGGATGGCTACCGCGTGGCCCCTTTCAAAAGCCAGAACATGGCCCTGAACAGCTTCGTCACCCGCAACGGTGCAGAGATGGGCCGTGCTCAGGTGGTGCAGGCACAGGCTGCAGGCGTGGAGCCGGATGTGCGCATGAACCCCATCCTGCTCAAGCCCAGCAGCGATGTGGGCAGTCAGGTGATCGTGAACGGCAAGGCCCGGGGCCAGATGCCTGCCGCCGCCTACTTTAAAATGAAGCGCAGCCTTATCCCGGACATTCTGGAAGCCTACAACAGCCTTGCCGCCGAGAACGACATCATCGTGATCGAAGGCGCGGGCAGCCCGGCAGAGATCAACCTGAAAGCCGACGATATCGTGAACATGGGCCTTGCAAAGCTGGTGGATGCGCCGGTGCTGCTGGCGGGCGATATCGACCGCGGCGGCGTATTCGCGCAGCTGTACGGCACTGTGGAGCTGCTGGAAGCCGACGAGCGTGCCCGCATCAGGGGGCTCATCATCAACAAGTTCCGGGGCGATGTGGAGATCCTGCGGCCCGGCCTTGCCATGCTGGAAGAAAAAACGCAGCTGCCCGTGCTGGGCGTGGTGCCGTACCTGCGGGTGGAGATCGAGGACGAGGATTCTCTCTCGGATCGTCTGGAAGCAAAAAGCACCGTCAAACCGCTGGATATCGCCATCCTGCGCCTGCCGCATGTGTCCAACTTCACCGACTTTATCCCGCTGGAACAGCACCCGTTGCTGGGTGTGCGGTACGTGCAGCGCACCCGCCAGCTGGGTGCACCGGATCTCGTCATTCTGCCCGGCACCAAAAACACCATGGATGACCTGCGCTGGCTGCGGGAAAGCGGACTGGAAGCGGCGGTGCTCAGGCTTTCGGCAACCGGTACGCCGGTGCTGGGCGTGTGCGGCGGCTATCAGATGCTGGGCGAACAGCTCTGCGACCCGGCAGGGGAGGAGAGCGGCACCCCCTGCACCCTGCGGGGCCTTGGCCTGCTGCCCACCACGACGGTGTTCAGCACCGAAAAGCACCTGACCCAGACCGCAGCCTGTGTGACCACAGAACCCTTTGCAGGCGCAAAGCTGACGGGCTACGAGATCCACGCAGGCCGCACCGAGGTGCGGGGCAGTGCGTTCTGCATCCTTGCAGACGGCACGCCGGAGGGCTGTGTGCAGGACGGTGTATTCGGTACCTACCTGCACGGCCTGTTCGACACCGGCGAACTGACCGAAAAACTGACCGCATTTTTGTGCAAACGGAAGGGCATCGATCCGGCCGGGGCCGAGCTTATCCCCATGGAGCAGTACCGTCAGCAGCAGTTTGATCTGCTTGCCGATGGTGTGCGCGCGGCACTGGATATGCCCGCCATCTATGCCGCCATGGGAATGCAAAAAGGAGACAACACATGACACCGCAGCATCATCTGCCCGCCGACATTGAACGGACGAGCATCTCTATTATCACAAGGGAATTGGACGAGCTGGGCCTGACCCCGCCGCCGGAGACGGCTGCGGTGGTCAAGCGGGTCATCCACACCACCGCGGATTTCGACTATGCCAAAAATCTGTGCTTTACACCCGGCGCGGTGGAAGCCGCAGTCAAGGCCCTGCACGCGGGTGCTTTCATCGTTACCGACACCAATATGGCGCTGGCGGGCATCACAAAGCCGGGCCTGAAAAAACTGAACGGTGAAGCCATCTGCTACATGGCAGACCCCGCTGTGGCCGAAGCCGCAAAGCAGGCGGGCACCACCCGTGCCGTTGCCGCCATGCACCGCGCTGCCCGGGAGCACCCGGGGGCCATTCTGGCCATTGGCAATGCGCCCACGGCCCTTTTGACCATTGCGGAGGAAATGGAAGCCGGTCTGCGGCCTGCACTGGTCATTGGCGTGCCGGTGGGGTTTGTGAATGTGGTGGAAAGCAAGGAAGTGCTGTTTGCCGCCTGCGAGCGATACGGCGTGCCTGCCATCGCCGCCATGGGCCGCAAGGGCGGCAGCAATGTGGCTGCAGCCATCTGCAACGCCCTCATTTACTCTGCCACCGAAATGCTGGACCCCTCTGCCAGAGGGTGGAACGGATAAGGCGGAAACAGCATAATATCAAAAACCCGGAACCCTTTTTGAGCCGTTTTGGCCGAGAAAAGGTTCCGGGTTTTGTTCATGATTTTTTCAGAGAGCTATTTTGCAACAGCCCCATTTTCACGGAAAAGGTCCGAACCGAGCACGGCATCCACACTGCCGGCATCAGGCTGCGGGGAACGTCTTGTTCCACACTTCGATCACCTTGAACTTCGGGGTCCAGCCTTCGGGTTCAAAGCGGTCGCCCTTGGCAGCCATGGTGCCCTGCTCGGTGCACCACTGTGCGGCCTTGGCCATATCAGGGTCGGTCACATCCGCAAAGGCGGGTGCGCCTGCGGGTTCAGGCCTGCCTGCGGTGTTCCACACCAGCAGCGCCAGCTGGCCGCGGTTTGCCGGGATGGCTGCGCCTTCGGGCAGGAGGTTGTGCAGGATCACGCGGGTGGTGATCTCGTAGCCGCCCCAGATGGCTGCACCGCCAACGGCCACGGCGGCAATTGCACCGCCTGCAGCAGAGCTGGCATCGTAGCCAGCGCCGGGGTCAAGGGATTCGTCCGGGTCGATGGCCGACCAGTGGGCGATCAGTTTGACCGGGTAAGCGGGCATCTCAAACGTCGTTTTTGCACGGTTGGGTTCTTCCAGCTTGAGCTGCAGCTCTTCCGGCACATTCTTCGGGAAGTTCTCAGGGTACACGATTTCCCATTTCACGAACACCTTATCGGGGTGTTCCTCGGTATCAGCAGAGATCTCCACCTTGGTGCCGATCTCTGCTGAAATACCGCTGCCCTCGCCCAGAGTGGACTTTGCCTTGCCGCCCTCAACGGTGACGGTGTTCCTCAACACAGAAGCGGGGATGCTGTAAACAGCGGTCAGCTTCACATTGCCTTTGGGCATATCAAAGCTGATCTCCTCGGTGCCTGCTTCAGTCGCAGAACCCAGACTGCCCGCAGTCGGGGCAATGTTGGCGCTTCCTTCTTCCACCTTCCAGTGGTGGAACTTCACGCCCTTGGCGGCATCCTCATCGGTGGGTGCGTTGGCCTTGACGGTGACCTTTTCGCCCTCAAAGGCGGTAGTAATCTGGCCGGTGGCGTCGTCGCCCACCTGAGCGGTGCCGTTCGCAACGGTAATACTGTAGTAAGTCTCCCTCGGCTCAATGCGCAGGTAATTTACCGTATTGGCCGGAATCGTCCCAGTGCCCGCATCCGTCGGCGTTGCGTCAGGCGCATCGCTGGTATAGTAGACAAAGTCGCTCGCACTTACCGGAGCGGCAAACTCAATTCCGCTAATTGCAACTCCCGAATTTACGCCTGCACTCGTGTGCTCAAGGGTAACAGGGCAAGCACAGTAGATGTACACTTTTCCATAAACCGGTGCCCAAAGAGAATTGCTGGAAACTTTCACGGAACGAGCGTTTTCGATCAACAGATTATAATTCACAATCATATTTGTGGATTCCAGCACCACATCCGTGTCCGGTGCATCGATGGTCAGATAATTGACTGCGCTGGCATTCGGATTCAGCAAGGTCAGTTTTTCCTTATCAGGATCATACTTCAGGAAGCCAAGAATGTTGTTGCAATTACTGCTGTCAACTTTCACTTTACCCTTGCCATAGATTGTAATTGTAATACCGTAGTCAACTGTGTCACCATTTTCCGCGTCCAGCACGTTCACCGCGCTTTTGGCGGCGGTGCTCTGCTGGAGCAGGTCATCGGTGCTTGCGGCCAGAGCCGGAGCGGAAAGGGTGAACATCATGCATCCGGCCAGCGCCACCGATACTGCACGCCGGATAAGTTTGCCTTGTTTCATGGTACAACCTCCTTTTTTCCCCTCGCATTTTTACGGGGGGGGTATGTATTACAGTACCTTGATTATCCCACACTTTACCGCATTTTGGAAGCAAACCTGCGTGAATCGCCCTAAAAGCAGCGTGAAAAGCACGATTTGTGCCGGTTCTGTTGCAGATACCCGGCCCGCAGGCACAGCAAAGCCCCCGGCAGGTTTGCGCCTGCCGGGGGCTTTGTTGTGTTATGAAAGATCAATCCTTCTTCTCTGCTGTGCGGGCAAAGAAGTTGGCGAGGATCGCACCGGAAATGTTATGCCACACGGAGAACACAGCGCCGGGAATGGTAGCCAGCGGATACTGTGCAAAGTGTGCGGCGGCCAGACTGGTTGCAAGGCCGGAGTTCTGCATGCCCACCTCGATGGAGATTGCGCGGCACTTGGTGGAGTCCAGCTTGAGCAGCTTGCCCACGCCAAAGCCGGTGAGGTAGCCCAGCACATTGTGCAGGATAACCACCACAAGGATCAGCAGACCGCTGGTCATGATCTTGGCGCTGTTGGCGGAGACCACAGCGCAGATGATCAGCACGATAGCAGTAGTGGAGACCAGAGGCAGCACACGGACGGCTTCCTCGGTGAACTTATGGAAGAAGTGATTGACCACAAAGCCCAGTGCGATGGGCACCAGCACCACCTTGACGATGGACATGAACATGCTCACGGGGTTCACGTCAACACGCTGGCCAGCGTACAGCAGGGTGAGCAGCGGGGTGAGGAGCGGAGCCAGCACGGTGGAAACAGCGGTCATGCCAACGGACAGTGCAACGTCGCCCTTGGAAAGGTAGGTCATCACGTTGGAAGAGGTGCCGCCGGGGCAGGTGCCAACCAGGATCACGCCAATGGCCAGCTCGGTGGGCAGGTGGAACACCTGCGTGAGCGCCCATGCCAGAAACGGCATGAGGGTGAACTGTGCAACGCAGCCCACGATCACATCCTTCGGGCGGCTGAACACCACCTTGAAGTCCCCCGGCTTCAGGGTAAGGCCCATGCCGAACATCACGATGCCCAGCAGGTTATTGACCCACGCCGTCTTTACCACGCTGAACGGGCCAGGGAAGAACAGGGCACCCGCGGCCACCACAATAACGATGGCGGCCATGTACTTGCCCACAAAGTCGCTTACTTTTTCCAGTGTTTTCATAATTGTTTCTCCTTTTCCTTCTGACATGCTCTGGGACAAAAGCATCCGCAAAATAAAACGCCCTTGTCCCTTACGGTCTGTAAGAGACAAAGGCGTGTAAAATCCTCTGCGGTACCACTCTTATTGCCAGCACAACGCTGACCACTCAGTGCACGTCCAACAACGCGCGGCCCGTGATAACGGGGGCCTGCCGTTCCTGCTTACTGGGGCGCACACCGTCCATTCAGCCGGAAAGCTCAGAGAGGATCTTCCCACGGATGCCCTGCACTGCCTTGCACCAACCGGCAGCTCTCTGCAACATTCCTTCCGGGTACTCTTTCTCGTCATAGCCGTAATCTTCTTGGTGACATGGAGTATACTCCCCTGCAAAGGCAAAGTCAATAGAATGAGGCCTTCTGATTTTTCATGCAGTTCATTTCAGGAGTGAAAGTGGTTCACGCAGCAAAGCCGCCCACCCATAACGGGCAGACGGCCTTGCTGTTTCTGCGGTTTATTCGCCTTTGGCTTTTGTAAGCAGCATGTGCACGTATTCCGCGCAGGCATCCCAATCGCGGGCGGCGGCCTTGTCCTTCGGCATCAGGCTGCTGGCAAGGCCCACGCCAAGGCAGCCCGCCTTACGGAACTCCGGGATGTTCTCCGGCGTTAAACAATGCTCCTTTCCGGGTCTTTGGCAAAAAAGAGGGTCAGGCCGCTTCCACCCGGGAGGGATGAAAGCAGCCTGACCTCTGCACGAATGGTTTCTGTTTTGGGAGATCGTTGGGAAGTAATGGAGAATGCAAAGCATGGGATAGGAGATTTAGGAGAAAATTTAGAAAAAGCTTTTCATGAGCATCTGCTGTCCGGCTGCAGATCAGGCCAGCATGTTGGGGATGGTCAGGCAGATAGCCGGGCAGTAAGCAACTGCGAACAGCACTGCGATGAACAGTGCGATGAATGGCCACATTTCCTTGAGCAGATTGGTGAACTTGATCTTTGCAACAGCGGTTGCGATGTACAGGGTAACGCCAACGGGAGGAGTGATGCCGCCCAGAATGAAGGTGAGCACCATGACCATGCCGAAGTGGATGCCGTCGATGCCGGCAGCTGCGGCGATGGGGTAGAAGATGGGCACCATGATGATGGCGGCAGAGGTGGTATCCATGAACATGCCGATGACGCACATGGCAAGGATCATCAGGAGCATCAGGACGTTGGGGTTGGTGGAGATGCCGGTCAGCAGAGCGGACACCTGCTCGGGGAACTTCTCAATGGCCAGGCAGTAACCAAATGCGGTGGTGCTTGCCACGATGAGCATGGTCATGCCAGAGGTGCGGGCTGCGCTGAGGACCGTCTTGATGGCACCCTCAAAGGTGAACTCCTTGTAGACGAAGATGCCGATGATCAGACCGTACGCACCGGCGATCGCACCGGCCTCGGTTGCGGTGAACACACCGGACAGGATGCCGCCAATGATGATCAGAGGCATGACCAGCGCAGGCAGAGCATTGATGAAGGACTTGACCATGCGCTTGAAGTCGAACTTGACCTTCACATCGCCGTCGTACTTGGCAGGGTTCTTCTTTGCCTTGATGAAAGCGTAGATCATCTGACTGACACCCACCAGAATGCCGGGGATCACGCCTGCCATGAACAGCTTACCAACGGAGATACCGGTGATGGAGCTGTACAACACCATCAGGATGGAAGGCGGAATGATGGAGCCGATGGTTGCGGATGCCGCGGTGACGGCAGTGGCGTAGTCGCGGTCGAAACCGGCTTCGTCCATGGAGCCGATCAGCATGCCGCCGATGGAAGCAACGTCGGCAGAGGTGGAACCGGAAACGCCTGCAAACAGCATGGATGCCAGAATGTTGACGTGTGCCAGACCGCCGGGGATAAAGCCGACCAGCTCGTTTGCAAAGCCGACGATGCGCTTGGTAACGCCGCAGGCATTCATGATCTCGCCTGCGAAGATGAACAGCGGAATTGCCATCAGGGTGAAGGAGTCACCGCCAGCGAAGATGCGCTGGGTGAGGATGACGAGATCCTTACCATTCAGGGCCAGATACAGCATGGAGGAGATGCCAACACCGAACGCAACAGGCACGCCGATAAGCAGCATCAGAAAGAAGATACCAATGATCATCCACATATTACATGCCACCTCCCATGTCGCCTGCATCTAATTTTTCGCTGCCGCCCTTGCCCAGCAGGAGAAGCAGCTCTTCAATGAACATACCGGCACTGCCAATGACCATGGCCAGATACACAACAGACATGGGCAGATGCATGGTGCTGGAACGGTTGGTCCAGTTCTCCATGACCATGCGGGTGCTCATGCAGAAGAATATGGCCAGATAGGCAAGAACCAGCACGCGGGAGAACTTTTTCACGATGGTGTGCAGCGGCTGTGGAAGAGCATCCACCACGATGTCCAGACCGATGTGACCGTCGTCGCGCATGACGTAGATGGAGCCGAGATAGACCATGCCTGCAAAGGTGTAGCGGCCAAACTCGACTGCAAAGCTCAGCGGCGAGTTAAAGACATAACGCATGATAACGTTCAGGGTGGTAACACCGAACATTGCGATGAAGAGAACCAGAATGCACACATTCAGGATCTTATCCACCGTTTTACGCACATTTTTCATGCGGGGGTTCATCTCCTTTTATTCAATTAAGTGCGGGCAAGCCCTTTGCGGCCTGCCCGCGCATTTTTTCAGGGAAAGACGGACGGTCTATCAGAGAGCAACACCCATGGAAGTCAGGATCTGCTTGCCGACATCGGTCTTTGCGCAAGCATATGCGTTGTAGTTGATCTTTGCCTTCAGGCTGTCAACATCGGTGTCCACCACTTCCAGACCGGCACCTTCCAGAGCGGCGAAGTTTGCATCGCTGCCGTCCTTGGTAGCATTCAGGCCAAACTCGCAAGCTTCCTTAGCGGCCTCGGTCAGGATGTTCTGCTGCTCTTCGGTCAGCTTCTGGAATACCTGCTCGGAAACGGAGATGGTGGTGGGTCCAATGATGTGGTTGGAAACGTTGACGTACTTGCACACTTCCTGCATAGAGGCAGACATGATGGACTCAGGGATGTTCTCCACAGCGGACACCAGACCGGTATCCAGTGCGGTGTAGGTCTCGCCCCATGCCACAGGAGTGGGAGCAGCGCCCAGCTGGGTGAAGGTCTCTTTATAAGTAGAGGAGTCCGGGATGCGGATAATCAGGCCGGACATATCGTTCACGGTGTTCAGAGGCTTATCGGTGGTAAAGATCTGACGGAATGCCAGCACGTAGTAGTCCAGAATGCGGACATTGGTCTTGTCCAGGATCATCTGTGCAACAGTGGTGCCAGCCTCACCGGCCAGCTTCTCAGCGCAGTCGTCGTAGCTGCTGTATACGAAGGGCAGGCACAGGCAGCCAGCCTCGTCCACGTAGTTTGCATAGAACTCGGCAGCGATCACGGCCAGATCCAGAGTGCCGTTAGTCAGGGCCTGCAGGTTCTCGGTCTCGGTGCCCAGAGTTGCAGCGGAGTAAACATCCACCTTCATCTTGCCCTCGGACTTCTCAGCGACCAGACGAGCGAACTCCTCAGCAGTCTTGTTGATGGAGTGGCTTGCAGCCATCTGGTGGCTCATGGTCAGGGTGACATCGGCCTTGACATCATCGTACTTGCCGGCAGCGGCGGTGCTGGATGCAGCCGTGCTGGATGCAGTGGCGGTGGAGCCGGAAGTGACACCGCAGCCAGCCAGAGCAGCGGCAGCTGCGGTCACGCCAGCAGCCTTCAGGAAATCGCGGCGGTTGATGTACTGTTTCATCTTATTGTCCTCCAATTTTCTTAAACATCATGACCGGGCTTGTGTCAGCCGGTCTGCACGTACTTTTCTGGCGCCCACCTGCGTGGGACTTTCTGTTGCCAACATAATAGCATGTAATACAAGCCTTGTCAACATTCTTTTTACAAGTTACATGTTTTTTGTGCAGAGTGCACTTGTTTCAAAATGCAAATCTGTACAATTCAAAGGTAAAACTTAAGATTTTCAGCCACTTTTGTTACACTTTTGACTTTTTTGACGTTTTATCGTTGTCACATCTCTTCATATTCCTGTGCTTTTTGTCCGTTCAAGTTGACGTTTTTCACTTTTTTGGCTTCATTTTCTTCTGCCGGCTTCCACCGTCCACCGCCTCTTTCTCCCCTCTTCCGACCCGATCCGGCACCGCTGGCACACCCCAACTTGTTTTTGGGCCGAAACAAGTTCATCTTCCGCAAGAGGCATTTATAATAGGAAGTATCCATAAAATGATCCGTCCTGCCGTTTTTTCTGTGATACATGTCCAGTTTCGTCAGAATTCCTGCCTGCAGCTGCTATTCTTTGCCGTATCTTTATTTTTAATGCTCCTTCTATTCCGCTCTTATGTTCTGCCGGGCACTTGTCTTGACATCAGTTTCCGTCTTGTATCACAAAGCGGCAGGCCCAGAATTGTGCAGTTAGTCGAAAATCATCCTTAAAACCCTGTTTTTTCAAATTTCCTCTTGCTTTTCTTGTATTGTTGTGTATACTAAAGCCAATGAATCTTGTATTACAACAAGATGCGACGACGGAACATTTACAAGAAGATCACTGATCACCAACAAGGAGGTCTACTGTTATGAAAGAGTGTTGGGTCACCGAGCCGCTCCACTTTGAGATGCGCGAGACTGAGATCCCTGAACCGAAGGACAACGAAGTCCAGATCAAGATGATGGCTGCTGGTGTCTGCGGCAGCGACATCCATATTTATAAGGGCGAGAACCCCAACTCCCGCTACCCGCTGATCCCCGGCCACGAGAATGTTGGTCTGGTCACCAAGGTTGGCGCAGACTGCAAAAACATCAAGGTGGGCGACCACGTCGTGATTGACTACGTGATCCGCTGCGGCGAGTGCTACCAGTGCAAGCATGGCCGCGGCAATGTCTGCGAGCACGTTCTGGTGCGCGGCAGCGGCACCAACGGCGGCTGGCGTGAATACTGGTGCGTCGAAGAGCCTTACGTCTACAAGATCGACGACAGCATCCCCTGGAAAGATGCCGCTCTGATCGAGCCGCTGACCATCGGCGAGCACAGCACCAGCCGTGCAGGCGTGTGCGAGGACGATGTGGTGTTCATTCTGGGCACCGGCACCATCGGCACCATCATTGCACAGGCCTGCAAGCTCAAGGGCGCTAAAACCGTCATCTGCTGCGACATCAGCGACAGCAGTCTGGAGCGCAGCAAGCAGTTCGGTGCCGATTACACCGTGAACAGCAAAACGCAGGACATCGTTGCCGAAGTGCAGAAGATTACCAACGGCCACGGCTGCACCGTCGCATTCGACTCCGCCTGCTTCCCCGGCAGTCTGACCATGATCATGCAGCCCGGCATCGTGTGCAACGCAGGCCGCGTGGTTCCCATGGGCTTCTGCACCGTGCCCGAAAAGATCACCCAGCAGATGATCAATGGCCGCGAGCTGACCATCTGCGGCACCCGCATGAGCCTGAACCAGTGGGTTCCCACTGCACAGAAGATGGCCGAGGGCAAATACCACATGGAAGGTCTTGCAACCACCTTCGTCAAGTTCAGCGAGATTGAAAAGGTCTTTGACAACATCGTTCATCCCGATCCGGCTGTCAAGAAGACCGTTATCCTGTTCGACGGCGCAGAGGACTGACCCTCTGGCCCTGATATAAACACGTACATTATAAAATAGAAGGAGATCATTATTATGGCTGCTCTTACTAAGTTTGATATTGCCGGCAAGCATGCGATCGTTACCGGTGGCGCACAGGGTCTGTCCCGCGGCATGGCCGAAGGTCTGCTGGAGGCAGGCTGCAAGGTCGTCATCATCGACGTACAGAAGGAAAAGGTCGAGAAGGTGTGCGAGGAGTACCGCGCCAAGGGTCTGGAAGCCTACCCCGTCATCGGCAATCTGGCCGACCGTGCTGACCTGAACCGTGCCTTCGACGAAGCACTGCAGATTTTGGACGGCCGTCTGGACGTTCTGATCCCCGCTGCAGGCATCCAGCGCCGCTATCTGCCCGAGGAGTTCCCCGCAGAGCAGTGGGATCTGGTCATGAAGATCAATCTGGACCACGTCTGGTTCATGATCCAGCGTTCTCTGCAGGTCATGCTCAAGCAGCCCACCGGCGGCAAGATCATCACCATCGGCTCCATGGCTTCCTACTTCGGCTGCACCACCGTGCCTGCCTACACCGCAACCAAGGGCGCTGTTGCTCAGCTGACCAAGAGCGTTGCTGTTGACTGCGCCGGCCGCGGCATCAACATCAACTGCATCTGCCCGGGCTACATGGACACCGAGATGTGCGCCAACATGACGCAGGAGCGCAAGGACGAGTGCACCAAGCGCATCCCCGCTGGCCGCTGGGGCCTGCCCGAGGATATGAAGGGTCCCGTCGTCTTCCTGGCTTCCGCTGCATCCGACTACCTGAACGGCGCCCTGATCCCCGTTGACGGCGGCTATCTGGTCAAGTAATCAACACATAAAAAGGGAGGAACCCTGTCATGGCCCCTACCATACGCGATATTAAAGTGATCTGCACCGCCCCCGAGGGCATCAATCTGGTGGTGGTGAAGGTGGAGACCAGCGAGCCGGGCCTGTACGGTCTGGGCTGTGCCACCTTCGCTTACCGCCACCTGACCGTGCAGCATCTCATTGAGACCTATCTGCGTCCGCTGCTGATCGGCAAGGATGTGCGCAACATCTCCGACCTGTGGCAGCTGATGCACCAGAACGCCTACTGGCGCTGCGGCCCCATCGTCAACAATGCCATCTCCGGTGTGGATATGGCCCTGTGGGACATCAAGGGCAAAATGGCCAACATGCCTGTGTACGACCTGTTCGGCGGCAAAATGCGCGCCGGTGTGCCGGTGTACCGCCATGTGGACGGTGCCAATGTGGACGAGATCTGCGAGAACATCGAGAAGTATCGTTCCATCGGTGTCAAGCACATCCGCTGCCAGTGCGGCGGCTACGGCGGCGGCGGCTTTGGCCCTGCTCCGGAGTGGGCAGCCAAGGGCGCAGAGCCGGGCGTGTATCTGGACAGCAAGAAGTATATGCGCGACACCCTGAAGCTGTTCGACGGCATCCGTGCCAAGGAAGGCTTCGACATTGATCTGGTGCACGATGTGCACGAGCGCATCCACCCCACCGAGGCTGTCACCTTTGTCAAGGAGATGGAGCCTTACAAGCTGTTCTTCATGGAGGACGTTGTGCCTCTGGAGCAGGTGGAATGGCTGGATAAGATCAAGCAGACCAGCGTGACCCCGCTGAGCCAGGGCGAGCTGTTCAACAACCCTGCCGAGTACAAGAAGCTGGTGCAGAATCGCAGCATCGACTACATGCGCGTGCATCTGAGCCAGGTGGGCGGCATCACCCCGGCCCGCAAGCTGCAGATGTTCTGCGAGCAGTATGGTGTGCGCATCTGCTGGCACGGCCCCGGCGATATGAGCCCGCTGGCCCATGCAGCCAACATCCACATCGATCTGGCCGCTCAGAATCTGGGCCTGCAGGAGTGGAGCGGCATCGAACCGCCCAACTTCGTCATCCAGAAGCTGAAGGACAACCACGGCGCTCTGCTGGAAGTGTTCCCCGGTATGCCCGAGTACGGCAACGACGGCTTTGTTTACGCCAACGACAAGCCCGGTCTCGGCGTAGACCTGAATGAGAAGGAGGCCGCAAAGTATCCCTGTGAGAATACTGTGACCACCTGGACTCAGACCCGCAACCGCGACGGCAGCCTGCAGACTCCGTAATTTGCAATAATCTTTGACACTGTACGATCCCTGACGGAGAAACACGGCTGGAATCGTACAGTGTTTTTTGTTCTCAAAGGAGCATTGCTATGAAGATCACAAAAATTCAGACATGGCTGGTGCGTCCTCGCTGGGCTTTTATTGAGATCAGCACTGATGCAGGCATTTCCGGCTGGGGCGAGCCGGTGCTGGAAGGCCGCGCCGCCACCGTATGCGAGTGCATCCATGAGATGGAGCCGTACCTCATTGGTGCCGACCCCATGAAGATCGAAGACCTGTGGACTGTGCTGTTCCGCGGTGGCTTCTACCGCGGCGGCGGCATCCTGATGAGCGCCATCTCCGGCATCGATCAGGCCCTGTGGGATATCAAGGGCAAATACTTCAATGTGCCGGTCTGGCAGCTGATGGGCGGCAGCTGCCGCGATAAGATGCGGGTGTATAGCTGGGTAGGCGGCGACCGCCCCGCCGATGTGGGCCGCGCTGCACTGGAAAAGAAAAAGCAGGGCTTCACCGCCATCAAGATGAACGGCACCGACGAGCTGCAGTTTCTGGACAGCTACGCCAAGATCGATGCCCTGCTGGAGCGCGTAGCCAGCGTGCGCGAGAGCTGCGGCAAGGACTTTGGCATTGCCATTGATTTTCACGGCCGGGTGCACAAGCCCATGGCAAAGATCGTGGCCAAAAAGCTGGAAGAGTTCGACCCCATGTTCATTGAGGAACCCGTTCTCTGCGATAACATGGAGTATTTCCCCGAGATTGCGGCGGCCTGCAACATCCCCATTGCTACCGGTGAACGCCTGTTCACCAAGTACGATTTCAAGCGTCTGCTGGCCATTGGCGGCGTGGACATCGTGCAGCCGGACCTTTCCCATGCCGGCGGCCTGACCGAGTGCAAGAAGATCGCCGCCATGGCCGAAGCCCACGATGTGGCCCTTGCTCCCCACTGCCCGCTTGGCCCGGTGGCCCTTGCCAGCTGCCTGAATCTGGATGCCACCTGCTACAACGCGGCCATTCAGGAGCAAAGCATCGGCATCCACTACAACGAGGGCCGCAGCGTGCTGGACTATGCGCTGAACCCCGAGGATTTCAAGTTCGTGAACGGCTTTGTCAGCCTGCCCCAGAAGCCCGGCCTTGGCGTAGAGGTGAACAAGGCTCTGGTGGAGGAAGAGGGCGAAACCCCGCACAACTGGAAGAACCCGGTTTGGAGGCATGAGGACGGGAGCGTGGCAGAATGGTAAACATGATGAAAGCACTGGTGTTCACCGCACCGCATACCTTTGAATACCGGGATGTTCCCCGCCCTGAACCGGCACCGGACGAGGTGCTGGTGGAGGTAAAGGCCTGCGCCATCTGCGGCAGCGATGTGCACGGCAGCAGCGGTGAGAACGGGCGGCGCATCCCGCCGCTGGTCATGGGCCACGAAGCCAGCGGCACCATTGCGCAGCTGGGCGAAGCCGTGCAAAGCTGGGCCGTGGGCGACCGCGTCACCTTTGATTCCACCGAATACTGCGGCCACTGCTGGTTCTGCACCCACGGGATGCACAACCTCTGCGCACAGCGCCGCATCGTAGGCGTTGCCTGCACCGAGTACCGCAAAAATGGTGCCATGGCCCAGTACATCGCCGTAAAGGCCCGCACTCTGTATGCCCTGCCGCCTGCCGTCAGCTTTGAGCAGGGCTGCCTTGTGGAGCCGTTTGCCGTGGGAATGCACGCCGTGCTGCGCAGCGGCCTTGCCGCCGGGCAGACCGCTGCCGTGATCGGTGACGGCACCATTGGCCTGATGACCCTGATCGCCGCAAAAAGTCAGGGCGCACAGGTCTGCATAAGCGGCCACCACGCCCGGCCCATGCAGCTGGCCGCACAGCTGGGTGCACTGGACTGCGCTCAGCTGCCGCAGCTCACCGCAGAGCGCGGTGCCGATGTGGTGTACGATGCCGTCGGTTCCCAAAGCTCCTTTACACAGGCCATGGAGCTGGTGCGCAAGGGCGGACGCATCATGGTCATCGGCAACCACACCCGGACCATCGACTTCCCGCTGCAGCGCTGCATCACCGAGCAGATCGATGTGCAGTTCAGCTATTCCTCCGCCGGGGAGTACCCGGTCTGCCTGCAGGCCATTGCCGAGGGCCGCGCCGACCTGACCGGCCTGTGGCAGAGCTTTCCGCTGGCCGAGGGTGCGCAGGTGTTCAACCGCCTTGTACACCGGGACGAAAGCCTGACCAAGGCCATCCTGATTCCGTGAGCAATTGTCTGCATACAAGTTTTTCTGCCAGTTTTCGCTGATTTTGATTTACTTTTGCAACATCCTATGATATAGTTAGAAAAAGTTGTAATACAAAGAGGTGTTCCACTATGGCCGATAAGGGCAGCGTCACCGGAAAGATCGCCCACTATATCCGCAAAAATATCCGCAACGGCAACTGGACCGTGGGCGAAAAGATCCCCAGTGAGAACCAGCTGTGCGAAGAGCTGGGGGTCAGCCGTGTATCCGTGCGCAGCGCGCTGCAGCAGTTTATTGCGCTGGGCATTCTGGAAAGCGTGCACGGCAAGGGCACCTTCCTGATCTCGGACGATCTTTCGGCCTTCTATTCCAATGTGGAGGAACCGGCTCCCACCATCGATGCTACCGAGACCATGAAGCAGATCCTGGAGTTCCGCAGCATCGTAGAACCGGCAGTCTGCGCACAGGTGGCCCAGACCGCCTCGCCGGAGCTGATCGCCAAACTGGAGGGCTACCTCAAGGCCATGAAGGCCTCTGTGGGCAAGTGCGAAGAGTTCATCAACGCGGACGTGGCGTTCCATATGGAGATCATCAACGCCTGCGGCAACGATTACACCATTGCCATTATGAACGAGACCTTCCAGCGCCGTGCTAGTCTGGGTAAGATGCTCATTCTTTCCAACGGTTACTACGGCGGCATCTACTACCACGGCATTTTGCTGGACGCTTTCCGCAAGCACGATGGCAAGCGCGCCCGGGTCATGATGGAAGAGCACCTGCAGCACGGCCTGTACGATCTGGAATCCGATAATCTTGGGCAGGAGAAAAACGACCTCTGAGCCGCTTTTTCCTGTCTGATACGCAAAAAAGATCCCGTTCACCCAGAAGTGGACGGGATCTTTTATTGCTTATGAGGCTTTACTGCAGCCGATCAGGCTTTGACGAAGGCAGCTGCTTACTTTGCAGCCAGGTATTTGCCCAGTTCGCGGCCCAGCGTCAGGCACATGCCAATGCTCACGCCGGGGATCGGGGTGATATACTCGGGACCGAAGCGCATACCGCAGGTGTTGCCGGAAGCGTACAGGCCCTCGATGGGCTGATAATCCTCGTTCAGCACCTGCTGGTCATTGGTGGTCACAAAGCCGCCGGTGGTCACCAGTGCAAAGCCCAGACTCGGGGTGGTGACATGGGCGTAGAAGGGAGCCTTTGCAACTGCATTCAGGAAGTGCGGGTCCTTGGCAAAGTCGCTGTCGTAGCCCTCGGCACAGACCTTATTGTACTGCTCCACAGTAGCGGAAAGGGCTGCAGGCTCCACACCGATGTACTCGGCCAGCTGCTCGATGGTGTCAGCGCAGTACCAGCCGTTGGCGCCCTCGGCACCAGCAGCCTTTGCGGCCTCAAAGTTGCCCTTCATGGCTTCCACCACAGCGGGCATGTCGTACTCGAATGCCTGATGGCCGGGGAAGCCGCGCAGGATCTGGGTCTCATAGGTGCTGTCGTAGATGGAGATGATATTGCCGCGCTTTGCACGTGCCATGAAGAAGCCGTTGATCTCCGGGCCGGCAAAGGCTTCGTTCTGGAAGCGCTGGCCATTCTCGTCCACCCACAGGGGGCCGGGCAGATAGTCGGGCACGGCCATGGAGTCGAAGTTCATGGTGGAGATGTCGCCCTCCAGACGGCCGCCTGCCCACACACCCATCTGGATGGTGGAGCCGTCGCGGCCAAAGGGAGCAAAGAAGTCCTCATCCTTGGTGAACAGACGCTTGATGTCCGGCAGCAGATCGTCCATCATTTCCTTGTTGCCGCCAAAGCCGCCGCCTGCCAGCACAACGCCGTTCTTCGCGTTGATCTTGAGGTAATTGCCGTCGCTGTCCTGTGCGATCACGCCGGTGACCTTTGCGTCGTCCATTACCAGCTGCACACCCTTGGTGCCAAACAGAGCGGTGGCATTGTCAGAGAAGTTCTCTTCCACATAATTGTAGTTATCCCAGCTCAGGTCCTTCAGTTCCAGCTGACCGGCGGTGTTGTTGTTCTTCTCGCCGCTGGTGGGGTTCTCCCAGTAGTTTTCCCACCATTCCAGTGTGCCGGTGTAGTAGTGCATGCCGTTGTTCAGCTGGTGCACGGTGTACTCGTTGTCCGGCCAGAACTGGATGCGGGTCTTGGCCAGCGTGTCCGGGTTGATCTTGTCCAGCCACCAGTCCACAGTGCTGCCGCTGTTCTTGGCAAACTTCATCACCAGTGCGGTGTTTGCCTTGCCGTGGGTCTGCATCATCCAGTTGTTCACAAACTCCACTTCGTCCACCTTGGGCACACCGTGGCTCAGCAGGTAGTCCGAGTTGATGTGGCCGATATCGTGGCCGACCGTCCACCAGCTCTCGCGGGGCATGGCTTCCAGCACCAGAACGTTCTTGCCCTCTTCGGCCAGCTCACGGTAGCAGCTCAGGCCGGCATAGCCCATACCGATGATGGCAACGTCAACATCGTAGGTCTTGGTGATCTCACTGTCCGGGATGGCTTCCGGGGCGGTGCGCCAGCTGGCAGCCTGCTCAGAAGCTTCCGGGGCAGACACTGCAGTGCCTCCCATAGCCTGTGTGATGCAGTCGTTCATGCACTGCTTCACAGCATCGCTGGTAATGGTTGCGCCGGACACGCCGTCGATGGTGCTGTTCTGAGCTTCCAGTAGCTGCTTAATCAGGTCATCCTTTGCGGCCTGACCAATTGAGTCGGTCTCACCGGACAGATCCAGCTGGATGTCAGTAATGGCTGTCTCGCTGAAGGTGGCGGTCATGGTGATATCGCTCATGCCCTTGGCCGTGGCAGTGTAGGTGCCCGGGGTGTACTTTGCAGCGGCAGAAGATGCAGCCGTGCTGCCGGAAGCAGCATTGCAGGCAGCCAGTGCACCGGCGGTGATGCCGCTCATAGCAGCAGCGGAAGCCAGCTTCAGAAAGCTTTTGCGCGAGATCTTTTTCATCTTGGTGGTTCCTTTCGTTTTTCTCGTTCTTCTCAATGTGCGGGGTCGTGTGCCCCTTTCGATTGTTAATTCTATCACAATATCTCTCACTTGAAAAATATTGCTTTCTTCTTATAATTAGAAGTAAAAGTTATAAGCAATTTTTTAAGAGAAAAAGGAGCCGGTCATGACCCTGCAGCAGATGCGCTATTTTATTGCGGTGGCACAGAATTTGAGCTTTTCCAAAGCGGCACAGCAGCACTATGTTTCCCAAACGGCGGTCAGCCAGCAGATCAAGCTGCTAGAAGAAGAACTTGAAACTGAGCTGTTTCAGCGCACACGGCACTCGGTGGCGCTTACCAGTGCCGGGCAGGTATTCTACGAGTATGCGGTGCGTATCACCGACCTTGCGGAGGATGCCGCCCGCCGCACCCGCGCCGCTGCCGCCGAGTGCAGCACCCCGCTTGAGATCGGCATGATGAGCGGCATGGAAAATCTACCCATTCTGGAAAAGCTGCTGCTGTTCAAAGAGCAGCACCCTGCCATTCCGCTGCACTTTCATCTGGTGGATTTTCCCACCCTGAAAAAACGTCTGCAGCAGAAAAAGCTGGACTTTGCCCTGCAGCTGGAGCTGGTCCCGCTGGAGGATACCCCCTCCCTGCTGCGTGCTCAAGTAGGCCAGCTGCGCCAGTACGTAGTGCTCAACCGTCAGAGCCACCTGTCCAGCTATGCGTCCCTGCACCGCAGCCAGCTTGCCAGCGAACAATATTATGTACCCGCCATGGACCGGGAGCTGTGGAACCAGTTTGCGCAAGTCCTCACCCGCCACGGCAGCGACCCGCAGAACATCAAATTTGCGTATTCCATGGAGGAGTTGATGCTGCAGCTGGCTTTCTACGGCGGCTATACCATCCTTGCCGAGCCGGTGCTGGCTCAACTGCCCGCCAACAAAAACCTCACCTTTATCCCGCTGGAAAATGATACCGTTCCCGCTTGGGCCGTGTGGAACCGCGAGAACATCTCGCCCGCCCTCCGGCTGCTTCTGCGTGAGCTGGATATTGACCCGTGACCTGCTGCAGAATGCATTGACGATCTTGCGCAAAAGCGCTGCTCTTTTTTCAGAAATGCAGCAAGAAAGGTCTCTCCGGCGCTGCGTGGAGAAATGCAAAGGTCGATCACATGAATCAAAACGATCCTGTCCCGGACGATTTCACTCTTTCGCCGGCCTTTGTGGATGCACTGCCCGCGCTGTTTTTTGCCTGCAACATGGTACTGGTGGCAGGAATTTTGCTTTTATCATGAATATGCAGTGAGCCGGAAGCCTCTGATCTACAGAAGGCTCCCGGCTCATTTGCTATGGATTTTTTACGTAGATGCCATTCGAGTCCTTGGTCGAAACAAAAATTCCACGTCATGCGACTTGGGATTTCCTGGCAGCCTATTCTGTTGCTCAAACATCCCACTGGGGTGTTTGTTGCTGTCGCAAACGCAAACCTCCGATAAACAAAAAATGTACCCGAACCCTTTCTCATAAAGAATCGGGTTCGAGTACGAACTGTATGGTGGAGAATTAGGGACTCGAACCCCAGACCCCCTGCGTGTGATGCAGGTGCTCTAACCAGCTGAGCTAATCCTCCATATTTTGTTTTGTGCGTTCCGAACTGGAACGTGATTATTATAGCACGGCCTTTGCCAAAATGCAAGCCCTAATTTTAAAAAAATCACACTTTTTGTATCCGCTTTCCGGTTGCCCTTTGATGCCAAATCGTGTATACTGAACACAGAAACTTTCCCACCGGGAAAAGAGGTACAAAAAATGCTGACACTTCGTGGAATCATTACGCTGATCGTTCTGATCGTTCTGTTTGCACTGGCTGTTGTGTGGATCTCCAAGCAGGGCGGCTGGAAGGGCGAGGGCTGCGGCGGCAACTGTGCATCCTGCCACAGCCACTGCGAAAAACAGGACCCGAACAAAAAAGCCTGAGTTCAAAAATGCCCCCGGACATTGCCTGCTGGCAGCGTCCGGGGGCATTCTGCTTTCAACTTTCCGTCTCGCGGTAAAACACCCCGCGCTCTGCCGCGTACACGGCAATGGTGCTCAGCAGGTCCTGATGGGCTTTCTGGTAAGTAGTGCGGCCGATGTGCAGCTGATCGATCACATCGTCCTCCGTGCGGTGCTGCACATAGCGCAGCTCGAACAGATCCGCACGCAGCGGGTCATTTTGCCGGTAATAAGCAAGGCCCTCCTCAATGGCGGCGCACCAGCTGCGCTCCACCGGGCTTCGTGCACGCTGCCGCATCCCATACCGGTACAGTGCCAGCCGCGTCTGATTTCTCTGCTCGCTTGTCATGTTCTGCCCTCCTCTTTTCATCCGCGCGGCGTGCCAGCACTTCGCGGCGGTTCTGCTCTTCAAAAAAGCAGAGATCCCGCTCGTACATGCTCAGACCAAGCACCGCGCTCAGCCGTTCTGCTTCGCTCAGCTTGAACTGTGTGCGCCCCTGCAGTTTCAGGTTCAGTGCATTGGGGCTGATCTTCAAGGCTCGTGCCACATACTGCATCTTGTACCCACTGGCGCGGATATAATCCCGGATCATTTCAGTGTTTGCCATATTCCGCTCTCCTTTTTTCGTATCGGCAATGCCGTTTCACAATCTTTAGTTGTAGTATATTCCTGCATTGATTCAGTGTCAACCCATTTTTGCAAATTCGCAGAAAAAAGTTGATTTTAATGCAATTTTTTGGTATACTTCTGGTAACAGCATTCTTTTTGCAGAACAACCATACGTTTTTCAGAGAGGTTTCGCATGTCTGAGCTTTCTACCCGTCTGCATCTGCGCCGCAAAGAACTGGGCCTTTCGCAGGAAGAGCTTGCCCAGCGCATGGGCTATCGGTCCAAATCCTCCATTACCAAGCTGGAAAAAGGCATCAACGACCTGCCGCAGTCCAAGGTGGAAGAGCTGGCAGCCGCGCTGGAGACCACCCCTGCCTATCTGCTGGGGCTGGACACACCCTGTCCGCCGCCGGGCTTTGAGCCGCTGCCTGCCATGACGCAGGTCCCGCTGATCGGTTCCATTGCCTGCGGCACTCCTATCACGGCAGAGCAGAACATTGAACGCTATATCGGCGTTCCCGCCGCGTGGCGCGCCGACTTTGCCCTGACCTGCCACGGTGACAGCATGTCCCCCACCATCTGCGACGGCGACATCGTATGCATTCGCTGCCAGCCGGAGGTGGAGCAGGGCGAGATCGCCGCAGTGCGCATTGGCGGCGAGGCCACCCTCAAGCACTTCCACCGGCAGGGTGATGCTGTGATGCTGCTTGCGGACAATGCCGCCGTCTGCCCACCCATGATCTTTACCGGCCCGCAGCTGGAAGAGCTGCACATCGAGGGCCGGGCCGTCGGCCTGTGCCGGGGGCTGTGAGCCGCCTGCAGTCTTTCAGGCACGTTTCATAAAAGAAGGAGGCTTCTCATGTTTTTCTCCCGCAAAAAGCCTGCCCGTTCTTACGACCCCGCCACCCAGCAGCCTGCACTGCGGTGCAGCATCTGCACCGGGGAGCAGGTGGCCGGTTTCATCTCCCCGGATGGCCATTTTGAGGACGTTCAGCTCATTCGCACGCCTCAGGAACTGGACGCATTCCGGGCACGGTACAGCATCCCGCCGGAATGCCCCCTGAAAAAGATCTATTAAAAGGAGTTCGCCATGCCCACTGCACCTGAAGAGATGACCCTGAAGGTCATTGCCCATATCCATACTGCCTTTCCCACCAAGTTCGGCATCCCGCGCCAGAGCGGCCTTGTGGACGAGCTGCGCGGCGAGGTGATCTTTACGCCCGAATACCGCAATGCCGATGCCGTGCGCGGTCTGGAAGCTTTCAGTCACATCTGGCTGGTGTGGCAGTTCTCCGGCGCGGTGCGGGACAGCTGGTCCCCCACTGTACGCCCGCCGCGCTTGGGCGGCAACACCCGCATGGGCGTGTTCGCCACCCGGTCGCCCTTCCGCCCCAATCCTCTGGGCCTTTCCAGCGTGCGTCTGGAAAGCATCGAGCACCGGCCGGACATTGGCCCGGTGCTCATCGTGCGCGGTGCCGACCTGATGGATGGCACCCCCATCTACGACATCAAGCCTTACATCCCCTATGCCGACTGCCACCCGGATGCCGCCGAGGGCTTTACCGGCCAGACCCAGTTCCACCGTCTGCAGGTACAGTTCCCGCCCGAACTGCTGGCACAGGTGCCGCAGGCCGACCGCGCCGCCCTGACCGGCGTACTGGCAGGTGACCCGCGCCCCTCCTACCAGCACGACCCGCAGCGGGTGTACGGCATGGAGTTCGGCCCGGTAGAGGTGCATTTTACCGTGGATGGCGAGATGCTCACCGTGACCGGCATCGCCCGCCGCTGAGAGGAAGCGTTTATGGAACTGCGGAACATCAATACCTTTTTGCACATCGCCGAGCTGCACAGCTTTTCCCGCACTGCGCGGCAGCTGGGCTATTCCCAGTCGGCGGTGTCCTCCCAGATCGCACAGCTGGAAGCAGAGCTGGGCGCACCGCTGTTCGACCGCGTGGGCAAGACCGTGCGGCTCACCGATGCGGGCCAGACCTTTTTAGGCTATGCACGCACCCTGCTGGCCACGGCCCAGCAGGCGCAGGCTGCCCTGCAGCCCGCCCGGCAGATCAGCGGCAGTCTGCGCATCGCTCTGGCGGATTCGGTGTGCTCCACCTTCCTGCCCGGTCTGCTCAAACGCTACCACGCCCTGTGCCCGCAGGTGGAGCTGGTGCTGTGCACCGCCACTGCCGACGGGATGCTGCAGATGCTGGGCACAAATCAGATCGATCTGGCCTATACGCTGGACCAGCCCCTGCTGCAGCCCAATCTGGTGCTTGCGGCGGATGTGCCGGAGCCGGTGTGTTTTATTGCACCGTCCGCTCACCCGCTTGCCGGGCAGGAAGCCGTTACGCTGGAAGAGCTGCCCCGGCAGGAATTTCTGCTCACTGAGCGCGGCATGAGCTACCGCGACGCTTTGGATCAGTGCCTTGCCGCCCGCGGCCTTGCCATCCACCCTTATCTGGAGCTGGGCAGCGCTGCGCTGCTGTGCCAGATGGTGGAGCAGGGCATGGGTCTTTCCTTCCTGCCGGAGTACATCGTGCGTCCGGCGCTGGCCGCAGGTCGTCTTGCCCGGCTGAATGTGCCGGACTGCACCGTGGAGATGCACCGTCAGCTGTTTTACCACCGTGACAAATGGCTGACCCCTCAGATGAAAGCCTTTATCGAGCTGGTGCGCCAGCCCGCGCCCAGCACTGCCAGCAAATAAAAGGAGCACGGGTCCATTGAAGCGTAAAGCTGAACACACAAACGAAAAACCGCCGAAGGCTTCCCTTCGGCGGTTTTTCTTATGATAGGAGGATCAAAAATGATCGTCGCTAAATTTTAGTTCAGGATGGTCAGCTCGGTCTCGATGTCGAACAGGTGGACCTTGTGGGGATCGAATGCAACGCGGACGGTGTCTCCGTTGCGTGCCTTGGAGGTAGGAGCCACACGAGCGGTCATCTTGTTGCCCTTGTACTCCAGATACAGGTAGATCTCAGCGCCCATCATTTCGGAGACGTCCACCTGAGCATCCAGCTGGCAGTCAGCGTGCTTTGCCATAAACTCAGGCTCGTCGTCGATATCCTCGGGACGGATGCCCATCTTGATCTTCTTGCCGACGTAAGCATCCAGCTTGCCGTCTGCAGTCTTCTCCTTGGGCAGGGGGATCACGTCGCCGCCCAGGTCAACACCGTACAGCTCGCCCT
>OGMP01000329.1_pt1 | contig 49532 bp, 39 predicted proteins | sample 1573261 | NCBI WGS metagenome assembly OGMP01 (sample SAMEA2581878, study PRJEB24529) | metagenome | biome: Human gut stool | place: China | collected 2011 | reverse complement strand
CAAGAGCGTTGAAATACCAGTCGGCATTGCCTGCCTTCTTTGAGTTGTACTTGTCTGAGAGAACGTTTGCATTGCCTTCTATACCGAGACTGACACGATCACTCAAACGGAAATCAAGAGCAAGTCCGCCACGGCCTACAGGACGAACTTTTGTGCCGCTCCACAGATAAACCAAGTCATAACCTTGACCTGCAATATTATTAGCCTCATCGTTACCAAAAGCGATATTCGCAGCACCGCCAACAAAAGCAGAAACATTTACCGTACGATGAGGATTGTATCCACAAATGGCATTTGAAAGATTGAACACGACATCGATACCCGGTGCAACATACTTGTATTTATAAGTAATATTGCGTGAAACGCCATCTTCGATGTACCCATTAAAACCTCCTTTGCTCTGCCATGCACCGACAGCCAGTCTTGCACTTAACCATGGATTAAACTGCCAACCCAACCCTATCTGAACGCTCGGTGAAATAAGTTCAGAGAAATCAGACTCACCAAGTGTATACTGGGCTCCTCCCTGCACCTGCAGATATGCGTGGGGCTGGAAGATATATTCAGAAGAAGACTCCTGCGCATTAACAGACGCGTTTGTCGCAAATATCATTGCGGACAGTGCGATAAATAGTTTCCTTTTCATACAATTTCGTTTTTGGTTACTTTTTCTCAGAATCAGCCTTTTGCTGTTTTCTGTATGCTCTTTCAACTGAGTCGCGTTTATCCGGTCTTACAACACCCTTGTCGCCATATTCCGTATTTGTCAGACAAAGCACCCAGTTGCCCATATAATCAACAGGCTTAAAGAACATCTTGGTTGTGATGTCTGGCATATCGCCTTCGGCTTTTTTTATGATTACATGACAGAGCACTTCATTGGCATAATATTCGTCAAATTTTATATACTCTATTTTGTAGTCAACCATCGGAATAGACTCCAGCATGGTTTTCACCTCAGCCATCTCCTCATTGTCAAGCTGCTGCGGCTCTCCCTTCTTGTCAAGATCGTTCCGATAAAGCATGGCTGCTGCCTCATCAAAGTTCTTACTCTTGGCATAGCTGAAGAATTTGTCTACAAGTTCTTTAACAGCAAGCGTATCCTTAGCTGTCATTCCCTGTTCAAATTCGGTCTTCTGCGGTTGCGGTTTCTCCTTTTTGCTTTTACATCCGGCAAATACAAATACAAGAGCAAACACGCATATTAGCGCCAAAAGCCTGTTAAATCTCATTTTATTAGTTTTCATTTATCTTTCAAATTGAAAAAAGAAGGCGGAAGCTCCGTCCGCCTTCCTTAATCATGTCTAATCAAATTAGCGTCTCTTAGCTGCATTACCAGAAGCTGCATTTACATTCAGCTCAACTGTTTCATGCAGTACGCCCCACTTATAAGTAACGGCGAGAGGTATACGAACCTTGAAGCTGTTAGCGCGGCTCATGTTCTTCTGTGTAAGAGTTACAGAACCCATGTTACCAAGCTTGATAGCGCCAGAAGGCTCAGTGAAGGTTACTTCAAAGTCATTAGCATCAACCTCAGCCCAATAACCGCTATAATTTGTTTGGATATTTCCAGAAAGTTTAATGCTCTTAACATCATAGAACTTCCAGAACTCCTTCTGCTGGTTGCTCTTTTCCCAGAATGTCTTAGGATCGTAACCGTTGAAGTCGATGAAGTTCAATGTAACAGGCTGTGTCAAAGTACTGTAATCATTAAGCTGCATATCTGCAATCTGGCTACCTTCTATAAACATCGGTTTGATAACCTTAACATTGAACATATTGTTCTTTAATGTTATCAGATCTGATGCCGGTTGACAAGTAGTAGGCTTAACAACAACTGTCAGAGTCAGAGCATTAGCCAAAGCACCTTCTACATAATCGTAATTATTTATAATGTCTTTAGCTGCATTTGTTGCACCAAGAGTAATTGTTCCGTGTACTGGTTCAATCTCTGCAAGTAATTCACCTGAAGTAGTCGTTATTCTGGTTGATGTTACATTAATATAATATCTTGCTCCACTTTCACCTACATACTGAGTGATAGCCTGATCTGCTATCGGTGCGAACTCATAAGTTACATTTGCACTAGCTGCAAGAGCAGGATAAGTTCCAGAAATAGCATCTTTTATAATCTGTGCAGGAACCTTAGAGAATGTATTCTCAACAACCATTGACTGATATTCACATGATGCAGAAGGATCTGTTGCATTACCTACCTGAATATGTAATTCATCATATCCAGCCTCACGTGAGTTGGCAGCATGCCAGTCAGCAGTCTTCTTATCACTATTCTTGATTGTAGCTTCAGGAGCAATATTACGAACTGCTGGTTTCCATGTCAGAGGAACATATACGTCTCTCTGTCCGTGAACTGTGTTGTTAGGCTTGAATCTTACCCAAACTGTTACAGAAGTCTTTGTTCCATCGCCAAAGATCTGATAAGCCTGATTGTTGCTAACAGTCCACTTCAACACGTTTGTCTCATATCCGGCTGTACCATCCTTTGTATTTACGATTGTACCTATCTGATCATCTGCAGCAATCACAGTGAACTTGTTCTTGTTTGCATCATAAGAATACTGAGCAGCATTCTGTGTGTTCCAGTTAAGCTCGAGAGTATAGTTCTTTTCAAACTCTTCCTTGCTCATGTCAAGTGTACCGAGAACGTGGTTCTCAACCTCTGCCCATGTTATAGCTGTTACGTTATTCAAAGCAAGTGCACCATCACAAGCCACAGTAAAGTCTTTATCAACAGGGTTAATATCAGTCTCAGGAACGACAACCGGATCTGTTGTAACGTCTGTAATCTTAACAACGATATAGCCTACCTCAGCAACCTGTGAGTTAGTGTTCTCGTCAACAAGTTTAACACGTACAAGCGGAGTACGGCCGATTATCTTGCGGCTTGCTTCTGCACCGTCAATGCCATGAACCTTAAGTATGCTGCCTTTGATAGTTGCGTGCTTACTTTCGTTAGTCTTGTCTGCATCATTTGCGATGTAACCGATAAGTTCATAAACCAGCTTGAATTTCTTCTTGTTGATTTCAGCCTGATCTCCCCAGAAAGTTTCTTTCTTGTTGTCAGCAAACATATAGTGAACGTTAATCCACTTGTCAAGATTAATACCTTCTGTATTGTTGTATGCAATCTCAAGTACAGGCCACTCATATTCACCAGCTGCGTTATGCTTAACGGCATCAGCTGCAGAATATGCCAGATGGTTCTCGCTGCTTTCATCTTCAGCTGCATTTCCTGTGGCAGACTTGTTGATATAGAACTCTTTTATAGCATACTGCTTCAGGGCTGCAAAGTCAGATGTAACGATTGTATCATTGCCATTGTAACGAAGAGCGGCAACATCAACTTTACCATTATTGATGTTTGCTATGCTGTTAGCATTCTTCATACTGAAGTAAACATTGAGCAAACCAGTAATCTTGCTATCTTTCTTAACGCTGTCAACCATTATATCGTTTGCATTTGCTGCACGTGTATAATTTGCGTTACTTACGATGAAGCTATATTTAGTCTTATCCAGCTCAACCTCTGCGTTAGACGGATTCATATAGTAAGAAGCAGTAACTACAGGAACTACGCTAGTCTCAGAAGATGCACGCGTCATTGCATAATCATTCGTCTGATTTGCATCCAAATCAGGAGTTGCAAGTCCGCCAGTAATAGCATAATAGTTGAAAGACCAAACACCGATAGCCTCGATACCCTGATAATACTCCTTAGGACTATATACGAGAGACTTAAGCTGTCTGCTCTCAAGGCTGAATCTGTTGATGATCTGTCCTATAATAGCAGAATTCTGAGCCAATTCCTGATAAATATTATTGATCTCATTTTCAACCCAAGACATACGATTTACCAAATCAGCTATTTCATTAGCCATCAGGTCATCGATTCTGTCGTTAACAGCCTGAATCTTCTCATCAATAAGACCTACTGTGCTGTCATCGCCAGTAATAGCGCCGAGCTGTGTTCTCAAAGCATCAATCTGCTTCTGCAAATCAGCATCTTTTGCCTCTAATGATGAAATGGCAGAATTGAGAGCATTTACCTGATTCTGAAGTTCTGTACGCAACTCTGAACCAAGAGCAGCAATCTTATCATTAATGTTGTTCTCATTATCTTTCTTGTACTTTTCAAAATCTGCTACAAGATCAGCGATAGACTGTTTAGCCTGATCGGCAGTCATTTTTACATCAGCCAACTTCTGGTCTAATTCAGCAGCCTTGTCCTGAAGGTTCTTGATGGCTGTTGCATGCTCTGTCACTGTTGCCTGAATAGTTTCAACAAGGTTATTTATCTTTGCTATTTCAGTGTTGATGGCAGCTACGTTTGTGTTAACAGCATCGCTAAGTTCCTTTAAGTCAGCACTAAATTCTGTTTTAAGGCCTTCAATTTCGGCATCAATCAAACCCAATTTCTCCTCAGCTGCAGCAATACGTACTACGGCGTCAGCAAGGTCACCCTTAACAGTTTCTATTTCAACGCCAAGTTCTGCTTTCAAGGCAGCAACCTGTGCATCGGTATAAGCCTTTGCAGCGTTAAGACCCTCTGTAAGTTTTGCGTCAAGGGCAGCCAGACTTTCTGCCATGTCAGCAAGTTTCTGAGAGTTTTCTGTAACCATCTTCAGGATAGCCTCATCCTTGCCCTGCAGAGCAGTAATAGCATCAGCATTGTTCTTTATAAGAGCGTTAACCTCAGCCAACTGAGCATCTGCCGCAGCCTTATTGGCAGCAATCTGCTCCAATGCTCCGTCGATCTTATCGCCGAGAGCTGAAATCTGGTTGTCGAGTTCACCTTTAACTGTTGCAAGATTTTCGATAACACCGTTCAGGATGTCTGCGTTCTCGTCAGCCTTCTGCTGAGCTGCGATAGCCATATCCTTGGCGCTCTGAATCTCGCCGTTAGCTATATCAATAGCACTCTGCAGCTCTTTGTCTGCATTGAGCAAGCCATTAATAGTTTCTTCCTGAGTAGAAACTTTAGAAGAGAGAGCATCCAGCTCTGCGTTAGCTGCATCTATTGAAGCCTGCAACAGAGCACAAGCTTCCTCGATGTTCTTCTTTGAAGCCTCGATTGCAGCAGCCTGTGCGGCGGCAGCCTGAATGTCAGCATAGCTCTTAGCATCAGCTACGGCCTGCTCAAATTCTGATTTTGCATTGGCCAAAGCTGTCTCAAGTGTAGCGTCTTGAGCCTTAAGGGCCTCAATCTCGATGGTGAGATTGTTAATCTTCTCCTTAACCATCTCGTCGAGCGTAGACGCATTAGTCGTGATTTGTTCCTGCAGGTTATTGATGTCGTCATCGTAGTCCTTACAAGAGACAAACATGCTCATTGAAGCGCAGAAGCACGCCGCAAAGAACATTGAACTGAAAAATCTTTTTTTCATTTGACAAATTAATTTAATTAAAAAACTATATATAATTATATTAGAGTATTCTACCACTCTTTCTTGCCAAGAGATGGAATTTAGGCGTCAAAACCTCGTGTTATAAGGATTTTTGTGTCAGCGTATCTTCTGTTATGTCAAATAATAGTTTTTTCAGCATTTTTGAAAAAAAATCGCTAAATCATTTGCAGATATTAGTATTTGTTCATATATTTGCATCGCAATTCCATCTCTTGGCAAGAGATGGAATTTTTGTTAAGTATTTTACACCTTATTTTATTATATATAACCCTTTGCCGGAACATGGTAAATACATCTTTATAAACTCTGTTTTTCCGTCATCAAGCAACTGTCATATGCTGATTACCGTTACTGAAACAAAATTCACTAATAAAATTAACACAGAAAAAACGTTTGACTTATTTCAAAATAATTAATGCCGACAACAGAAAACTTTTTTATTTTGACGCTCTCAGAGTGGCGATGTCCGTCACGAATACGGCTTCTAGACGTAAAAAGTGCCAAAAACGCAAAATCAAGACAAACGGCTGATATACTGACAGTTACACATTTTCAGACAGAAAAAGCAATGAGTTAAAAAATATTACTCAGCCGTTTACCACACAAAAGTGGGCCGTTTACGATGTCAAAGCGGCTCACTTTTATGGTTAAACGCAGCGATTTTGCGGTGAAAAACGGCTCTTTCAAGAGAAAATACAGGCGATAAAGATAACAGATGTTAATGCAAACAGCCATTACAGGCCAACGGTTTAACATCTGTTATATATTTGATTTCTATTTCACAGAAAACTTTATACATAATAATGTAAAAAGTTTTCAGATGATGTCATATCACTAACACGGCGCAGATAGCCCAACCGAGAACTGACGGATACCGGCTAAAAGGACACGACGGCTAACGGAAGAAGACAATATAGGCAAAACATTGCGGATATGGCTAACGCCCCGACAGCGCCGTCACGGATTCTTGCGTATCAGCGTCAGTCCGTCGCGCAACGGCAAGAGGACCTTCTCTACGCGGCTGTCGTTCATCACGAAGTCGTTGAAGTTTTCGATGCCGGCAGTCTGGCGGTCGCTGCTCTTGGGCACTTCGAGCACATGGCCGTCCCACAGCGTGTTGTCGGCAAGGATGAAGCCGCCGGGACGGAGCACGGACAACGCCATTTCGTAAGACTCGATATATGTGCGCTTGTCACCGTCGATGAAAGCCATGTCGAACTCTATGCCCAGCTTGGGTGCCTCCTTTATGGCGTCGCCAATGATAAAACGTATCTTGTCGGCCACGGGCGAGTTTTCAATCCAAGGACGCGTGAAGTCTTCCTGCTCGTCGTTTATCTCGTATGTATACACCATTCCGCCTTCTTCCAGTCCTTCGGCCATGCATATAGCGCTGTATCCGCTGAACGTTCCCACCTCAAGGATATTCTTCGGCCGTATCATCCTCACCAGCATCTTCAGCAGTCTGCCCTGCAGATGTCCGCTCGCCATGCGTCCGCGCAACAAGTGAACGTTAGTGGCACGCCACAGTCTGTAAAGATAGTCGCCCTCAGGGTCGATGTGGGACAAAACGTAGTTTTCTAATTCATAATTCATAATTCACAATTCACTTTTCTAATTCATAATTCATAATTCACAATTCATAATTGGGATGCTTTCTTAATTTTTAATTCTTAATTTTTAATTTTCTCCCCTTTCCTCCCAATTATGAATTATGAATTGTGAATTATGAATTAAATATTATTCCTTCTATCGCAAGTCTGTAGGAGTCGAGACCGAAACCGCAGATGACGCCAAGGCAGGCGCACGAAATCATTGACTTATGGCGAAACTCCTCGCGCTTGTGTACGTTAGAGATGTGAACCTCAACAACGGGAGCTTTCAGTGAACGTATGCAGTCCTGCAGGGCAATACTCGTGTGGGTGTAGGCTCCTGCGTTGAGCACTATGCCGTCGTAGGTGAATCCCACTTCCTGCATCTTGTTGATAAGTTCGCCTTCTATGTTGCTCTGATAATAGTCGATGTTTACATCAGGCATCTTTTTTCTCAGTTCGTCAAGATAAGCCTCAAAAGAGTTGCTGCCGTAAATCTCGGGCTCTCTACGCCCCAACAGGTTCAGGTTGGGGCCGTTGATAATCATTATGTTCATAATATATCGCGGATTTATACTTTAAGCGGCAACATGCATGTTGCCATAAGCAATATCGTTTATTGTGATGCAAAATTAATAAAAATAAGGTAAACGCAAGAATCATAAATAAAAAAACGGCGCGGCAAGCATCTTGCAAGATGCCTGCCGCGCCTTATCTATTATAATATATGTCTGCAATTATTTGCCGAAACGCTGTTTCAGTTTCTCGATCATGTCGCGTGTCATGGCGTCAAGGTCATACTCGGGTTTCCATCCCCACTCCTCACGCGCACATGTGTCGTCAAGAGAATTAGGCCATGACTCGGCAATAGCCTGGCGCAGCGGGTCTACCTTATACACCATCTTGAAGTCAGGTATATATTCTTTTATCTTGTTGTAGATAATCTCCGGCTCAAAGCTCATAGACGCAATGTTAAACGAATTGCGGTGCTTCAGTTTAGACGGGTCGGCCTCCATAATCTCTATTGCGGCACGCAGTCCGTCGGGCATATACATCATATCCATATATGTGCCGGCAGCTATCGGGCACTCAAACTCCTCACCCTTTACGGCCGAGTAATAGATGTCAACTGCATAGTCGGTTGTGCCGCCTCCGGGAGGTGTAACGTAAGATATTAGTCCCGGGAAGCGCACCGAGCGTGTGTCGACGCCGAAGCGCACATTATAATAATTGCTGAGCAGCTCGCCCGAAACCTTCGTAACGCCGTACATGGTCTTTGGGTCGCGCACGGTGTCCTGCGGAGTCTTGTCCTTGGGCGTGTTGTCGCCAAACGAGCCAATCGAACTGGGAGTGAACACGGCGCATTGTTTCTCGCGCGCCACCTCAAGCACGTTGAAAAGTCCGCCCATGCCTATCGTCCAGGCAAGCTGGGGCTTCACCTCAGCAACGGCAGAAAGGATGGCAGCAAGATTGTATATTGTATCAATCTTGTATTTAGACACCACCTCGCCTATCTGTTCAGGCTTAGTAACATCAACGACCGCCGACGGTCCCGACTCCAAGAGTTCGCCCTTAGGCTCTGCTCCGGGAATATAACCGGCAACGATATTTCCATTGTAAAGTCCACGTAACTTCATTGTCAACTCCGACCCAATCTGGCCGGTAGAGCCAATAACTAAAACATTTTTCATACTATAAATATTAGATTTACAATTAATCTTGATACATGCACAATATCTTCAATGGACACGCCACAACAACGGCAACACGCACCGGCAGCCACAACAACGGCTGCCTAAGGGCAACGCCACACCGGAAATGGCCATGCACAACATCAAATTAAGGTTAACCTGCCGAACCGCCGCCACACCAAGACAACAGACATGGACGGCATGCCGAGGCAGCAATAAGCAGCAGCCGTACACAAAACGGCGCATACATATAATGCAAAGATATGAAGAAAAGATTATATTATAACAAAATTTATCGGATTATTTACTCTAATTTCAAAAAAAAACAAGAACTTTGTAAAATGAAAACATTGATGTTAAACTTAATCTAAGAATTATGTACGGAAAAATGAAAGAGTTCCTCACGAAGGAACTGGACGGCATAAAGGCCGCCGGCTTATACAAGAACGAGCGTATAATAACAACTCCGCAGAGAGCCGGAATAAAAGTTGGCGACGGACAGGAAGTGCTCAACTTTTGCGCCAACAACTATCTTGGACTTTCTGACAACACACGCCTTGCCGAGGCTGCGGAGAAAGCCATGAAGGAAAGAGGCTACGGAATGTCGTCAGTAAGATTCATTTGCGGAACACAAGACATGCACAAAGAGCTTGAAGCCGCAATTTCCGATTATTTCAAGACCGAAGACACCATCCTATATGCTGCATGCTTCGATGCCAACGGAGGTCTGTTCGAGCCTTTGTTCACCGAAGAGGACGCCATCATATCTGACGCGCTCAACCATGCATCAATAATAGACGGCGTCCGTCTCTGCAAGGCTAAGAGATACCGCTACGCCAACGCCGACATGGCCGACCTTGAAAGATGCCTGCAGGAAGCACAGGCACAGCGCCACCGCATAATAGCAACGGACGGCGTGTTCTCTATGGACGGAAACGTTGCCCCGATGGACAAGATATGCGAACTTGCCGAGAAATACGACGCACTGGTAATGGTAGACGAGTCGCACTCTGCCGGCGTTGTAGGCCCGACAGGACACGGCGTGGCTGAAAAGTTCAACGCTTACGGACGCATAGACATATTCACCGGAACATTAGGCAAGTCGTTTGGCGGCGCAATGGGAGGATTCACCACAGGCCGAAAGGAAATTATCGACATGCTGCGCCAGCGCTCAAGACCTTATCTGTTCTCTAACTCTCTGGCACCAGCCATCGTAGGAGCCAGCATCGAAATGTTCAAGATGCTGAAGGAAAGCAACGCCCTGCACGCCAAGCTGATGGAGAACGTTGAATATTTCCGCGACAAGATGACCGCTGCCGGATTCGACATCAAGCCTACGCAGAGCGCTATATGCGCAGTTATGCTGTATGACGCAAAACTGTCGCAGGACTTTGCAGCCCGCATGCAGGACGAAGGCATATATGTAACCGGATTCTACTATCCCGTAGTGCCTAAAGGCCAGGCCCGCATACGCGTACAGCTGTCGGCAGGCCACGAGAGAGAGCATCTCGACAAGGCTGTCAACGCCTTCATAAAGGTAGGCAAGGAACTCGGAGTAATCAAATAACACTCAAGATAATACGGCCAAGGCGGCACCACACGCAAAACTTGGCTGAGAAATAAAAATCCGGGGCATGTCGGTCCCCGGATTTTTTAAGCTAAAACCGGGCGTTAGAGTTCAGCCTGTATTTCAGCCTTATATTAAGCTGATTTCCGTCTGATTTTCACAAGCATGGCAGACTATGGACAGAAAGACGGACGAAAAGGCGACAACAGAAAACAAAAGACGGCTGAAAGCACGAATAAGCAAGACAAATAAAACTATATGCTGTCTAAGAACCGATTGTAGAATAAATCCTGCCGTGCAGACATGGCCATGACGCTAAAGCCGGGAACATACAGAATAAAGCAAAGATGATTCAGAAAGAACAAGACAACATTATACACAAATATATCCGCTACATGAAACTTCAGCGTAATTATTCAGGCAATACGCTCGAAGCATACATCCTTGACATCAACAAGCTATTAAAATTTCTGAAGGACAACGGCATCAGTCCGGAAGCGGCAAAACTAAGCGACATACAATGCTTTGCCGCCTCACTGCACGACATTGGGATATCACCTCGCTCACAATGCAGGATTCTAAGCGGCGTGAGAGCATTCTACAAATATCTGTATCTTGACGGATACATCAAGGACGACCCTACAGAACTGCTCGAATCGCCAAAACTCGGCGACCATCTGCCCGAGGTGCTCACCACGGAAGAAGTGGACAGACTGGAGCAGGCCATAGACCTGAGCAAATGGGAAGGACAGCGCAACAAGGCCATAATAGAGGTGCTGTTCAGCTGCGGACTGCGCGTCAGCGAACTTGTAAACCTGAAGATGTCTGCGCTTTATCTCGACGAACAGTTCGTAAGAATAACGGGCAAAGGCAACAAGGAGCGGCTCGTCCCTATATCTGAAAATGCCATAGAGCAGCTGAAATACTGGTTTATAGACCGCAGCCACATGAACATAAAGCCGGGAGAGGAAGACTACGTGTTCCTGAACCGCCGCGGAGCTCACCTGACGCGCACCATGATACTGATAATGATAAAGCGGCTGGGTGCCGAGGCCGGCATACAGAAGACGATAAGTCCGCACACGCTGCGCCACAGCTTTGCCACCGCCCTGCTTGAAGGCGGAGCCGACCTGCGCGCCATACAGAGCATGCTGGGGCACGAAAGCATAGGTACAACCGAGATATACACGCACATCGACACGCACACGCTGCGCGAGGAAATCCTGAACCATCATCCGAGAAACATAGCTGCAAAGGATAATAAGGTGGAAGAATGAGCCGGCAAAGGCGTGAGACAAGCATTCCGGCACCTACGCTCGCAATAAATGTTTTTCATAATGAAATAAAACAATAATCTCTATTTTAGCAGTAATAAAACGTATATTTTGTGCTATTTGTTAAAATCCGATATATTGCATTTAACATATATGCGGAATTCAGAATATTTGCTTAACTTTGCGTAAACCACAACTCATCATTAACAATGGCAAAAATTACCGTTCAAAATACAGATATTAGCATTGTAAAGTACAATGAAGAAGACTACATCAGCCTTACAGACATGGCACGAAGCCAACTGCAAGAGCATATTATCTTCCGTTGGCTTAGTCTTAAAAGTACTATTGAGTATCTTGGCGAATGGGAAATGTTATACAATCCCGATTTTAATTGTACCGAATTCGGTACAATTAAAAATGCGGCAGGAAGCAACAATTTCGTTCTTTCAGTAAAAACATGGATAGAAAGAACCAGCGCAATCGGCATTCGTTCGAAGGCAGGCCGCTATGGCGGCACGTATGCACATCGGGATATAGCATATCATTTTGGCATGTGGATTTCTCCTAAATTCCAATTACTTCTTGTTAAGGAGTATCAGCGGTTAAAGACAGAAGAACAAAGGCTGCTCGGTTGGTCAGCGAAACGTGAATTGTCAAAAATCAATTATCGCATACATACTGATGCCATAAAGAAGAATCTTATTCCTATGGAAGTAACACCAATGCAAGCAAACATGATTTATGCTAATGAAGCCGACGTGCTGAACGTGGCGATGTTTGGTATGACAGCAAAACAATGGAGAGAAGCAAATCCTGAACTGAAAGGAAACATCCGTGATTATGCTACTATCAACGAACTTATCTGTTTGTCGAATATGGAAAATCTAAATGCCATTTTTATCGAACAAAATATGGCACAAAGTGAACGTCTGATTAAGCTAAACCAAATAGCAATCCATCAAATGAGCATATTGGAAAGTAGTGATACCGACCGTAAACTTTTGAAATAAATTATTTTATCTTAATATTTACAGATTATGAAAAAATTACTTTTTGCTTTTTTACTTGCCCTCGTAATCCACAGCACATCTTATGCAAGTGATTTTTCAAAATATCGTGGAGTCTGGGCTTCAAATGATGCAGAAGCGGTTATAACAGACAGCATTTGTATGTTCTTTGAGAAAACTCCAACAGGCCTGAGAGCATTTCTCAATATCCCTACACAAGACATATATAGCTGTACCACTTATAAAGATTCGGCATTTGTCGTTGAAACCACTACGCCTCTTACACTCACTGACGAGGTCAAGACGGTTAACGGAACTGCCGTTAAGACTCTTCGTATTGGAGATAAAGTTATGTCTAAGGTAGAGGAAATAACAACCTGCAAGCCTTATGAAAAATCCATTGCCAAAAGCAAGTTAGACATCGGTAAGTGTCTACAGGAATGGAGACTTGGCGCCAGGTTTGGAAAAGATGGCGACGTTTTTATGTGTGAGGTCAATACAAACCGCCATATGTTTGTCTATTTGGTAAATGGCCGTATGATATATATTCGGGCAGCTGCAACAGCCAACAACAATAATGGCACACTGTTTTTTCAGAACATTCGTATGATGCGCAACGATAATACCGGAGAAATGACATCATATATTGAACCTGACAACTATAATATCGCCGCAAACGATTTGAATATTGACAATAGTAAGTTTAATCCCGACGCTTGCGTATTTAGTCCTGATGGCGGAATTTACTGGTCATTCATCTCGTTTACACCAGACCAAATCCAGCTAAACGGCTGTGGCGAAACTTATTATATAAAGCGTACTGATCAATTTGACGAATACTTTAAGTATATTCCCTACGAAAAAGCAGGCTTATAACAATTATTATTTCTGGGATAATGGGCTTTACCGTACCTTTGTGGCTTGGTAAAGCCCATATTTTTATTCAGGCCTGCCCGATAAACAGCTTTCGTCAAAGCATATTACCATAAGCTTACCCCGAATCATTATACGGCATATAAGTTCTATCTGTCTTGTTTATTCACGCCTTCATCCGCTCAATGAAAAGCAGCAATCTGCCCTAATAATAAAGGTCTGTTTGGGTTAAAAGACCGTTAAAAGCCGGTATTTTATTGTTTTAATGTGTTAAATTATCGTTTTTCAATAAATTTTTATTGAAAATATTTGGAACATTCAAATATAGTTCATACATTTGCATATCGAAAAACGATAAATGATTATTGAATTTAGATAACGCCGCTTCCCGCAGGATATTAAAAAGACAATATCACGACGTAGTTTTTCAGAACAAAGAACGTCTAACGACAAAACAGATAAAGAATTAAATAAACAAGAATAATAACGAAATAAAAAATATAGCATTATGGAACTGATTACAATTACCGCCGCAACAATTATGAGTTTGTTCACAAGCATCGCAGGAACATCCAACTCTGACAACCGCTTCGCATACAACGCAGAGATGCAGGACGGTAAAGTAAGCGCAATAGTTACTTACGACAACAGCGGCAAATATCTTACAGCCAAGACACGCAAGCAATATACATACGACGACCAGGACCGCGTGATAAGAAAAGAGGTGATGAAGTGGAACAGCGACAAGCAGAAATGGGAAAACTACCTCTGCATGGACTACACCTACAACGCCGGCAACACTGTGCTCGACATGAAGGTATGGAAGAACAGCGACAGCGCCTACGTGCAGAGCCAGCGCATGACATACAGCAGCATCAGCGGAAACGCCACGGGAGTTGACTGCTACACATGGAACAAGAGCAGCAACATGTATGAGCTTAACGACAACTACGTACTGCTAAGCGACTACACCGCCAACCTGCTGGCCGACATGAAATGACAGCAACAACGACTCTCTCTAACTAAATAAATAAAGGCCTACCCGCCGGCCGGGAAAACAGGGCGGCGGGCATTTTTATGAAAAATACGCAACAAGATGAAAACAAAGCTCAACATATTCTGCCTGCTTATCTTCGCCGTTATCATCGTAGACATATTGATGGCCACCGACCTTATGTTCAGCGGCATGGTCAGCGGATATAAGTCGGCCAAGCACATCCAAGAGACAAACACAGAAAGCGTTGACGGCTATCGCGTTGTGTCGCTCATACCGAACGAAATCACATGGCGCAACGCAATAACCATAACCGACAGCGCAACGAACAAGTCGTATAGGGCATGGCCAACACAGATAAACCTGCCGATAGAGGATTCTTCAGGCACAGCAGGCAGCATTCTGTCAGTAATCACAGGCATAGCAATAATGGTGGCAGGCATCATCACGCTGGTGTCGTTCATACGCTTCGTGCTGAACATCAACCGCAACAACATCTTCACACGGAAGAACACGAAATACCTTAAACGCATAGGCTGGTGCATGGTGATAATAGGTCTGCTGGCAACGATAAAATACTGTAACGACGTATATGCCGCCACACAGACGTTCAGCCTTACGGGCTACACCATCGGATATTCAGACGCCGTGTACACGGGCACGATACTCTTCGGACTATTCTCTCTTGTAATGGCAGAGTCGTTCTCCATCGGACTGAAGATGAAAGAGGAACAGGAACTCACGATATAATAACCTACGTAAACAACTCTAAAGCAACAAGTATGGGTAAAATAATAGTAAACCTCGACGTGGAGATGGCCAAGCGTAAGATTTCGCTAGGCGAGCTGGCCGAAAGAGTGGAGCTTACGCAGGCTAATCTGTCGATCCTGAAGACCGGCAAGGCCAAGGCCATACGCTTCACCACGCTCGAAGCAATATGCCGCGAGCTGGGGTGCCAGCCAGGAGACATTCTGGAATACCGGGAGGAAAAATAAACCGGCTTACAGCATGGTATTTACACGAAAGTAACAATTTTGCATACAAAACGTATAAAATTTATTAAATATAACAACCAGTAACAACATTCGAGAGATAAAAAAACTATCTTTGTTGAACTATTTTAAACTCTTTTTTATGAAAATAAAACATCTAATCATCACGGCCGCACTGTTCTTGGCAAGCACAGTGGGCATCATGGCTCAGGGCATGCAGATGCCTCCCATCCCGGTTGACCCGGCAGTGAGGACTGGCAAGCTGGCCAACGGACTGACCTATTACATCCGCAACAACGGTTATCCGGAGAATCGTGTTAACTTCTACATTGCCCAGCGCGTGGGTTCTATCCAGGAGAACGACGACCAGCGCGGTCTGGCTCACTTCCTTGAGCACATGGCCTTCAACGGCTCAGACAACTTTAAGGGCAACAACCTCATTGAATATCTGCGCTCTATCGGCGTAGAGTTCGGTTCTGACCTCAACGCATACACAGGCGTAGACCAGACCGTTTACAGAATATGCAACGTTCCTTCTACACGCATTGAGGCTCTCGACTCTTGTCTTCTCATCCTGAAAGACTGGTCTAACGGCCTTACACTCGACCCCAAGGAGATCGACAAGGAGCGTGGTGTGATCAACGAGGAGTGGCGCCTGCGCACTGACGCACAGACAAGAATGTTCGACCGCAACCTCGAGAAGATCTATCCGGGCAGCAAATACGGACAGCGCATGCCTATCGGTAAGATGGAGATCATCAACAACTTCAAGCCTGAAGTTCTCCGTCAGTACTACCACAAGTGGTATCGTCCCGACAACCAGGCAATCATCGTAGTCGGCGACATCGACGTTGACCGCACTGAGGCTAAGATCAAGGAGCTGTTCAGCGGCATCAAGCTTGATCCTAACGCTCCGAAGGTTGTCAACGAGACTGTGCCCGACAACAACGAGGCTATTATCATCGTAGACAAGGACAAAGAGCAGCAGACTGACATCATACAGCTGATGTACAAGCACCCCGAAGTGCCAGACAGCCTGAAAGGCAGCCTTGCATATCTCGTTCAGAACTATGCAGTAAGCCTCTCAACACAGATGCTCAACGCACGTCTGCAGGAAATAAAGCAGAATCCTGACTGTCCGTTCGTTCAGGCTTACGCTTACGACGACGACTTCATCCTGGCTTCTACAACCAAGGCATTCACCCTTGTTATCCTGCCGAAACCGGGCATGAGCGAGCAGGCCATCAGCACAGCCACACGCGAGGTTATGCGTGCCGTTAAGTTCGGCTTCACAGCCACAGAGTTTGAGCGCGCCAAGGCCGACTATATGAGCTCACTCGAGAAGGTTTACACCAACCGCAACAAGCGCGACAACGCTATTTACGGTGACATCTACCGCGACAACTTCCTCGGCAACGAGCCTATGCCTTCAATCGAAGACGAGTATCAGATAATGCAGCAGATTTCTCCGGTTATCCCTGTTGAAGCTGTCAACGAGATCACCAAGGAGCTGATAAGCGAAACTGACACCAACACTGTAGTGCTGGCATTCTACACAGAGAAGGAAGGTGCTAAATATCCTACAGCAGAATCTATCAAGAAGGCCATCGACGGCGTTCACGCTGAGCAGCTCACAGCATGGGTTGACAACGTTAAGAACGAGCCGCTGATAAGCGTTCTGCCCAAGAAAGGCAGCATCAAGAGCGAGAAAGAGAACGCTAAGTTCGGCTACAAAGAGCTCACACTGTCTAACGGTGCAAGAGTATTGCTGAAGAAGACTGACTATAAGGACGACGAGGTTATCCTCAGCGCTACATCTAAGGGTGGTGCTTCTCTGCTCGGCAAGGAAGACTACGCTAACATCAAGATGTTCGACATGGCCATCGGCTACAGCGGACTGGGCAACTTCAGCAGCACTGAACTGCAGAAGGTACTGGCAGGCAAACAGGTTAACGTTGACCTCACTATGCAGAACCTGCACGAGACTGTAAGCGGAAGATCAACTCCTAAGGACCTTGAGACTCTCTTCCAGATGACATATCTCTACTTCACAAACATCAGCAAGGACGAGAAGAGCTACAACTCAATGGTGGGACTGATAAAGACCTCTCTGAAGAACAAGGAGCTTTCACCTGAGATGGCACTGTCAGACTCTGTAAAGAACACTCTCTACATGCACAACCCGCGCTTCGCCTCTATCGAGATGAAGGATGTTGAGAACGCTAACTACGACCGCATTCTGCAGATTGCAAAAGAGCGCACAGCCAACGCTGCCGACTTCACATTCACAATCATCGGTAACTTTGACGAGGCTGCCATCCGTCCGCTCATCGAGCAGTATATAGCTTCTCTGCCTGCAAAGGGCGCTAAGGAAAACTGGAAGCCTGTTACTACTTACAACAAGGGCAACACCGTTAACCAGTTCTACCGCAAGATGGAGACTCCGAAGGCTAACGCTTACATGTACTGGTATAACAACAAGACTCCTTACACTCTCGAGAACAGCATCTACGCTGACGCAGCAGGACAGATCCTGAGCATGATCTACCTGGAGAAGATCCGTGAGGAGGCCAGCGCAGCCTACTCTGCAGGAGCTGCCGGATACTCATCACTCGGAGGCGACGTTCCGTTCACATGCATCATCGGTGTTTGCCCGATGAAACCTGAGAAGAGCGACATGGCTATCGGCATCATGAACGACGAGGTTACTAAGATGACCAAGACTGTTGATGCTGAAATGCTCAGCAAGGTTAAGGAACTCATGCTGAAGCGTGCAGACGAAAACGTCAAGAAGAACAACTACTGGCTGGGCGTTATCCAGAGCTTCGACGAGTACGGAGTTGACACAAACACCGACTACAAGAAGATTGTAAGCGAAATGACTCCTGAGAAGATGGCTAAGTTCATGAAGAACGTCATCATCGGTGGCGGCAACAGCATCAAGGTTATCATGCTGCCTGACACAATGAAGAAATAACACATACGGTTATTAACCATACAAAAGGCTCCCTTACTTGCCGCACAAGGCAAAGGTAAGGGAGCCTTTCTTTTTGCCCTTTTATCAGGATAAGACACGGCTGACAGCATTGCAAAAGGCATGCTTTTACACGCTGAAAGGCGGTCTTTCGCAAGGTAAAAGCATACCTTTTGGAGATAAAGGAATGAGACAACCAAAACTGGTAATAAGCCTGTTTGGAGTAAACCTATATCAGGAAGGACGATGCGATATAATCATAAAAAAGTTTTCGGAGAAACTCGTCACTCATCACAAAGGCACATAAACCGCTGCATATCAACATTTTACAGCGTGACGAGTTGTATTTTCAACTCATCACATACAGGTCATCGCCCCATCCAAACATCCAATTAACCGGTTATTCAAAAACGATGTGACGAGTTGAACGGCAAACTCGTCACACTATAACACACTGCTATTCAATAATTTACATAAGAATGTGACGAGTGATGAGTTTATTATAAAAACACATTAGTGTCCCGTTAAAATGGAACACTAATGTGTTGCTTTAATTAAAGCACGATTATTCTCCACGTATAAACATGTTCTGATAGTTGATTGTAAGCCGTTTGAATGACAACACAAAATCTGTCCCTAACGAACCTGCAAACAACCGACTGTTTATTCCTGTGTTCGTAATCACTTCTGTATTATGCAATGTCACCTTAGTACCTGCCGCCTCGAAACAGAAATTTGGCAATGTTACTGCTTTTATCTGCGATATTCCGCCAAAGCCGCCACGTGAAGTTACATGTTCTGCCAATCCGGCAATGGCATCTGGAAATGTTTTAGCAAATTTATTCCCCAAGTCAGACTTTACATTTCCTGTATCAAAAATCAGGTCAAAAGGCTTTCCGTTATAGCTGATTCTTACTTGAGGCGTATTTGATGCCAAATACATATTTGGCTCCCCCTCAGACACTTTTTGCGGAAAGACAAACTTTCCGGCCTCATTGTCTATGATTATTTCCTTGGCGTCCCTGATAAAGTGGTAACCTATAACTCCATCAAAAGCAAATACCGAATCGACCTCATGATCGGGAGGCGCAACCATAAAAACAGGATTATGATATACCATTTCTCCTATTTTCATTGAATCTGCCACAGCAAGTTTTACAAGACCAATCTCCATACCTGATACAGGAATAGAATCAGCTACAATTTTCAGACCAACTTCTTCTGCATACTTTTCTGAAACGAAATTGCCAAAAGAGCAACCTGTATCGAAAATATAGTTTTTCGTTATGCCGTTTACCTCTACAGGTATATAGATATGTTTGCCTCTTCCCACAGTTTCAACACTTAGCGGCACGGTAACATCTCTATCAGGACGTTCAAGATAAGGTTTTGGAACATTGGCAAGTGCTTTGCTAACTTTTTCGATAAATACAAAACTGTAAAGAGATTCAAACGGAACTGATTCCTTTAGTGCATTCACCAGACTTTCTCCAACTTTTCCGGCTTGCTCATACATGCCCAAATTCAAGAGGTTCATGCCTTGCAAAGCAGCCATACCTATTGACGTTTGCGCACCAAGCTCGTTTTGGTGATGCGCCAACAAACTGTCAAGGGCAACGGCAGCATTTTCCAATTTATTAAATCCGATGCCTAACTGAGCGTCTGCCACCAGATTAAGCATCTTCACACTCACGGAGCCTTTTAGATTCGGATATTCTTTTCTCAATTGGAACAGATCACCACCATTCAGGATCTCACCCATTTTCACATCAGCCTGTGTTTGTGAATAAACAGAGCTATACCCCAACAAAAAGGCAACAAGAAAAAATGAAAGTCTATTTATAATTTGCATACTGCTTGTAGATTTTGTATTAAACATGAAACAAATATACAAAATCCCATGAATTATCCAGCAGTACCAAAGACTTATTATTTATTATCTATTATTTATTATTTTTGTCTTGCCGTCGGCCTTTCCATGGCATAGCCCTCTATAACAACACAAAGACAGACGGCAAGACGCTATATAATAATAGAATGACAATCCAAACAGATTATGATTGTGATATAATAACAGCAGAAATGCCATAAATATTCACCTTTATTGGCATACATTAAATTTGGCTTTTTTCCCATTAACCCGAAGCGTTACTTTTGGATTTGAAAATTTGGTAATATGAGGAAATACAAGTGTTACAGTAACTATGCCATTCTTTTCTGCTATTTTTACAGAAGTAGCAGAATATTCTTCTCCATTCCATGATGACGACCTGAGTTTTACATCTGAGACCAAATATCGCTCTCCTACTTGATTGTCCGTAAAAACGATTGTCACCTTATCATCGTAGTTGTTGAATCCTTGACAATGAGGCTTTGCTTTGGCAGCCAAAGCTATGACAACCCACAAAAATATAATTATAAATGTTTTCATATAAATATAATTTAAAAACGGTTCATTTCATTTACTCCTGCTCCTTGTCCACGGTACCTGTCTCGTGTCGAGTTAAAGGTGTATTGCAGAGTAAGCATAAAAGTACGGTTATTGGTTGTATTGAGCTTATAAATGGAAACATCTTTGCTCATGAGTGTTACATCACGATTGCTTTTGTTGAATATATCATTGGCCTCAATTGTTATGCTGAAACGATTATTGAAAAAAGCTTTATACAGTTTTGCATTGAGATAAGATGATGATTTCTGATACGTATTGTCGCTGTTTCCTGCACTCATCCATTGCATATCCACATTCATCCAAATATCAAAAGGCAGATGAACTGCATTTTGAAATTGCACAAGACCGATGGGGTTTTCCAACCTCTTACGACCATTTGAATATTCTATGGCCAGCCATTGTTTCATAATTCCCATGTTGACTCTCGGTTGCCATATACCAACATTAAACTGCCCACCTACAAAAGCCTGTAAGCCTTGAATTTTAGAGAAATTATCCATTGTTATAAGTTTTATCTCGCCATCATCACCATACGGACAAGTGGTGTTCATTATCGGGTCTTTCTTATAGGTATAGGTAATCTGACCTAAGAACTGATGCCATGCTCCCATTAGCTCCAAAGAATGTATTTTCTCCTGTTTAAGAAATGGATTGCCACTTTCAAGAGTAAACCGGTTAATATAGTCCACAGTACCGTCAAGATCTGCATATTCCGGACGTTGTGTCTTGTGTGTATAACTTATGGAGAGCTGTACATTCTTAATCTTAGTTGACAGCGATAACGATGGAAAAAGATTGTTATAACTTCTACTTTGATCGTCTTTTTTCTGGCCATTATCAAAATAATCAAAATTCACATGTTCATATCGTAAACCCACGTTGACATTAAAATTTCTGAAAGACTGACCTATTTCAAAAAATCCGGCAATATTGTTTTCTTCCACGTTAGAAGCTGAGCTACCAATTATTGATGCATCTGTAATGTAATCAGACGAGAAGCGTGAAGATGTATATTCCTCTCCTATTTCTATTCCTCCTTTCCATAGCGGATAACTGAAAACAAGTCTTTCGGCAAACAGGTGGCTTCTATTTGCCCCGATGGAGTTGACAATAGAGTTATCCTGATTCTCGCTTGTCTCATCGTTCCACATATTCGTCCTGCTTTTGCGCCACATATAATCCATATTGAAGTCTATTCCAAGTTTGCCTATTTCACCATTGTAATAGAGATTTGCATGGTGTTTGGGGAGTATGTTATTTCTAGTGCGGCCAAGCATTACCAGATTATCATAAAGCACATCATCAGTAAATATTTTACTGATACCAATATGTTCTGTCTTTTGTTTCGTAAAACCATTAGAATAATAAGCTCCTATGGAATGATTTTCACTGAACATATATGAAAAGCCTGCTTTTCCAAAGAACTCATTTGTACACATATTTCCATCTTGAGCCAACGTCTGATTCCATATTACGGAAGACTGTGTGAGCATATCAACTTCGTTGCTACTTTGGAATTTACCCCACATATAGCCGAAATTGCCAAATAATTCAAGTCCGCCTGTACGGAATTTGAAGTTTGCTTGGTCAACGGTACGAAAATATTTTTGCATAACACCCTGTGTCCGAATAGTCATGCCAAAGCCGTCACCTTGAGGTCGTTTTGTTTGAATACGAATAACTGATTTTACCGAGGCATCATATTTTGCTCCAGGATTTGTTATTACTTCAATATTTTTAATATCTGCAGAACTCAACTGAGATAGTTGCGTAAGATCCATGACTTCACGACCATTTATATAAATAGCAGGAGAACCCTTACCAAATACTTCGAAATTACCATCACGTCCAAGAACCATAGGGACTTGTGTAAGAACATCATTTGCCGTACCTGCATGCTCAAGTTGAGAGCCTGCCACATTAGTGACAAGGACATCTCCTTTCATCGTTGTTACAGGGCGGTTTGCTTTTACAACCACCTCTCCCAGCATTACATTCTCCGTATTAAGCGTAATTATGCCCAGATTCCCTGAAGATGGAATGACAACAAGTTTGTCTGCATAGCCAATTGAAGACAATTTTAACAATTCGGCATTACTCTGTTCTTCACTGAAAAGGAAAATCCCATTTTCGTCAGTAACTGTACCTACTATATAGGTAGAATCGGCTCTTAGTAGAACCACGTTAACAAAGCCAAGAGGAGAATTGTTTTCGTCCATAACCTTGCCAGTTATACTTTGAGCCATTGCTGTAACCGAAGTAACAGCCATAACAATTAATGTGAATATTGGTTTCATATTAAATTGATTATTGGTTTTTGATACAAAATTACAGCCGTCGTAAACTCTTTGCAATACCCAAAAGTATACAAATGTGTTTATTGGTAAAAAAATACACTTTTAGGTATGGCATATCGTCGAAGATAGACATAATTTTGCACCTCAAAAATAATAAAGAATATGACAAATGAAGAAATACGCCTTATTTCAGACTATAGGATTGTGATTGCTGGATCTACCGATTTTACAAACAACATTAAGACCGAATTGTATAAATCCGGTTTCAAGTCAATTACCATTATTTCATCAACAGACTGGTATCCAGATACTGTCTCTGTTGATATGATTATAGAGTATGTGGGTGATTGTATTTCCGGTTTAAAGGACAACATTTCAATACCTATAATATATCCTTTTGATTTTGTATATGGTGCAGGAGCAATTGTAATAAAACCTGACGACAAGAATGAATTACATCACAAAAGTGATATGCGCTTTTGGGTTGCTGAATATATGGCCGGTTATTGTGCTTTCTGGAATATAGAAGGATGCGAGTGGTTATATTCTGCCCTTTCGGCAATAAGAGAAGGCAAAACAAGTGAGGCTGCTCTGAAAACAGCGGCGCACGTCTGTGCACGGATAGCTGTCAACATCGCCGTTAATCGCAAAGTAAAATATTTTCCAAAATTCTACCTTTGCAGGAACTTAGATTAGTTTGTTGTTCGTGGCCGCGGCTATGGCTTCAGAGATATTACGTACATCAAGTTTCTCAAATATGCGTTGTCGATATTTCTTTATCGTGTCGGGAGACAAGCATAGTTTATCTGCAATCTCCACCATAGTATATCCCTGCATGGAAAGTGTAAGTACAGATTTTTCTCCATCTGTAAGCGTAGGAATCTGTTTTCTTTTCCATTTGCGAGAAACGGTATTATACTCAAAGAAATCAGATGTACCTATATGGTGCATCTCTATATGTCCAGCATCGGTATGTGTTGCCGCCGACACTACGCATAATGCAAGCCATACACGACCGTCGGAAGTGAGTCTAAGTGGTGTCAGCTTATGATTGACAAGGATTTTTCGTCCTTTGTTGAGAATATGAAAGTCGTATGAGATATACCAATCCTTGCGTTCCTCAACTGGGATATCATTGTAGAAAGCAAAACCTGTTCTATTTATACTCAACAACAATGACAGCTCATTTTCCGGAACATAATCGAGATAAAATCGGTAGCCTAACTCTCTCACACGCTCCTGTGATTGTCCACACAGAAACATAGGATTGGGTGACACATACAAAAAATTCTGCTTGAAATAATCGATGATATAGACACTCTGATAAGATATTCGCGAAAATGCCTCGACCGAACGGATGCATTCATCCACTCGGCTATAATCAAGTTCCTCTGAAAATTTAACCTCGTTGTCGGGTATGAAAAATTCGTCTGACTTATTCATATTAAAATGCGAAATATTAGACATGGAACAAATATACGAAATCCCATGAATTTTCCAGCAATATTTATGATTTATTATTTATCTTGCCGTCGGCCTTTCCATGGCATAAGCTCTATTCATGCAAAAAAAGCAGACGGCAAGACGCTCTGTATAAAACGATAACCCAACAGGATTATGATGAACGGTTCTGCTTAAAGTTCGTGAAGCTCTTTCAGCTTGTCAGCCATTTTCTCTATCATAACCGTTGACAGGATGATCTTGCCCTGGCGGTCGATAAGATACATGGCAGGAATCCACTTGATTTTATACATCTGCGAAATTTGGGTTTCCTTCCATTTCTTCAGTTCGCTGACGTTGAGCCAGTCCATGCCGTTGGCCTCAACATAGTTTTTCCAATTTTCTTTTTTGTCGTCGAACGACACACTTACAAACTTGATGCGCTCGCCGTATTTGGCATAGAGTTCCTTCAGCATGGGCACATCCTTTCGGCAGTCGGGACACCACGAAGCCCAGAAGTCGAGCACGACATAGTTTCCGCGCAACTGGCTGAGCGTGTGTTCTGTGCCGTTGATGTCCTTCAGAGTGAAATCGGGAGCCTCAGTTCCGGGCTTCAGTAGTTCAGTGGCATAGCGCGAGTCGGCATCCTGAGCCGCAGCGCCAAGGACAGTCATGATGGCGAAAGCCGCCATAAAGATAAGTTTTTTCATAACGCTAAAATTTATTTTGGTTAATAAAATTCACTACAAACATCATGCCTGAACGACAGCAGATGTGCAGGCACTACACGAAGAGTCAGAGGCGCTCCATGCGCAGCACACGGTCGCAATAGTCTACCACGGCCATGCGGTGGGTTACAAAGATGATGGTGCGCTGTCTGTCTGCCAGCAGATTGGCAAGCAGGCGGCGCTCTGTGTCAGGGTCGAGCGAGCTTGTCGCTTCATCAAACAGCATCACGCTGCCGTCGCGCAGCAGCGCCCGGGCTATGGCTATGCGCTGCGCCTGACCTTCGCTCAGTCCCCCGCCCGACTCAGAGCATACGGTGTCGAGCCCGTCGGGCAGCTCGCTGACAAAGTCGGCACAGGCACGATGAAGGGCGTTGAGCATATCCTCGTCAGTGGCCGAAAGGTTTCCAAGCCTCAGATTGTCGCGAATGGTGCCGCTCAGCAGCGTGTTGCCCTGCGGCACATATACAAAGTTGCAGCGCGTGAGCGACGACAACTGGTAGATTTCGCCTCGTCCGTTGTATATCACGGCGCGTCCCGAGTCAGGGCGTATCAGGGCAAGAATCATGCGCACAAGAGTGGTCTTGCCGGTGCCGGTCTCGCCGAGCACAGCAGTACAGCTGCCTGGAGTGAAGTCGAACGAAAAGTTATTCATTATCTCGCGTTCGCCGTCGGCATAGGCATAAGCTACATTCTCGAAGCGCACGCCCACCCCACCGTCGGCAGCTACATGCAGCGGAGCGCCCTGCTCCTCAAGCGGATTTTCCTCAAGTTCCATGAGCCGTTCTGCCGCCGTGAGCACCGACACAAACTGAGGAACAAGCTTTGTCAGATTGCGTGCCGGCCCCTGTATGCGCGCCACGAGCTGAAGAAAGGCCGTCATGCCGCCGAAAGACAGCGTGTGGCCGTACATCCTTATGGCTCCCCACAGAAAGGCGATAAGATAGCCTGCCGCAAAGCCGAAGTTGAGGACAAAGCTCGAAAACAATGAGAAGGCCGTGCGCCTTACCACATTATGCCGCAATTCGCTCTGCGTTGCCTCTAGCCGCTCCACCATGGCGTCATCCTTTTCAAGAGTCTTTATGAGCATGCGGTTCTGTATGGTTTCCTGCAGCACGCTCTGCACGCGGCTGTCGCAGTTGCGAACGTTGCGCGTAAGACTGCGCATGCGCCCCACGTAGAGCCTGCTGACAAGCATAAACAGCGGCAGCATTATCACGATGACAACGGCCAGCATGGCGTCCATGGAGAACAGATAGAAAAACGAGCCGAGAAAAAGAGCCACCACCGAAAGCGTGTTGGGCATGGTTTCGGTAAGAAACTCCACTACAGTCCTTACGTCAAGCTCAAGCCTGTTGAGCACGTCGCCGCTGTGCATGCTGTCGCGTCCGCGCCACTCTGAGCGCAGTATGCGGTCGAGCATGTGCTGCTGCATGCGGTTCTGCGCCTTTATGCCGAGAATGTTTCTCACCCATACCGAAGCTATGCTGACGCCAAAGTCGCAAAGCACAAACACGCCCATAAGCGCCACTGCCGCATAGAGCGAGCCGCTGCGGACATGAGATGCCACGTCGATGGCATTCTGAACAGCCCACACCGACATCAAGCTGGCAGCCACGCCGAGCAGTCCGAGCGCGGCGTTGAGCACGGCCTGAAGCCGGTTGCCGCGCCAAGCGTGCCACAACCAGCGCAAAATAGCCTTGACGGGATATTTGCTTTGGGGTATTCTCAACAGGTTCTTTATCTTCATAAGCTTCTGCTAAAGGTGCTTCCGGGTATGCTGCAGACACCACGCCGGAATGCAAGGCTGATGTCAGCATACTGGTGCGGAGATGTTGTCAGCCGCGCGTGTCGGCTCCCCACATCATCTTCTGGCGCAAGGTGGAGAAGTATTTCTGACTGCTGCGCTTCACAATTTTTATGTTGTATGGTGCCTTGCGTATGGTGAGCCGTGTCTTCTCGCTGCACTTTGCCGACTGTCCGTCGACGGCAATGAGGAAGTTGTGGTTGCGGCTCTCCACGGTGAGAGTTATTTCAGAGTCGTCTGAAATCACCATCGGCCTGATGTTCAGGCTGTGCGGAGCCACCGGCGTAAGGCACAGGATGCCCGTCTGCGGCACGATGATAGGTCCGCCGTTCGACAGCGAATAGGCCGTTGAGCCTGTAGGAGTGCTGACAATGAGTCCGTCGGCCTGATATGTAACGAGATACTCGCCGTTGATGCTTGTGCGTATTGATATCATCGAGGCATTGTCGCGCTTCAGCACGGCTATGTCGTTGAGCGCATGGCTCACACCCGGCAGAGGCTTGCCGTCGGCCTCAACGCATATTACCGAATGGTTCTCCAGCGTGTAGTCGCCGCGATAGAGCGAGTCGAGCGCGCTCTCGGCTTCGGTAGGCACGATGTCTGCCAGGAATCCGAGCCGACCCATATTGACTCCAAGTATTGGTATATTCTTGCTGCCTACGAGCCCCGCCGCACGCAACAGCGTGCCGTCGCCGCCCATAGATATGACGAAATCAGCCATGAAGTTACCTCCCTCAAACACTTCAACGGAGCCTGGCGACAGTCGTCCGGTGCTTACAAGAAAGTCGTAAAAAAGTTTTTCAACGCACACTTCAGCGCCGCGGCGCGTGAGATACGACATTATATCCCGGATGTTAGCCGACTTCTTTGCCTGATAGATATTTCCAAATAGTGCGAATTTAAACTTGCGCGACCCCATAATTTTAAGCTTTTAAATTTCTTTTTTAGTACAGGATGCAGAAAAATGACAAACATTTAGTAACTTTGCCAATGAATAAACTTATCTGCAAAGATGTCACAAGCCCCGTATGACAACAGCCAGAAAGCCGCCTGCACAAGGCTTGTCATATGCAAAATTACATCATTTTGCGGAATAACAGATACTGCTAACTAAATAAATTTGTAAAAAATGACGAAATTAAGCGTAAACATCAACAAGGTGGCTACAATACGCAACGCACGCGGAGGCAACAATCCCGACGTGCTGAAAGTGGCCGTTGATTGTGAAAAGTTTGGCGCGCAAGGCATCACCGTGCATCCACGTCCTGACGAAAGACACATCAGATACCAGGACGTAAGAGACATCAAACCACTGATAACCACAGAGTTTAACATAGAGGGCAACCCAATTGACAAATATATTAAGCTGGTGCTCGAGGTGAAGCCCACCCAGGTAACACTTGTGCCCGATGCTGACAACCAGATAACGAGCAACCACGGATGGGACACAGTGGCCAACAAGGGCTTTCTGACCGACGTGATAGGACAATTTAAGGAAGCAGGCATCAGAACGTCGATATTCGTCGACGCCGAGCCTAAGATGGTTGAAGCGGCACGTATGTGCGGCACCGACAGAATAGAGCTTTACACTGAGCCATACGCAGCAGGCTATGAGGCCAACCGCGAAGAGGCGATAAAGCCGTTCGTAGAGGCGGCAGAAGTGGCAAGAGAAGTGGGGCTTGGCCTCAACGCAGGACACGACCTCAGTCTGCAGAACCTGACCTATTTCCATCAGAACATTCCATGGCTCGACGAAGTCAGCATAGGTCACGCACTGATATGCGATGCGCTGTATTTCGGCCTTGAAGACACGATAAAGAGATATCTGGCTTGCCTGAAATAAGGCTATGCCATCATTATACAAATAAACGTTTAAACCTTAAAATTCAGAAAACCACATGGCTAAAGTTTATGAATTCCTGGCTACAGGCTTCGAAGAGATTGAAGCCCTCATACCATTAGATATTATGCGCCGCGCAGGCGTTGAGTTTAAAACCGTGAGCGTTACAGGCGCAAAGGAAGTTGAATCGGCACACGGAGTGAAAATCACTGCCGACCTGCTGTTTGAAGAGGCTGACCTCAGCGACGCCGACCTGCTCATGCTGCCGGGCGGACTGCCGGGAGCAACCAACCTCAACGAGCATGTTGGAGTAAAGAAGTCTCTCATAGAGCAGAACCGCAAGGGCAAGATGATCGGTGCAATATGTGCCGCACCTATGGTGCTTGGCGGAATTGGTCTGCTGAGGGGCAAGCGTGCCACATGTTATCCCGGATTCGAGAAATATCTTGATGAAGCAGAATACACACACGAACTGTGCACCGTAGACGGCAACATCACTACCGGAGAAGGTCCGGCTGCCACCCTGCCCTATGCCTACACACTGCTCGAGGCTCTTACCGACCATAAGACAGCCGACAGCGTGGCCGAAGGCATGATGTTCAAGCATCTCATGATGAAATAACAACAACCGGCTCATCAGCCCGGATACGGCAGCAAGACTTGTATTCGGGCTGATGAATATATAAGCACGGATTACCCCCGTGGCGGCGTGTATGCATGATGCGGAACACATACATCTGGCCTGCATCTGAAGATATAGCCTGCATGGGCACAGTTGCACGCCCATACACACATAGAAAACTTACTGACAATAAGACAAAACAAGAAGAATCACAAGAAGAATATTATGGACTATGTTGTAATCGTTGCCGGAGGCAAAGGATTGAGGATGGGCTCTGACATACCAAAGCAATTCTTGCCTGTCAACGGATTTCCTGTCCTTATGCACACAATAAAAAGATTCAAAGAATACAGCACCACGCTGAAAATAATACTTGTGCTGCCTAAGGAACAACAGGAATATTGGCACGAACTGTGCAAGAAATATCACTTCGCTGCTGAATATCAGATAGCGGACGGAGGCGAGACACGCTTCCACTCAGTCAGAAACGGACTGGCATGTATACCCGACGACGAAACAGGAGTGGTTGGCATACACGACGGTGTGCGCCCATTCCCGTCGATTGAGGTGATATCCAACTGCTATGAAACAGCAAGAACACGCAAGGCCGTGGTGCCGGTTACGCCTGTAGTAGAAACCCTGATACATCTCAACGCCGAAAACAAGAGCACCACCGTGCCAAGACAGGAGTATCGCCTTGTCCAGACGCCGCAGACCTTTGACATACAGCTGCTGAAGGAGGCATACAAGCAGCCCTACCGTGAAGACTTCACCGACGACGCCTCTGTGGCAGAAAGCATCGGGCAAAGTCCGACGCTCATAGAGGGCAACCGCGAGAACATAAAGATAACCACTCCGTTCGACCTGCTTATAGCAAGGGTGCTGGCGTAGATAATTTGCTGACATAATATTTTCATCTAATCTGAAACATCTCTCAAAACGCGACAATGCTCGACATATTAGACCAGGACATACAGTATCTTCCGGGCGTAGGCCCAAGGCGCAAGACTCTGCTCAGTAAGGAACTGGGCATCAGCACCTATAAGGAACTGCTTGAATATTACCCATACAAATATGTCGACCGCAGCCGCATATACCGCATAAATGAACTTTCGGGCGACATGCCCTTCGTGCAGATACGTGCAAGAATACTGAGTTTTGAGACTTTCGAGATGGGGTTCCACCGCACAAGGGTCGTGGCACATGTGTCAGACGGAACCGGAGTGGCAGACATCGTGTGGTTTTCGGGAGCAAAATACATCATCAGCCACTATAAACTTTCTACCGACTACATAATATTCGGCAGACCTACCGTGTTCAACGGGCGCTACCAGTTTGCACATCCCGACATTGATCCGGCATCAGAAATGCAGCTATCACAGATGGGACTGCAGCCGTATTATGTAACTACGGAAAACATGAAGAAGACGGGCATGACGTCGAGAGCCATCGAAAAGCTCATAAAAAGCATGCTCGACAACATGAAAGAACCGCTCAGGGAAACCCTGCCCGACTTCATAACCAAGCCGCTGAACATGATATCAAGGGACGAGGCGTTCAGAAAAATACACAACCCCAAAACGCCCGACGACATGAGCAAGGCCCGCTACCGCCTGAAGTTCGAAGAGCTTTTCTATGTTCAGCTCAACATTCTGCGATACGCCAGCGACCACAGGCGCAAATATCGCGGCTATATATTCAGCCGTGTAGGCAAGACGTTCAACGACTTTTACTTCAACAACCTTCCTTTTCCGCTCACAGGCGCACAGAAACGCGTCATTAAGGAAATAAGGAAAGACATGGGCTCGGGACAGCAGATGAACCGTCTGCTGCAGGGCGACGTGGGCAGCGGCAAGACGCTCGTGGCACTGATGTCCATGCTCATCGCCATAGACAACGGCTTTCAGGCCTGCATAATGGCCCCGACAGAAATTCTGGCGGAACAGCACCTTGCCACAATACAGGGAATGCTCGGCGGAATGGACGTAAACGTAGAACTGCTGACAGGCATGGTGAAAGGCAAGAGGCGCAAGGCCGTGCTGGAAGGACTGGCCAACGGAAGCGTAAACATACTGGTGGGCACCCATGCCGTCATCGAAGACACCGTGCAGTTTGCACGCCTCGGCTTTGTAGTCGTAGACGAACAGCACAGATTCGGAGTGGCACAGAGGGCACGGCTATGGAACAAGAGCGACAACCCGCCGCACGTGCTGGTCATGACAGCCACGCCTATTCCCCGGACACTGGCAATGACCATATACGGCGACCTGGACGTGAGCGTCATAGACGAACTGCCGCCGGGCCGCAAGCCCGTAGTTACAATACATAAATATGACGACCAGACAACAAGTCTGTATAACGGAATAAGGAAACAGATCAACGAAGGGCGTCAGGTATATATCGTGTTCCCGCTGATAAAAGAAAGCGAGAAGATAGACCTCAAGAATCTTGAAGACGGATTTGAAGGACTCAAAGAAGCGTTTCCCGAATTCAGGCTGAGCAAGGTTCACGGCAAAATGAAGCCGGCTGAAAAAGAAGAGGAGATGAAGCACTTTGTGTCCGGCGAGACCCAGATACTCGTGGCCACCACCGTAATTGAGGTAGGCGTAAACGTGCCGAATGCATCAGTGATGGTAATACTCAACGCTGAACGCTTCGGCCTGTCACAGCTGCATCAGCTGCGCGGCCGTGTAGGACGAGGAGCCGACCAGTCATACTGCATACTTGTAAGCAAGCGCAAGTTAAGCGAAGAGACACGCAAGCGAATAGATATAATGTGCGACACCAACGACGGATTCAGGATTGCAGAAGCCGACCTGAAGCTGCGTGGCCCCGGAGACCTTGAAGGCACACAGCAAAGCGGAATGGCCTTCGACCTCAAGATAGCCGACATTGCGCGCGACGGTCAGCTGGTGCAGCTGGCACGCGACGAGGCACAGAAAATAATCGACAAAGACCCTATGTGTCAGAAGCAGGAATATGCCATGCTATGGAAAAGGCTTGACTCACTGCGCAAAACAAACATAAACTGGTCTGCCATTTCATAGGTATTTTAACTAAAATGCTAACAATATGAATATCAACCAGTTAGTATTAGTTAAATTAGGGACACCTTGCATGCCAGTTTGTTAAAGTGTCCATAAAGTTGTTAAACCGGAAAACAACTATCACACTTTTTTATTATCTTTGCAAAGGTTTTTATGATAGGCCGGAAAATTTTTATCTGTTGATTTTTTTCTGACTATCGCCCGCGGCAGCCTCCGCACTTTTATCTTAACCAAGAACAATAAATTATGTATTTAATAAAAAGAACAATAAAGACATTAGCATTTACGGCATTATTTACCCTTACGGCAGTAACGGCATCAGCCCAGGACCTGCTGGCCCGCCAGGCACCTATCGACAGAAAGATGAAGGCGGTTGACACTTTAGCCCTTAAAAACATAATACAGAGAGAACAGACCGGCTCCCCTTCAGCACAGCTTTACAAGGAATGGAGCAACAAATATGCTCACCGCGCCACAACCCTTCCCGATTCTTTTCTTATTAATCTCAAGCACTTCTGCATGCCTACGACAAGCAAAGTCATAACGTCTAACTTCGGACGTCGCTGGGGCCGCATGCACAAAGGTATCGACGTGAAGGTTTATATCGGCGACACAATACGTGCCGCATTCAGCGGAAAAGTAAGAATAGTAAGATACGAAGCCAACGGATATGGCAACTATGTGGTTATACGCCACTATAACGGACTTGAGACTATATACGGACACATGTCTAAGCACCTGGTTGAAGAAAACCAGACTGTAAAAGCCGGAGAGCCCATCGGACTTGGCGGAAACACAGGACGAAGCACAGGTTCTCACCTCCACTTTGAGACACGTCTCTGCGGCGTAGCCCTCAACCCGGCACTCATGTTCGACTTCAAGAACCAGGACGTAACAGGCGATACATATATGTTCCGCCGCGACACTTACGACAACGACTCAAGACTTGCAAACAAGGAAAGAGGAAAAGACGACAACGAATATGCATCAGCAGAAAACAGTTCATCGTCTGACAAGAGAAGCAGAAACAACGACAGCGGCGACATACGCTATCATAAGGTTAAACGCGGAGAAACTCTGTCGAGCATCGCAAAGAAGCGCAACACAACTATCGAGGAGCTCTGCAAGCTTAACCACATAACAAAGAAGATGCGCATACGTCCCGGACAGATCTTAAGATACTCATAATTGTTAATGTCTATAAATGTCAAGCGGCTGTCAGCATTATGCTGGCAACCGCTTTTTTTATTCCAATCGGTCATCAGGCAGGCTGAAAGCATGAATACACAAAATTGATAAAGCTATGTGCGGTCTAATGACCGACTGGGGTTTATGTTTTCTGCCAGACATACCTGTTTCTGTCGTCTGTCTGAATCTGCATTTTCCTGATACAGCCGCCATGCCTGCGAAAAAACAGACGGCAGCACTTCCGATATAAGAAGGCTATACTTTCTCTATAAAACAACAATACGCCCAAATCAGCATGACCGATTTGGGCGTAATTTATAACTGATATTTCTGATTCTTATTTTTTTATCACCGCACGTATGACAAACCAGGCATGCATGACGATAGTGGTAAAAAGTCCGTAATGACGGCTCATAACATCAAAACGTTCAAGAAGCGAGGCCCTGTGGTTCTTTGTAGACTGCCCCTCACGCTGATAGTCGGCAATGGTGGCATGAACGTTCACCAGCGTCAGCGACTCTTTCTCTGCTTCTTTCATAATTCTTATACACCAGTCAACATCTGCCGAAAAACGATAACGCAAGTCGTAAGGAACCTTCTGCGCCAAATCAGTGCGCGCATAAAAAGCCTGATGGCACACAAGCATACCATGACGGAAAGAGCGCCACGTGAGTTTTTCGGGTGGTGTAAGCCTTCGCCGGCTCATATAGTTGCCGTCATTATCCACCCAGTCGGTGTCGCCATACAGCACTCCCGGCAGCGGTTTTCCTTCGCTGCTGCACTCTTCAAGACGTGCGTTGGCAGCAATAACATCCAACGTATCGGCCGACGGGAAGAAGTCTCCGGCATTGAGGAAACACACATAATCGCCCGTAGCCAGCCGGCGCCCTTTGTTCATGGCGTCATACAGTCCCTTGTCAGGTTCGGAAATGATCCTCACCTCATGGCCGTTGCAGGCTGCATCTGAAGCCTTTTTATATTCTTCTGCCATATTCTGCGTGCCGTCAGACGAAGCCCCGTCTATAATAAGATGCTCCACTGCCGCATAAGTCTGCCTCGCAACGCTATCAGCCGTGCGCATAAATACATCGGCCGCATTATACGTAATTGTTACAATCGTAAACTTTATCATAATCTGTAATGCCTGTAAGCCCTGGCCTGGTTATAAACCTCGATATACTTCATCGCCACGCTCTGCTGCGAATAGCTTATTGAAACCTTTTTCACCGCATTGTCGCTCAGCTCGTCATAGTCGGCTTCAGAGAGCACCCAGCGCATGCCTTCTGCCAGATCTTCGGCACTCTTGTATTCAGCCACATACCCATTCTTGCGGTGATCTATCATCTCCGGTATGCCGCCCGACTTAAATCCTACGCACGGCACGCCGCAGGCCATAGCCTCCATTATAGTGTTAGGCAGGTTATCTTCAAGCGAAGGCAGCACAAACAAGTCAGCCGCGTTATACACATCTATAATCTTCCGTTGGTCGCTGACATAGCCGAGCGGGCACACCGGAAAAGCCAGCTTGTCGGCATAGTCTTCCGAGTGGCCTCCAAGGATAACTATACTCGTGTTTTCCTTCATCTCAGGGCAACGCTCTGCCATAATCTCGCAGGCACGCACCATATAGTCCATACCCTTGCGCTTGTCTGTTATGCGCTGTGATACGACCAGAATAAGACGTCTGTCAATAGGCAGCGACAGACGCATGCGTGCCTCGCGCTTGTCAGCCGGCTTATATTCGCGCGTATCTATTGGGTTAGGTATGCTGACCACCTGCTTTCCCGTCAGCAGCCTGCTGCCGCGCACGGCTGAACACAGCCATTTGCTGCACGTAACGAAGAATATGTTGCGCGACGACCACACCTTGGCCTTGCGCCTCCATATCTTTGCCGAAAGGTCGTTGGCAGAGCCTCCGCCGGGCAGATACTGACAGTTATGACATCCCGTGGTCTTATAATAGTTACATTTGCGGGTGTAGTGACATATACCCGTAGCCGGCCAGAAGTCGTGCATTGTCCACACTACAGGCTTTCCGCTGTCGATAATCTTGCGTATATCCTTTATCGAGAGCATGCCCTGGTTTATCCAGCTCAGATGTATCACGTCGGCTTCCTTAAACTCGCGCATGCGAGTTATGTCCGTGCCGGCATTTGCTATGTCAACCTCAAAGAGATGCTTCCGTGAAAAGTGCATATGACAGAAAATGCACCATCGCTCCCACAGGAAGTTCCACCGCTGCCATATACCTTTAGGCAGCTCCACCACCGTGATGTCCGAAGTCTCCTTGTCGCGCACCAGCATCTTAGCCTTAACGCCATTATTGTTAAGAGCCTCCATTAGCCGGTTGGCAGCCACGGCGGCGCCTCCGGTCTTCTCGCTTGTATTTACGATTAGCACCCGCATTGTTCAAAATGTTTATGTTTTTATTGCAAACACAAAATTAAAATAAAATACTTATTCTACCAAATTTAACGGCTATTTATATGCTGTTATCGCACACAATTTATTGATTTGCGTCAAGAAAAGCGTCTTTGATTGCAAAAAGACACGTACAAGTATTGACAGATAACGTTTTTCGCCGTATCTTTGCAGCATCAAAAGGTTAATAAATTGTTTAGGTTAGTAAATAGTATTAGTTTAAGGTAAAGTTTTCATGATTATTTAGGATGACAAAGGAGGCCGTGAGGTTCCCTTTCGAATCGAAAAAGGTTTTTTAGTTAAACATATTTTTAATACGCTGCAGCTTGCTGAAAGTTGCAGCGTGTTTTTTATACTCACAAAAATGCCAAATAGGCATAGCTTCAGTCTGTCATTAGACCGTTTTTGTCTATTCTGTACATTCATGCTTTCAGTCCGTATTCTTGCTTGATATAGGCGTTTTTTGTGCTACGTGATGTGCAGCAAAAAGAGACTACGACATAAACAATAGCGCACAAATTCAGACAGCCCGTAGGGCTACACTTTTGTAACCGGGTGTGGCGAAGCTCAGCGAAGCCACGCCCGGTTGTTCTGCTAAGATAAGCATGCACCCGAAGAGGTGCTACTTTAAAACATGTTTTCTAAGTGAGTGTTTTTTTATAAAAAGTATCACCACTTCGGGTGATTTCCCCTGTTTTTGCATCCGTGGGTGTGCCACCCACGGTTACATAAGTGTAGCCCTTCGGGCATCTCTTGCCAAATGTTCTGTGCCTCCGGATGTACCAACAAAACAAATGTACCGGCAGATTACAAATCTGCCGGAATTGATATAAAGATTTTAGCCTTGCTGCTTTTCTTAAAAAAAACTGTGTGCCAATGTTATTGTTGACATTGACACACAGTTTAATTTTTATATATTTATCGGATTTACATTATAGCTTGTCCGACGGATAAGCCACGCCCCATTCTTTGCGCAGGCTGTCGAGCAGCTCCATAATGCGTAAGGTTTCTGCGTGCGGCATGTCCTCAGGCTCAATCATTCCTTTGCGTATGGCTTCCATGGCGGCATGCACTTCATATTCATAGCCTGTGATTTGTGGCGGACAGGTGTATACGCCTGTCTGCTTGTGGTTAGTGTCGTAGACAGTTACCGTGTGCGGATTGTTGATGTTGTCGATAACCATATAGCCTTTATCGCCCGACACCACTCCCATGCGGTCGTTGGCACAGCGTGCCGTGGTCTGCATAACAGCCATCTCTCCTTCGGGATAGATAAAGGTCATGCTGTTCTGCAGGTCAACTCCCAGCTCGTTTTTGCTGCAGCATGACATTATGCGCTCAGGCGAATTTCCAAACAGCATGAAGGCAAGGTTGATAGGGTAGACGCCCAGGTCGAGCAGGGCGCCGCCGCACAGTTCCGGTTTCTTTATGCGTTCTTTGTGCTCTATCGGATAGCCAAGGTTGGCTGTCAGCATATACGGGCGGCCAATCAGCTCGCCGCTGTGCGCCATCTTTACTATTTCTTTAGAGAACGGCATGTAGCGTGTCCAGATGGCTTCAGCGAGGAACACTTTGCGCTCACGGGCCAGCGCCACCAGTTCTTCAGCCTGCGCCTTGTTGGCTGTAAATGTCTTTTCGCACAGCACGGCCTTGCCGTTCAGCAGGCACTGGCGCGCCTGCTCATAATGATGCGAATGTGGTGTGGCAATATAAATCAGGTCAACCTGCTCATCCTGTATCAGTTCGTCGTAAGAGCCATAAGCCTTTTCTGCGCCCCATTTGTTCTGAAACTCCCTGGCCTTTTCAATGCTGCGCGATGCTATGGCATAAAGATGTGCTTCCGGCATGCGCCCTATAGTTTCGGCCATTGATGCCGCAATGCTGCCGGCGCCGATAATGCCTACACGAAATATTTGTTCCATATATATATTCTTGTCTTAAAGTGATGTTGATTAATCGTAAATGCTTGTAATTTAGATGATTGTCGAAAATTTGCCGTGTCCTTATAATGATAAAGAATAAAGAACTGCGAACAACAGTCGCTCTGATTACCGAAAGCAAAGTTATACAATTATTTTGTATTACAGATAGTTTGACTGTTCCGATTTATCAATTCCGCAATTTTTTTGATGCAGATGCCGGCGTAAATTTTACGAGCTTAATGGTGAATTGAAGGGTGAAAATAAAAACTATTTTAAATGTAGAAGTGATGTGATTATTGTCTTTGACGAATGTAATGACCTGATGGAGTTTATTGCGTAGAATGTTTATCTGAAAAAAATGATACGAAAATTAATATCAAAAAATTTGCAGATGATATTAATTTCCGTATCTTTGCATTGTGGTTGCTTTTATATCACATAATTTAATTGTTTAATTCCTTATTCTTAAAGAAAGGAGGCTCTGGTGAAATATAGTGAACTAGAAAGACAGTTAAAAAAGGCCGGTTGTAAACTGGTTGATGCCGATGGCAGACATCCGACATGGTATAGTCCGAAAACAGGAAAATATTTTCAGACAAGCCATCATAAATCAGAAGAAGTGAAACCTGGTACTTTGAAAAGTATCAAGAGGGATGCGGGGATAAACTAATCTCCTGCATTTAAAGACATATTATATTTTTTATTTATACTTGATAAATCAATTACCAAGATTAAGGATATTATTATGGTACGTAAAAAAATCAACGTTGTTATAGAACGGGGAGTCGACGGCACCTATTCTGCTTTCATTGCTGATAATAACTGCAAGTTCGGTTGTATAGGAGAAGGTAAAAACGTTGAAGAAACCAAAACAGATTTTTTGGCTGCCGTTGACGATATGAAAGAAGTGTATCGAAAGAATGGAAAAGAATTTCCTGACGTAGAGTTTAATTTTACTTATGATGTGGCATCTTTTCTTAATTACTATGCCTATGCTTTCTCATTGGCAGGTTTGGCGCGTATTACAGGAGTAAATCAAGGACAACTGAGCCACTATGTCACAGGAAGACGTAAACCTTCAAAGACAACAATTGAAAAGATTGAAAAATCTTTGCACGATTTTGCTGTTGAGATTGCTGATATTAAGTTTGTGTAAACATATGAGATAATAAAGATAAAGGAGCTGTCTGAATTATTCACTCTTCCGTGCCGACGGAAATATATCAACAAAGTTAATGTGCCGGCTGATTTGTAATTGTCGTGCAAGCGAGAGCAGAAGCAAATTATATTTGGTTATGCCGAGCGCAGCCTACAATCAATAAAATTAATCTGCCGGAATATAGTATAAGGATTTTGTGTTTCGGATCAAAGATCCTTCAATAAATTGATATTGTTTGGTAATTTTATTATATTTGCACTGCGTAAAAATACGCATTCCACTGCGTAAAATGTAAACCGATGTATAAAAGAGCTGAATATCAAATAATTAAGAACAGAGCGAGGTGGTAAAAAAAGAATGGGACGACGATACATTCCATGACCGCGTCTCGGATCACAGATCCTTATATTTTTTGCTGTCGGATGGCATATCCGCCAGAACATTAGTCTTGCTGTTTCTCCACAATTCTTATATTCGATGTTGCCAGAACATTAGTCTTGTTGCTTCTCTACAAAGAATTTCCAACCACAAAGAACATTAGCCTTATTGCTTTTATGCTACGTGATAAAAAGTAAAAAGTCAGGACAAAATTTTTTTTCAATCTGGGAAACTAATTCGTAACGGATGTTAATTTTAAGCGCTTTCAGACCATGCGATATTAACATTCGTTTGCTTTTATGCGCTGTTTCATTCAGAATAACGCCTGTTTTTAGGCTCTAAAACGTTGCTTTTTGTCGTGCAAATGGTGCGTTTACGAATCGTAAACGGCCCACTTTTGGATGAAAAGTGGCCGAGTAATATTTTTTAACCATTGCCTTTTTGTTCTGTAATTTTGGTAAAGTCCGATATATCAACACTTTACCGAAAATGTCGATTTTGTGCAATTTTTCGCACCAAACCGCGGTTTCGTGATGAGCATGGCAATTCTGGAGAGGTTAAGTTTTAGGAGTTAAAGTAGTTAGAGGAGTTAAAGTAGTTAAAGTCAAGTGCATTGTGACTTAAAAACGGATATGTAGCAACAACGCTAATTTTTAGTAGTTAAAGTAGTTAAAGCCAAATGCATTGTGGCTTAAAAACAAACGGATATACCAACAAGACTAATGTGCCGGCTGATTTGCACGTGTTGTTGAGCACAGCGAAAAATCTGCCGGAATATAATATAAGAACCAACGGTCAGCGAAGCTAATTTTTCAATCCGCTTGCTTCCTATTGCAGATTTATAGGTAGGAGTTGCGGATCAAAGATCCTTATATTCAATGCTGCCGGATCGCAGATCCGACAGAACATTAGCCTTGCTGTTTCTCTACAATTCTTATATTCAATACTGCCGAAATTTCAATCTGCTTGCTTCCTATGTATAATTTATTATAGGTAGGAGTTGCGGATCGCAGATCCTTATATTCGATGCTGTCGGATCGCAGATCCGACAGAACATTAGTCTTGCTGTTTCTCTACAATTCTTATATTCAATGCTGCCGAACTACTGACCGAATTCTAATAACAGATTTGCTATGATCAGTCGTCCTTGCGTTCTATCAGCACCACGGCATAAGCGCTTATGCCCTCTTCACGGCCCGTAAATCCAAGTTTCTCGGTTGTAGTAGCCTTTATGGATATGTTGTCCTCGTCGGTGCCTATAACTTCTGCAAGACATGCCTTTATGGCCGGCACATGCGGATTGATCTTAGGGCGCTCGGCACACACTGTGGCGTCGATGTTGCCTACCACATATCCTTTGCCGGCAATAAGTTCAACGGTCTTGCGCAGCAGCACCTTGCTGTCTATGTTGAGCGTGTCGGCCGATGTATCAGGAAAATGATAGCCTATATCACGCATATTGGCAGCACCGAGCAGCGCGTCGCATATAGCGTGTATAAGCACGTCGGCATCGCTGTGTCCCAGCAGTCCCATGCTGTGCTCTATCTTTATTCCTCCGAGCCACAGGTCACGGCCCTCAACGAGCCTGTGAACGTCAAATCCAAATCCGGTTCTAATCTTCATAATCGTTTATTTTAGTTCTGTTTTGCTATTCAATATGATAATGTAAAACAAGAAGTCGCATGGGCGCGGTATTTCGGGCTCATGCGACTTCTTGTTTTTCCGGCTCCCTTCGGTTTATCTGCGGAACAGGTCCTTTATGCCGTCCATGTCGAATCCGAGAGTGAAACGCAGTGTCTGGTCTAGCGGGTTGCTCTTTGCCGTTGCGATTACATAACCGCAGTCGAGCGAGAAGGCGCTCATGCGGAAACCGGCACCTACGGTGAAGTATTTACGGTTACCCTTGTTCTCTGACTCATGGTGATAACCGGCTCTCAGCGTAAACTTGTCGTTATACACATACTCAGCACCTACACTCCAGTTTATCTCCTGCAGCTCTTCCTTGAATCCGCCGGGAGCATCGCCGAAGCTCTTGAATATACCCGATATGCTCGACACGTCGTAATATTCTTTCTGAACGCGCTGGTCATAAGCCTCAGATGACTCGCCATCTTCCAGTTTAGGATATGTAGGCACAAGGAGCTTGTTGGCATCTGCAGCTATGGTGAATCTGTTAAACTCGTCGATGGGCACCATCAGGGCAAAACCAAGACGCATGTTCGTCGGTATAAACTCGCTGTCTTCGCTGCCTCCGAACGTAATCTTGCTACCGATGTTGCTTATGTTGAGTCCGATGCCGAGCTGACACTCGCGCGCACCAATGTTTATATAGTCGTTATAGTAGCAGGCAATGTCGGCTGCAAACGCACTACCAGGCGACGTATCGTCCGTGTAGTCGTATGTAAGGTCTGAGTAGATCCATCTTACGGCAGCAGCCAAAGAGAACTTCTCGCTCAGCATAAGCGAGTAAGCCACGTCGAACGACATTTCATAAGGGTTAATCGTCATGCCGCTGCTCTCGCCGGTCTCGCCGTTATAGTTGGTCATAACCTCACCCAGCGAGAAATATCTCAACGATGCCGACACGGCACTGTAGTCGCCAATGCGGTAATATCCTGACAGATAAGCAAGGTCCATGTCGCTTACGAGCTGACGCAGCCACGGCGTATAGTTGAGCGACACTCCTGCACGGCTTATACAGAAAGGATACTTGGCAGGGTTCCAATATTGCGAGTTGACATCAGGGTCGGTAGCCACACCGACATCACCCATACCGGCGGCACGTGCGTCGGGGGCTATCATCTGTGAAGTTACTGAGGTGTTAACCGGATTAAACATGTCCAGCTTGTCCTGAGCAAAGGCTCCGGCCGAGGCCACAGCAAGCATCAATGTCAACAATATTCTTTGACTATTCTTCATTCTTTGTCTTTATTTCTTTTTCTGTAATGATTATGCAACTAAAAAACTTTTGTCATGCGCAGAAGCGACATGCGCCTTGATATAATAACCGCTTTTCTCTCATTTTATTGTGTAGTGTGGTCATTAATGCCACAATTTAGCGTAGCCGTCACACCTTGTTCAGGCTGCCGCCATGCAGCGTCAGACATGGCATGTCACCGGTGCGGCTGCCGTGTCAGCGCGATATGATAATCAGCTTCTTTGCCTTCGACACCATGTCGCTGCCGCTGCCGCCAATCTTCACGCGATAGATATAGACGCCTGTCTGCAGCTTGCCGCCGTTGCTGCCCGTCAGGTCCCAGTCTACGGTATAGTTGTTGTTTGCCGACACGCCGCTCTCCTTGTGTTTCCACAGAGGACGGCCGCTCATGTCGAACACCTCAATCTCCACGTCAAGGTTGCTTCCGGCGCGGTCGTGGTTGATGATAAACGTTGTCGACGTTCTGGCGGGGTTGGCCGTGCAGTTGATGTCTATCAGACCGGGGCGCAGACCGCTGACCACGTTGAACGTAAGTTCGGTGGTGGTCAGGTTGTTCATTATGTCCCATGCCTTAAACCTGAGCGTGTGCATGCCCGGCTCAAGCTCCGGTATGCTGTAGTATGTCGAGCCGCTGGTGTAGCTGCCGAAGTCGTAGCTGAAGTTGTCGTTCAGCACGTATGTCTTGTCGGCATCGCCGTCTATGGTCAGCATAAGGTCGTGGCCTATGCCGCTGCCCGTGGTGTTTATTCCGTCTTTGTCGGTTATCTCGGCCACGAAATAAGGCGTTGGATTTACGTTGCCGCCGTTGACAAAGGTCGGAGAGTTAAGATAGCAGTAGACAGACGGGCCTATGCCGTCGTTGTCGAGCGAGCCTGTTCCGCCCACGATGAAGTCTTCGCTGTAGCCGTTCACGGCATCGCCCGTGTCGCCGTTTATTGCAAACACGTTTATCAGTCCGCTCTCGTCGCTGTAGTCGATGTCCTTGCCCACGGCAAACGACATGCTGAACTTGCCTGCCCTCACGCTGTCAGTGCCGTTGAACAGGGTGTTTGAGCGGTCGTAATATTCAAACGGAGTGCTTGCTCCCTCGCTCGACGTGTTGTTAAGCTTGCACACAACGAGCTTCTCGGCGTCTCTCACGGTCAGCGTGGCCACGCCTCTGAAGGCCTCGTCAATGCTGCCCGATGCTCCCTCTATGTGTCCTTTCACTGTGGCCACAGAGCCTGCCTTGAGCTGCGGCAGAGTCTCGGCAGAAGCCAGGGGCACGCCGTTGATGCTGTCTACCACCACTCTCATCTGCGGCAGGTTGAGCTTCAGGGCGGGGTCGCCCAGCAGCGAATATTGCAGCTTGTTCTCCGTCTTGTCGGCGCCCGACTCTATAAGGTCGTTCTTGGCCAGGCGCTGCGCCTCGCCTATAGTTACATAGGTGCCGTTCTGCGGGGTGAGCAGGGCCTTAAGGTAGGCACGGTTGATAGCCCTGTTGCGGTCTACCCACACCGTTCTCGTTGTTCCGTAGAATGCCACCGCACTGCCGTTGCTGTTGAGCACCGCCGTCTCGCCGATGTTCTGCTGCTGCGAGTCGAAGGGCATGATGTCGCACGACGCCGTTATCCACAGCGGCAGGTTGGCGTTGCTGAAGCCGGAAAAGTCGGTCAGCGTGAGCACACGCTCGTGCGATATCTGGTCGGCACGTCCGTGTCCGCTGTAGTTCATTATCAGCGCGCCGGCGCTTTGCTGCTGCTTTATTATCTTGGTCACGTCGGGATATGTGTTTCCGGTAGACGTCGTTACGCAGGTGTATGCGTCCCACATGACGCGCTTTACCTGAATGGCCGGATTGATGCCCTCAACCACCTTTGCCATTTCGTCGGCATCCTCCATGTGCTGGTTGTTGTTGCCGTCGTCGCCCATAAACATCATCACGTTCTGCCAGCTGCCGGCATTTTTGTTCTCGGCGTAGCTTATGGTCTTGTCAACCATTATCTTTGCTTCTTCTGCGGTGCGCACGGGGAAGCGTCCCACAGCCATGTCGAGTTTGTCGGTTTTCGGATTGCCGCCCTCGCCGTCGTCTAACAGGCAGAAGAATCCGTCGTCAACGTAGCAGTCGGTGGCGCTGAATGAGTTTTCGCTCTCATGACACAGCAGGAAATCGTCCTGACTGAGACTCGAACACTCTTGCGTGTTCATGCGGTTGTCCCACACGCAGTCGCCAAACAGCAGCAGGTGCGACGGCATGTCGGCCTCTGTCTCGGCGCGGTCGTAGAGCATCTTCAGATAGCGGCGGTATGCGTTGGCGTCTGGCGTACCGCTTGAGAACTCGTTATACAGTTCGTCGGCCGGCACTATGCGCACCCTCATGCCGTCTTTCTCCTCGTGCAGTTCCTTTATGCGCTGCGCCTGAGCCGTAAGAGCGGCAGAGGTGGGCACTATGATTATCATGTCGGCAGCCTCGTCGGCATGATGGTTCTGGTTGGTTATGTTATATACATATTCGGGCACGCTGAACTCACGTCCGCTCAACGTGGGGCACGGGCGCGGCTCGTCCTGCGTTACGCTGATATAGTCGAGCCTTGCCGGACCGCCCGATACGGTGGTTATCGTAACCGTGTCCGACGGCGACGCGTAGGCGTTGCTGTAGGTCATGTTGACCGACTTGCCGTGGTCATATTCGCCGAATGTCATGCTGAACGTGCGCGTGTCTGACCCGTTAATCTTTATCTGCACCGTGGTGGCCTGTCCTGCGGTGACGCTGGCATAGACCTTACGTATGCCCTGACACGGCGAAGAGTTCTCCAGGATATATGTCTTCGACGTTCCTGCGCTTATCGGCGTGTTCTCATAAAGGTTGCGTCCGCCCTGATACCATGCATAATTGTCTATCTCGTGCAGGAAGTGATAATCGTCGGCAGAGGGATAGAACGAGTCTACAAAGGCTGTGCTGTCAACGGTGAGCGGCTCGCCGTCGCTCTCGGTAAGGAAGTAGTAGCCGTAGTCGGAATAAGGATTGCGGGTGCGCGTGGTTGTTGTGTTGCTGCTCCACGACACCGGTCCCTGCGCATGGAACAGCCTGCGGCCGTCAACATAGCATGTGGGCACCTCCTTCAGGTCGTCATACTTTATCAGGTCGTCGGCTTCGAGACTTTCGTTCTGCAGCGCGCCGCCGTAGCCATACACCTTTACGCGGCTCATGTCGCTGAATCCGGCGCGGCGTATCAGCGCGTCGGTTATCTGATATATGCCCGTGGAGGGCACACGTATCTTTGCCCAGCGGCCTTCGGCCAGCACCGACTTGGCTGCATAGCGGCCGGCAGGACTTACGGCTTCGGCTCTCGAGGCTGTCCTGAGGGCAGCGTTCTTAGGCTTAGCCTCAACGTCTATCATAAAGCTCACCAGCTTCTGCCACTTGCCCCCGCGCTTTACCACCGGCACAAACGACACCTCGATGCGTCCGCGCTTGCGCTCCGTAACCACGTTGACCTCCAGCTCCGGCATTTCGGGCATGTTGTCGCCGGCAATCTTCAGGCAGCGCTCTACGTCGCCGTCGCTCATGTCGTAAAATTCGGGATATTCAATCTTTACCGTATATACAGAGTCGGCCCATGCGCCGCCGAGCGGCAGCGAACAGGCAAAGCGCGGCAGCACGCTGTCTATCTTAACCTCGTCGGCAGTGAGGTTAAAAAACTTCTGCACACTGCTGCCCATGATGTTGCAGCAGCAGAGCAGCGCGATAACCGACAATAATATTTTTCTCTTTGTCATTTAACGTTAAACTCCAATACCTTGCGGTCTTCAAGCCAGCCCGTAAGGTGGTCATCAATATGAACGGGGCCCACTCCGGCCGGAGTGCCCGTATAAAGGATGTCGCCGGTCTTCAGCGTGAACCATTGACTTATGTAGGCTATAATCTCGTCTACCTTGAAGAGCATGTCGCTCGAGCAGCCTTCCTGAACGGTGTTGCCGTTGATGTCGAGGCGGAAATGTATTGCCTGTATGTCGCGAAACTTCTCTATGCTCACCCATTCGCCTATTGCAGCCGAGCCGTCGAAGCCCTTGCACAAATCCCACGGCTTGCCTTCGGCGCGCAGCTTGTTCTGCAGGTCGCGGGCGGTGAAGTCGATGCCCACGGTTACGGCGTCGTAGTATCTGTGGGCGAAGCGCTGCGGTATGCTCTTGCCCAGGCGGCAGATGCGCACCACCAGCTCTGTCTCATAGTCGATGCGTCCGAGCTCGTCGGGCAGGAAAAACGGCTTGCTGTCTTTTAGCAGAGCTGAGTCGGCCTTTGTAAATATCACAGGCTCTTCCGGTTTATATAACGTTCCATCCAGCTCTTTATTGTGCTGGATATAGTTCATTCCTACGGCAAAAATCTTCATAATCTGATACTTGTTTATACTTTATCCTAATAACACAGCGCCAGCGTCTCTGCAACAACTATCCATACCCGCACCGTGTTGTCTGTTGCAAAGATAAGATTTTCTGACGAAACGGCAAAAGGATATTTATTAGGAGTTATTTATTAAGGAGTTAAAGAAGTTAGAGTAGTTAAAGGAGTTAAAGCCAAATGCTTTTTTTACAATAAAGCGCCGGCAGCATAGCGGATTGAAATTAGCTTCGCTGACCGTTGGTTCTTATACTCTATTCCGGCAGATTTTTCGCTGTGCTCAACAACTCGTACAAATCAGCCGGCACATTAGTCTTGTTGCTACATATCCGTCGGCACGGGTTACCTCATTTTTTATATTATTCTTTTCTCCTTATTAAAATGCAGCCCACTGACCTTACGGTAGCGGGCTGCGGTGTCTGTATGATGTTACCGGGCACAATACTCCCGCCCGAAATGGGAGTTCTTTTCTTTTTGGGTTATACTTCGGTTATTTTCCGTTGCGGGCGGAACTTTTCCCGCCCGACGGTTTACTATTTTTTCAAGGTTGGCAATTCTCCAGTGAGTTCGTAACGCCACTCTGAACCTGCATTCTGCAGGGCGGCGTTCATGGCGGCGACGGCCGTCTGCCAGGTAACGGTTGTGCCGTCTACCTTCGTAGCATCACCGGTACCGTTGCCGATACCATAGCCAGCATAGTTGCTCCAGTAGCAGGCGGTAACGGTGCTGGTGTAGTTGTCTCCAACTACGCCGCCGACAGTGACCTCGCCATATATGGAACCCGAGGCATTGTAGCAGGCAGTTACGATGCCCTTATTGTTTTGTCCTACCACTCCGCCAACAAGATATGAGCCGTTAACAGTGCTTGAGGTATTATAGCAGGCGGTCACGGTACCGAGGTAGTTACTTCCCACTATACCGCCAACCTCTTCCTTGCCGTTGATGCTACCCGAGGCAGTGCAGGCGGTCACGGTGCCGTTGTTGTTGTATCCCACAACGCCACCTACAAACCAGTATCCGTTTAGATTCACATTCTCCAGCGTCAGGTTCTGCACCTTACCGCCGGAGCCGAGGTAGCCAATCAGCCCCACATTGCCTCTTTCCTTTTGGTTGACGGTCAGCCCCGTAATGGTATGGCCGTTGCCGTCGAAGGTACCGGTGTATCGGTTCTCAAAGTTTCCTATCGGCGTCCATTCCTCAGTGAGAGTGATGTCGCCGGTTAGGGTGATGTTGATTGGGGTCTTTCCGCCGTTGCTGTTCACCAGCTTAGCGAGGTTTCTCAGTCCCTTTTCGTTGTCCACAGTGTAATTGCCTTCGCTCACTTCAGTATATCCCTTGTCCTTATCCAGCGTGATGTTGTAGAACTTGCCTGCCACGGGAGTGATGCCGGAGGAGAGTTCGCGCTCCTCGGTGCCGTTCGCCTGCAGCTTGGTTATTGTGTAGCCGGGCACCACGTTCGCCTCCCAGCAGGTGATGGTTGCGCCGTTTTCGGTATATTCGCACGGCTTCATCTCTATCCAGCCCTCTTGCGAGCCTTGCACTACCTCACCTTTTTCATAAGTACACTGTGTATAGGTATAGAGCTGGAGGCTCTGCACCTGGTCGAGTGCATCGTCCGAAGGCGTGACGCGCACCTTGGCCAGTTGGTGGGCAAAGGTCAGCGTGACGGGTGTCTGGTAGTCTCCCGTGCCCGAGCCGCCCAGCAGGTAGGCAAGACTTTGGCTTTGGTCGCCGAGGTCGAGAGTGCCGTCCGTGGCGGGGTACCAGGCGCTGACGGTGCGATTGGGTGTCGTGTTCGTCCAGTAGAGGGGCGCGTCGGAGGTGGCTGTGCCGTCGTCCTGCACGGTGTAGGTGGCAGTCTCTGTGCCGTCGTCTATCTGCACGGCGAACGGGTCGCCCGTGTCGAACACGCTGCCCGTGCCGTCCACGGTCTCGCTGACGCGCGTCGCCGGTGCGCCCCAGGGCTGCGCTTCGCCGCCCTCCACGCCGAGGGTGATACGGGCTATCTCAAGGGGGTATTGTCCTTCGGGCAGACGGTTGCCGTCCGCTAGTTCGTCCTTCGTGCAGGCAGCCATGACAAGTAGCAGCGCGGCTGCGGCAAGAAGGACATGGATGGAATGTCTTTTCTTCATATCGGGTTGTTTTTTATTTGTTTTCGTTTTGTGCTGCCGCCGCCTGCGAAGGCGGCCGTCGCACCATAGGGCCTATGGGCAGCTCCGGCTTGTCGCTTGCGCCGGGGCAGCGGTATGTAGGGCTTACAGCGTGATGCTTACATCGTTCGAATCTCCGGGTTCCCACGGCTTGATCTCCGGTTCTTCCACCGTGATACCATTGTTGCTGAGCGTTATGTTGTAGGTGTAGGCATAGCCTGCGGAGAACTGATTCGCATCGGGCTTGGATGGATTCGGCAGTGTGGCTGTATAGTCCAGTCCGTTGAAAGACACTGTAAGGTCAAGAGAGGTGGTCACTCCCTGCGGGAGAATGATGACTTGCGAAGTGGTGGCACCGCCCAGCTGCATGGTAAT
>OGMP01000321.1_pt1 | contig 50057 bp, 39 predicted proteins | sample 1573261 | NCBI WGS metagenome assembly OGMP01 (sample SAMEA2581878, study PRJEB24529) | metagenome | biome: Human gut stool | place: China | collected 2011 | reverse complement strand
GTCCATTTCTCTTTATGTAGGTAGCACTTCGGGAATGGAGTTGCGGATTTAAGGAAAAAAGTTCTTTCGCTTATGTTTCTGCTTTCCGGCTTCTGCGGAAGCATACAGGCAGAAACCAGTCTCTACTCAAAGATTTTGGCCGAAAAAGGGCAGGACGACCCCACCCTGCCCCTGAACGACCGCAAGGAAACAGATGCCAATGTGATGGGGCATATCATCGACGCCAAGACCAAAGAGCATCTGCCTTATATCAAAGTGTATATTGAGGGAACCACTCTGGGCACTCTGAGTGATGCCACCGGACATTACTTCCTGAAAAATCTTCCTGAGGGAAAGTATGTACTGGTGATGGAAAGCGCCGGATTCAAGACCGTACATAAAAACATCGAGGTGAAAAAAGGAAAAACCATCGAAGTGAACTTCACAGCCGAAGAGGATCTTATTGCCTTTGACAATGTGGTGGTCTCGGCCAATCGTAATGAAACGTCCAAACGTATGGCTCCTTCGCTGGTAAACATTCTGGACAGCAAACTGTTTGAAACCACCAATGCTTCGTGTCTGGCCGAAGGACTGAGCTTCCAGTCGGGAGCGCGCCTGGAAACCAACTGCCAGAACTGCGGTTTCCAGCAGATACGTATCAACGGCCTCGACGGTCCCTACACACAGATCATGGTAGACAGCCGCCCTATCTTCAGTTCGCTCACCGGAGTATATGGTCTGGAACAGATTCCGGCCAACATGATAGAGCGCGTGGAGGTAATCCGAGGCGGAGGTTCTGCCCTGTTCGGCTCGTCGGCCATTGCGGGAACCCTCAACATCATCACCAAAGAGCCGCAGCGCAATTCGGCCCATGTGTCACACAAACTGACTCTGACCGGTAAAAAACCGGAGAATGTAACCGATATCAATGCGTCTATGGTTACGGACGACCAGAAAGCGGGTATCTATGTGTTCGGACAATACCGTCACCGTGCCCCCTACGACGCCAATGGGGACGGATTCACCGAGGTGGGTATTCTGGACGCGCGCACCGTGGGCTTTCGGTCATATATCAAAACTACCGACCTTTCCAAACTGACCTTTGAGTATCATAACATCAACGAATACCGCCGCGGTGGTGACAGTCTGGATCTGCAACCTCATCTGGCCAACATCGCCGAACAGACGAATCATGTCATCAACGGCGGAGGACTGCGCTACGAGCTCTCCTCACGCAACCTGAAACATCGTTTTCTGGCTTATGCCTCTTCACAACACACCAGCCGAAAGAGTTACTACGGAGCCGAAAAGAATGCGGATGCCTACGGACAGACCAGAGACATCACGGTAGTGGGCGGTGCGCAATATACCTTGAAATGGGCAGACAAGCTGTGGCTGCCGGCCGAACTGACAGCCGGCTCGGAATATCAGTACAATGATCTGAAGGACGAAATGCCGGGATATGGCCGCACCATTCTGCAAACCATCCACAACGGAAGTGTCTTTCTGCAAAACGAATGGAAGAACAAATATTGGGGTTTCCTCATTGGCGGACGTATGGACAAACACAATCTGCTGAAGAATGTGGTGTTCAACCCGCGCGCCAATATCCGTTATAACCCGACAGAGAACCTGAACTTCCGCCTGTCCTATGCCAGCGGCTTCCGTGCGCCTCAGGCCTTCGACGAGGATCTGCATATTGCAGCCGTGGGAGCACGTGCCATGCTCATCGAAATAGATCCGAACCTGAAAAAGGAAACATCGCAAAGCCTCAGCCTCTCGGCCGACTACTACAAGCGCTTCGGCGACGTGCAGACCAACTTCCTGATTGAAGGTTTCTACAACGACCTGAAGGATGTGTTCTTCCTGGACGAACGTGGTGAGGATGCTCAGGGCAATCTGGTCTTTGTACGCACCAACAAGAAAGGTGCCCGCGTGATGGGTATCAATCTGGAAGCCAAGGTAGCCTATAAATGGGCACAGCTTCAGGCCGGTGCTACTTACCAGCAGAGCCGTTACAAGGAAGCGGAAACCTGGAGCGACAATCCGAATATCGCCCCTCAGAAGAAAATGTTCCGCTCTCCGGATGTGTATGGCTATTTTACCGCAACGCTCACCCCTATCGAGCGCCTGTCGGTAGCCCTCACCGGAACCTATACCGGAAGCATGCTGGTGCAGCATCTGGCCGGCTACATTCCTGAAGACCGCGAAGAAACGACTCCGGACTTCTGGGACATTAACATGAAGGTTGCTTATGACATCCCGCTTTACAAGAGCACTTCCCTGCAACTGAATGCCGGTGTGCAGAATATCTTCAATGCTTATCAGAAGGACTTTGACAAGGGAGTCTCACGTGATGCCGGATATATCTATGGCCCGGGATTGCCGCGCCGCTATTTCATCGGATGCAAGATTTCGTATTGATGAGATTCCGGAACAATAAAAAGCAAGATCAGATTTCATAAAACAAAAAAAACGGGTTCGGCGCGATGCCGAACCCGTTTTCTATTTTGCCTATTGTCTCTTAAAATGATTATTCTGCCGGAGCCCACTTACAACGAACCGGAGAAACAATTGCTCCTTCTTCTTTCAGCTGCTTCATGGCCTTATCTACTTCCTTACGGTCCAAACCGCTCAATTCTGCAATCTTACCGGCATTCAGGGGAGTTCCCGCTTCTTTCATTGTTGCCAATACTTTCTCTTTTGCTTCCATAACCTTTAATTTTAATAGTTTCTATTTCTTATTTCCAATGTAATATCCATATAACTCCGCCGGCCTTCAATATAGTCGGCATACAGGGTCTCAGGGTCTTTCCCTTTCAACACATAACACTTGCCGCACAATTCACAGTTATGCAGGCATTTCCAGGAACTGAGCACAAAATCCAGTCTCTCTTCCCGTGTAGATTGTTCTATTGCAGGAGCTACCATAGCTATTCTTATTTACGACGCAAAGATAATATTTTAAATTTATATTCAATACAAATCTATAGTTATTCTTATTTAAAAAGAGAATCTTCCCCGAAAACCAAAAATCGCAATCTAATACTGCTCCATATCTGTCTCAAACCGAGAAGCAGAATATCGCCCGATAAAACCGAGGAAATGCCCAAAGCAAAAAAGGCATCCGTATGGCTCCAAATAATCATCAGGATGAAAATAAATTATCTCCGTGTAGATAATCAATTATCATCAGGATGATAAAAAATGAAAAGCAGCCTGTAATTTTTCATTCGCCTCAGGCACGGAACAAAATCTCCTCAATCCTGGGTTTTGTCCGTTGCATGTTACATATAAAAAATACCCCAAAAGTTTTGTATCTGACTTTTGGGGTAGCTTTCAGGCCTGAAGCCCGAGAATTTTCTTTAGTTTCTCTGATTACTGATACAATTCCTCAATCTTCTTGATCAGCTCCTCACCGCGCAGGTTAGAAGCCACGATCTTACCGTCGGGACCGATGAGCAGAGTGGCCGGGATGCTCTTTACGTAATAGAGCTGTGCGGCACTGCTCTTCCAGGCTTTCAGGTCAGACAGCTGCGGCCAGGTCATCTGCATCTTGGCCACGGCATCTGTCCATGCCTTCTTGTTGTTGTCCAAAGACACACCAACGATTTCGAAACCCTTGCTGTGGAAACGGTCGTAAACGGCTTTCACGTTCGGCATCTCCTGACGGCAGGGACCGCACCAGCTGGCCCAGAAATCAACCAGCACATAGTTGCCCTTGCCGGCATAGTCCGACAGTTTGTGCATCTTGCCCTCCATGTCCGGGAGTTCGAAATCAACAAAGGTGGCACCCTGAGCCTTGCGCTTCTCGCCTTCGAGCATCTTGTAGACATTGGTCAGCAGAGCGTCGTCCTTGTACTTGTAGTCCTTCAGGAAGTTGTCGATGAAATCAACGCCCAGCACTTCCATATAGTTGAAGATGAAGTAAGCCGGAATCAGATTCTCCTTATTGTTGGTGATACCGTCCTTCAGGGCTTTCATCTGACGGTCGGCAATAGCCATCCACTCGGCATCGAGTTTCTTGGCCACACTTTCCGGAAGGTTTCCGTTGTACTTGGCTGCTTCCATCTGCAACTCGCGCTGGGCTCTTCCGCCCTCCTCAATGGCCTTGGTGATGGCCTGCATGCGGGCATTCACTTCTGAACCGGTCACCTGAATGCCTTTGTCCACAGTAACCTGAATCGGCTCGTTGTCGAGCACAAAGGCTGCAATCACATTATAACCGTTGGCAGTGGCACAAACTGAGGCCAGTTTCGGCAGCGTAGTATTTCCCTCCATCGTGTAGACTCCATTGACACACTGTGCGCTGTCAATCGCCATCTTGTCCTCGATAGAGAACAGATAAACGGTCTTGACATCGAGATTCTTGTTTCCGCTCTTGTTCTCAAAAGTCACCTTGTAGGTGTTCTGCGCTACAGCTGCGTGAGCGCCCAATAACAGGAATAATCCTAAAACAAATTTTTTCATTTTCATCATTTTCTTGGAACTCAATAAGGCGTGCTTGTCCGGCACGCCTTATTGAAAAGGATATTAATTGTTGAACTTATCGCTTGTGGCTCGTCTCAGTCCCAGCTGACGGGCTGACATGACCTTGCCGCCCAGATTATCCTGGAACAAAAGCTTAGGAGCATTCAGGGCAGTGATGTCGAAGATGAAGAGGTCACCATTCTCACAACCTACAATGAACTCGTTGCAAGTCAGGAACGAAAGCGCCAGATAGGTGATGCGTGAATTGATGGTCACACCCTTCGGCAATTCGAACTCCTTGAATTCCTTACCCCACATATCGTAGGCAATACGCTGCACATAGTAGATCTTGTTGCCTACGGTGTAGTAAGTGGTGCGGGCTGCCACATCGGTACTTGGATAACCGAAGCGGTAAGTGGCACCGCTGGACAGGAAACATGAAGTGGAATCCAGCTGCGGCACGTTCTCAAGCTTGAATGAGTTTGAGAAGTAGTCACCCTTGTTGGTGTTTGAAGTATTTACATACACCGCAAAGTCTGTGATTCGGGTCTGTGTTTCGTTCGGACGGTTATAGGCCATGGTGAAGTGCAGACATCCGCGTGTGTTGTTCGGCACGTGGTTGGTCAATCCCAGATACAGCACCTTGGTTCCCTCCGGCATATTGTTTACCGGAACATAAGTAGCGGTATCGGTCAGAGGATTCAGACGGGTTACAGAGACGAAGAACTTGTCTCCGTTTTCATCTGTCTTCTGCTCGGTCAGTACAGAAGCCATCATGATTCTGCGGTTCTTTTCGTCGTAGCAAGGAATCATCGGGTTGCCGTACAGTGTGTTTCCGAACTTGGTGATGCGGTATCCTTTCTCATCTACATAATAAGGCTCGCTCAGGTATTTACCACCCAGATAGTTCAGAGACATGACACGAGAGTAAACCTGTCCGTCCTTTGAAGCCAGGAAAGTGGCCGGCTGTGCTGAGCTGGAACCGTCGCAGTCTGCGCGGGCCACCAGATTGAAGTTGGCCGGAGTGCCATCCAGGAACTGCTCTCCTTCGATCTTGCTGTAGAAGCTCAGGTCGCTGGCACGGAGCTCGTATCCGCCGCGGTCGGTCACAACCGTGATAGAACCCTGAGAACTGATGTGCTTGTCGAAAGCCCAGTTCATGTTAATCGGAGTACCCTGCAACTTGGCATCCTGATTGGCTTCTCCGTAGGCATCCTTAATCAGTTCGTAGTCTACCTGCTCCACACCGTCTACATAAGAATATTTCTGACGAATGGCCGACAGACCAACCTGTCCACCCTGATCGGTCATGATAATCCAGTTGTCTGAAGAGAATTTTGAGTAGAACCAAACCTGAATCTTACCCATGTACTTCACACCGGTTGATTTCTCAACGACATTGAAAGTACCGTATGTACTGGCTTCGTTACTAAAATCCTTCACACCGGCAATCTCCATCAGCTCTTCGGTCGGGATTCTCAGCACCAGACCTTCGCCGATGACCTTGTCGTTCACGATCCATTCATATCGGACCTCCTGCGAGCGGATGGCAGAATCCTTGTCCCATACAAAGAACTTGCTTGCATCAAACACAGCATCCTGTCCCTGACGGGCCACAATGGAAACCGGATTGTTTGCATTAATCAGCCAATGAGGGGGATTCATCTCCGCATAATCGTAATTACCCTCATCCTTAAAGCAAGATGTCAGCAACAACATGCTTGCCAGCATCATATATATCAATTTTTTCATAATGCTCTATAATAAGTAATTTAGCGTTAATTAAACCGGAACTTCAATTGGACCAAACTCATCTTCTGACGGATTCTGCTGCAGCCACTTCTTGAATTCCAGCACCAGCTTACGGGCTTCGTCCGGACGCTGCTCGATCATTTCCTTATCGAGTTCGCTTGCTCCCGGCACATGCTCCAGGAAGAGTTTGTACTTGGTTGCAGAGTAAGCTCCCAACAGATAGATATCCACCTCACTGTTCCACCACTCCGGACGAACCGGATCCTTGACAATGCGAATCACGCTGCGGGCACGCTCATACTGTCCGGGCTTGACGTTCTCGTCAGGAACAACCTCGAGCACCAGACGGTAACCGGCACTCATGGTGTCCAGACGCGCACTCTTGTTCAGCTGAATCTGAATGGTGTCCTGGAAACGGGTGTCACCTTCCTGAACCGGACGGGCATGGAAAGTGTATTTGTCCTTCAAAGTGTACTCTTCAGGCAGTGCGGTAGTCAGTTCAGGTACTACACGCAACTTGAAGTCCAGATCATGCTCCAGCTGACGGCCGGCAAGAACAACAATCAGCTCTGCATTCGTGCTGTTCTCATCCTCTCCCACAAAGAAGAAGGTCACCTCGGTAGAGTCTGCCTTTTCTGTTCCCGGATAAGAAGCATCCTTCCAGAACTTGTCGAAGTAGATATAATGATCAGAACCAAAGACCATAATGCTGTCTTCCTGACATGATGTAAAGAGGAGTCCCCCCATTACAGCTAATAAAAGAAATATTTTGTTCATAATCTGTTCGTTTTACCTTTTTACATATTCTGATCATCCGGAATTGGCAACATGTACTCAGACTTGTTCAGCTTTCTTACCTCATTGCCAATCTTAATCTTGGCTCCCAAACGCTTATACATATAGAAGAGCTGTCCTTCTGATATCCACTCACGCTGTGCGTCACGGATAAGATCTCTCTGGAAGTCTGCCATAGTGTTTTGAGTTGGCATCGGATCCCACAAACCGCGGTTGCTTCTGATTTCATTCAGAATCTGGTAAGCACCCTCAAAGTCACCGGTCTTGGCCTTGTGCTCGGCGATGATGTAACGCATCTCGGTGCTGCGGATCATCGGAAGAGTCTGCAGATTCTTGGTTCTCAAAGTCTTGTCGTCACTGCAATACCATTTTCCGGACAGACGGTACTTGTTGTCCTGGAATGCATAATAGTCCGGAGCAAACAACAGATAGCGGGAACGGTAGTCGTTCTCATACTCGTCTTCCTGAGTAAGCGGGTTCTTGAAGATTTCCTGACCTTCCAGGTCCAGAGTCATCCACTGTGCGTTTCCGAATGTATTCTCAGACTTCTTCTGGAAATAGTTCTCCAGTCCGTAGTCTTCATAGGCATCGGTTGCATAGAGCGCAAATACCAGAGTAGAAACTACCTTGATGTCCTCACGACGCTCATTGTCGTCGTTGGCACTCTGAACCGGCCACCAGTCTTCGTTGGTAAACATTGAATATTCATTTCCAGTCAGACCGTATGCCTTGAAGTTCATGACAGAATCGGCATACTGATATGCCAGTTCGTCCTCACCCATATACTGGTACACACGAGCCAACAGAGCGGTCATGGCATAATAGTTCAGACGGTAGCCACGGCCTTTGTAGAAATCGTCAATCAGCTCCGGACTGGCGCTTCCTTCCATATTGGCCTCATAAGAATCGTAGAAACGGGCATTCGGAGTGGCGTTCACGGTCATACCCAAAGCCGTAGTATCAAAAGCGGCAGTCAGCTGACGGCCTTTCTGCAAGTCTGCTACAACCTTCTTCAGGAAATCATCTACAGTAATTGCCTGAGGCTGGATGTTCGGATACTCGGATACATAAGGCAGATACTCTCCCTTTTCCTTTTCAATAGGAGCCGGAGCGAAGAGACGACACAAGTCGAAATGCATCAAGGCACGGCAACCGTAAGCCTCACCCAAAATCATCTTCTTCTCTTCCTCACCACCGGCAAACTTGTCCGGATTCTCATCCTCGATACTCTGGATCAGGTTGTTGGTGTTGGCAATTACATTGTAGCCTTTCAACCATACCTCGTCAATCTTCTTGCGGAGGTTCACATCGGTATAGTTGAAGTTGCGGGCTTCGTTATAAATGGTCTTGGTACCGTCGGTTCCTGTGTACCACTCCCAGGTGTACTGACGGGACATACAGTCAATGATACCAAACTGAAGCTCTGTACCATACAGGCTGGCCGAAGTCATAGCCTTATACACACCGCTCAACATAGAACGGTAGCCATCGCCGGTTTCCGTAAGTTTGTCGTTTGTTGCTTGTCCATCCGGTTCGATATCCAACCAGTCTGCGCAAGACGTAAAAGAAAGAACTACGGCCGACAAAAGTATTTTAAAAGATATTTTTTTCATAAATCTCTGAATTATTATAAGCCAAGGGTTAATGTGAAGCTATAATTCTTTGCATACGGATAGCTTGTACCGCGTTCGTCCTTAATGGTTGACCAGCGAGCCAATTCGTTGGCATTGAAGCGCAAGCCCAAAGAAGTCAGGTGCCATCTCTGGATCAGTTTCGGATTGAAATCATATCCGAATGACAAGCTACTGAATGACAAATAATTGTCATCCTGAACCAATCGTGATGTCGGATGGGTTTCGGCAGTTGATTTCAGGTCGTAGAATGCAGCTACATCACCCGGCTTATACCAACGGTCGGTCAGTACACGACGGTCCACATTGCTGTTGGCAATATCAGCCTGTTCTACCTTGTTCAGCAAAGTAGTGTTATACTGCTGTGCTCCCCACTGATACAGGAAGTTGGCATTGATGTAGAATCCCTTCCAACCGATATTGATACCGAAAGATCCCTGTGCGTCTGGACTGGCATCACCGCAAACCACCTGGTCGGCAGCATCCCAAGTATAGGTCACACTTCCGTCTCTCTTGAGGAACATTTCCTTACCGGTTGACGGGTCAATACCCAAAGAACGGACAGCGTAAATGGCTGTGGTTGAAGCACCGACATAGTACTGTGTCAATGGCACATACATCAAATCGGCATATTCTGAAGAGTTTTCACCCTTTCCGTTGTGGAAGTCCTGAATGTTCTTGTTGTAGGCCTCAGCATCCTGTCCCAACTTGGTGATGCGGTTGGTGTTGCCATTGACCATGGCATTTACGGCAACCATCCAGTCACGGTTCTGGAACGGCACTACATTTACCTTCAACTCATAACCCTTGTTCAGGATTGTTCCGGCATTGGTGTAGTAAGAAGTAAAACCGGAAGAAGTACGGATATTCATCTGAGACAACTGTCCGTCTGTTTCCTTACGGTAGAAATTGGCCTCGATAGAGAAACGACGCTTGAAGAGTTCCAAAGCAACACCCACATCCCAGGTTCCTGTCTTCTCCCAGGTCAGAGCCGGATTACCCAAAGCCATCAGGATATAGGCCGGGGTTGAATAGTACCAGTCATCTGAAGTCTGATAGGTAGAAACAGCAGCATAAGAAGGGAAGCTCACATTACCGGTAACACCGTAAGAAGCTCTCACACGCAACGTGTTGATCATCTCGTTATTGCGCAATGCCTTGTAGTTATGGATATTCAAGCCCAAACCGGTTGACCAGAATGGTGCGAAACGGTCTTCCTTACCAAACTTTGATGAACCGTCGGTACGGAAAGAGAAGTCGGCCAGATAGATATCATCATAAGAGTAGTTCAACGCTCCCAGGAAACCGATCAAACGGTCCATTGTCAAGGATACATTAGCCTTGTCTGGCTGTCCGGCAGCATAGCTCGGAGAGTGCAGGTTGCTCAGCTGGAATCCACGATACAGGATATCGGTAGAGTTGTTCTGATTCTGCTGTGCGTTGGCACCGGCAGTAGCATTGATAAAGTGCTTGCCCAAGGTCTTGTTATAATAGAACAAGGCGTTCATGTTCCAGTTGATACTGTTTCCGCTGTTGGTCTGCAAGGTTCCTTTCTCCTTGCTTGGCACATTGCGGAAAGAAGGGTCTTTCGGGTCAACGAATGACTCGGTGCTGACATCGGTACGGGTTACAGAGAACTGTCCCTTGAAACGGAAGTCTGCATTGAAGTCAATGTTGATGCTCAAGTTATTGGTCAGGTCATACAGAGTAGAACGACCGGAATAGCTTCCCAAATAACGCTCCTGATAAAGCGGGTTGGCTACATTGTTGGATGACTTCAAGGTTTCCAGCAATTCACCGTTGTCGTCATAAGGTGCATAATATGGTTTCAGCTTGGCATAGGTTGAGAAATCACCATAAGGAGAGTTCTCGGACTTGGTTACCGTATAAGTTGTCTGGTTCATTACCTGCAACCATTTCTTGTAACGGTAGTCCAAAGTCAATCCGGTTCCGTAAACATCACGGTAAGAACCCTTCATGGCACCGTTGTGTGTGCTGTAGTTCAAGTCTACGCTATAGCGGATAGACTCCACACCACCGGAGAGGTTCATACTGTGAGTATGATTGAACACATTCTGTACCGGCTGTGCCAACCAGTCTGTCTTCACACCACGGCGCACCTCGTTCAACAGATTGTTATAAGTAATATCCTTGTCAATCTGTCCTGCCGGGTTGTCGGCGGGTGCATCATAAAGACCTGCCATCTTTTCTACCTGAAGCATTTCCCAGGCATTACACAGGTTATAGTCTGACAAATCCGGGAATTCAGCACCGGCTGTGAAGTTATAGTTGATACGCAATTCACCTGGTTTTGGAGGCACGGTAGTAACCACGATCACACCGTTAGCCGCACGAGAACCATAAAGTGCCGTAGCGGCAGCATCCTTCAAAATAGTCATGCTCTCGATACGGTTGATATCCATATCGTAGATTTTCTGTACGCTGACCTCAAAACCATCCAGAATAAAGATTGGCAAGTTCGGATTATCGGCCAGGTTGGTACGCTGTGAACGGCGTGCTGCCTCCACATCCAAACCACGGTTCATACCGATACTACTCTCACCACGGATAGTAAACTCAGGCAAACTGTTCGGGTCTGATCCCCAAAGATTGGCTTCCTTTAAACGGAAAGAAGGATCAAAGGCCTGAAGGGCGGCAATGGCATTCTTGTTGTTGGTCTTTAAAAGCTGGTCTTTTGTTACAACAGTCGCATTACCCGTAAATGAATTTTTCTTGAACAACTGGTAACCGGTAGCAATTACCTCCACTTCGTCAATGGCAGAACTGCTTTGCAAGGTTACTGTATAATGTGCTTTCTTGGTAATAGTGACTTCTTTTGGCTCAAAACCCACAAACGATACCACCAAAGTTTTAGCGCTGGTCGGCACGTTCAGAGTAAATTTACCATCCAAGTCTGTTACAACCGCATGGCTCAAATCACCTTTAACATAAACATGGGCTCCTGGCAATGTTTCGCCATCCGATCCGTAAACCACACCGGTAAGCTTTCGCTCTTGTTGATCGGCAGCAGCCATCTGCGCTGTAGGAGTTGAAATTTCAACTCCATTCCACATTGGAGAAGCCACTGCTAATTGAGCTGCAAGCAAGCAACTTGCGAACAAAAACGGACGCCTTACTGTGTCACTCATTTTTTGTCCTCCCTCATAAAATAAATCTATTAAATTAAAAAAAATAAGCAATCTTCTATTCGATAACATACTAAATCCTTGTCTCCGATTGCAAGAAACAGCTGCAAAAGTATAACTTATATTTTAAAAATAATAACAAACCGCTGTATTTTTTGATTTTTGCTCCTACATTTTGCGCTAAAACAAGCCGTACAGCATAAAATCTTGTTATTTTTTAAAAACAAAGCCTTTCAATGTGTCGTGCTTATTTTTATTAATCCCGCAAAAAGTTTAAAAAACGGAAACGTTATCCGGAAAACAAAAAAAGTCCCGGTCTGGCGATTCGAAATACACCAACCGGGACTGTAAAATTCTGAAATCTCTAAAGATTAATCCAAATAAGACAAGATATTGCCACTCAACTGCAACAGAGAGATTTCACAAGTTTTCGTATCATACTCTACCGTGAGCAGGCGCTCTTCCGCATCGCGCAAGCTCTTCTGTGCCTCACGCACCTCAAAACCGGAAAGCTCTCCTTTCATATAACGATAATGGGCAATCTCATAGTTGTCTTTTGCCACAATCACATTCTCTCGTTCCAACTGCAACATCTGCAAATTGTTCTGATAAGCCTGCCAGAGCGTGTTCATATCTGACTTCAAAGCCAGCTCCAGCTGCTCTTTCTCCAGTTTACGACCTTCCAGTTCGAGCCGTGCATTGCGCTGCTGCGTACGTTTGCTGCCATCAAACAGGTTAAAACCGACCGTGATTCCGGCATTCAGACCCCAATTGTCACGCATGCGGGTCGATGACAATCCATATTTATTAAATGTATAGCCGTAACCGGCATTCAGCTTGACATACGGATAATTACGCGACATGGCCTTTTTCAGATCCATTTCAGAAAGCTGTGTGTTCTGTGCGGCCTTGAGCAAGGATGTGTTGGAGGCCAGAGTAGCCTGCCACAAATCTTCGTAGCTCAAATGCGCATCCAGATTGATCAGCGAATCTTCCAGTTCAAACCACTGGTCCACATTCTGGTTGGCCATCAGCTCATTCAAACGGATTTTCGAAGTGATCAATGCTTCCTGTTGCTTCATATACTGCGCACTGTCGGCATTGAAATCCACCTTGGCCTGCTGATAGTCCAATCCGGAAAAGGAACCGATATTGAAGCGGGCCTCAACCAGTCGGACACGTTCCTTGGACAACTGCATCGTGTAGTGGAAATTCTTCAAACGGATTTTCTGCTGGATAAAGTTATAATACTCGGCCACCAGTGAAGCGATGAAGTCTTCCATGGCAATGCGCGTATTCAGCTCTCCCTGACGTTTGAGCAACTGCAACTGCTTGTAGTTCGTAATCAGATTAAAGCCATCGAACACCGTCCAACTGGCATCAACACCCAGATTAACGCTTTGGTCATAGGCATTCGATTCACGGGTAATCGCACCGGTACTCCGGCTTTCGGTGCGTGAGCTGCCGAAGTCCCCTCCATAATTTCCGGTCAGGTCTACCGTCGGCAGCAGTCCGGCATTTCCCTTGGTCGCATTCTCGGCACTGATTTTCTCGTCAACCTTGACCAACCGCACCGAATAGTTGTGCTCCAATCCCACTTCCAGACACTGACGCAGGGAATAAACCGGAAGTTTTTCCTGAGCCCATGCTGTAGAAGCGGCCCAAAAGGCAGCCAGATATATGATTATCTTTTTCATGCTTTCTCCTGTTTTTTCAATCGGTTAGTAGAAATATAGCTGTAGATGGCTGGTACCACATACATCGTAAGGAAGGTGGAAACCAACATACCTCCAACTACCGCAACTCCCATGGCGATTCGCTGGTTACAACCTTCGCCCTTGGCAAAAGCCAGCGGAATCAGTCCCAAAATAGTTGATGCACTGGTCATCAGAATCGGACGCAAGCGCTGCAAGGCCGCATCCTGAATGGCCTTCATCTTGTCTTCGCCGCCCTCCTGTTTCTGATTGGCAAACTCCACAATCAGAATACCGTTCTTGGCAACCAGTCCGATCAACATAATGATACCAATCTGACTGAAGATATTCATGGTGATATCATTGAAGAACATAAAGACCAGAGCTCCGGCGATAGCCAACGGCACGGTGAGCATAATGATGAACGGATCCTTGAAACTCTCGAACTGAGCCGCCAGAATCAGGTAAATCAATGCCAAAGCCAGAATAAAGGCAAACATCAAGCTGGAAGAACTCTCGCGATATTCCTTGGAATCTCCGGAAAGTGAAGTACGGAAAGTATCGTCAAGAACCTCTTTGGCAATCTTGTCCATTTCGTCCAATCCCTGTCCCAAAGTCTTGCCCTCTGCCAGACCGGCCGAAACCGTTGCCGAAACAAAACGGTTGTAGCGATAGAGTTTCGGAGGCGAAATGCTGTTCTCCATTTCAATCAGGTTGTCCATCTGCACCATATTACCGTCGGAACTGCGCAGATAAATAGAACGCAGATCAGAAGGCTTGTTTCGCTGCTGGCGGTTAATCTCACCCAGAATCTCATACTGCTGTCCATTCATATAAAAATAGCCCATACGCTGTCCGCTCAATCCGTATTGCAGTGTCTGCGAAAGTTCCTTGGTACTAACACCCATCACATTCGCCTTGTCGCGGTTCATCACCACGCGCGCTTCGGGCTTACTGAACTTCAAGTCCACATCCGCCATCTGGAAGGTCGGATTCTCATTGACCTTAGCCATGAATTTCGGAAGCACCTCTTCCAGTTTCTCAATGTTGGTAGCCTGAAGCACATACTGCACCGGCATACCGGAACGGCGTCCTCCGAAAGAACTCTGCTGCTGCACAAACGAACGGGCTGCTGTTTTCTTTTTCACAGCCTTGGACAGTTTCTCTGCCACATCCATCTGAGAGTAATTACGGTCGGCCATATCCTTCAGTGTAATCTGAATGTTACCGCTACCGCTGGACACACGGGCTGTAACAGCCTCTGCATCGGGAATGATGGAATCGACCAGCTGATTGATGTCTTCGGTATAATCACGCAGATACTCATAGGTGGCTCCTTCGGGACCCATCGTTCGGATGGTAATCTGCGAACGGTCTTCAAGCGGTGCCATCTCTGCCGGAATCTTGTTCCACAACCAGAAAATGAGGAAGAACATCAGCACCATAAAAGGAATGGTCCACACTCTGTGCTGGAGCACCCAGGCCAAAGAACGGCCATACACATTGTTCATTCCCTCAAAAAAAGGTTCGGTCTTGCGATAGAACCATCCCTTCTGTTCCTTGTGCACCAACAGCTTTGTGGCCAGCATCGGCGTAAAGGTCAGCGCGGCAATGGACGAAATGATGATAGAACCGGAAATCACCATACTGAACTCACGGAACAGTCGTCCGGTGGTTCCTTCCATAAACACAATCGGGAAGAACACCGCCACCAGAGTTACGGTTGTGGAGATTACGGCAAAGAAGATTTCCTTGGCACCTTCGATACCGGCCTCCTTAGGTTTCATTCCCCGCTCAATACGGATATAAATATTTTCCGTCATTACGATGGCATCGTCCACCACCAGACCTACGGCCAGCACCACGGCCAGCATCGTGAGCACATTGATGGAGAATCCCGCGACATACATCACGAAGAAGGAACCGATGAGCGACACGGGAATCACGATACAAGGCACCAGGGTCACACGCCAGTCGCGCAGGAAGAGGAAGATGATGATAATCACCAGCACAAAGGCTTCATATACCGTCTGCTTCACCTCATTGATAGAAGCGCGGATAAACTTGGTGGTATCAAATCCATAAGAATAGGTCACATCCTCGGGCAGATCCTTCTTCATCTGCTGCATACGCTTGTATACCTCGTCGGCAATATTGATGTGGTTGGCACCCGGCTGCGGCACCACGACGATACCCACCATCGGCACTCCGTTCATCTTCATGTAACTCTTCAGGTCGGCAGCGCCCACCTCAGCACGTCCCACATCGCTGAAACGGATAATGCGGTTGCCATTCTTCTTGACAATAAGATCGTTGAACATCTGGGCATTATCCATCAGACCCATCGTACGGATAGAAAGTTCCACGGTATTTCCCTCGATACTACCGGAAGGCAATTCCACATTTTCCTTGTCAATGGCGCTCTTTATATCCATAGGAGTAACTCCCAGACCGGCCATTTTCAGAGGATCGAGCCACAGACGCATGGAATACTTTTTCTCTCCCCAAATGGACACACTGCTCACATCGGGAATTGTCTGCAACTGCTCCTTCACCGTAAGATCGGCAATTTCACTCAACTCAAGCAGAGAACGCTTCTCGCTCTGCAAAGCCACCATCAGGATAGGCGATGCGTCGGCATCAGCCTTGGACACTGTCGGCGGGTCGCAATCATCGGGAAGATAACGCTGCGCACGCGACACCTTGTCGCGCACATCGTTGGCAGCCGTCTCCAGATCGACCGACAATTCAAACTCTACAGTGATACGGCTCTGGCCTTGCTGGCTCACACTGGACAGAGAACGGATACCCGGAATACCGTTGATATTCTGCTCCAACGGTTCGGTAATCTGGTTCTCGATTACGTCTGCATTGGCTCCGGGATAGGAACAGGTTACGGAAATGATCGGATTGTCCACCGAAGGGTATTCGCGTACACCCAGATACATATAACCGATGCATCCGAACAGCAGAATGATGATCGTGAGCACTGTGGCCAGCACCGGTCGCCTGATACTTAATTCTGAAATATTCATACGCTAGAACCTTTAGTTAACATGATCCAGAATAACCGGCAAGTCCATACGCAACTGCAAGGTACCGGAAACAATCAAAGTATCTCCCACATGCAGCCCTTTCAGCACCTGCACATGCGATTCGTTCCGGATGCCGGTCTTGATCTCAACAGGCTGTGCCAGTCCGGACTTATACAAAAAGACCTTGTCCTTACCCATCTCCGGCACAATGGCTTCTGCCGGAATGGCTATGGTATTCTTGATTTCCTCCTTGGTCAGACGGATGCTGGCATAACGGCCGGGAGTAAGCTGTCCCTTTGAGTTCGGGAACAGGGCACGCACGGCCAAAGTATGTGTTTCGGGATCAATCGAAGACTCCTTGGCATAGACTTTAGCCTGGAAAGGAGTCAGATGACCGTCGACATTGAAATCCAAAGGCAATCCCGGCTTGATGTCGCGTGCGTAACGCTCCGGAACGGAGAACTCTACCTTCAAAGGAGAAATACGGGTCAGTTTGCTGACTACTGTCGAAGGAGAGGCATAGGCACCCACACTGATCTGACGCAAACCGATGATTCCGTCAAAAGGAGCCACCAGTTCGGTCTGCTCGATCTGAGCCTTTACGGCATCAATCTCAGCCTGCAGGGTGGCATATTCTGTTTTCACCTGTTCGTAGGCCTCCTGGCTCACCGCATCTTTTTGCAGCAAGGCGCGCTGGCGGTACACACGGTCCATAGCCAACTTCTCCTGAGCCTTAAGACGCTTCAGCTCGGCCTGCAGCTGGCGGTCGTTCACCTTTGCCAGCAACTGTCCTTTTGCCACATGGGCTCCTTCCTTGAAATTAATGGCAACCACCTTTCCTGAGGTCTCAAAAGAAAGGTCTACTTCCTCGTCCGGCAAAAGCAATCCGGTAACCTGTATTTCATCAGTCAGCGTTCCGGTCTTCAGAACAACGGCATTTACATTCAACTTACTTTTTGTTTTCTTTTGGTCTTTCATGACTTGATCGGCATCTGCCAGCTCGGAGTTCTTTTTGGGCATCTGGGTGTAAATCCCCCATCCGATAGCTCCCACAGCAATCACAGAAACCAAGATCCATTTGATTCTCTTATTCATTCTACTTTTATTTTGGTTTTTTTAGGCGGACAGTTCAAATATTATAAGGTTTAAAGTAAAATCGTAATTTTACTTTCTATTAATATTTAAAAGAACCTCGTTTTGCTCCTGCATGTTTCATGCAGACGGTGGAAAGGGTCATTTTCGCAGGGCAAACAGACTGCCCTGGCGGCATTCCGAGAACAACCTTCCCAATGCATACCATGATTTCCAGAAAAAATCCTTGCAGATTCCAGAGATTATTACGAATTTTGCCATAAATTTGCACATCAGCATACAGATAGACACGTATAACCTTTTTATTTGCAAGCATTTAAAAGATTCATCCAGACAACAATTCCTATAATTAAACACACCATAACATGAAACTACACAAATTAACTTTCGGTCCTATCATGGCCGTATTATTTTCGCTGTCCAGTATCACAACTCTGGCGCAATCAGCAGTACAATCCGTATCCCTGGCCGGAAACGGATATATCACCCAACGTGCTGACAGAGCACATATTTCGGATGAGGGTGTAAACAACTGGACCAGTCCCCAGACCACGGTCAGTGCCTACTTCCATGTCGACAAGCCGCAGACCATCACATTATCCCTTCAAGGCAAAGGTCACGCCACGATGCGTATGACATGTAACGGCAAAAAACAGAATGTCAAGTTCGATAGTGATGAACCGGCCAATGCGGGAAATCTGAAAGTCAAAATCAGCGAGCCCGGTTATGTTCGGGTGGATCTCAAAGGTGTGAAGCGTGATGGTGAGAAGTTTGCCAATATTTCCAACCTCATTGTTGCATACGAAGAAGGCAAGGTAACCTGCGTACATGGTTTTTCTAATTATTGGGGACGACGCGGTCCATCAGTGCACATGGGATATACTCTGCCAGAGGGAAATGATTATGAATGGTTCTATAACGAGGTGACAGTTCCCCAAGATGGCGAAGTGATGCATAGTTATTACATGGTGGCCGGCTTTGGCGAAGGATACTTCGGCATGCAATATAACTCCAAGAAAGAACGACGCGTTCTCTTCTCCGTATGGAGTCCATTCGACACACAAGACCCGCGTAATATTCCCGAAGACCAACGTGTACGCATGCTGCGCCACGGCGAGGGAGTGCGTATTGGAGAATTCGGTAATGAGGGTTCAGGTGGCCAGAGTTTTATGAATTACTCCTGGAAAGCGGGCACGACCTATCCATTCCTGATGCATATACGCCCCGACGGAAAGGGTAACACGATATATACGGCCTACTTCTATGCCACCGAAGAAGGAAAATGGCGCCTGGTTGCGGAGTTCCTGCGTCCACAGACCAACACGTGGTACACCAATGCCCATTCTTTCCTGGAAAACTTCAATCCGGAGCAAGGCTATCTGACACGTAAGGTGCAGTTCAAGAACCAATGGGCACGCACTACAGACGGCCGCTGGGTACGTCCTTCAAACGCTATCTTTACCAACGACGGCACAGCACACGCCGGTGTACGTCTGGATTATATCGGTGGACAAACAGACGACGGAAAGGCTCTGTTCCTGAAAATGGGTGGTTTTTTCAACGAGAATATCCAATCAGGCACGCAAATCCCGTTACCTGCCTATGACAACACACAGCCTCCTCAGATTGATTGGGCAGCTCTGGAAAAACTTGGAGAAACGGAATAAACGACGAAGAGACTCTTGCACTTACAGGAAGTGCCCCAAAGATCGAATGGGCAAACAGAGTCCAGTTATAAAAAGAGTTCGGTATTGCACCGGACTCTTTTCTTTTTATCGGGATATTATTCCCTTACTGTTTTCATTAGCACAGCAACCATCCAAAGCCTTATAAAGTCTTTGGGTTTACTTTCATAATGATATTAATTTGAAGCATTTAGCGTCATTTAGCCTTTTTAACGAGGTTATTCCAGCTATTTTACGTATCTTTACCCGCGAATCACTCAAAACAACAAATATGAAGAAAAAAGGTAATCTGATAGCCCTCTGTACATTGGGATTGTGCATGACCCTGACCTCATGCTTCGAAAACACCGGTGACCACTACACCGAAATCCTGTATCCTTCTACCGGTCGCAAAACGCTGTATGCAGACCAGACCGAGGATTCTCTGAACTTTGTGACCTTTGATGACTGGAAACTGGACACCCTCTATTCCAACATGCCCAACAACCAAAAGCTGATGCTGACCCTGAACCCGGCAGACCTGTCCGGTACGGTAGAAGCAAACCACTATGTCAGAAAGAGCATCAGTTTTCAGTTCACACCAAACACAACAGACACCATCAGAGCAGTTGCTTTTAAACTGAGTGCATACAACACCGACTTCGGTGCAGTTTACGAACAGGTACACTTCCACGACATTGACCGTCCGGCTAGAAGAAACTACGAGTTCCTGCTCACCGATACTGCCGAAGCCGAGGTAGACAGTATCGCCTTCAAGGCACACACCGACTGGACACTGAAAGTGAAAGACGAGGAACAGAACCGCTGGATCAGTGTAGCCACTCCTTCGGGTAAGAAAGGAAGCAACACCGTGCGCCTGTATCTGGAAAAGAACACCGGCAACGCTTCACGCAGCGCTACCCTGTTGCTGACCAGCAGCAACAATGCTACTACAGAAATCAAGCTCATTCAAGAGAAAGCGGTTGCAAAACCATAAATCCCTTACGGAATAATCCCAAAACGAACTCCGGCCTATCCTCTGAAAAATCATCGGATAGGCCGGAGTTTCCTTTATCAGTTCAGTTCCTTCAGGCTGCACCATTTGTCGCGAAACAGGTGGTAGGCCAGAATCAGCACATCTATCGAGAACAGGACCATTTTCTCCATCTCCGCATCCATAAGCAGTTTCTGTTCCAGTCCGGCCCAGACATATTCCCCGTTGAGTACCAGTTTCACCGACTTCAACTGATTGTTTATTTCATTAATCACCTCAAGCACCTCACACTTTTCCATCCGCTCCACTTGCATGATTCCCGGAATATAAATGCTGAAGAACTCCTTGTCGCGTTCATCTTCCATATACAGGAAATTGATATTCCGGTAGCAGAAAGTCAGGAAATCCCCTTCGTCAACCGGCTCTATCCCCTGTTGCTTCAAAATCTCAATAATCTTTTTCATCGTATTTACTTCTACTCACTATTAAAAGTCCCTCACTCCAGCTATTCCACAATACTAATTGTCATTCCTTCCAAAGGAAAATGCATGATGGCCTCGGTATAGGCAACCGTAATACAAATCTCGTCTCCCATTTTACATTCAGTTTCCTGAACCGTCACCGTAAACTTCTTTTCGATGTTCAGGCACTGCACCAATGCCGTGCGCGTCCCGCTTCTCAGTTCCAGCTGCATGCCCGCATGCAACGACGCATCCTGCAGCGTCACGCAGCGAAACAGCACCCCAAACGACATCGGAACGCATCCTTTTACCTCGAACGAAGGGCTCAGCGCCCCCTTGCCTTTCCGGGAACCGCGCTTGAAATATGCAAAAATATTTTTCATGCCCCACTCAGTTAATTCACTACAAACAACATTTTCTTTAATTCTATCTCATTTATCTCTTAATACAGCAAACCGGAAAAAGTAACCCACCCTACACCGGTTTTATTTATTTTTTTCATCAGCAGCACATCCGTTCTGCTCCCACAAGTAACGGAGAACATGCTCCCAATCCGGAAACAAAGCATCGCCGACTCCAATCCACTCTCCGGTTGTATCCGCACAAAATGCCGATTCCCGATTGCCTATGAAATAATCTCCCCGACAAAGAGAAGGCATGGTGGTAAGCAGCAGACGCTCCCGGAACACTCCTCCATCGTATGCACACACCCATTCTGCCCTTTCGGCCCAGGACGGAGACTCCGCACAAGACACTCCGGCAACCAGACAGACCTCAAAACTATGCTCCAGCAAACGCAGCGCCCGGACGGCATCGGCCAAAGGCGGTGTGTGTCCCACCTCCGAAGCATCAGCCCACAGACAATCCATATCCACCAGAATCCGTTTGCGACCAAACGTGCCGCCCCTTTCCCTCTGGTCATATTGCTGCCGCATCTGCATCAGAATACCGCAGAATTCCTGTTCTGTGAGAATCGTGCGATACGGGTCCCGACATCCCCGCGAGTGGCAGAGTGTCTTTCCGCGTGTAGCCATCAGAGCCTGACGGAAACGCTCATTCTGTTCGAACATGGCCTGATAGACTCTTTGCAACAGGTGCTGATAGGCGCGGCTCTGGCGGTCAAACGGCTGCCCCTTCCACCAGACAATCTGGTCGGTCTGCCATCCTGCAACAGACATTTTCCGGGCCTTATGCCCCTTCATACTGCAAATCCGGCGCTGCTTGTCGGGATCTTTCTGTTTGAGAGCCTGCAAAAAGCCTTCCATACTGCCACAGACCACTCCTTCAAACCGGAAACCGTTGCTGCAAAGGTTGCTCAAGACATTGGCCGGATAGGATTTGGCCGACCAGATGTCCAGTGCTCGTCCCCGCCATTCCTGATATTTTATGATTAAGTTACGGAACATGATCTTTTACTTTGTATTTCTGATAATAAGTGAGCTTCCGGAACGGACTTTTCTATCATTCTCCGTTTTATTTTCTTCAAAATATTTTTCGGGCCTAATAAACCGCTGCATCTTCATCACCATCGGCCTCATCCGCGCTGAATCTTTCCGGCAGGAAATAACTCTGCTCCGCAATGGCTTCATTGCCGAACTCACTCATGCCAAAACGGTTCAGGTTGACGGTTCCGCCCAGAAAGGCAGCACTGTTCATGGCAAACACATCTTCTGGATGTGTCTCCAGTCTTTTCAGACATACCAGATAGCAGTCCTTACGTTTTTCATTATAGAGATTGTTCGGAATGGAAGAGTCGCGCGACAGACCGAAATACTGGCATTGGAAGAGGCATCGCCAGATCATCCAGATACGGTCCAGACAGGGATTGTATTTTCCGGCACTCAGAAGGCGTCCGGCCACAGCCACAACCCACTCGTCTTCGCTCATGGACTCCGGACAATTTGCCCAGTTCAGCAGCAAAGAGCATTGCTCGTCGAAAGAAGAACAACCGTTGAGCCGCTCCAACATAAACTCGGTTCTTTTCTCTTCATCCGTTTTCTGATATTCCAGAAAATCGTCTTTCGTCACCGAAGTCAGCTCCTGCGTCATGGTGCGCAATGAATCTATAAACGCTTCGTGGTTGGTATAAAACCGATAGACGTGGGATTCTATCTTACGGCTAAAAGCCTGAAAGATATCATACGACATACCATCTTCTTCAGAGGATTGTATCGCCAGCAGGATACTGTCCTGAAAGACCTGGGCCGCCTGACGCATCTCCGGGTTCCGGATACAGGCAGCACTGATGCTTTTTATCGAGTCGCAGATATCTTCTTCGTTCAAGTCAGTGATTCCGCTGGATAATCTGAAACAGATTTCGAAATTACTCCAGATATTGACCGCAAACTGACAGGCATTGTAGAACTCTTCGGCCTGAGCCAGAAACGGATGCGCGCTATTTTTATACTGCGGCAAATAAACGGCAAAGGAAGTGTCGTTGACCAGCAATATCCTATCATTCTCTTCTCTCTGATTGCCGAGCAGCTTTTCCGTCAAATCAAAATCCTGTCCCGCCTTCCCGGCTTCCTCCGCTTCGCGATGCAGAGTCAGCAGGTCTGAAAAATCAACAGGTTCTTCCTCCTCAAAATATTCCTGATAGCCTTTTTCTGCCGGTTTACTGCAGGCAGTGAATACTGTGGCGCATACAACCACACAAAACATTAATTTTTTCATGCTACAAAAATCTTTATTATTGAAACAAAAGTCTGCAAGCTTTCAACACAAATACTTGAAAACTTGCAGACTTACTGAACATTCGTCTGGAAACAAATTTCCATATATGGTTATTATCTGGTTACGACTTCTTGCATTTATTTGATGATGTTTTTATATACATAAGTGTTGGACAAATATAAATATTTTTACAAAATCAAGGAAAGAATTTATTAAAAAAAACACTAACGTCTAATTATATTCTACACTCGACCAATGGCCGTTATTAAACGAATATTTCAAAGATTCCGGGATAAAAAGCAGGCCTGTGGGAACAGCATATTCCGACTTCGGGCTTCACACAAAAAAATCATCAGGATAATCTTGAAAAAAGATTACCATCAATTTCAAAATTCATCCTGATGATTTTTCAAGCCTGTTCCGGATAGCGGTCCCGGATTTCCTGTCTGGCCTCCTCAAAAGCCTTGCGCTTGTCTTCCGAATGAACCAGATGCTTATAGAACGACACCATGAACTCACGCGTCACCCGATCGCTGACGCGCCAAAGGGTCATGACCAGCGTCTGCGCACCCGCTTTCTTGAAGGCACGCTGCAGACCGAACAGGCCTTCGGGTGTCACCTTGCCCTGACCGCTCTGGCAGGCGGAAAGCACCACCAGCTCCGTTCCCGAAAGATCCAGACGGGAAATATCCTGTGCCGTCAGAATACCGCCCAACACACCCTCAGGCAGTTTCTTGCCCTGCCAGACTGCATTACCGCCCGAAAGAACCAGACCGGACAGATACATGGCATCGCGGAAACCCCGCAGATAATCATACGACACAGCCTCCGAGGGGGTAAAGTAGAAACCGTGGGTGGCCAGATGAAGGATGCGGGGAGAACGGCCGCTCAGGCTCAGGAAAGACTCTTCCGTACCGGAAATTCCTTCGTGCACCTGCACCTGATATTTCCGGGAAGTCAGGATATCCGCAATCTGACGGACCTCCTCACCGCTCTCGGGAAGCGCCACAAAGGCACTGTCGCCCCGCAAGGTACTGCGCATCACCATCTGCGGACCGGCCGAATACTTACGGCTCTCGGCCAGCATCTCATCGCCCGTCATGTCGTATTGCAGACCGCCATACAGCACCGCCGAATGCCCAGACTCCCGAACCGCATGCACACGAGCGATTTCACGGGCAGAAGAAAGGCGCATAAAACGATAGTGCTCGCCCAGCAGACTGCCGTCGCCGGTGGACAAGGATTCCCACGCCAGCTGATACAGCTTGCCCGAAGGAACATAATAGATGGTAGCTCCTTCCACAGCATGCGGACGGATCTTGTCCCAAAGGAGCTTGACGGCTTTTTCCGAAGCTGTTGCCCCATACAGCAAATCCAAAGCATTTTCCGGCATCAGGTCATCCAGTTCTTTCTGTGTGAACAGGCGGAGCAAAAGAGGATATTCACGGTCCTTACGGATCAGAAAAGCGGCATATTCCGTCTTGCCTTTTTGGGGCACATAATCCACAAAATCAACAAGCAGTTCGTTGTCCTTCAATAGTTTCCGGACCTGCTGATAGTCCCAGTCCAGAAAACGGGTGTAATCGGCATAGGCATTGGAACGGGCCGTCAGTTCATGGTCCAGCCACTGAATCCGGTCGTGCAACGCAGCAAGAGAATCTTTATGATGCTCCTCATCACGTTCCAGATTCACAGCCTGCTCTTTCAAAGCTGCCAGTTCCTTGAAGATTCTCAAAGACTCAGGATTTCCTTCCTGCTTCAACAGTTCATCCTGTGATTTTTCCGTTTCGAGCAACAGAGACTTGGAAAACAACAACGCATCATAACACGCAGTCATAAAGGCACCGTTTGTCCGGTCTGTCTGGAGCGCATAAGCCGACATGTTCCACAGCATTTCGGAATTCTCAATCCAAAAGGCTTCGCGTTCCGTTGACGGAACATATCGGAGTTGGGACTTGACATAATCCAGCAGCACATTCATGGCCTGCATGCAAAGATGGAGCCCCTGCTCCTGATTGCCTCGTTCGATTTCCAACAGAGCCAGTTTCTCCAAAGCCTCACTATAAGCAACCGACCTTTCTCCGGAACTGCTGCGCGCCAGCTCCACGCCCTTGGAATAAACATCGTATGCCTTTTCCCAATTGCCCATTTTCTTCAGGACACCACCCCACAGAGCCAAACCACGGGCCCGTCCGGCATCTCCCTTGCCATACTGGGCCACCAGAACGTCATCAGAGCGCTGAAGGGCTTCGTCCGCTTCCTTCCATTCCTGCAACATCACATAGCCCAGCGCCTGTGACAAATAAACATTGGCCCGTTCACGAGCACCCACCTGCCCCTGTTCCATCAAACGCCGCAGCATATCATAACAATATACAAAACGCTTCGTGTCCTTCTGCCGGGCATAAATCGTGGCTTGAACCATCCAGGTATTCATCTTATACATATCCGACTGCGCTCCCAGGTCGACCGCAAGAGACTCACGTCCATACTTCTCGGCCTGCACATAGTCCCCCTTGATCAGATTCAAATGACACATTTTGGTGTAAAAGGCGAAAAGACCGGCATTTCTGTTTTGGGGAGAAACCTGCAACAGACTTTGGTAATAATAGTGTTCCGCCAGAGCATAGTTCTTGAGACGCAACATCCGGTCTCCTTTCTCCAGAAGAAGCACCTGCGAACTTTGGGTAACTGCCAGAGAATCTCTCAAGAAGGCTTTCTTTTCATATTCCTTCATGTCTTTGCGCTCCTCGGACAAGAGAGTCATCGTATTGGCAATCTCCTGTTTCAGTTTCTGATCCTGCGCCGCCAGCTCATAAGCCTGCGACAGCAACCGGGATGCCTCCTCTGTCTTTCCGGAATACAGTTTTGTCTTTGCCAGATACAGCAACGCCTGTCCCTGCTGTGGGCTGTCGCCCTTCTGATAGGCAAGCAGAGCCTCCCGGTAATATTCAGCCGCTTTTTCCTGATTCTGTGCCAAGAAAGCGGACACTCCCTGCTGAAACCAGATGTCTCCGATCAACTCATGGACTTCTTGGCTCGCGGAGTCTGGAGTCCAAAGCAAAGCTGTTTCCAGAATACGGCGCGCTCCTGCATAATCCGGACGGACGGCATTCATATATTCTGCTGTCATGGTTTTCCCTGCCTGCAAAGTCCAGTCGGACACCTTTTTTCTTTCTTTTTCCGTCAACGGCCCTTTCAGAAGCTGGCAACCCAGATTCCAGGCTTCCCGGAAACGCCCCATTTGGACATAGCATTTCAACAGCTGAAACTGAGCCGTATAATGAACGAGCCGTCCGGTTTCCTCCTGCATCGACTGTGTTTCGCGCGCCACAAAAAGATAGTTGGCCAGAAACAGATAATTACGCTTTGTAGAATCTGAGGAAACGGTATTGTACAGCAGATTAGCCAGAAAATCCAGATTCAGGAGTGTGTCTTTCCGAACCTCCTCTTCCAATAATTTGAAAGACTTCTGCTCAAACTGGTGAATATACTTCAGGACATTGGCCTGCAAGCCTTTTCCCTCGGCTTCGGAATATCCGTCATAAGCCCGGAGCAGACACTCATAAGCCAAATCCATCCTGTCCTCCCGACTGTAACTCCCGGCCATCAGATACCATAAAAGCGACCGCAAGGTATTGACTGCTTCCAATTCTGTCTTCACAGTATAAGGCCGTATCTTTTGCAAGACCGCATGCAAGGCCAGGAAATCTGCATCCTTTTGCGTTACCTTATATTGCACATAAGAAGTTCCGGCCCTCACATACAGCTCTGCCATCCGCATTTTTACCGGATCTGATGACGGACTCTTTTCCAGTTGCTGACAGTATTCCCAGGCCCGCACATAGTCTTTCAACTCCAAACAACAAGTCACAGCCGATTCAAGTGCCTGAGCATACAGGTCACGCTCCCTTTCTGTGTACTGGAACTTTGACTTTTCGAGAACCTGATCAAAGAGTTCCAGAGCTTTTTGATACTGCTTCTCTCCCAGATTGGCAGCAGCCTGTTTGGCCACCTCCGACAGGTCGCCGGTAACCGTCTGGGCCTTAGTGATAGAGACCACTGAAAACAGGAATAAGAAGATTGCAAAAATCCTACCCATATATGCTTTCCTATTTGATCAACCGGTAAAGAGAATCAGCCTTTCGCTGATATATTCCATTGCTACAGCGCAGCTCATCCAACAGTTGCAACGCTTCCTCTCTGCGCTCCAGTCCCATGAGAGCGTACACCTTCAGCCATTTCAAACGGTCGGCTTCCTGTCGTTCCACTTCCCGCTCATATTGTATGCGCTCCCGCTCCTCATTCGACATGGTTGCCTTCACGCCGTTTTTTTCATCTACCTGAGTCCATTTCTCCAGACTGTCAATCATCTGTAAAGCCTCGGCATAGCGTTTCTCTAGAATCAGGTCCTCCACTTGCGACAGTTCTCCGGAAGAACGGTAAACATCACCATAGCTTTCAGTCAAAGACGGCATTTTCACCTGAGTAGAAGGTTGTATAAACATATACAAAGAGACACTGATCACGACGACTGCCGCCACCGAAGCCACAATGCGCCAGAGAGTCTTGCGGTGTCCGGCTTTCTGAACTACCGGCTCCGCTTCCTCGTCCTCCCACTGTTTCATGAGGTTTATCTTTTCCATCCGGCTCTTCAAAGCCTCCTGCAACTGCCGGGTAAACTCATACTGCTCCTGCAGCTCAGCATCCTCGGAAAGCAGTTTTTCAAACTGTCGGCGCTCCTCGGCCGCCATTTCGTCCTTTATATATCGGTCTATCAGCTCTTGCTTTTTTTCATCCATAGTCTTCATCCATTTACATTTTCTTACGTTCCTCATAAAGTCCCTTTGAGGTTGCCCTCAGCTTGGCCATACATTTGTTTTTGGCCGTTTTCAGGGCATCCTTACTGGTAAAGGTGGGCAACAACGACAGCATCTCGTCAAGTTTCTTGTTCTCGGCATAAAACAAAGTCAGAATCTGGCGGCAACGCTCCGACATCACGGCGATACAGTCCGAAATGGCCTCCAGTTTTCCGGCACGCTCGTCATCGGGAAACCAGTCGTTCTGTTCTGCCGGCTCACGGAAAAGCCTGGAATTGCGGGCTTCAAGATCGGCAAAACGGTCCTCGCGCCCGTTCTGACGCGTTATTTCCTTATATTTCAATTCGGCGATGGACATCATATAGGTCATCAGCGAACAGGTCAGGGGCTTTTCTTCCTTGCCCGTAACCACCCCGTCCTTCACCGAAATCTTTCCACGCTCAATATTTTCCCATAAAGCCATATAGGTATTCTGAAAAATATCATCGCGCACATCATCAGGAGCAAAAAACACGGCCCGATAGTGCTCCGAGAAATATTTCTTGCAGTGAAGATACAAGCATTTCTGAATCACCGGGTCCTGGTTCTTGACTCCCTGAACAAAGGCAGCATCGGAATATTCATGCAATCTTAGTTTTATATTCATTCCTCTAGATTATTTTTTTAAGTTCAAAACATCTGATATCCGGAAGGCAGATGTGCTTCCACTCATGACGGGAGTTTGCGGCAGGCTTCCACGATGACGGTCGAAAAAGTCGCGGATATGCTTGTAGAACTGACTGTTGTCCTGAAACGTTCCCTGCTTCAGGGCATCACAGACCGCCACAGTAAGTTTTCCGTAATACCCGTTCTGTGTTTTCAGCTCGGCGTTTCGCTGGTAATCACGACAGGCGCTCAGGGTGATCCACTCCTCGGGATTTTTCCGCACAAAAGCAACGGCATTTTCCTGAGGCAACACAAAACGGTCGCTCGTTCCACGGAACACCTCGTCCCCATCACCACGGGTGCTGTCACCACTATGACAGGCATCCACAACAACCAATATCCGACCTTTAGGTCCCACTTTCTTCCATACAGCCAGCAACAGGACATTCAATTCGTCGTCCGTAAGATGCAAGCTGCCGTCGTCCGTCTGTCCGTACCGCAAAGAGGCGTCATAGGGAATCCAACATTCATCCCAGCGGTCCTCTTCATCCCCCTCACGGTCGGTCATCAGCTGCCCGTGACCGGAGAAATGAACATACACCACATCACCGGCCCGACAGTCGCCCGCCAAACGCGTCAAGGCTTTGACTATGGCCTGCTTGGTGGCCTGACTGTTGACAAGCATACGGACATCCCGAAAACCGGCCTTTTGCAAAACCGGTTTCATCAAATACACATCGCGGTCGCCATGAATCCTGGCCCACCCCTTATCCGCCTGCTGCCCGAGCCCGATCAACAAGGCTCTCCGGCTCTGCCCCAGAACAGGACCGAAACCGGAAAACAGCAGGCAAACCAACATTATAATAACTCTTTTTCTCACAAGGACAAAAATAAAAAATCCACAACACAAAAGCAAGTGCCGTGGATTCTTTTAATGTTTCAAAAATGCCAATGATGGCGCAGAAGAAAAGATTTACAGTCGGCGCAAAAGTCCGGACTGTTCTTCAGTTTGTTTCCGCCCTGCTGGTCCTGCATGACGCAGCCCTCATGAGGGCAATGACGCAAACCAAATGCATGGGCCAGCTCGTGTTGTACCAGGCGGGACAATTCATTGCGTTTTCCCCGATAATCCGAGAACACAACCACTTTCTTACCGATGCCCAAAGCCAGACCGCGAATGCCATAATGAGCACTGTTGCGGAAGTTGTCTATCCCGATATCCTCTGAAGTAAATCCCACAACTACATTGCTGTCTGTCTTGAATTGCAACAGATACTGGTTCAACAAATCAGCCCGATAGCGCAAATGGTCATGCCGCTTGGTGGTTTTGGCATTCTCGGGCAAGGGCACATTCTTCATGAAACGGCACTTGGGATAATGTCTTTGCAGTGAATCCACCAACTCCCGGCACAAGGATTCCGACACCTTGCCAAGTGTATATACCTGAATCTCGGGAACAGTCACCTCGGGAACGGGCTGCTCTTCCTGCTGTCCATTGGTCTGAGAACCCGAAGCATCATTCTCCGACCGACATCCTACCATTGTCATTAACGACCAAACGGCTGCAACAAAAACAATACTCTTTTTCATTGTGATTTCATTAAATAAACGTTTCCTGATGACAAAGATACGATAAAACAGTAAAAGCTATCAGGAAATCTCATTTTTCAAACACATTTCAAGGGCTTTTTCATTCCCTAAATCCGCTGCCTTGCGAAACCAATAATGAGCCAAATTCCTATCAATACTCAGAAAACTGTTTCCAAAGAGATACATGCATCCCAGCTCGTACATGGCCTGATCATGATTCTGTTTGGCCGCAGCCTGCAAAAGAACATAACGTTTAAAGGTGTGGTGATAGAAATCGGTGGCACAAATCGTGGCCAGATAGTATTGGGCCTCACAACATCCCAGCGCACAGCTTTCTTCTAGATATTGGATGGAAAGCAACAAATTTTTCGGGAAATAGATTCCTTCCCAATAACAGATTCCTAACCGGAACAAAGCGGATGCATGATGCTTCGAAGCTGCCAGCTGGTAGTACTTCATGGCCTCCGGCAAGTCCGACTCGACCATTTCATTTCCATGCTCATAAATCACAGCCAACTGAAACAAGGCGTCTGCCGATCCTAATCCGGCAGCCCGTTGCAGCAGCTTCCACCCTTTCTCCATATCGGGAACGCCATAGCGGCCGAAACGATACCAATAGGACAAACGCATAATGGCCCGGACCTCATCCTGATCTGCAGACTTTTGCAACCACTTATGAGCCTCATTCAAATCATACTTGTCCAATAAATCGAATTCATAAAATTTGGAAAGATAATACTGTGCTTCCCGATCCCCACTCTCAGCCCCCAGGCGCAGCCAGGAAAAAGCCTGTTCATAGTCTTTAAAATCTGAAGACATGTAAATTTTTCCGATTTTACATGCCGCACTTTCACATCCCATCTGATGGGCCTTTTTCAGCCGAAGCAACGCTTTTTGGAATAAATGATTTTTCGCCAAGGAATCCCCTTCTGACAGATAAACCTCCCCCCTCTGTGTTTTGTTTTTCATTAATTATATCGTGTTTCTGCAAATAATTATTTAATAAAATTACAAAAACATATTGGATTAATCAAGAAAAAAGGCGAAAATATGCACAAAAGAAACTTTCTTTTACAAAAACTCCTCCAGATAGTCACAAGGACCATTCTGGAGGAGTTTACTCTATAAATATCCCGAAATATACGGGACAAAATGATTAAGGCTCAAAAACAATAGAAGAAGGGAACCAATATTCTCCGGAGTAGTTCAGCGTATCTTTAGGCTGTCCTTCGGCATTGGTCACAATAATACGGTTGTTCATATAATGCTCACCCCAACCGTCTTCTGTATAAATCAAGTAAACATCACCAGTCTTCGGATTTACCTGAACTCCGGCACCATAGAAAATAAATTCATCATTAGACTTCAGGAAATCGGTAACCTTGTTCTCGGCAATATGATAGCAGGCAGCCACCTTGTTGCTCCAACCATCGTTCTTGACAAACAACAGGCTATTGCCATCCTTTGAAGCCTGCAGAGAAGTTGGATGATAAGACCAGGAGTCTGTATATACTTCATAGCCATCCGGCAAAGTTACAGTACTTACATGCTCGCCTTCGATCTTCACCAATTCAGAACCGTTTGCAGCCCAGACTGTATTACCGGTCACAGCAAATCCGGTTGTTGCCTTGGCAGCATTGGTTACCACCGGACTGAAATCCATGGCTTTGTAGATATTAACCGAGTCATTAACCAACATATACAGATAATCTCCTTTCTGAATGACATCTGTTGTCTTTTGGGTAGTCAAGGTGTCGGTCAGCGCCATTGTTGCCGGGTCCACCTTATAGGCACCACGATAAGTGGTCAGCACCAGGTTACCATCGTTCAGCACACACATGGTGCAAGGAGAATACAGAGAAACTCCTTCGGGGAGATTCAAAGTAGCAGCCTGCTTTAAGGTGATGGCATTCAACTTGGTCAGGAACGGTGCCGTCTTTGAAAGGATAAAAAAGTCCTGTCCGAGCAGTGAACCAACCACTCCGGTTGCTCCCAAAGTAATGTCTGAATGTGCTGCGGTAAAGTTGTCATAAGTAGCAAACAAGGCAGTTCCGTTCTTGAAATAATTAAAGGAAGCGTTATGATGACCATACCATCCTTCGTTAATCATATAGAATCCACCATAATATTTGCGCACTTCTACCTTGATCTGCTTCTGAGAAACCCCACCTTTGTCTGTTACAGTCAGCGCAATCAGGTGTGATCCGGTTTCTGTTGCGGTATACACATAATTCTTGTCTGTAGAAACCTGCTCCCCATCTACACTCCACAGGCATACGGCTTCGGGATCCTCAGAAAGAATCTCCGGATTCAGTGTCAGCTGGTCGTTCTGTGCCAGAATGGTATCTGATGGAAGATTCCAACTGATTACCGGTGACTGAAACTCTGCATTTTCGTCGCAGGATGTTACCAGCATCGGAAGCGACAACAGGGCTGCATAGCCCAAACTCTTGAATACGTTTTTACTTGTCATTGTTATATTGATTTATTTTAAAATGGTTTGTCTTGTTCTTTAACGGCCATAGTTCAGGTTCTCTACAGCCTGAATCTCCGTAGAGGTCTCGCCCACCCAACCGCAGACCTGATTTACCGCGGTATAAATCCGCACAAAATGAATGCAGTCGAGCTGGACCGGCTGTCCGCTCTGGTCTACCGCCCATTCCAGTTTCAGGGAGCATCCGTCGGTATTGTTCGGATGATTGTCGGCATAACCGTAGTCGTAAGCATAACCTACCCAATGTTCGGGCATATCCTCACGGGGCTCATTCACCGCATTATCCGGCAAACGTGTTCCGCGGAAAGTCAGTTCATCGGGCATCCACTCCGGATAATAGGAAGCCTGTGTGTGATAGATATTCCGGGGCACGGTTCCTTCATTGCCCTGGTTATCGGTCCAGCGCACATCCTGTCCGGCCTCCGGACGATAGTAGGTAATCTGATAATCGCGGATCGTATTCGGATTTTGGAATTCACTGCCCGCCAGTTCATACCAGGGGTCATCGGGAATACCATTACCGTTCACATCCTTTGCCACCCACACAATACCGGGTTCAGCATTGCCTCCGGGACGGTCCTGCCAGGTGCCAAACATGTCATAGTAGGCATTGCCATAGACTTTCAGATCGTAGGCGTCGGGCACATTCTTCACCGCTTTCCGGAAACCGACCGTGATATAACCGCCCCACGCGCCCAAAGACAGAAGACACTGCTTGGGATTCCGGAACATGCGGTTGGCCTCAGCCAAGACCTGAGCCGCCGTAAACCCGTCGCCCGATGCCGTGACCGAAGTGTTCATATATTGCGAAGGTGCCGGCACATATTCAAACACCGTATCGGCATAGGCATACATGCTGCTGTCGGGCTCGGCATCACCGCCACCGCTAACCGGCGCTCCGTCACGGTCACGGAAAATCACCGTATTGGGATTGATACCCACTCCCTGAATGCGGAACAAAAGTTTGCCCTGCGGACTGAAACAAAGCACATCTCCCACCACCTGATAATTATAGGCTTCGGTAAGATAGACGTTTCCGCTGTATGGATTTACCGATATGGAATAAGGGCGCTGCATTTCCGTGCCATCCGTAATAAAGGACTCCCGCTGCACTTTACCGCTACCGAGATCGAACACCTTGATACTCGCCTCCTGCCGCTGATAGTCGAAAGTATAGATATAAGCCAGACGGTCGTTAATGGCAAACTCGGTTACCGGCTCGTCATAACGGACTTTCACTTCATCCTTCTGTGTGTCAATACAGACCAGATGATAATCGCCTTTTTCTATCTGTGCACCGTATGTCGCCACATATACCGTATGATCCGGACCGGGTAATATGCGACCGGGATTCGGTCCGACCTCGATTTTCCGGGTTTCACGGAACGATTGCAAGTCCACTACCGAAACGGTACGGTCCACTCCGATGCCTTCCCAGTCCAGTCCACCGGAATTGGAAACATACAGCTTGCCGTCCTGCACACAAAGATCCTCCGGATTACGTCCTACGCGAGTCAGCGTGTCTACTTGCAATGTGGTCGTATCAATACGGGCCACGGTACCGTCGAACGAGCACACGTAGGCCTTGCCTTCGTGAAAGGCTATGGCACGCGGCTGACGCGAAGCCCCGTTTTCATCGACCAGAGAAATCTGTTGCAGCACCTTACCATCGGCCAGATTGATGACCTCTACGGTGCTGGATACATTGACCACCACATAGAGTTTGCTGCCATACACGTCCATATCATTGGCTGTGTCCCCCAGATCCCGTCGGTTCATGGCATAGAACCAGTTCGGCGTCCAGGTTCCCTTACTGAAAGAATAACGCGCCAGCGTGCTGTTGTTCAGATTAAACAATCCCTCTGAAAGGATATACATCTCGGCCGTACCCGTTTCCAACAGCGTACCGCCCTGAATGCCGTCATTGGGTTGCGGCTGGTCGGTCAGATCATCACAGGCCACCAGAACTCCGGCCAAAGCACACAGATATATTAATATTTTCTTCTTCATTTCCATTCTTAATATTGATAGGTCAGCGTCACCCGAAAAGAACGTCCGGGCATCGGAAAGTTCTTCACAATCTCATAATTCTTATCGGCCAGATTCAGGCACTCCACCAACAAAGCCGCGGAATGCTTTCCCCACGACCGGTCGTAACGATAGGTCAGACTATGATCGATGTATGGGTCCAGACGGTTGGCCGCAATGTTCTGCCCCAAAGCATAACGCTTTCCGGAATAAAGCAACGCATACGACAGTTCGCCCCAAGGAGTAGACAGAGCGGCTGTTCCCGAAGCATATACCCGCGGAGTATAAGGAATCTGATGCCGGTAAGTCAGGCTCTCGGCTGTACCAGGTTCATCACTGGTGACATCCAGCGCCCGCTGATAAGTATAGTTGTCCGAAAGGCGGAACTGCCAATTCTGATGCAGACGGAACAGTCCCTGTGCAGTGACATCCACGCCCCGGATATCCACCTTTCCCAGATTAACCATACTCCAGATAAAGAGGTTTTTGGTCGGTATGGCTACAATTTTGTCCGACACCCGGTTGTAATAGGCATCAACCGTAAAGGCCAACTGTGGCAACCATCGGGCCACCGCTTTCTCATAAGTCACTCCCGCATTGTACTGAAGCGCCTTTTCGGGCTTCAACGTACGGGTGCCCACGGTGCCATAATACAAATCATTAAAGGTCGGCATCCGGAAAATATCTTTCACGAAAAAGCGCAACCGCAAATTTTCTTTTGGAAAAGGAGTGAACACCACCGAAGCAAAAGGAGAAAGACGCGAACGGTCGGAAGCAGAAGCCCCCGAAAGCGTCCGTTCGAACACTCGGGTAAACAAGGCCGAAGCATTCAGCGTTACCCATCCGGCGGTGTACTTGCCCGACAAGGCAGACAGCCATGTATAACGGCGCGGACGGGCAAAATCGGTCAGATTCGCCTCCATCGTCTGTGCAAAGCCATCTGTAGAGAAAGCAAAGGCCAAAGGTGTTATCGGCCGATAGCGCAAAGCTGTAGAAACATAATATTCCTGTTGCCGGTAATCATTTCGTGTCTGCCCTTCCGAACCCTTATAGTCCGGATCCAGATATTCCTGACGGCTACCGTTCCACTTGGCCGAAACCTTCAGACTCCAGCGACTGCCGAAATCCTGCTGATACTGGGTCTGCACAAAAGCATTCCGGTCGTCCAACCGTTGCGCCGCATGATCATAATAATAGGTAGTAGCCCCGGGCAGTCCGCGTTCGGACTGATAGAAATAAGCCCGCCACTTCCACAAGGCACCCGAGTTCCAACGCTTGGCCGTAAAGGCTTCCAGGCGCAAGGCCCGCACATCCGTATTGTTTCGCTTTTTGCGTTCGGTAATCGCATCTCCAGCTCCATAACGCAAATCAAAAGGATAATGCCCGTCGGTCTGGGTCCATTCGGCGCTTACACCACCAACCCACTGCTGCGGACCGGAAACAGAAAAAGAGCAGAAAGGATTGAACAGTCCCCAAGAACCGGTTGTCAGGCGGGAAGAAACATGATATTCTCGTTGAGCAGAAAATTCCGGCAAACGGGTTTCCAGAGAGAGTAACGCTCCCGAAGCCAATGCCCGTGCCGACTGAAGCAAGTCATCCATCTGTCCGTTGGCCAAAGTAATCGTCTGCACCTGCTCCATCGAGAACTTTCCCAAATCAATCTGGCCGGTCTGTCCGTCGGTAAGCAGCAAGCCGTCATAGGCCACGGCAGTATGCTGTGCTCCCAGACTACGCACAGAAACGGTTTTCAGTCCGCCCACCCCACCGTAGTCCTTGACCTGCACTCCGGAAAAGAATTTGGCGGCATCCGACACCTGCAACACCGGCAGGCTTTTGAGTTCCTCGGCAGAAAGAGACTGAAGCGGCACAGAAGAACGGAGTTGCGTCCGTTTTTTACCTTCATACACCTCTACCCGCTGCAACTGGCGGTCGGGCAAAGTATCTGTCCGGCACACTCCTAGCACAGAGTGAGCATAAGAAAGTGATAAAAATAAAAAAACGAATGTCTGCTTCATGTTTCAAATCTTTCTGAAAAACATTCACCGACTTTCGTTTCACATACCGAAGCGACAGACCGGTCCGGCCTGACCCACGGAGCTAAAAAAGAATTCCTGACGCCTTTTCCTCGAAAGCGGTGAGAGATACGCGCAAGGCAGGTCTTCTGACTCGTTCCGAAACAGGGCACCTTCCCGGACTTCACATCCAGTGGCCTCACGCCCTGTTCCTTATTTTATGGAACTTACAGCAGCGGGACTGTTCAGGATTCTCACCTGATTCCCTTTTAATCATAACAGACTGTAATCTGTATGAACCGTTGCACATTGCAAAGATACAATTTAAATTTGTTTTAAAACGTTTTTAAACCCTACATTTTAAAAATATTTTCCATCCGGAAAAAGCGACATCCGCTCCTTACGCGTCATTTTCGCAATAACCAGTCTGTACGAACAGTCCACCAGTTCTTTCAGAACCCGAGCCGGCACTCCTCCCTCCAGACGCACCTGTATCCAATGCTTTTTGTTCATGTGGTAGGCCGGCAGAATATCCGCATAACGGTCGCGCAAGTCAATGGCCTCATCCGGATCGCTTTTCAGGATAACCCATTCGGGATTCCCCAGATCGACCAAAGCAAACATCTTGCTGCCCACCTTGAATACCAAAGTGGTTTCATCAAAAGGGAAGCATTCCGTTACCAACCCTTTGCTCAGACAATAATCCCGTAAAGCCTCTATATCCATAAGCATTTGAATTTTAAGGTTCTATTCCAGCAGTTCATAGCTGCAACTCTGAATCGGCGTGTCCAGATTGTGCAACACCTTCTCCAGCATGATGCCATCCATATTATTATATTCATATCCAAAGGTGGCACGAATACCCTGCAGGATGAACTGCGTGGCACGATCCAGCGCAATAGGCAGACTGTCGCCCTGCATCAGCGATCCGGTGATGACACTGGTAAAACTGTCGCCTGTGCCGGGATAATGCGCCGGAAGATACGGACAGGTCACCTTCCAGTAACGGTCGCCCCTGCGGTTATAAGCATATACCGAAGTCATGTGCGGATTATCCGTCACCGGCACACTGGTAGCGATGACAATCTCAGGTCCCTGATCGGACAAGGCCTTCAGCAGTTCCTTCAGGTAGTCATCGCTCAAGGCCCCTTCCGGCTGCGGACGATCCAAGAGCAAGAACACCTCGGTGATATTCGGAGTGATCACATCCGCTTTCCGGATCAGCCGGCGCATTTCCTGAATCATCTCTTCACCGAACCCTTTATACAGCCGACCGTTGTCTCCCAACACAGGATCTACTACGACCAGATCGTCCGGGCGTTTGAAGTGTTCAATCAGATTCTCTACAATCTGCACCTGCGCTGGCGAACCCAGATAACCGGTGTAAAAAGCATCGAACGTAAAACCCAAATGCTTCCAGCACTCCGTCATACGACGCATCTCGTCCGTCAGATCCAGAAATGTATATTCCGGATACTGGGTATGAGTAGACAACACGGCTGTGGGCAACGGACAGACCTGTATGCCCATAGACGAGAGAATCGGAATCACAGCCATCAGCGACACGTGTCCCACTCCGGACAGATCGTGCACAGCGGCCACCTTTTTGCTTTGATTGAATAAACGCATCCTTCTTTTCTTTTTGATGGTGACAAAATTAATATATTTTTCCTTGCAAAGTCCGAGAATCTGGTATAAAAATCAGTAATCCGTATACACCCCCTTTGTAGAAATAGACCTACTTTTGTATCGTAAAAAAGGAATACAGCATACAAACCTTCTAAACCATCGCAAACATGAAAAGAATACTATTCATCTGGACACTGCTTCTGTCCGTCTTCACGTTACAGGCCAAGACCCTGATTGTGTATTACAGTTACACCAACAATGTGCATCAGATTGTCACCGACCTGCGTACTCAGATCCAGGCCGACGTGCTTCGTATCGAACCGGCCGAAGAAGGACTGGATTATGCCGCCAACAATTATGCCATCGGCAGCGCCTTGATTTCGACCATCCGGAAGGCACCCAACAAAGCCTCTTCGTACCCGCCCATCAAAACCACCATCCGTAATCTGAAAGACTACGATACCATCCTGATCGGCGCTCCTTTATGGTGGAGCAATATGGCCGCGCCGCTGCAAAGTTTCCTGTTTGCCTACGGTTCTCAAATGGCCGGCAAGCGCATCGGTCTGATTGTTTCCAGCGCCAGCACCGGCATCAGCGGTGTAGAGGCAGATGCCAAACGTCTGATACCTAAAGGCAAGTTTCTGTCACCCAGCCTGTGGGTCCGTTCGTCCGAAACGCGGAAATGCCACTCTATGATTGCCCGCTGGCTGAAAGAAACCGGTTTAAAGAAATAAGCTAAAAACATAGATTATGAAAATCAGAACTATCCTTGCGCTTGGCGCATTGATTCTAAACAGTACAACAATTATGGCACAAGAAAAAGTAAAACAAACAGCCGGACGCGACCAGCTGGGAGAATTTGCCCCTAAATTCGCGGAGTTGAACGACGATGTGCTTTTCGGTGAGGTGTGGAGCCGTACCGACAAACTCAGTCTGCGCGACCGTAGTCTGGTAACCATCACTTCACTCATCAGTCAGGGCATCACCGACAGTTCCCTCACCTATCATCTTCAGACCGCCAAACAGAACGGTATTACCCGCACAGAGATCTCCGAGATACTGACTCACCTGAGCTTCTATGCCGGATGGCCGAAAGCCTGGGCCGCTTTCCGTCTGGCCAAGGAAGTATGGCAGGACGACACACAGGGCACAGATGCCAAAGCCGCCTTTCAGCGTGAGATGATCTTCCCGATCGGCGAACCGAATTCTGCTTTTGCAAAATACTTTATCGGCAACAGCTATCTGGCTCCTGTTTCTACCGAACAGGTTCCGGTGTTCAATGTTACCTTCGAACCGGGCTGCCGCAACAACTGGCACATTCACCGGGCCAAGAGCGGCGGCGGACAGATGCTGATTGGTGTGGCCGGAACAGGCTGGTATCAGGAAGAAGGCAAACCGGCCGTAAAGATTCTGCCGGGCACCGTCATCCACATTCCGGCCAACGTGAAGCACTGGCACGGTGCCGCAGCCGACAGCTGGTTCGCACACCTGGCCTTTGAAGTACCGGGCGAAGAAACGGCCAACGAATGGCTGGAACCGGTAGACGATGAAGCCTACAGCAAACTGAAATAACTGAAGGAAGTTGATCCTAAAGTAAATTGCATTTTCTGAAAAACTACAAATTGTAAGTCCTATGTATAAAAGAGCCTTATCAAACTCCCTTTTTGGTGGTATGATAAGGCTCTCAATAATAAAATCAGGACAATCAAGTTACTTTTTGTAGATTCTCCTTTATGAAATTTGCCTTTTGGGTCAGCCTTCTGTTTCTATTATATATGCAGGACCGGAAATCTGCAATCAATAATTGGAGCGGAACAACACCCTTTGCACTCCCTCATTTATCCAGTCACAGACTTCTACCGTTCCGTCTCCGTCCAACCCATTACTGAAAACAGCCGTAAAATCATCCGTCAAAGACTGGTCCACCTGAAAAACGGTCCATCGGTCACCGTTCATTGCTTCCTGTATGCCTATCGGGCTGCACCCCTTATGATACTTCATACTGTATATCGGTCCGCTGTCGCACCGGCATCCCATCAGGAATTTTGGAGTGTTGAAACACAAAAGATTGATTATGAAATGGCGATACCCCTGATGCATATCCCCTCCCGGCCGCATACGAACCGGCATGTGAATCTCATCAGAAGCCAGAGTAAGTCCTTTAAGGTATGAACCTTTATCGACACGGCCTTCACCCACAGAGCAGGACAGCATACTTTGCGCTTGCTCTACAGACATAGGAGAATTCAAAATCTCTTTTGCCACGTAATATGCCACAAAGCACATCAGTCTTTCATCCAGCATGTTCCATTTAAACCGACAAGAATCCCCCTCATCTTTTATCTTCGCCACAATTTCTTTTGCCAGTCGATGCTTTAAATCCACATTACTCAAAACATGCTCTGTCAGAAACAGACTAAACTCTTCATCAGAACATCCATGAAAGAATTGTTCATACTGTTTTATCACCTCATCATTACCAGAAAACAGAAAATATCTCCGTAAAATTTCTCTCAAATCCATATTCTTATATTTTCAAGTTAGTAATCCTAAAGATAAGGTTTTTATCATCAATCTATCAAGTGTTTTGTAAAAAAAGTTCTTTTTCCTTTTTCTGAATCACCTGGTTCAGAATCAAAACTATTGTTCTCCGTCGTATTGTTTCCCGAAACGGCTCCGAAAAACGTTCCTTTACCGGATAATCAGGTACAAGGCCGACTCCTTCGGTTGGGTTTCCTCCCGATGTAGGCTGCGGCAGCTCCGCTCCCAGTCTGAAATAAGTACCATGCGCCGTGCGAAAGGTCAGCACCATAGTACCAAAATCTCCTGCCGTTTCTTCACCTATCAGCACTGCGCGACCCGATTCCTTCAGAATACTGGCCAGATACTCTGCAGCCGAACAGGTCCCGGAATTGATCATCACATAAAGTTCACCTTTATAAGCCTGCGGCAAAGGTTCGATCAGATGCTTTCCCTGATAAGGCTTTTCCAGGAAAAGAGCCGCAATCAGTTCGGCATCAGCGACCCAACCGCCAGTATTATCCGTCAAATCCAGAATGATACGCCGGGAGTCCCTCGTCTTGCAGAACTGAAGCAGAAAACGCGTCAGAGTACTCTCTTCGAAATCATGAAGCGCAAGCATTTCCAGATTCGATTTCCCTTTCCTTGTTTCCTTTTTCTTGTGAGTTGCAGCATCCTTCTTTTGTCTTTTCTGATCTCCTGACTCATGGTGCAGTTGTACTTGCTTCTTTCCGTCCCGACTTAACGGCACATCTACAAATAAGACAGAATCACCTCTACTCAAACCCAGTCTGCGGATGCTGTCCGTATAACTGGAAAACACCCACCTGGCCGTACTTTTATACCGGGCCTTATCGGTAGAGGCAGAGACATATTGCATCATACTGTCTCTCCAGACGGAAGCCTCCTTACCGTCAATGGACAGAATCCTATCCCCCGCTCTCACCGGCAACGCCAACAAACTCCCCGTAACATAAAGCGAGTCACACCGCCATTCCGCACTTGCCAGTGCCTGATAAGGCGCATACATCGGAAAAGAATGCAAATTCTTCAGTGCCGCAAAATACTTCTGAAGCACCCGCACATATTCCGTATTATTCTTTGCCCGAAGCACTTCCTGCCGACACTCTTCACGAAGCGTTTCCAGAGCAATCCCCTTACGCTTCGCCAGCTTGTAATGCTTTTCCACCACGTTGCAAATTTCCTCAAAATCCTCGGGATAGTCCTCCGGCCGTATTTTCTGATCCCCAACAAATTGAAGTTCCGCCTCCATTGCGAGATGGCGTTTCCACCATAAGCAGTCATAAATACGGTATCCGTTATACCCTATTCCTACAAGCAACACAAGACACAACAGACACAGTTTCCGCTTTCCCAGTCTTTTTCGAAAAACCACCCCCAGCACCCCAATCACCGACAGCACAACAGCAGACACTGTCTGCAAAAGTAAAAACCAATCCATATATTCATTATTCGTTTCGTTAAATTCCAAGAAGCATTTTCTTTTCTCCGGGGCAAAATTATTCCGGTCCTGCACAAAATAATTGTGCAGGATTATGCTACTTTTGCAAAAAGTCAATCATTAAAACAGGAAACAATGAAAACGGAATTTGCTATCTGGATGGTCTCTTTTCTTTTGCAGAGAAAAGCAGCCACCAAAGAGACGATCCTACAAGAATGGTCCAGACACCGGAACGAAGCATGCAGCATACACCGGAACACCTTCGGTAACTACAGAAAAAAGGCCGAATCTCTGTTTGACACAAACATCGAATATAATCCGAGAACTCAGGAATACTTTCTGGAACACCCGGAACAAGTCACTCAAAACAGTATGTTTAAATGGCTGCTCCAGTCGTACACCGCATCCAATGCCATCACCCGCAGGAGCAAACTGAAAGACCGCATCATGCTCGACACCACCTCGGGCGGTGAGGAGCTGATCGACACCGTGACCGAAGCCATGGAAAAAGGGCGGTGTATCCATCTGGTATATCAGCCTTTCTGGGACGCCCCCAAGGAACGGTGCGTCGAACCTTATTTTATCAAACTGTTCAAGCACCGGTGGTATCTCATTGCCAGAAAACCGGATGAAGGAGTATTCCGAACCTACTGTTTCGACCGCATCAAGTCCGTAAGGCTCACCGAGCAACGCTTCCGGTTTCGGAATGATGCCGATGCAAAGACAATGTTCCGGGACTATTACGGTATCATCCAGATGCCGGTGCAGAAGGAACATATTGTTTTGAAGGTGACGTGCGAACAGGGCATCTATCTGCACACCCGGAAACTTCATCCCTCACAACGGCTGATTCATCAGGATGATGACTATATGATTTTCGAACTCTACCTGAAGCCCTGCTATGACTTTGTGCAGGAACTCCTTTCCTGCGGTTCGTCACTGGAAGTGCTCAGCCCCGAATCCCTCCGAAAGGAAATGGAAGAAACTGCCGAAGACCTGTTTCACATCTATAATCCTCAAACCAATGAGCCCCAAAGCCAACTCAAATCCCCCCAAAAAGATGGGGAATAACAATATTTTTTCTAATTTTGAACCTTGACAGAACGGTCCGGAACGACCATCAGTTAAACAACAAAACCAATAATATAAAAGAACAATGAACAAGAAAAGCATTTGGGCAGCGGCACTGTGCGCCGCAACCTTTCTTTCGGGATGCGGAAACAGCGGAAGCGGCAAGAGTGAAACGGACGAATACTACCTGCTCATCGGCAGCTATGCTCCGGCCTCGGAAGAAGGCATCAAGGTATATAGTTTTGACCAGAACAACGGCAAGAGCGAATATGTCAGCGGAATAAAAGGTGTTTCCAACCCTTCGTTTCTGACCCCCTCGGCCGACGGCAGCCGGATTTATTCCGTAGCCGAGGATGAAGGCGAAACGGCCTCCCTGCATGCCCTAACCTTTGACCGCGAAAAAGGAACCCTTGCACTGTTGAACAAAGAACGCACTCTGGGAGGCGCTCCCTGCTATGTGGCCCTGTCGCCCGACGAACGCTATGCCGTGACCGCCAACTATCTGGGCGGAAGTATTTCTGTCTTCCCCATCCGACAGGACGGAAAGCTAAGCCCGGCCCACCCGATTGTCTTTTCCGGAAAGGGAGCAGATGCCGAACGGCAGAAGCAGCCTCATCTGCACTGCATTCTCTTCACCCCCGACAAGCGTTATCTGCTGGCCAGTGATTTGGGAACAGACCGGATCTATTCCTTCCCGCTGGATTCCTCAAAAGAACTGATAGATACCGCCGCACGAAAAGATATCTTACTGCCTCCGGCTACCGGTCCCCGTCATCTGACTCCATCGCCCGATGGCAAGCACATCTATCTCATGAGCGAACTCTCCGGCCAGGTGATGGTCTTCTCTTATGACGAAGCCCGACTGGACACCATGCAGACCGTACTGGCTGATACCTGTCATGCTCAGGGAGGAGCAGACATCCACGTTTCTCCCGACGGACATTTCGTCTATGCTTCCTGCCGACTTCAGAACGACGGTATTGCCATCTTTGAAGCAACAGAAGACGGCAGCCTGACCCAAGTGGGCTATCAGAAAACCGGCAGCCATCCACGCAACTTTGCCATTTCGCCAAACGGCAATTATTTGCTCGTGGCCTGCCGTGACGCCAACGCCGTGGAGATTTATCAGCGTAACCCCGAAACCGGATTATTGCAAGACACCGGCCAGCGCATCGAAATGCCGAAACCGGTATGCCTGAAATTCGTCAAGCGGCAATAACCTTGCAACGCATCAAAAATAAACGCCCCTCTCTCTTTCTGTTCCATGCTCCTACTGCATAACAGAAAAGAGAGAGGGGATTTTCTATTAGAATTCCACGACCTTATCTATCTGCAAGATTCTGCCCGCTTCTCCATCCACCATCTTATACTGTATCTGACGTGTCTTGCCCGTCGGGTTGGCATTGCTGTCACCTTCTTCATAGATAGGGAAACGCTGGCAGAATGTATTTTCTACAATCGCCATTTCATCGTGCCCCATATAGCCTTTGTTTACCTCATTGTTTTCTGAAATATCCGGCAAATACACCTGGCTTACAGATTTTCCATTGTTTACAGAATATCCGATTAATTTTCCGTAGCTACCGCTGCCATCCGAAGTCAGATAGACCAGCACTTCAGGATAACCATCAATGTTCAGATCTCCTATTTCGGCATTGACAACCGTATATCCCGTAATGTCATGACGCAACGTTTCATTGGATATACTTAAGCCAGAAGGCTGAACCATCAGACTGTCTCCCATTGTACTTACTTTAAAGGAAATCTTGCTTCCGGGATATGTCAATTCTTTATTGAATTCCACCACGCTTACCTCCTGTTTTGCTGAATCGACACTATCTTTCCCAGTCGCATCAGTAACACCATTCTTCTCATTCTTGCTGAAAGAACAGGACATCAGCAAGGCACACAACACAAACGAACCTAATTTCTTCATCATTTTCTTGTTTTAATAATTGTACTAGATTTATTTAACATCCCACTTATTTATATCATGGCATATCTGCTGTATTTCATGGATCAGTCTTGAAACATGGAATCCGTCACAAACAGCATGATGCACCTGAACTGACAGTGGAATCAGATATTTGTCCTCCTGACGGAAATACTTCCCATAAGTAAAGATAGGCAACAGATAACTTCCATCTGCAAATATGTTCAGATTGAAACCGGTAAACGTAGCCCACGGCAAGGAAGATACAGGAAATGTATTGGCCGGAGTATCAGGTTTGGCATCTATACCGTAATTACCACCAAACATTTCCATATCTTGCTCATAGTTGGACAGAAACATCATCAGATTGTCATCCCATTCCGTCCACAGATTGGAAAAGGTTTCATTCTCCTTATGAAAAACCGTATAACACGGCAGCAAGGTATCCCATACCCCCAATTCTCCCTTGTCATTTATAGCCGTCCGGAACTCTTCATGATTATTTACCGCCTTTGTCAACACATAAATCAACAGAGGATAGAGTTTTGTATGTTTCCGGTTTTTGAACGATATTAGCTCAGAGATATCTATATTTACCGTAATACTATATGTACACCGTATCTGATTGAAATAATGATCAAAATACGGTTTTCTTTTCCACGTTTCTTTATCTATAAGTTTAAACATAATTTCCTCTTTTACGGATCAAGGACCTATTACACAGATGAATATTCAGTTTTTCATATTTCAAACGCCTAAAGACTGCTCTTTGGATGTTCGTTAACAAAGTTATATCCCTCTTTCCCTTCCATGCTCATACAAACATGCCTAGAAAGAGAGAGGGATATTTTCTATGTTTCAATCTTAAAACCCTTCATTTTACAAATGTATTTATTTTCTGCATAAAGAGCAATACAAATCCTCCTTTTATCGCACTCCTTTTTTCTTTCATACTATGGAACATCTTTTTTGTCGTATACTGTCGTCTGATTTATACTAATACTTGCACAAGAACAGAGCGAACCTAAAAAAGAAGTATTAACTTTGCCAAAATTAAAAGAAAATATTAAAGTTCTGATCAATATATTTCCTTTCAATAAAAAATGTAGAAAAAATGGATACAAATTTATAAATTAATATTCTTTTCTTTTAATTATATTTGCCAAACAGAAAGACAAAAAAACTTGTACATTCTTTTTAAGAACAAGCAAAGTATATACTTTTGACTCATATCATTTGTCTTTTATGTATTTAAGGCAATTTTAATAGTATCCACAACTGAATAATCAGAGAGATAATTTACATAATAGCAGTAAGCGAATCCAATATAAATATTTACATTTTAGATTTCAACAAAATCTAAAAAAGAATTAATAAACCACTTATATCAAATTATAAAGATAACAAGCCTATAATATTAAATTGATGTATTTTTACATTTTTAAGTTTTTACTCTAAAACTATAGATTTATGAATAAGAAAGCAGTTTTAACAACTCTTTTGCTGAGTTTGTTTTTACCCCCTTCATTTGCACAACTTCAAGAGCCACTTGTAAAAGAAAAAACTCCAAAATGGTATTTCGGTATTAGCGAAGGATTCCATTCTAATTTTATGAGATATTCCAACTTGGACGACAATATGTTTCCCGACAATAAGAACCTCAATGGCGGAATATTCTCGTTCTTTGTAGAAAGAGACTTTGGAAAACAAAATCAATTTTCCATTCGTCCAGAAATAAGCTTTTTAAAAAGAGGCGGTAAACTCGTAAATATTGGAAAAGATATCTATGATTACAAAGCAAATAATGTTGATGATATCTATTATCAATTAGATTCCAGATATTGGGACATCCGAATTCCCATCATCTATAATTTTGGAAAATTATCCTCTAAAATTCGCCCATACATCTATGTAGCTCCGATTCTTGCTTTTCCTACACGCGGAGATGTAAAAATGGAAGCTAAATATATCAATGGATATTACGAAGGATATTCCATAAATACTTCCACGGCTAATTTGGCATCATGCTATTTTGCAGCTGCAGCCGGACTTGGCTTAAAATATCAGTTCAGAAACTCTTGCTTTCTTGGCATAGAAGGTAGCTATGAATACGGTTTTTCTGATACCTATGGAAAAAAAGAAAAAGATGGGGAAGCAGTAAATGCAGGAATTTTTCCGGAAGGAACATATATTACCGGTAATCGTAAATTTTCTGGAATAGAAATTAAGGCAACCTTAGGTGTTCCATTCAGCATCTTTAAAAAGAAAGAAAAAGCAACACCTGTTGTTCCAGTTACTCCTATTGTGAATCAGATCGTTAATGATACAGAAGTCACAACAGAAAAACCTTGCTACACATTGGAAGAGATTATTGAAATGGTAGAGAAAAACGAGTCGGTAATAGGAAAAACTATCTGCGCCATAGATGTAATCAATTTCGATTTTGCCAAGAGTGATATAAAAATGGAATCCTTCGAATATTTGGATAAGTTGGCTGCAATCCTGATTGTAACCCAGGTTCGTGTAGAAGTGAAAGGACATACCGATAATGTAGGCTCAGAAGAAGTAAATATGGAACTTTCAAAAGAAAGAGCCAAAGCTGTTGTCCGTTATCTGATTCGGGAAGGCGTAGACAAAGATAAAATATCATACAGTTACTATGGAATGTCTAAACCACTCACAACAAATGACACCGAGGAAGGACGGACCATGAACAGAAGAGTTGAATTCGAAATTTTAGGTAATTAATAAAAACAGGAAATTATGAATATTATAAAGTCTATCTATTCAGGAATTAAAGCATCTGTATTCTTGCTTGGAGTATTTTCCCTCTCATCTTGTTTGGAAAATGGGGATGAAACAATTATTCTGGAAACCGATACCGTTATGGGAATTCCCGGTGACAACAAGGCTGATCCCAACCCAGTCATAAGCAATCCTAATGCTGATATACCCAATATTCAGTACATAACAGAAAAAATTGACGGACAATACGTTATGCGTATTGATATGACTGGTATTCAGGATCCCAATACAAAAGAATGGCTTAAACTATTCGGTATCGGCAGTAACGAAGTATCAACACAGAATATATGGGTCTCTGTAGATAACAAACCCAAAGGATTTATTGTAAAAAATACAATAGATAATGAAGACAATAACAGAAGAGCCATGAATGATATTGTCTTCTTGGTTGATAATTCTGGAAGTATGCGTGAAGAAGCCAACGCTATTGCCCGAGATATCATCAATTGGGCACAAAAATTGAATTCCACCTTGGATGTTAAGTTTGGATGTGTTGGCTATGATGGCAGAATTAGAGGTGCTATTAACCTAACCAGCTACAATGAAATGAGCGACTACCTGAATCGCTCTACAGGAACTTCCAGAACTGTAGGATTCAGCGGAACTGATGCTGAAGAACTTGAATATGCTGCGCCTTCTTATTCAACTTCATATAATGAAGATGAATGTGGAACTGCAGCCTTACGATTTGCCGATGAACAATTTACGTTCAGAAATGGCGCAAATAGAATTTACATTAATTTCACGGACGAACCGAACTATCCTCAAAACCAAGAAGGTTATTCAGTGTTATATGTAAGTGATCAGAATAATTGGAACACCTCACAGGGTACAATTCATACCGTATACAGTGGAAACAGAAACTTTGTAGAAACTATTTATTATGAAGAATACCCTTGGAAAATGTCTGACTATACAGGAGGAACAACCTTATATGCTTCATCTAGCTTCACAGGAGTAACCTTAGATAATCTCCCTGTAACTGGTGCCTTACAGAATTCATACGTTATATACTTTACAAACATAAAGGAATTTATGGATGGTAAAGTGCACCAAGTTAAAATAACTATTTTGTCAGAGGATGGAACTGTTCGAGGCGAAAAAATATTCAATGTTATCTTTGAAGAAAAAAAGGAGGACAACACCAATGATGAAGAGAACAGTGAAAATATCTCAACAGATAATCTTATCGGTGATTGGAAAGTAGAAAATTACGTGTTTGAAGTTTACAAGGATGGCCAGCTGATAGGAAGTGAAGTTGAAGGAGAAGGAGAAGACATACTTGAAAGCTTTAGCAGTAGAGGAATCTATGTATATCATAATGATTTAACGACTGGCAAGTGGACACTTTCTTCCAATAAATTAACTATAAAATATTCTGAGAATGACACGGAGGTGTGGACCATTACGAAACTGACAAGTTCTGAGATGGTTAGAGAACTCGAGGAATCAGAAGGCGATTACGTTTACAAATATAAGATAACGTCTAAAAAGCTATAACAGGCACTATAAAATATTTTGTATAAATGGAAATACGGGATTCAGAAATGAGTCTCGTATTTTTTAATTTTATAGACTTTGTTTCCTGACTGATGGAATAGTTTTTTGGCACTGTCCAAAATTTTGTGTAAATGGAAACAGGATTCAGCTTTAAGTTTATTC